>Ga0187856_1002382_pt1 | contig 13911 bp, 10 predicted proteins | sample June2016WEW_8_40_FD_132443 | JGI IMG/M metagenome (GOLD analysis project Ga0187856, IMG submission 132443) | Peatland microbial communities from SPRUCE experiment site at the Marcell Experimental Forest, Minnesota, USA - June2016WEW_8_40 | ecosystem: Environmental > Terrestrial > Soil > Wetlands...
CTGGGTGCGCTGGATTTTCCCGCGTTTCCGCTACGACCAGTTGATGGACCTGGGCTGGCGTCGGTTCATTCCGCTGGCGCTGCTGAACATACTGGTCACGGCCGTGGTGTTGTGGGCGAGGGTTGAATGATCGTTAATCGCAAATCACTGACGTTTTGGGAGCGGCTTTACCTGCCGGCGATAGCCGGTGGCTTCAAAGTCACTGCCCGGCACTTGACCCGCTCGCTGTTTGGCGGCAAGACGGTGACCATGGAATATCCGGAGCAGAAATGGGCCGTGCCGCCGGATTATCGCGGCGCGCCGTATTTGGTACGCGACCAGGACGGCAAAACCAAATGCGTCTCCTGCCAGCTTTGCGAATTCGTCTGCCCGCCCAAGGCCATCACGATTACTCCGCCCGGCCCGGCCGGTCAAATGGCGGACCGCCCGAATGCAGAAAAGATGCCGCGAGAGTTTGAGATCAACATGCTGCGCTGTATTTACTGCGGTCTTTGCCAGGAAGTCTGCCCGGAGGAAGCGATTTTTCTGTTGAAGGATTATTCGCTCACCGGGACGTCGAGGCAGGAATTGATTTACAACAGGGAAAAACTCCTGGCGCTGGGCGGCATTCATGGCGGTGTTCAGAAATGGAAGCACAAGCTGGAAGAAGCCAAAGAGCAGGAGAGCTTTCCGGTCAAAGTTTAGGGTCATGGACTTATCCACCATCTTATTCTATGCGTTCGCCGCATTGACGCTGGGGTGCGGCCTATTGGTCGTCGCCAATCCTTTCAGTCGTAATCCGGTCACCAGCGCGATGTTTCTGGTGCTGACGATCGTATCCATGGCCGGATTGTTCGTGCTGTTGCACGCCTTCTTCCTGGCGGCCGTCCAAATCATCGTTTACGCCGGCGCGGTCATTGTATTGTTCCTGTTTGTGATCATGCTGTTGGATTTGAAGGAGGAACAGCGCCGTGCCATCAAATTGTCGGGCGCCGTGGCCGGCCTGGTCTCCGTCGGGGCCGTTGTGTGCATTTCCCTGAGGGCCTTGCTGGCGGCCCGGCCGGGCGCCGATTTACCTGAACCGCAACTCGAAGGCGGGACGGCTGCGCTCGGCAGATTGCTGTTCAATCAATATGTTCTGCCATTCGAGGTGGTCTCGGTGCTCCTGCTGGTGGCGATGGTCGGCGTGATTTTGCTGAGCAAAAAGGATTTGAAATGAGAAAACCAAACGGAGTATTGGAGTGCCGGAGTGCTGGAGTGTTGCGCGGTTGCCGCAATCATTGCTCCATCCCTCCATCCCTCCATCCCTCCGCTGTTATATGAGCATCACCCTGGACGATTATTTGGCTGTCAGCTTTCTTTTGTTCGCGCTGGGACTGCTCGGCGTGGTCATGCGGCGCAACTTGCTGGTCATTTACATGTCGCTGGAGCTGATGCTCAACGCGGCCAACCTCGCGCTCGTCGCCTTCTCACGCTTCAACGACAAGTTGGACGGTCAGGTGCTGGTGTTTTTCATCATCACCGTGGCGGCGGCGGAGGTTGCGGTCGGCTTGGCGCTCATCGTTGCGCTTTACCGCAAACGCCAGTCCGCGCATGTCGAAGACCTCACGACCATGAAACTTTGAAGTAATGAGAAAACATCGAACATTCAACATTCAGCACTCAACGTCCAATGAACGAAGTCCGCAGACGTTAAGCGTTGAATGTTCGATGTTGAATGTTGAATGTTTCCGTCTCGATTGATGAATTACGCCATTTTACCCTGGTTGACATTGTTCCTGCCGCTGTGTTCCGCAGCGGCCATCACGCTGTTTACATTGCGCTACCGCAATGTGAGCGCGCTCCTGTCCATCGGCGCCATTGTGGCCGGCTTTGTCTTCACCGTCGCGTTCCTCGCGGCCAATGGCTGGGTCACCGCCGAGTCCAGCGTCAATTGGCTGTCTGTCGGCGCCCTGAACATTGACTTCGGCCTGAAACTGGATCGTTTGAGCGAGATGATGATGCTCATCGTCACCGGCGTCGGCGGCGCAATCCACATTTATTCTTACGGTTACATGGACGACGACCGCAGCAAGGCGCGCTTCTTTGCGTTCATGAGCCTGTTCACGTTCGCGATGCTCGGCATCGTGCTGGCGAACAACTTTATCGAGTTGTTCATCTTTTGGGAACTCGTCGGTGTCTCCAGCTACCTGCTCATCGGGTTCTGGTTTGAGAAACCCAGTGCCGCCGACGCGGCCAAAAAAGCCTTCTTCACCAACCGGCTCGGCGACTTCGGTTTCCTGCTCGGGATTTTGGTGGTGTGGGCGGCGCTCGGCTCGCTGAATTTTTCGGAATTGCAATCCGCGCTGGCCCAGAATTCAGCGGCGCTCGGAACCATCGCGACGGTTGCCGGCCTGCTGATTTTCTGCGGCGCGATGGGCAAGTCTGCTCAATTCCCGTTGCATGTCTGGCTCCCCGATGCCATGGAAGGCCCCACGCCCGTCAGCGCCCTGATCCACGCCGCCACGATGGTCGCCGCCGGCGTTTACATGCTTTGCCGCGTTTTGTTTTTGCTCAACGCTGACGCCTTGAACGTCATCGCCTATATCGGCGGCTTCACCGCCTTGCTGTCCGCGACGATTGCCATCCAGCAAAATGACATCAAGCGCATTATCGCCTACTCCACGCTCTCACAACTTGGTTACATGGTCATGGCGGTGGGTCTCGCCGGTCCGACCCCGGCCATGTTTCATTTGACTACGCACGCCTTTTTCAAGGCGCTGCTGTTCTTGAGCGCCGGTTCGGTCATCATCGGGATGCATCACGAGCAGGACATCTGGAAAATGGGCAACCTGCGGAACAAAATGCCGATCACGTTCTGGACATTTCTCATTGGCGCGCTTGCGCTCTCGGGTGTTTGGCCGATGAGCGGGTTTTTCAGCAAAGACAGCATTCTCGCGCAAGCCTTGGACCAGCACAATTATCTGCTTTTTGCCAATGGCGTGTTCATTGCGGGGCTCACGACGTTTTATACTTTCCGGTTGTTCTTTATTGTTTTTTTTGGCCAGGAAAAATCCGAAACCGCCGCCCACGCGCACGAATCACCTGCGGTGATGACAGTGCCATTGATTGTTCTGGCGGTTTTCAGCGTGATCGGCGGAATCATCGGGGTCGAAGGCATTTACCACTACAATTTCTCAGGCGCGGCGGAAGAATCCGCCGGTTTTGCCGCTGTCCTGTTTGAACCATTTATTCACTCACCCCTGGCCGCATGGCTGGGAATTCTGTTTTTTGCCATCGGTCTGCTGGCAGCATGGTCTTCGTATGCCAGGGCCGCCACCGATCCGCTGCCCTCCAGGCTCGGCGCCCTGGCCACCGCAATGAAAAACAAATTTTATTTCGATGAAATTTACGAAGCCACCTTCATCCGCCTGCATGATTTCATCGCGGCCATGATGGACCTCATTGACCGGTGGCTCGTCGAAGGTTTTTGCATCGGCCTGGTGCGCGGCGCCACGGATTTGACCGGGCGCGCGTTGCGCCTGTTGCAGACCGGCAACCTGCAGACCTATGCCTTCCTGTTCGTCCTCGGCGTGGCCGCGCTGCTCTATTTTGTTCTCGTAAAATAACATGTCCATTCTCACTTACATCGCAGGTTGGCCGCTGCTGGCGGCGTTGTTGCTGGTCTTCGTGCCGCGCAACTATCGCGTGCCCATCCGGGGCATCGCCCTTCTGGGCACGTTCATCTCGATGGCGCTGGCGATAAAAATGTTCTGCCAATTTGTGCCCGGCGCCGGCGGCTACCAATTCGAGCAACAAATCCCGTGGGTTGAATCGCTGGGCATCAGCTACCACGTGGGGGTGGATGGCTTGAACGTGGGACTGATTCTGATGGGCGCCATCGTGGCGTTCGCCGCGGCGTGCTGCTCGTGGGAAATTCAATCGCGCGAAAAGGAATTTTACATCCTCCTCCTGGTAATGAGCGGCGGCATTCTCGGCGCGTTCGCCTCGCTGGATTTGTTTTTCTTTTATTTCCTGCACGAGCTGGCATTGGTACCCACCTTCATCATGATCGGCGTTTGGGGCCGCGGCGAACGCAAGAACTACGCGACCTTTCAGATTACGCTCTATTTGAGCCTGGGCGCACTCATCGCACTGATCGGCCTCATCGCGCTTTATCTCCAGGCCGGCGCAAACACGTTTGACCTTCCCAAGCTGATTGACCACGCAAAAGCCAATCCGCTATCACTCGGCGCGCAGAATTTCATCTACCCGCTCCTGTTGTTCGGTTTTGGCATTCTAGTATCGCTCTGGCCGTTCCATTCCTGGGCGCCGCTCGGCTATGGTTCGGCGCCGTCGCCAACGGCGATGATTCACGCCGGCGTCTTGAAAAAGTTCGGCCTCTATGGCTTGATCCGCATCGCGCTGCCGCTCATGCCGCAGGCCGCGCATGACTGGATGAACACTCTGGCGTGGCTGTGCCTCGGCAACATTCTGTACGTCGGCTGGGTGGCCATGCGGCAGAAGGACCTGAACCTGCTCATCGGCAATTCCAGCGTGGCCCACATGGGCTTCATTTTCCTGGGCATCGCCAGCCTGAACCTCATTGGCGTGACCGGCGCGGTGTTGATCATGATTGCGCACGGTTTCCTGGCCGCGCTGTCGTTTGCGTTAAGTGGCTACATCTATCAACAAACCGGCACGTTGGAAATGAGCCGGCTGGGGGGGCTTTGCCGCCAGTTGCCGTTCATCGGTACGGCGCTCTTGATGGCGGCGCTGGCCGGCTGTGGACTGCCGGGTTTTGCCAATTTTGTCGGCGAAGTGACCGTGTTCTTTGGCGCGTGGACGGTATTCCCGGCCATAACCGGCTGTGCGCTGTGGGGCGCCTTGTTGATTGGCGCGCTCTACATGCTGCGCGCCATGCGGAATGTCTTGCACGGACCGCTCCCCGAAGCGTGGAAGGCCATCCCGGACGCGACCCACGCCTGGCGCAAGCTGCCTTATGCGCTGTTGCTGGCCAGCCTGTTCCTTTTCGGCATGTGGCCACGGCTGCTTACCGAAAAAATCGTACCCGACGCAAAAATCATTGTGGCTATGGCCCAAGATCGCCCAACAACTGCCAATAGCACCCGCCTCCGGCGGGTGCAATTCGGCGTCCTGCCGAATTGCGCGGACGAGCGTTCGACAGTTCTTGCACGATCAGATTACAACGATGGGCGTTTGCCGTCCGTTTCGGGCGAGACGCCCGAGGCGGGCGCGCTCCCCCTCATTTCGCAAATCGGCAATCGGCAATCGGCAATCGAAAATCAATGAACGCCTCCCTAATGACGTTGGAAATCTGGGTGATCTTCATCGGCCTGGTGTTGTTGCTGGCGGATTTGTTCATGCCCGCTGAAAGGCGGCGCTTCATCGGCTACGCAGCCATCGCGGCGCTGGGCGTGCTGTTCGTCACGGGCTTGGGCAACACCGGCGTCGCCTTCCACGGCGCGTTTGTGCAGGACAGCCTGTCCATTTTCTTCAAGCGCTTTTTCCTGGTGGCGGCCATGCTCGTGCTGTTCATGGCGGCGGAATTTTCCGACCGTTTTCCCGGCGTGGTTACCGAATACTATTCGCTCATCGTATTCGCGCTGTCCGGAATGCTGTTCGCCGCGTCGTCCAACGATTTTGTGATGCTGTTCGTCTCCGTTGAACTGATTACCATTACCTTCTACGTGCTCACGAGCTTTCAACGCAGCCGGTCCGTTTCGCTGGAAGCGGGTGTGAAATACCTGATTCTGGGCGCGCTTTCGTCGGCCTTCATGGTTTTTGGCATCGCCCTGGTGTGGGGCACCACCGGAAAATTGAATTTCACCGAACTGGCGGGGGTAGCAGCACAATTTGAAGGAAACAAGCTCTTCCTGCTCGGTGTTTTGTTCGTGCTGGTCGGACTCGGATTCAAGGTGTCCGCGTTTCCGTTTCAAATCTGGACGCCAGACGTTTATCAGGGGGCGCCGACGCCGACGACGGCATTTTTGGCGGTTGGCTCCAAGGCGGCGGGTTTCGTGCTGCTGCTGCGGGTGTTGTTCACGGCCGTACCCGCCGTGACGGCGCACTGGGCGGATTTGCTCATCGTCATCTCCGGCATCACAATCCTCTACGGAAACTTGTGCGCCCTGCCCCAGCGCAACCTCAAGCGCATGCTCGGCTATTCGAGCATCGCGCACGCTGGTTATTTGCACCTAGGCGTGGCGGCATTGAGCGCGAGCGGACAGGCGGCGGTGATGTATTATCTCGCCGGTTACTTGTTCACGCTGGTGGCGGCATTTCTGGTTATCGCCTTGACGCTGAGGCACTTGGAAACGGAAGACATTGGCGGCCTGGCCGGCTTGAACCATCGGTCCCCGCTGTTGGCCGGCACGATGGCGCTGGCGATGGTTTCGTTGGCGGGCATTCCGCCGCTGGCTGGATTTTTCGGGAAGTTTCTGCTGCTGAAATCGGTGATCGAACAGGCGCAGGCCACGGGGAATCACGGTTATTATTGCGTGGCGTTCACGGCGCTGGCCGGCGTGGTGATCTCGCTTTACTATTATTTTGGGGTTATTCGCGCCATTTATTGGAGCAAGGAAGCGCCGGATTTGTCACCCATCGAGCTTTCCGCGCCCGCGAAGTTCACCGCCTGCGTTTGCATTGCCGGCATGTTCTGGATCGGCCTTTTCCCCAGTGTGGCGCTGAATCTCGCCATGGACGCGGCCAAGGCGTTGCAATATCCCTCCTGACAGCCTGTTGAAAAAGCAGGAGATGACGTAAGGAGTCTCTGACTTGTCTCTCAAAATCCCAAGAAATTTGAGACTCATCACCTCGTCTCCTACGAGAAATCAATTTTTTCAACAGGCTGCTAACGCTCGCACGCGAAACTCGTGCAGCCACTTGGATGACGCCCAAAAACCATGAACACGGCGGCCGCGGAATGACGCACGCCCTGCCCTATCGGCTAACAGTGGTTGGTTCCCTGTCCACCCAGAACAAAGTCAACCCACCCTGATGCGTCTCAGGCTCCGCGAAACCCGATATGCCCTGACGCCAGCCAACGACCGTTGACCACGGCCGGGGACCCAAACCCTGAACCGGCTTCGATATCGCTCCATTTTCTTTTGCCGTCGTCCCTGGCCCAAGGAGATGCAATTTCGGCCGCTGCTCGGTAACCGTCATCGGTGCGGGCGGGGCATTGGTCGGTTGGGCACAGGCAGCCAACGCGGCGAACATCGCCATCATCAATATCGTTCCTCGTATTCTCATGGGATAACCTCGACCCGGTTCGAGCCGTTTGTCAAATGGCCTGAACACCGGGTGGTGTCCTAATTTCGGCAGTGCGCGTCACTCTGTGCGCGCCGCCCGGCGACCCTTGACTCGTCGTGCGACCCGCCACATTCGCGGCGGGCAGAGGACCGCCCGCCCTACCCACGGATCAGAATTTACTTTCGCTGAAACACCAATTCGCCATCGCTCGCTGAAACCTTGATCTTATCTCCGGGTTTGAACTCGCCGTCGAGCAAGCGCATGGACAGTGGATTCAGCAACTGCTCCTGCACCGCCCGCTTGAGCGGGCGGGCGCCGAATTGCGGATCGTAGCCTTTCTTGGCCAGCAGCTTTTTCGCCGCTGCGTCCACGTCCAGTGTAAGATTTTGCTGCTTCAAACGATTTTCCAGCCGGGCAACCTGGATTTCCACGATCTTCGCCAACTCTTCCTCGTCGAGGCTTTGGAAAATAATCACGTCATCCACTCGATTCAAAAATTCCGGCCGGAAGTGGCGCTTTAATTCCGCCATCACCTGTTGCTCCATTTCCGCTTTCCGCTTTCCACTTTCCCCTTTTTCAAAGAACTCTTGAATAATCGGCGACCCGAGGTTGCTGGTCATGATGACGATGGTGTTTTTGAAATCCACCGTCCTCCCCTGCCCGTCCGTGAGCCGGCCATCATCCAGCACCTGCAAGAGCACGTTGAACACGTCGTGATGCGCCTTTTCGATTTCGTCGAATAACACCACCGAGTAGGGCCGCCGCCGCACGGCTTCGCTTAATTGGCCGCCTTCTTCGTAACCCACGTATCCCGGCGGCGCGCCGATGAGCCGTTGCACGGAGAATTTTTCCATGTATTCGCTCATGTCAATGCGCACCATCGCGTTCTCGTCGTCGAACAAAAATTCCGCGAGTGCGCGGGCCGTCTCTGTTTTGCCCACGCCGGTCGGGCCCAGGAAAATAAACGAGCCGATGGGCCGGTTCGGGTCTTGCAAACCGCTGCGCGCACGGCGCACGGCGTCGGACACCGCCTTGAGCGCTGCCTTTTGACCGATGACACGCAGCGCCAGACGCTCCTCCATCTTCACCAGCTTCTGGCGCTCGCCTTCGAGCATCCGCGACACGGGAATATGCGTCCACGCCGCGACGACTTTGGCAATGTCCTCATCCGTCACTTCCTGGCGCAACAATGACGCGCGCGCGCCATCGCCCGATTGCTTTTCGATCCTGGCCAGCTTCTTTTCCAATTCCGGAATCTTCCCGTATTGAATCTCCGCCGATTTGGTCAAATCGCCCTTGCGCCGCGCCTGTTCCAATTGAATTTTCGCCTGCTCCAGTTGCGATTGCACCACACTGACCGCATTGACCGCCGCCTTTTCATTCTGCCACTGCGCCGTGAGCGCCTTGGATTTCTCCTTGAGATCGGCCAGTTCCTTGTCCAGCCGCTTGAGCCGTTCCTTGCTCGCAGCGTCTTTTTCCTTGGCCAGCGAGGTGCGTTCGATTTCCAACTGCAAAATCTGCCGGTCAAGCTGGTCCAGTTCCGTGGGCTTGGAATCCAGTTCCATCTTGATGCGCGACGCGGCTTCGTCCACCAGGTCAATCGCCTTGTCCGGCAAAAACCGGTCGGTAATGTAGCGATGGGAGAGCGTGGCTGCCGCCACCAGCGCCGAATCCTGGATGCGCACGCCATGATGCACTTCGTAGCGTTCCTTCAGGCCGCGCAAAATGGCGATGGTCGCTTCGACGGTCGGTTCGGCCACCATCACGGGCTGGAAGCGTCGTTCGAGCGCCGGGTCTTTTTCGATGTGCTTGCGGTATTCGTCCAGCGTGGTCGCGCCCACGCAACGCAATTCGCCCCGGGCAAGCTGGGGTTTCATGATATTCGCCGCGTCCGTGGCGCCTTCCGCCGCGCCGGCACCGACCAGCGTGTGTAGCTCGTCAATGAAGAGGATGATTTTGCCTTCGCTGGCCACGATTTCCTTGAGGAACGCCTTGAGCCGGTCCTCAAATTCACCGCGATACTTCGCGCCGGCAATCATCGCACTGAGATCCATGGCCACCAGCCGCTTGTTTTTGAGCGATTCGGGAACGTCGCCACTCACAATGCGCCGCGCCAACCCCTCGGCGATCGCTGTCTTGCCCACGCCCGGTTCACCGATGAGCACCGGATTGTTTTTCGTGCGGCGCGTCAGCACCTGCATTACACGGCGGATCTCCTCGTCGCGGCCAATGACCGGATCAATTTTCCCCTGCTTGGCCAACGCCGTGAGGTCACGGCCATATTTCTCGAGCGATTGAAACTTGGCTTCAGGATTTTCGTCGGTCACGCGCTGGTTGCCGCGCAAATCGGCCAGGGCTTTGAGCACGGCGTCGCGCTTGAGGCCGTGTTTGGCGAAAATCTTTTTCAACGACGGCCCACCGCTATCCAGCAGACCCAGCAGCAGATGTTCGGTGCTGATGTATTCGTCCTTAAGCTTCGATGCCTCCGATGCCGCGGCGTCGAGCGCCTTCTTCAAGTCGCTGCCCGCGTAGGCATCGCCCGCTCCCTGCACTTTGTGGCGCCGCTCCAGTTCGGCCTCCAAATCCGGCTTGAGCCGGCGCACCGGCACGCCGATGCGTTCGAGCAAATCCGGGATGAGGCTCTCCGTCTGGCCGATCAACGCCAGCGCCAGATGTTCGCCGTCAATCTCCTGATGCGAATGCTCGCGGGCGAGCCGTTGCGCCTCTTGCAACGCTTCCTGCGATTTTTGAGTAAATTTCTCCGGTTGCATGACGAGCCCACTTTAATGCAAAGAGGCGAAGGAGCAAAGATGCAAAATAGCTGTCTGCAAACTGGATTGACCAACAATTTCCCGCCGGATATTCTTCTGACAAACAATGCGCGCGCTTGTGATGCTCGTGATTTTTCACAGCATTGACAGATGTCTGACTTTATCGCCGAAGAGCTAAAATGGTCTCATTTCTTCGCCAAACCAACCCCTTTCGGTTCGCAATTATCTTGCTGTTCGCTGTGACTTGCTACCGCCTTTGGTTCGCCACACAGATTGAGCTGGTGTCGGACGAAGCTTACTACTGGCTTTGGTCGAAACATTTGGCCCTCTGCTATCGGGATAAAGGCCCTGCTGTTGCCTGGACCATCGCCCTGGGAACAAAAATCTTCGGCAACACCGTTTTTGGCATCCGCTTTTTTGGCGTGCTCTTGAGCGCCGGCACCGGGGTACTCCTGTTCGTGCTCGCGCGCCGGTTATATGACGACCGTGTGGGGCTTTGGTGTTTGTTCATGGCCTTGGTAATGCCGATGATGGCGGTCGGTTCAATCCTGATGACGATTGATTCATTGAGCGTCTTTTTTTGGGCATTGGCGCTGGTTTTATTTTGGAGCGCGTTGCACAGCGGAAAAACCCACGAGTGGTTTTGGCTGGGTCTGGCCATCGGCGCCGGCTTTCTTGCCAAATTCACCAACGGCGTTCAACTCGGCTGTATTGCCGTGTTTCTGCTTTGGTCCAATGAGCACCGACCGCTTCTGTTCAGCCGGAAAACGCTGGTCATGTGCCTCGCGTTTCTGTTGAGCATATCACCGATCATCGGGTGGAACATACAAACCGGCTGGGTAAACCTGACGGCGCTGCATTCGCGCAGCGGCGTATCAAGTTCTTTCCAGATACATCCGGGCCAGGAATTAACATTCCTGCTTCAACAATTCGCCGTGCTGTCTCCTTTGTTCATGGTTGGCATCATCGTGGCGGCAGTCGCACTCACTTGGAAGCGGCACACGGATTTACGAACCCGCTTCCTGCTTAGTCATTTTTTGCCGGTCTACGGATTATTCCTCTTTTTCAGTCTTAATAGCGCCGGCAAACCCAATTGGATTGCCCCGGCGTTGATTACCGGCATCATTTTGACCGTGGTTTTCTGGCGCGAAAAGGTCGCGCGCCAGCCGGCCTGGCGATGGGGAATAGGCGCCGCGTTCCTGATCGCACTGGCGATGACCGTGATGCTGCATGACACGGATTATCTGCATCTGCCACCCAATAAGGATCCGTTGCATCGCGCGCACGGTTGGGATGATTTCGCGGCGCATGTGCAACAGGCCCGGCAGAAGTTCCGGGCAAATTTGTTGATTGCAAACCATTATACCCAGGCCAGCATGATGTCGTTTTACCTGCCGGATCAACCGGTCACTTACCTCCTGCCGGAACCCTATGGCGCAACGCAATTCACACTTTGGCCCGGCTACAACGTCGGTCCCGACACGCGCGCCCTTTACGTGACCGACTCCACCGGTCCAGTCCCAATGACTTTGGATGAACAGTTTAAGCAGGTGGAGCTAGTGGACGATTTCTGGTCCCAACACCATGGCCAGCCCGTATTTCATTTTTGCATTTATTTTTGCATTCCGGATAAACGTTAGCACCTTCAGGCGATTGAGCGCGTCACTTGGCCAAGCGCAGCCGCCCGCGTTTCAAGTTGCTCCTCCGGCGCTTATGCGCTAACTTGCACGCGCTATGGATAATCCGTCTTTTGAACCACCCAGTGGGCCGCCCCCCGCGACGACTCCCCCGCCGCCGGTTTTGCCGCCTCCGCCAATCATCCCGCCGACGCCACCGCCCAAGCCCCGCCGGGGCCGGGGTTGGATGATTTTTTCCATCATCCTGCTCGTGCTGCTTTTCCTGAGCGTGCTGGTGATCATTGGCCAGTTCGTCACGCAGGCTCTGCCGTTCAACCACAGCCTCACCACCGGAACGCGCGACATCGGTCCCAGGCTGGAGGAATGCGTGCTCAAGGACAACGATGCCCATTCCAAAATCGCCGTCGTTCCCGTGGAAGGCATCATCACGGAGAGCGACCTGGACGGCCAGGGCAACAGCATGGTGGACGTGATCAAGGCGGAGTTGGACCGGGCGAACGATGACAAAAACGTGAGGGCGGTCATCTTGAAGGTGAATTCACCTGGCGGCGAAGTAATGGCCTCGGACGAAATCAACAAGGCGATTGCGGATTTTCAAAACAAGTCGGACAAGCCGGTGATTTGTTCGATGAGCAGCCTGGCGGCATCCGGCGGTTATTACGTCTCGGTCCCCAGCCGGTGGATTGTGGCGAATGAACTGACCATCACCGGCAGCATTGGCGTGATTTTGCACTCATGGAATTACCGCGACTTGATGGACAAGGTGGGTCTGGCGCCGGTGACTTACAAGAGCGGCAAGTTCAAAGACATGCTCGACGGTGAGCGGAGCACCAACGAGATTCCACCCGAAGAACATGCCATGGTGCAGGGCTTGATTGACGAAACGTTCCAGAAATTCAAGGACGTCGTCCGCGAAGGCCGCGAACAGGCGCATGAACAAAACAAGCAGGAGGGCAAGTCCCTCGCCTCCGATTGGGAGGATTACGCCGACGGCCGTGTGCTTTCAGGGCGGCAGGCCTTGGGCCTCGGCTTTGTGGACGAGTTGGGCGATTTCGATAAGGCAGTCGCCCGCGCCAAAACCATCGCCCATATCCACAATGCGAACCTGATCGAATACCGCGAGCGCTACGACATTTCCGAGTTTTTGCACCTGTTCGGTCAAAGCGGGTCGGCCCACGATGTGAAGCTCGACCTCGGCGTGGATATGCCCAAACTCCAGGCGGGCCAGCTTTACTTTCTCTATCTGCCCATGTCTCAATAGCTAACCGTGAAAGGCGTCACCGTCATCGCGCACCCGCTGGTGCAACACAACCTCACCCGGTTGCGCGATAAACGGACCAATCCACAGGAATTCCGCCGCTTGCTGGGGCAAATCGCGTCGCTCATGCTGCACGAAGCAACGCGCGATTTCGCCGTCCAGGTCGTCCAGGTGCAAACGCCGTTGGCCGCCGCCCGGGGTTGCCGCCTCGAGCGGGAAGTGGCCCTGGTGCCCGTCTTGCGCGCCGGCTTGGGCATGTTGGATTCCATTTTGCAGTTGATTCCCCACGCCCGAGTGGGTTTTATTGGCCTCAAACGCGAGGAAACCACTTTGCGCGCGCAGTTTTATCACAAGAGTTTTCCGAAAAACCTCGGCCGCTTCGAGGTCATCCTGATTGACCCGATGCTGGCGACCGGCGGCAGCGCGGTGGCCGCGCTGGACCTGGTGGCCGAACAACGCGCCAGGCATGTGCGATTGGTGAACCTCGTCGCCGCGCCCGAAGGCATCCGGCACGTGCAAAAACATTATCCGCGCGTGCCCATCTTCACCGCCGCGATTGACCGGCGGCTCAACGAGCGCGGTTACATTTTGCCCGGCTTGGGTGATGCGGGCGATAGATTGTTTGGAACGTAACCATCCTCGTCCTCCTCCTCGTCCTCGTAATCGAAAGGAAGTCGCGGACAAGAAGGACGAGGGCAGCGTGGACGATTAGCAATGAACCGGACCGAAACATTGCTCATGGTGGCCGACAGCGAGCGCGACGCGAACATGCTCTATGCCACCGGCCTGTTCGTGCCCGACCCGTTTATTTACCTCCACTTTGAGCGCCGGCCGTTGCTCGTGATGAGCGATCTCGAAATGGACCGGGCGCGCGCGGGGGCGCCGCACTGCCGCGTGGCGTCCTTGAGCGAGCTCCAACGGAAACTCCGCCGCGAGGGGGTCAAATCTCCCAGATTGGCGCACGTGATCCGGCATCTTCTGCGCCAGAAGAAGATGCGCCGCGCCATCGTGC
>Ga0187856_1002387_pt1 | contig 13892 bp, 6 predicted proteins | sample June2016WEW_8_40_FD_132443 | JGI IMG/M metagenome (GOLD analysis project Ga0187856, IMG submission 132443) | Peatland microbial communities from SPRUCE experiment site at the Marcell Experimental Forest, Minnesota, USA - June2016WEW_8_40 | ecosystem: Environmental > Terrestrial > Soil > Wetlands...
GTCACGCACCGCAACGTGATCCGCATTTATGACCTCGGTGAAGCCGAGGGCGTGAAGTTCATCACGATGGAGTTCATCGAGGGTAAAGATCTACGCTCGGTGATCCGCGAGAAGAACAAGTTTCGTCCCGAAGAAGCGGTGGAGGTGATTCAGCAGGTGTGCCAGGCTCTGGACGCGGCGCACAGCGTCGGGGTGATTCACCGGGACCTCAAACCGCAAAACATCATGCAGGACGGCACGGGCCGAATGCTGGTGATGGATTTCGGCTTGGCCCGCACGGTGGAAGGCGACGGGATGACGCAGACGGGTGCGATTGTCGGCACCATGGAGTACATGTCGCCGGAGCAGGCTCTGGGCAAAGAACTCGATCAGCGTTCCGACATCTTCGCTCTCGGACTGATCTTGTACGAAATGCTGACGGGCAAACAACCCTTTGTGGCCGAGAGCGCTTTAGCCAGCCTCATCAAACGAACTCAGGAGCGTGCGATTCCAGTGTCGGATGTTGACGCTCAGATTCCTGGGGCGTTGAGCGGGATCGTGAGCAAGTGTCTGGAACGCGATTTGGACCAGAGATACCAGAATGTCTCGGCCATTCTTGTGGACCTGAACACGTGGAAAGACAAGAGAGCCGCCGGCACAATCAAGTTCGATGCCGCCGTCAAACCGTTGGGTCGGACTATTCCGTGGCCCCTGATTACCGGGATTTTGACCCTGCTGGTGCTGGCGATCAGCGGGTACCTGCTGCGAGGGAAGTTGTTTGGCCCGAGCACGAAGACGGCGACCGCGCCGGCGGTCTCGCTGGCCATTCTGCCGTTCCGCAATGCATCCGCTGACCAGAGTCTCAACTGGCTCGGATCGAGCGTGGCGGAAACGCTGAGTACAGACGTCGGGCAGTCGTCACACCTCCGTATTGTCTCGCCCGAACGCGTGAGCCAGGTCCTGCGCGATTTGCGGATTTCGCCCGACGCATCGCTCGATTCTGCCACGGTGCAGCGGCTTGCTGAATTCAGCAACGCCGACAACATCGTCTGGGGGCGGTACACTCGATTTGGAGATCAAATTCGCATTGACGCGACGATCCAGGACATGAAACACGGCCACGCCACTCCACTGTCGGAGTCCGCGACCGAGAACAACATTCTCAGTGCGATCGACCTCCTTGCCGGCGACATCCGTTCGAACCTGGCCCTCTCACGCAGCACAATCAAGGAACTCCAGGGGCAGTCCTTCAAACCCTCGACCAACTCTCTTCCGGCCATGCACGATTACGACGACGGGCTGCAGTTCGCGCGTCTGGGAAAGTTTCTCGATGCGGCCAAGCGATTTGAAGCCGCCACAAAAGAGGACCCCCAATTCGCGCTGGCTTACTCGGAACTCGCGAAAACCTACGCCAACCTCGGCCAGGACGACGATGCGGAGCACGCTTCTCGGAAGGCAGTCGATTTGAGCGACCAGCTTCCCCCGGCGGAAAAATATCTGATTCAGGCAAGCCACGAACAGATCCAGCGGGATTATCCCAAAGCAATCGAAGCCTACGAAAATCTCGCGAAAGCCGCACCCGACAATGCTGACGTACTCTTTGAACTCGCCGGGCTCTATAAGAAATCGGGCGCGTACGACAACGCCCGAGAGGAGTACACGAAGGTGCTGACGCTCGATCCGAAGCGCGTGGACGCTCTACTCGAGATAGGACGGGTCGAGGATAATAGTGGCAACTTTCAGAAAGCCATCGAATACTTGACGCGCGCCCAGGCCCTGGCAGTCGAATTCGGTAACGACGAAGAGAGATCCATGATTCTGCAGGCGATGGGCGTGGCCTATGCCGGTCTAAACAAACACGAAGACGCTCTTCGCAATTTTCGGGATTCGCTCGAAATTAAGCGCAAGCTGGGACTAAAGAAGGGCATCGCCCTGAGCCTGGACGCGATGGCATCCTCCGAAGATGTTCTAGGCAAGCCGGACCAAGCGCTCAAGGACTACAAGGAGGCACTCGCTGTGTGGCAGGAATTGGGCGACAAAGCGGGAACCGGCGACGTCCTGAACAACCTTGCTCAGTTTTATGTCGATCATGGCCATTATGATGAGGGGTTGAAGTTGTTTAAGGAATCGCTCCAAACAGAAATCGACGTAGGAAACCAGAGCAACCAGGGATATGTTTTGAACAATATCGGCAACGCATACTTATCCAAGGCCGATTACCAGAACGCGCGCACCTATTTCGAGCAAGCCCTGCAACTTCGCGAGAAACTCAACGTCCCCAGTGACATTGCCCTAACTCTTCACAATCTGGGCGAGACTTCGCGCCAAATGGGTCAGTATGACCTGGCGGCGGAGCAGTATTTGCGCGCGCTGGATTTGTACCGCAGCACCGGAGATAAGCGTGGTGCGGCCATCGAGTCCTCCAGCCTGGGCACATTGTTCGGTTATCAGGGCCGCTATGGCGCCGCTCTCAGCTCAGAGGAGGACGCCCTCAGGACATTCCGGGAATTGCAGGAGCGCAGCTCGTGGCTGCCAGAAATCCTCGGCTACTACGGCAACGCCCTTGCCCAGGTCGGCCGAAGCGATGACGCGCAAAAGAGTCTCGAGGAAGCAATGAATCTGGCGCGCGAGCTGAAGAATCAAGACACGACTGCCGAAATTCAGGGCTACCAAGGCGACAACGCCTTCTATCGTGGAGACTACAAAGCCGCCGCTACCCTTTACGATGAGGCGATGAAGACGGCATCACACACCAGCGACTTGGGTCTGATTCTGGTGTCGAAGTTCAATGTCGCAAAAGTCGCGGTCCGGCAGGGCCGCTTTCAGGCGGCCGCAAGCTCACTCAGCAAACTGTCGGAAGAAGCGGACAGCCTGGGAGTGAAGCATGTATCTGTGGAATGTTCAATCTACCACGCAGAAGCTCTCATGAACCTGAAGAGCTACGAGCCGGCAAGAAAAGAGCTGGAGAGCGCCCTGAGCAAAAGCGAGAAGCTCGGCCTGAAAGCTTCGCTCGCCCAAAGCCATTACCTGCTGGCGCGTGATCTTGAACTCGCCGGCAGAGCGGCTGACGCTCCGGAACACTATAAGCAAGCCCGCAAAATTCTGGATGAGATTCAAAAGGAAGCGAAGACCGACAGCATCGTGAAACGAAGCGATCTCAGCCCCATCTACACTCACTCCGTCAGCTAGATCTCGCGAAAGCTTCCTATCTAAGCCGCCCTGCCACAAGCTGCTGACGGGGATAGCTATAGGCACGGGGAAAACTCCTACCCCCGCCACAGAACCAAGGTTCGACATGCTTGGCTACTTGACCGTGAACTGCACGGTCGCGCTGTTCTTTATCGACCCGGAAGTGCCGGTAAAGGTGATGGTGTACTTGCCCGCTGGGGTGGTCTTGGCGAACAGGACTCCGGACACGGCCAATGCCGTTCCGTCAAGCTTGACCGACATCGGCAGGTCCGCGCAGAGGAAGCCTGCCGGACCACCCCCGCAGGACAGCGTCACGGTGGCGTCGAATCCCTCTACGGACCGGAGGACCAGAATTACCCCTCCGATCGCACCCGGGTTAACGGTTTCAGACGAGGGAATTGGGGTGATGGTGAAGACGCCGATTGAGACGACCAGGTTGACGGCGGTTCCGCCATTGACTAGCGTCCCGGCGGCCGGACTCTCGCTGATCACACTGCCGGAAGGCACGGTGCTGCTGGATGCGGTTGTCACCGTCCCCAGCTTCAAACCCGCGCCGGTGATGGCCGACGTCGCTGCCGATTGCGTCATTCCAACCACGTTGGGCACGGCCACGCCGGTTGAGACGACCAGGCTAACGCCGGTTCCGCAACTGACCAGTATCCCGCCTGCCGGGTTCTGGCTGATCACATCGCCGATAGGCACGGTGCTGCTGGATGCGGTGGTCACCGTTACCGCCAAACACACGCCGGTGATGGCCGACGTCGCCGCCGCTTGCGTCTCTCCAACCACGCTGGGCACTACCGTGCCCACCGTTAGCGTGAAGCTTTGCGGGATTGAGACGTTATAACCGGTCGCCGGGTCGTTGCTGGTGGCAGTGATTGTAAAGGAGTAAGAGCCAACTGCGCCGGCCGGAGGCGTGCCGCTAAGCAATCCAACTGGACTAAGCGTCAGCCAGGCCGGAGCTGCCGCAATACTCAGAGTTGGGGCCGGGTAACCGCCCGTCGTCGTGACTGAGAAAACTCCAACGGTGCCCTCGGTAAATGCAGCGGTGTTGGGACTAGTGAACATCGGAGCATGGTCCAGGCTCGCGGGGGTCACTACGTTGGTCGGTTTGAACACCACCACAAAATCGGTGCCTGTTGCTGGGATTTTTGCGCCGCCCCCGTTGTCTACCGGTTCCAACGGGTTGTAGTACGTGGTGACGTCAGCATCGAACTGGCAGTAGATCGAAGGCAATACCGGCGTCGAGTACCCGGTCAAACTACTGGGGTCAGCAGTTCCCGAAGTCGACGTGGCTTCCGTAACCATAGGCGTGGAGCAATTGGTGCCCCAAGGCACTAATGGGGTAACCTCATCCCAACCCGGGGCGATGAACACACGGGGCGTACTGCCCAACCAATAGCCCGTGGGGGTATATGTGTCGTTGTTCCATGTAAAATCCAAGAAAGCGCCCTGTGGACCGAACGAATTCACGGGCAGCTCATTCCCGTTCTGGTCGGTCAGCGACCACACGGGGCAATTCCCATTCGCAGAGGGGACGCAGAACGGCGTGATGTAATTGCCGTTCGAGTCTGTCCCGTAGCCCTGCTGCATACTGTAATACAAAAAGCGGCAATCGAAGTCGCCACTCGATCCGTTGGCCGTAAAGTCGGCCGCCGGGCAAAGCCCGTCAGGGTCAATTTCCGTAAAAGTGAGCATGGCCTCGAGCGACTGAGGCAGCTGCGGGATCGTCAATTGCGCCCCGAGCCCATTCGAGTCCAGGCAAGGATTTCCCGGAGTGGGGTTGGGATTGCTGGGGCAGGCAACCGCGGCTATGGCCGTCACATTCGTGCCCGCGCTGAGCGAATAAGTGAATGAAGTGCTAGGCAGCATAAAATTCGCGGTCACTTTTTGCGCCGAGTTGATCGTAAAAGTGCACATCGCGCTCGATCCAGAGCACGCGCCAGTCGTGCTACTCCAGCCCACGAATGTGGACGGTGAAGTCGCGCTCGCCGTTAGTGTCACCACTGTCCCTATCGGATAGCTCGCCGAACACGTTCCTGTTGCCGCCGGAGGCGTAGCAACCGGTGTCTGTGTTACGACTCCGCTTGCTTCGCTGCAAGTTCCGATTCCGCTTGCGCCCTGATTATCTGTCACAGTGCCAGTGCCCAATCCCGCTAGTGTCAAGGTCAGCTGTTGGTTTGGCGAGGGCAAGCCCGCCTGAGCATAGACGGTAACGTTGATTCCGTTTCCTCCCGGGTCAATTGTGTCGCCGTTTGTGCTGAGGTCGGAAAACGTACATGGCGGACCACTGTAACTTTCCTGGGCTGCAAGCCAGCAATTGCTTCCAAGGTAACCGGCGGGGAAACCGTCGCTGCCCGCTACGGAGGGAGTCGCAAAGATGGCGCTGTCTTCGGCCACGTAGAAGTTGATCTGGTAAATGTGCCCCACGGTGGTGGGAATCGCCTGGCTGATGGCGTCGTAAGCCTGCACAGTGCCGTCAAACCAGCAGTTGCTAACAGTCGAATCGCCAATAGAGTAGCAATAGCCGGAGTTACTGGTCACATACCCCGACGGCCCCGGTTCGACCGCGGCGCCGTATGTATTGACATAGGTCCAGCCGATCGGCGTGTAATTGTTTCCATTGTTGGGGTAGACACCTCCCGAAAAATTGCCATTGGTCAACAAGTTGGTTTCGGTTTCATCCGCCGTGTCAACCACCGACGCGTTGGCGAACGAGATTTGGGCCGGGTCATCACGAAAGGCGAACGTGATCTGAGTGAAGCAGCCGTCGGAGCAGACCGTGTTGGCGGCGCTCGCGGTGAAATTCACCATGTAGTGCTGGTAGGTTTCATTGCCGCCGCTGGGTATCGCTGTACCGCTCAGGTCCAGAATTGCACCTGCAGGCGGACCATCGTTTACGGGGTAAGGATCAGCTTTCATCTGCTGGATTGTCTGGGCGGGGGCGGCGAACACCATGAGCACGGTGCAGCAGAGGAGCGTAAAGGCTAGCTTCGTCAAGGGCGTCGGAGTAGTTGCTGGCAGCAAAAATCTTTTCATTGGAAGCTCTCTCTTTTCTCTCGTCAGGGCGACAAGATTTGCAGTCATGGCGTATTCCCTACCTGGGGAATTCTCCGCTTACTCGAAACAAAAAACTGGAAATCAGAAACCTGAGACGGTACCCCACGTACCATTCCTGTTCCGGGGGTGAACAGGCCGTCCGCGATGTTATGCGCTTACGGGTCTATAGTCAATATATTTTTTGAGAATAAAAGCATATTTTTTTGAGGCCAAAAGCGGCCATGTGCAAGGGTTTGCAGCCGTCTCGGGGCGGACGGGCAGCAACGAAGGATTGCTGCGGCTGGATGTGCCGGGGTCGCCGAGCACACCTTTTCGGAGGAGGGATTGAGCTAACGGCCGAACCAGGCTCCCGAGCGGCGGAACATTCTGATTGAGGTCTATGATGCAGCAGCCTCAAACCTCATTGGGACCGAAATCCTTCAGGGAACCGAGGGGGATTTTGACTGCTTCATTGTGCGGGCTACGAAATTCATCTAGGATATTGCCCCTCGATACCGACGCCTGAAAATTCGAGGCCAGGAGACTCCCTTGAGACTCAATTACGAACGCCGCCGCGTTTTCCTGTTGGCCGGAGTCTTGATTTGTGGAGCAGCAACATCGCGTGCGCAAACCGAGGCAACACCGGGTTCGAGCACTCCGGGCCAAGCCATCCCGGGAACAACTGGAGTGAGCTCGTTCGCAGGCAGCGTGCCGGCAAAGCTTGTTCCAGGAATTATGCCGCTTTCGTTGCGCGACGCCATCGACCGTGGATTGAAGCAAAATCTCGGACTGCTGCTTTCGCATGCGGACGTTCGCTCGGCCCGAGGACAGCGCTGGGAGCAACTAAGCGCTCTCCTGCCGCATGTGACAGCGGCGCCTTACTTGGCGGAGTCGAAACTCAATGTCGATGAACTCGGCTTTTCCGGTCTCGCTAGCCTCTTGCATATCTCGCCATCGGTTGGCCCTTTCTCTTACTTTGACGCACGTGCCAATGCGACCCAATCCCTGTTCGATTGGAAGTCGATCAACGCTGCTCGCGCGGCTAGCCAGAGCTTGAAATCCGCCGGCTATACCTTCAAGGACGCCCGCGATCTGGTTGTGCTAGCCGTGGGCTATACCTACCTGCAGGCCATCGCCGACGAAGCCCGCATCGAAACGGCAGAAGCGCAGGTCAAGACGGCACAGACTGTCTACGATCAGGCAACGGATCAGGTGAATGCCGGCACTTCGCCGGACATCGACGGCCTGCGTGCCAAGGTCGAGCTCCAGACGCGGCAACAACAGTTGATCCAAGCGAGGAACAACTTCGCCATCCAGAAGCTGACCATGGCGCGTGTGATCGGCTTGGCTCCCGGGCAGGAATTCGAATTCACGGACAAGTCGCCGTACGAGCCGTTCGAAGGCATCACGGTTGATGAGGCTCTGAAACGCGCATACGCTTCGCGTTCCGATTACCAGGCGGCGATGAGCGACGTACGCGCAGCGGAATTCTCCCGGAAGGCCGCGGTGGCCGGCTATTTCCCGTCGCTTTCCGTTAACGCGGATTACGGGCTGGGAGGGTCGCATCCCTCCACGGCAACGCCGGTAGCCGACGTACGCGGAACGCTGTCGATTCCGATCTTTCAGGGCGGCAGCGTTCACGGTGATGTTTTGCAGGCCGATGCGAGACTCGAGCAGAGCCGCGAGCGCCTGGACAATCTGCGAGCGCAGATCGACTCCGACGTGCGCGCGGCATTGCTGAACCTGCAATCGTCGGCGGATCTGGTGAATGTGGCGCGCAGCAACATTGATTTGGCGGAACAGACGCTGGTTCAGTCGCGCGATCGTTTCAGCGCGGGTGTCACCGATACCGTGGAAGTGGTGCAATCGCAAGAGCTGGTTGCGAGCGCGCACGAGCAGTACATCTCGAGTCTCTACAACTATAATTATGCAAAAATTTCTCTGGTTCGCGCTCTCGGCATCGCTGAGGAGGGCGTCAAGGAATATTTCAGAGGGAAATGAACATGGCGGAAGAGAACCCACCCCGTTCACTGCCTGAGACAGGCAACGCATCCCCGGTCGATCCGTCGCCCTTGACGGACAGGGCGCATACGCCGCCGGTACGCCTGAATCCCAATCGCCGCAGAAACATCGTGATTCTGGTCGTCATCGCGGTGGTGGTTGTCGCGGGCGTGTTCTTGTGGCGCTACTTGAGCAGCTACGAATCGACCGACGACGCTCAGGCCGATGTTCATCTCTATCCCGTCAGCGCGCGTGTTTCCGGCTACGTGGTGCGGGTCAACGTAGACGACAACCAGTGGGTGGAGAAAGGCACGGTGCTGGTGGAGGTCGACCCGAAAGACTATGAGGTTGCGGTCACGCAAGCGCAAGCGAATCTCGCCAACGCCGAAGCGACGGCCCAATCGCTGAATATCACGGTTCCGATTACTTCGGTGAACAGTTCAAGCCAATTGAAGGTCACTGCGTTCGGCATCGAAGACGCTAACGCCGGAGTCATCGCCGCCGAGAGGCAGGTGGCCGCGGCCCATGCCCAGCTTGTAGAGGCCGAGGCGAACGATGTGAGGGTGCAAGACGATCTGCAGCGCTACAAGTTACTGGTCGACAAGCGGGAAGTGGCGAGGCAAGTTTACGATCAAGCGTTGGCCGCGGCTAAATCCAGCACTGCGGCGGTAGAGGCAGCCCGGGCCACTGAGTCCGCCGCGCAGCAATTTGTCCAACAGGCCAGAAGCCACCTGGCGCAAGCTGACGCGAACCACCAATACGCCGAGACCGGGCCACAGCAAGTATCGTCGACCCAGGCTCGGGTGCGGGCCGCGATCGCGGATGTTGAGCAAAAGCGCGCGCTGCTCGAACAGGCCCAACTGAATCTCGGATACACGAAAATCGTTGCTCCGGTCGCCGGTGAAGTGAATAAGACGGTGGTGGTTGGGATGAACGTTCAAGACGGGCAGCAACTGCTGACCGTGGTGCCTCTCGATGAAGTGTGGGTCACCGCCAACTTCAAAGAGACCCAGCTTAGGCACATGCGGGTCGGACAGAGAGCGGAAATCCACGTGGATTCGAGCGGCCGGACGTTTAAAGGCCATGTGGACAGCATCGCGGGGGCAACGGGCCCGCTGTTCAGTTTACTTCCGCCGGAGAATGCCACCGGAAACTACGTGAAAATTGTCCAGAGGATTCCGGTAAAGATCGTTCTCGATCCGGGGGAGAACCGGGATCGTCGGCTTCGACCAGGCATGAACGTGGTGCCGGACGTGTACCTCAAATGAGTTCCATTCAATGAGTTCCGCTGCTCTCACAATCGACCAGGAGGTTTGGCGGCCCAAGTACAATCCCTGGCTGATTGCTGTTGTCGTGGCGCTGGCGGCCTTCATGGAGGTGCTCGACACCAGCATCGCCAACGTGGCCCTGCCATATATGGCCGGGAATCTGGGCGCGAGCAACGACCAGAGTACGTGGGTGTTGACTTCGTATCTGGTCTCGAATGCCATCATCCTGCCGATCAGCGGCTGGCTCGCGGGCGCCTTCGGACGGAAGCGGTTTTTCATGACCTGTTTGAGTGTCTTTACTGTGAGTTCTCTGCTCTGCGGTGTGGCGCCGAGTCTCGGCTTTCTTCTTCTCTTCCGGGTGCTCCAAGGCGCGGGCGGAGGCGGGCTGCAGCCGATGGCGCAGGCCATTCTTGCCGACACCTTTCCACCGCAACAGCGAGGCTTGGCATTTGCGCTGTATGGCATTACGGCCATCATGGCACCCACGATCGGGCCAACCCTGGGCGGGTGGATCACGTTCAACTATTCCTGGCGGTGGATTTTTTTTATCAATCTCCCGGTCGGCTTGGCCACATGGTTTCTGGTGCGGCGCTTTGTCGAGGATCCTCCTTATTTAAGCAAGCTCAAGGCGGCTGGGGTCAAGTTGGACTACATTGGCATCGCCCTGTTGACTCTGGGTATCGGGGCATTACAGGTGCTGCTCGACAAGGGCCAGGAAGATGATTGGTTCGGGTCGCGCTTCATCACGACTTTAGTCGTCACCGCGACTGTGTGCCTGATCTCGCTGGTGATCTGGGAGTGGTATCAGAAGGCGCCAATCATCGATGTCCGCATGTTCAAGAGCTTTAACTTCGCGAGTTCGAGCCTGATGATGTTCACCCTGGGCATCCTGCTGTTCAGCAGCCTGGTCCTGATGCCGCAGTTTCTCCAGACGCTCGTGGGGTACACCTCCGAACTGGCTGGGCTTGCTCTTTCGGCGGGAGGCCTTGTTTTGCTGATTGAGATGCCCATCATGGGCCAACTGACAACGAAAGTCCAGGCGCGCTACCTCATTGCCTTCGGCTGGCTGGCCCTGTCCATCGCCATGTTCTATTCCACAAAGCGGATTGACTTGCAGATCAGTTTCAGTGCCGCCACGTGGCTGCGCATCGCCCAGGTGATTGGTTTGGGATTCCTGTTCGTGCCGATTACGCTGGTGGCCTATGTCGGAATTTCGCCGGAGAAGAACAACTCGGTCGCCGGAATCGTCAATTTCATGCGCAATATGGGAAGCAGCGTGGGAACGTCGCTAGTCACCACATTGATTGCGCGCCGTTCGCAATTCCATCAGGCCAGGCTGGTGCAGAACGTCAGGGTCGACAATCCCAATTTTATGAATTCGGCTAACGGCCTGGCTCAGCACCTGGCTAACTCTGGTGTGGGCAAACACGAGGCGCAAATAACGGCTTACGCCAGGATTTACCAATCCCTGCAAGCGCAGGCGGCCAGCCTGGCATACATCGATACCTTTATGGTTCTTTGCGTGGGGGCGGCGATCATGTTTTGTCTCGCTTTTGCTTTGAAGAAGAATGATCCTGGCGGCGGCGGTGCGGTGGAGGCGGGCTAACAGCGTAGGGGAGTAATAATCAATCTGAAGTAGTGCAGGAGATAACAAGAGCCAGAGACGTTTGTCATGCTGGAAATTAAACTCATCCTTTGTCCGGTTGATTTCTCAGAGTTCTCGATAAGGGCGTATCAGCATGCCCTATCGCTGGCCCGGCATTATCGAGCCAAGTTGGTGGCGCAGCACATCGTAGAACTATCGCGATATCCTTATGCCGAGTATGTTGCTTCTACGGGAGACTATGAGGAGTTCTGCCGCGCGCTTTGCGAGGGTGGCAAGGAGCAACTGCAAGAATTCGTAAAGAACCACACCCACGACAAGATTCAGCCGGAGCTGGTCGTGCACAAGGGAGTGGCCCCAGACTGTATTCTGTCGTTGGCGCAGGCTAGGAAAGCGGATCTGATCGTCATGGGAACGCACGGCCGGCGAGGGTATGACCGCCTGGTGCTGGGGTCGGTGACCAATCGAGTGATGCGTAGGGCTACCTGCCCGGTGCTGGCAATATGCAGGCCGCCGCACGAGTCTGGGGCCGCAGATGTGGCCGCAGATAAAGGGTGGGGCCACGTCCACCACTTGACCCGAATTCTTTTCTGTACGGATTTCTCCGAGAATTCAGGACGGGCTTTGACCTATGCTATTTCTGCGACAGAGGAGTACGACGCCGAACTCACCCTGCTGCACGTGCTGGAGGAGGTTCCCAGTCCGGCCAAGAAGGAAGAAGCGATAGCGATAGCGACAGCCACGGAGCAACTCGATAAACTGATTCCACCGGGGGCACGCAAGACGCTCAAGATTAAGACGGCGGTACGTATCGGAAAACCATACCAGCAAATCGTTCAACTCGCCCTGGAAGCGCACATCGACTTGGTGGCTATGGGAGTGCGTGGCCGTGGCGCCTTGGATCTGGCGGTGTTTGGTTCGACAACTTATCGGGTGCTGCAGTTGGGACCATGCCCCGTTCTTGCCGTCCGGGTTTGAACCGTAGATCTGGTTTATGACGCAGATTATAAAAATCGTCACCATTGAACGCGAGTACGGAAGCGGCGGCGGCGAAATCGCTGAACTGCTTGCGAAGCAGCTTGGCTGGAAGCTTTGGGATCAGTTGCTGACGGAGGAGATCGCGAGGCTTGCTGAATGTCCCAAGGCAGTCGTCGAGGTTCGAGAGGAACGAACGGATCCCCTGTATTACCGGCTCTTCAAATCGTTCATGCGCGGAAGTTATGAAGGGAGCCTTAATGCGCCCAAGCTCAAGCTGGTGGACAGCGAAAGTATTTTGAAAATTACAGAACGTGTGGTTCAGCACGCGGCGAAAACGGGGAACTCTGTCATCGTCGGAAGGGGGGCGCAACAGTTTCTGAAGAACCGCCAGGATACGTTGCGTGTGTTTCTTTACGCTCCGAGAGAAGATAAAGTGCGGCGCCTGTTGGCTCGCGGCAAGAGTGAGAAGGATTCCGAACAGCTCGTGGATACGGTTGATCGGGAACGCGCCGATTTCATCCAGAAGTATTTCCATGTCGAATGGCCTGACCGGGTCATTTACCACACCATGATCAATACTGCGATCGGCGATGAGGCTGTCATTCAGATGATTCTGAATTTTATGAAAACCCTTGAGGCAAGAGTCACTGCCTGAGCGCTCGCAGAATAGATCCGTCGCGATCGGCCGGCAAAAACCACTCCTGATTCAGCCGATCCAAGTCGCTCTCCATCGTTGACCAGCGGATACCGCATCCTTATTATCGTGATTTTGGGCACAGCAGAAGGCGAGGGCGATTCAAGCAGCTTCCAGCATGTCCGTAAGCAAAGGCCATAAGGCCGACAACGCGATTGACTTTCCGAGCGCGGATCACGCATCCGCTCCTAAGCCAAGCCTGGCGCGTCAACTTGGGCTGTTCGACGCCACGATGCTGGTCATGGGCGGCATCGTCGGTTCCGGCATATTCATAAATCCCTACGTGGTGGCGCAACAGGTTCATACCCCAGCGTTGATCCTGGGAGCCTGGATTTTTGGCGGGGTGGTTGGAGTGGGCGGCGCCTTTATATGGGCTGAGCTGGCGGCCACGCTGCCCGAAGTGGGCGGTCAGTACGCTTACCTGCGCGAAGCCTATCACCCAGCGGTAGCATTTCTGTATGGATGGGTGTTGCTGCTGGTCATCCAGACCGGAGGCATGGCGGCTGTATCGATCACCTTCGCGCGCTACTTTCTCGAGCTTACCGGCCTGCACGCGCCGGACTGGATGGTGGCGACGGCAGCGCTTGCTACCCTGACATTCATCAACTGCCTGGGCGTAAAAACCGGCGGACGGACGCAGAGCGCGCTTATGGTAATGAAAATCGTCGCCATAGCTGCCCTGGTGATCGCCGGGCTGACCTTGACCGGCAAGCATGTGACCGCAACGACCGCAGCTGAGCGGGAGTGGTCGCTGACATCGTTCGGCGCAGCTATGGTTCCGGTGCTGTTCGCCTACGGAGGATGGCAGACGGCGAACTTCCTGGCGGCAGAAGTGAAGGAGCCAGAGAAAAACCTGCCCCGAGGACTGCTGCTCGGAGTTCTTGGCGTAGTGGTGTTGTCCATCGGTGTGAACTGGGTGTGCCTGCGCTCGCTCGGACCGCTGGCGCTGGCTGCAACCACCACCCCAGCCACCGCGGTGATGCGGATGGCATTGGGCCAGCGGGGTGCGACGTTCATAGCGGCGGCGATCGCCATCTCGACTCTAGGGTTTCTAAGCCAGTCGATCTTGACTGGACCTCGCGTGTACTTTGCCATGGCCGATGACGGCCTGTTCTTCCGCGCCATAGCGTGGCTGAATCCA
>Ga0187856_1002394_pt1 | contig 13846 bp, 22 predicted proteins | sample June2016WEW_8_40_FD_132443 | JGI IMG/M metagenome (GOLD analysis project Ga0187856, IMG submission 132443) | Peatland microbial communities from SPRUCE experiment site at the Marcell Experimental Forest, Minnesota, USA - June2016WEW_8_40 | ecosystem: Environmental > Terrestrial > Soil > Wetlands...
AAGCAGGGGGAATGCATAGTTGAAGCCATCGACTTCCTAGCCGATGTAGAGATTAAAGCCAAGCGTGTTCTGTCACCTGTGCAATGCAAAGTCTATCTACAACTCGCAATAAGTGACGACTATGTATTGTTCCCGTCAGACCTACAATGCACTCTTGGACAAGAATTCATGCGCAGCAATATGAACTACGATGGGGACTACCGTGTCCTCTACTATCGAGCCAAGAATAATCAACTGCATGACCGAGTAGAAGCAGAGCCTATGCCTTTCCCAGAATAAGCAGTGAACCCGGAGGACATACTAGAATGAATCCCGAAGAACTTGAGACGCATGTTTATGAAGAATATGGTGGAATTGCACGGACTGCGGGACCAGACCTCGGAGCTTCCAAGTCAGTCGAGCAGCCTAAGCCCACTGAAAAAGAGATGCGCGAATGGCGCGGAAGGAACTTCACAGTGCGTACGCCCGTAGTAAAAGCCTGCGGACACCTCCTGAACCTCCAGAGCTTCCCTTCGCACTCCAATTGCCAGGACTGTTGGGAAGCATTCTTATCGAACAACCCAAACGGTGTGGAAATGGTGCACAAGACGCTTATGGAGCAGGGCACCCAGGGAGCGATCAAACAATTTGGCAAAAAACTTGTCAAGATGTTTGGAAAGTTCCTGAAGAAGCAACTCCTGCAGCAGTACGCAAGCGAGCAAACGAAGGCTGCATCAGGCATAGAAGGCAATCAGCTCCAAGTCCCAGACATCAAAGCGGAGGTAGAGAGTGGCATTCGGTAAAAAAGCTGAGAAGCAAACGGAAGTTAAAGTTGTGGTTCCAAAGCCCACAACAGACGTAGAGAGGTTCAAAACGTTGTTTGCCTTGGGAAAGAAGTTGAATACGAAGTATGAAACCACGAATGCTCTTGTACGCTTGGGGGACAAAGTAGGCACTAAGCTTCCCAGCATCAGCACAGGTTTGCCTACCTTCGACTATGGAGTAGTGGGCACTGGGGGCATACCCAAGGGCCGCATCATAGAATTCTTCGGACCTGAGTCTGCAGGCAAAACCAGTTTCACTCTACACATCATCGCAGAGTGCCAGAGGGCGGGAGGCATAGCAGCCTTTGTCGATGCTGAGCATTCCCTTGACCCTTCTTGGGCCGCGCTGCTTGGGGTGAATGTAGAGAAGTTAGTAGTATCACAGCCCGACAGCGGAGAGCAAGCACTTGATACGGCAGACGAACTGGTTGAGTCACAATCAGTAGACCTCATTGTGATTGACTCAGTTTCTGCACTTGTGCCAGAGGCTGAGCTTGCTGGAGACATTGGGGATGTGCACATGGGTCTGCAGGCAAGGCTTCTTAGTCAGGCAATGAGAATACTGACTGCAAAATGCGCCAAGAACAATACTACTATACTTTTCGTGAACCAAATTAGGGACAAGATAGGTGTGCTCTATGGTTCACCGGAAACAACCTCAGGAGGCCGTGCTCTTAAATCTTACTCCTCTCTGCGTATTGATGTACGTCGCAGAGAAGAGATTAAACAGGGCAGTGAACTAGTAGGCCATCAAATACGAGTCAAGGCTGTGAAGAACAAAGTGGGAGTCCCATTCAAAGAGGCTACAATAGAACTTAACTATGAACACGGTTTTGATAAAGAAGCTTCTTTGATAGAGCACGCTGATGCATTGGGTATTTTTGAAAAAGCAGGATCGTGGTTCAAAATGGACGGGGCTAATGTTGCAAACGGTCTACCTGCTATGAAGACTCTCTTGAAAAGCGATCCCAAAGCTCTAGATAAAGTAAGAGTGGCCATGGAAAAGAAAATTGCCGAGGGCACGGAAAGAGTAGAAGTATGATTGTCCTTGGAGGAATCATTAGGCACGTTCTTCGTGTCAGAAAACTAAAGACAAAGCCATGAGCACAATTCGGACGTACACAGGCAACACCTTTCATTATGAAGATATGAGTCCTAAAGATGTGAGCATTGAAGACATTGCTCACTCCCTTAGCCACATCTGCAGGTTCACAGGGCATGTTAAGACGCACTATAGCGTGGCAGAACACTGTTGTAGGGTATCTGCTCTGTGCTCGGTTGAGAACAAGTTGTGGGGACTACTCCATGATGCCAGTGAAGCCTATTGCTCTGATCTTCCGCGCCCGTTCAAGAGACTGATTGGTTTGGAACCATACCGCACGTATGAAAAGCGCATTATGGGTGTCATCTGCGAACGCTTTGGCTTGCCTCTAGAAGAGCCGAAGGAAGTCAAGGATGCAGACATGGTCTTGCTAGTGACTGAACAGCGAGACCTTATGGTCAACGCGGGCCCTGAGTGGTACCATGTGAAACCTCTGCCCGACGCCATAGAACCATGCACAGCAGAGGTAGCGAAGAGACTGTTCTTACTACAGTTCAAAACACTGACACAGTAAAAATTCAACCTAAGGAGCTAATGCCGTGTATGCAGAATTCAACGAATCAGAAGACGCAGCAAGGGACTGGGAACTTTCGGTCGAATTCCACCCAGAGGAACGGGAAGAATACAAGTTCTACATCGAAGCCACACGGCAAGAGCAGGTTTGCACAGAAGTCCCGCAGCAAGAAGCAACAGAAACCCGTAGCCTTAAAACGCGGTCCCGTCAACAGCTACACGTCGGTATGCTGCAGCGTGCCCGCGAAGAAGCCACACGCGGGAGAGCTTCCCGCAGGTAAAAAAGAGCGCCTGGGTTTAGGATCGTGGCGTTGCACAGCTTGTGGCAAGTCCTGCAAAGTCACTGTCAGCAAATACCATGTAGCAACAGTCGTAGGAGAAAACGTGACGATTACGGCTATGGTTTCTGCGGAGGTATTAAATGGTTGACCTAATGATTTACCTTGCCGCTGCAGCATTCACCCTGGCTGTAGCCCATGGCAAGGTGTGGTCTAAGGAACAGCGTAAGAAAGCCGCAGCGGAGACCGAAAAGAAACTGGAGAGGATGAGAAAATGACAAGACAAAGCCAAGTAAACGATTGGCAAGCACTTGTGGACTATCTTAAGCCTTTTGGGAACGGAGCATGCATCAACTCTCTACTAGAAGACGGCCCAGACGACAGCACGGACTTCGCCGTACTTCTTAAGAAATTCAAACAGCGTGATGAGGTGGCTGCAAAATGAGTAAAGAGACAATACGCACCATCTGTGCAGTCATCGGTGTCATCATAGCAATATATGCTGTGGTTGTGCAGACTACAGCGCTGCACTTTATCATAAAGTATCATCCACAATAAGCCGTCCGCGCGTGGAAAAAAATTCTCTGAAAGGATCACAATGGCTGATTTCTATTTAGCAATACCCAACACGCTCAGGAACGAGGGTGGCTATGTCAACGACTCAGATGACCCGGGCGGGGAAACGAACTTCGGCATCTGCAAGCGGGATTACCCTGAGGTAGACATAAAGAACTTGACAGAAGCACAGGCGGAAGCAATATACCTGAGAGACTTCTGGAAGTTCGACGGAATAGTCAATCAGATGTTGGCGAACAAGGTGTTTGACATGTATGTGAATATAAAACACTCAGCCATCAGAATCCTGCAAAGGTTGTTAAGTGGCTTAGCCATTGACGGAGAGTACGGCCCAGATACAGAGGAAGAAGTAAATGCCGCCAAGCCTTTTCCGCTTCTAGTCAGGTATCAAGAGGCTTTGGAGCAGCACTATCGAGACATTGTAGCAAAGAATCCAAAAGATGCTAAGTTCCTAGATGGCTGGATTGCGAGGGCAAGACAATGATACACAACTTGTTAGTGGGCCTAGTAGCCGGTGCAATTTATATTGTAGCAATGATTGCAGTGTACGGGTGGCCGAAATGAACTGGGGAGATCGCATTGCTTTGGCCAACGTGCTCCTGGGCTGCGGAGCATCCTTAGGGTTCCTCTGCGCATCAGACTGGCGCAGGAGTCTCTATTGGTTCCTTGGGGCATCTATAACCTTTGTCGCTACTTGGATGATCCGATGATCAGCGACGATGACAAGCTTCCAATCCTAAAGACGTATTCTATGGATGATGTTGGTACTAGACTTGACTTCCTTACCGACCTGTATGATCTGTGGAAGACGGCTCTGGACATCCTAGAGCGCTACGACAAAAACTCACCGCGCTACGACGCAAGAAAGTTGGAACTGGAAAGCGCCACAAAACTCTTAGTGGCCCATATGGAAATATGCTATAACGAAAACCTTACGAGGAAGACAGTAGATGCTCTCCCGAAGCATGGGGAGGACATCCATGACGACAATCCAAGCAAATAGGAGGAAACAAAATGAAACTCTTTTTGAGTTTTGTTCTGCTACTGACTACGAGTTGTTTCGCGCAAGACCGAATACAAGATTTATCCAAAGCTATTGCGAAGGCTGAAGGCTTTGGAGTACGAAATACGCTGCCTACAAAAAATCATAATCCGGGGGACATCAAAGCTCTTAAAGGCTACCACTTCCCGGGGCAGGTGGGCATCCACAAGCAGTATGTGGTGTTCAAGAATGATAAAGCGGGGTGGGAAGCCCTGCAACACCAGATCAACAAAATTGTGGACGGGGAATCCCGATACAGCGTGAACTTAACGCTGAAGCAACTGGGCAAACGCTATGCTGAAAGCAGCGTATGGCCTAGAGTGGTAGCAAAATATCTAGGAGCCACGCCGGACACACAACTGTGGGAAATACTCGACGTGCCTCCGTACATCGACTGGAGCAAGCAATGGATGACTCAGAAGTAATGTGCTGTATTGCAGACTGCGACCGATATGGGGTGATCCAGTATGAAGGGAAACTCTACTGCCGATTCCACGCAGAGGAAGCCAAGGCCAATGATGGATGCATAGGTTGTGATCTGTGCACCTCCGAGCCTAAGTGTTGCGTGGAAGGATGCACTAGGCCCGGGATCATTACTGAGGTAGGCAAAGAAGGTGATGCTCTGAGGACCTACTGCGTAGAACATGCGTGGAAGATCGACCGGCCAGATGAGAACGGCCTGCGACATAACAAAGCCCGGTGGAATACCGAGGATTCCATCAGGGCCCACGGAGCCGGTGCAGCCATAGACATAACGCAACTGCCAATTGTGTCTGAGAGTGTAGCAGATGAATGCTTACATGAACTTGAAGAGGGACAAAAGTCTGGTTGGCGTATCAAGATGTTAAACAAAGAATAAGGAGAGAACATGACGACCGGGGTTAAACTAGACCTGAAGAACACGGGACACCTCACCAAGTTGCTCGTGCAGCAGTTCAAGAACAAAGTGATAGGCCAAGAAGAGGCTGTGCAAACCTTGGTCAACATGTTCAACAAGCATCAGGCCGGATTCGGTGACCCATCCAACCCCGCAGGCATCGCTCTTTTCATGGGGCCCACAGGCGTAGGGAAATGTCTGGACCCGCATACGCCTGTGATTATGTTTGGCGGTACAGTTAAAGAGGCCCAAAGTGTGCGCGTTGGGGACTTACTTATGGGCCCAGATTCTAAGCCTAGAAAAGTCTTATCCATAACTTCTGGCTGGGGAGACATGTATGATATTTTTCCAGTAAAAGGGGACGCTTATAGGGTAAATGCCCCACACATATTGGCTTTGCAGTTGACACCAGATGCGCGAGGGAAGTCTTCTACCAAGCTGGAGATTTCTGTAGAGGAATACCTTGCTAAAAGCAAGACTTTTAAACACAGGGCAAAAGGGTATCGTGTGGGGATAAATTTTGCCTCACAAAAAGTCCCTGTTGATCCCTATTTCTTAGGACTATGGTTAGGCGATGGTACTTCTAAGTGGGCTGAGATCACCAACGTAGACAAAACCATAATTGATGAGGTGTACGCTGTTGCAAAGCTTGCTGAGCTGTCGGTGTCTACATATAATTACGGAAGAAAAGGAGAAGCTACCCGCTATCGGGTAGTTAGTGAATCAAGGCACAACACAATATTGAAGGGTTTAAAAACCCTTGAAGTATTGGAAAACAAGCATATACCACTTCCCTACAAGGCCAATGATCGGAAATCTAGACTGAAGCTTTTAGCAGGATACTTAGATGCTGACGGCAGTCTTAGTAACGGTTGCTTTGATTACGTTTCTGTATCTGAGAAGCTTGCTATGGATGTTGCATTTGTGGCGCGTTCTTTAGGCTTTGCTTGCTATGTAAAGCCTTGCCGCAAAAGTTGTCAAACAGGGGTTATAGGTACGTACTATAGGGGGTGTATATCAGGAGAAACTTCTAGCATACCTGTGCGCTTAATTAGAAAAACAGCAGCATCCAGAAAACAAAAGAAAAATGTTTTGCGCACAGGGATACGCGTGTCTGCAGCGGGAAAAGGTTATTACTCTGGTTTTGAAATAGACGGAGATGGTCTCTTTTTGTTGGGGGATTTCACGGTTACTCACAACACGCACGTAACTGAGGTATTCGCAGAGATTATGTTTGGCACCAAGACCGCTTGCATTCGCATCGACTGCGCCGAGTACCAGCATAGCCACGAAATAGCAAAACTCGTAGGAAGCCCGCCGGGGTATTTAGGTCACCGCGAGACGAAGCCTGCGCTTTACCAAGAGTTGCTGGACAAGTACCATACGGACAATGTGAAGCTCTCGATAGTCTTGTTCGATGAGATCGAGAAGGCCAGCGATTCTTTATGGTCAATCCTGCTGGGCATCTTGGACAAAGCCACGTTGACATGCGGAGATAACTCCAAGGTGAATTTCCAGAACACCATAATCATCATGACCTCCAACCTCGGTGCACGCGAGATGGTTGAGCAAGACATAGGCTTCGGTTTCGAGACTCAGGAGTACACCGAAGCTGTGCAGAAGCAGAAAGCCTTGAGCGCGGCCAAGTCCAAATTCTCCCCTGAGTTCATGAACCGACTCAGCAACATTGTCGTATTCAAGAACCAGACGGAGGAGCAGATCAGGCAAGTCATGGAGTTGGAACTGGAAATCTTGAGCAAGCGGCTGCGTAACCAAAGCCTAGACAAGGCTTTCATCTTGGATGTCTCCCCAGCCGCCAAGCGTACGCTCATGTCCGAGGGCTACAGCAAGGTTTACAACTCCCGATACATGAAGCGCACCATAGAACGCCGCATAACCCAGCCGTTAGCTGTGCTGGCCACGAGTAAGCAGATTGAATCTGGTTCCACAGTCGTAGTGGATGACACGGGGGCCCCGGAGTTCGACTTCTGGAGCCATCCCACCGAGGTTCCAAACAGGAAGTGGATAGACGACACGATTCCACCCAAACAAGGAGAAGTATGAAACTGAAATTGTTGCTTTGTACACTTGCTTTATCGGTTGGGCTTTCTGCCACACCGCAAAGATATAACCCGTCTCCCTCTAGGCCCTCTCGTCCTACGCCATCACGCCCCGAGCGTCCGCAGCGTCCAGAACGTCCGCAGCGCCCCGACCATAACACAGGACGTGACCAGCGCAACCGTGACCACAACGATGCTCGGGATCGCCAGCATAGGGACAAGCGATTTGAAAATGGCAGGCGTAACGCTGGCCGTCATTGGGACGGAAATCGGTTTGATCACAGGTTCTTCGCTAGGCACTTTGGGTACTACCATCCGTTCTTCTTCGGTGGACCCGACTTCTACTGGTACAGTAATGAATGCTTGTACGGTTCCATGTTTGAATACGGAGATGTGTACTTCGGCCTAGAGTACCCCTGCACAGCCATGTGGCTAGGGTATCCGTGGGATGGCGTGTACATAGACGAAGGACCGGAAGGATATGTCTTAGTCAACCCTGCTTTTCCGGGTCAAGTATTCGGAATTCGCGTTATATTTTAGTGCGAGAAGAGACTAGGAGGATGTTAGGATGAGACTCGTAATTATGGCATGCGCGGTCATAGGTCTGCCGTTTCTAGTTCGCAACTTAAAGACGCACAAGGCACTATGGCCCGCGTGTGGGTTGGGGGTCTATTGGTTGGGCGGGCTCCTTAACTTCCTAGCGATTAGTTTGAACGGTTGGCGCATGCCGGTAATGACTGATGGGGATGTCTCCGGGGCATGGCAGTTAGCGACACCCGCGACCCGCCTGCCTTGGCTCATTGATCGGTTTAGCTATCTGCACGGACAATATGAGACGGTTTACTCGATAGGTGATGTCCTGATCGTGTCTGGGGCACTACTGACAATCGCGGGGATAGCGTATTGGAGGGTGAAGAAATGACTACAGAATTTGAATCCAACAACGTCATTGCAGCCAGCGTGAAGCTATATCGATGGATCATGGCAAAAGATTACCGGCAAGGGGTGGCAGCTTACGTGATTTTGTTGCCGATTTTGCTTATAATCCTATACTACGGAATGAGATGAGTATTCGTAAAAAGACTGCTGAATCGGACGAATCGGCTGGCGCGTGGCTGAATTCTCTGGAGATTAAGTAGATTTTTAGGCACAAAAAAAAATAGCCCTCGCAGATGGTCCCGATTGGGGATCGCCTGCGAGGGCTATTTTTCTATTTCTATTCCGGTGGTTCTTTCATACCATGCCACATTGCCCAACTGATTGCGAGCAATACAGTGATCCATGCCAATGTTCTGATCGTGTCTGCCATGGGTTACTCCTTACAGTCCTGCGGAATGTCCCGCCCAAAGCCCGCTTAAAAACCCGGCTACGAAACCCCATTTGAACGCTTTTATTTTTGATTTACGAGCGTCAGCTTTCACAGCAGCAATTTGCGCGGTGCACGCTTTTTGCTGATCGACCGCTGCAGTTTGTAGGCCGGTGATTTCCTTGGTCTGTGCCGCGATCACCTCGTCTCCCGAATTCTTGGCTGAAATAGCAGACTGTGCTAATGCAGTTTCGTCGTCGAGATCGGCTTGGAGAGCCGGGATCGTGTCCAACGCTTGTACGACGGCTACCGCGCCGACGCGCGTGAGGTTCAGGGTGTCGCCGGAGACGGTAATTGAGCCTTCCGGGGCTTTTGCCTGTGTTTTCATACGGTTAGCTAAATCAGCAGCCGGAAGGGTCGCATCGGTCTTCTGTTGCTGCACTACACTGGCCTGCCGTGAAGCAGCCGCAGCCGCTGTAGCGGTCTGGAGGGCGGCATAGGCTTGCTCTATGGCCTGATGCTGCGCGAGCACCTGAGCCGTCTGTGCCGCAAGCTGGGCGTCTGTTGCATTTTGCAACACCAAAGCCTGTTCTGCAGCGTTTGCCCGGGCTTCAGCCTTGGATGATGCTAGGTTGGCGTACTTACCATACGCCCATGACCCGGCCAAGAGGACCAGAGCCACGATGATGACTCTTTCATGTTTTTGAATCCACGTCTGGGTGACCGTGGGTGCTGCTACGGGTGTTGCTGGGGTGCTTGACATTTACTGAGTCTCCTTAAGTTGGACGTGCGTGATTTAGAGGGGCGAAACCGTACGTAGTCACGGCTAAGCTCAATTTCTTAGCCCACTCAATCGTAGAGTTGATAGTGTTTGTTGATAGTGCCATAATGTTCCTTAGATTTCCCTAGCAACCCTTACCGCAGACTTAAATCCGGCTCTGATAAATTTCATCAAACGCCAAAGATACGCTGCTGGACGTTTTACAAATCTCAGCAAAGTAAAGATTTTCATAATCAGGGGAAAAAGCAAGATCACTGCGATGAGATAAAGTGGACTATTATCCACTGGCGGCACATTTACCGTCACTGCAGGAGGGATAGGAGGGATAGGCTTTACTTCTTCTGGCCCATAGGTAAATGTTCCAAGACCCTCTGCTTGCAATACTTGCTGTTTTGTGAAAGCCAGTGGGTAAAACCCACCGAATAGGCCACCATCAATTCCCCACGTAAGTGTACCAACAACGCGTCCATCTTCCGCGAAGATTGCACTACCAGAATCTCCACCGACAACAGGACCGCTGATCAACATAATCTTCGGTGATAGCATTACCCCTTCATTATTCGGAGGAATAAGTGTACCGCTGATATAACCTTCACGATATTGATCTGCAATCAAACTGGGATTCCCCCAAAGATAATATCGATCTCCGACCATGGCTGGTTTATAGTCATCAGGATCATACGCGATGAAGTGCTTAAACGTTACACCCGGTAAAACCAAAAGCATATGATCCGCGCCATCATAAAACCGATCCGAAACTTTCAGGGGATGTGTAAATGGACGGGAGGTTTGGTTAAGATATACCACACCGTTATCAACCCTGCAATGAGCAGATGTCAGAAGTACATGTTCCGACAAAGCCGTAGCTGAACACCCCGCACCCTGCCCTGAATCTAGGGACTCAGTCACAATAGTATAAGTAGCTTTGTGCTGTTCATCTTTAAGCGTCGGTGATGCCGAAACTGCAAAGGCAGGAAGTGTGAAGATCAGAAGCAACGCGGCAAGGATTTTCTTCATATTGTCTCTTTCCGTCCGGGGCATTCATTTTCGTGGCCCTGTAGCAGGGCCCCCGTTCCACGCAGGATTACTGATATTTTTTGAACCACGGGGTTTCCCGACACTGCCCGTGGCGTGTTCAGCGGCGTATCAATTTACACTGATGCGGGACGCTGCAGAGGGTGTGTGGTCATCAGCATATCAAAGCTGAATAAAACACGCTCCCTAAACTCCTCGATACTTGAGTCGTTTTTTATTACATCATCCCACCCATCGAAGCTGTCCAAAGACGTTTCCGATGAATGATTTTTCGCCATCTCAGCAAGCTGAGGCAGGCAAGGACGATTTATTTTTATTGCTTCTCCATATTTCTGGCAAAAAGCAATCTCGTTTGGGTAGCGCACATCAGACAAAAGCGCAATCTCTGGCTTTTCATCTGCAATGCGTTGGGCAACTCGGCCCACCCAGTACGACGGATTTATCGAACGTCGGTATTCTGACCCGTACCACTGAAGAAAAAGCCGCTGCTTACCATAAGGGCACTCGGGATCAGTCATGTCGGGATTGGGATCGTACTGCACCCACTCAGGGAGAGCCAAGATGTTTTCATTCTCCTGCAGATAGCCCCCGGTACGGTGGCCCTCTGAGAACAGGGCTGACATCCCTCCAGAATTTTCGGCACATATATTTACTTCTCTCTTCAATTCGCTTGCGAAGCTGAAGCGGCGAATGTCATACAAGTGTCCTCGCTCGGCAATGATCGTTGCAACTGCTGTATCTTTTCCCGAGCGAGCACGAAAACCATACCCAAAAACTATGGACTGAATAAGCACTTCTGAGTCTTTCACTTTTTCTCCTCCATGCCCATTACTTTTTGTGTATACCCCAGCATCTTGCCCGCAACCGCACTCACAGAGGCTCATCCTTGTTTCCTCGGGGTGGTCTTGCGAGCCAATAGTGCCTTGGCTTCAGCTAGTGTGAGGTCGTACTCATTGGCACGGAATAAGAAGCAGTTCTCGGCCACCTTCTCTCCCAGCCCAAACGTATTAGCGAAATTGGACTGGGTGCGGATTATGTATTCAGGGTTCACTTAATCTCCGTGGAAGTTAGAATAGGCTCTTGGGCATCTTCATTCCAAAAGACCTCGGCCAACAAGCCTTCCTTTTTGGACCAGATGAATGCTTCGGCCTGTCGGATTGCTCCGATGTAGCCCATGTGCGCATGCCAATCGTCAGCCTCGGTTAAAGCACTGAGTAAGCGTACGCGGACACCGTGGAGTTCACGGACCTTGAGGCTATGGAAGTGCCCGCAGTGCATCTCGCGGAACTTCGTACGGCCCCATGCCTCGGGCTGTTCTGCTGCCATTAGGAATGCATAGTCATCTGGCTTGCCTTCGTCACCATGGCAGAAACCAATCAGACTAGCTCCCCATTCCACGTACTTCCGTGGATTCGGCAAGTTGTTCACAGTCACCATGGGGTCGGCATGGAAATAGCACTCCAAGGAGTCCCCGAGGTGATACGCAGTCTGCCGGTCGTGATTGCCTGGACAGATCATGACTTGTACCTTCGCAATCTGACGCAGGCGTTCGATAGCCTGCACTATCATCTTACGGGTGCTGCGAAATGTCTTGAAGAACCTGCCATCAGTGCTGACGGCTGTTCCGCCCGTCGTGGTGTTCTCCTCGTTATCAGAGTTGAACAGATCGTTGCCACACACGAACAGAATCTCCGAGATGGGGTAGTGTGCAGTGCGCTCAATGAGGGCATCCAATGCCCGGTTGAAGGTTGCGATGGCGATCTTCACGTCGTACGGACGCCTGCCAGTTTCAGCAACATGCGCCAGTTTCCCTACGTGCAAGTCTGGGGTGGCAATCTCCAGAAGAAGGCCGGTATCCTGGGTACTCCAGACGTAATTCCTAGGCTTCCTCAGGGTCGCTAGCTCTTCCTTGGCGATCTCCTTCAGTTCCTCGACCTCTGCTCGTACAGCCTGGGCGTTCTGTTCCTTCGCGTTCTCTGTCTTGAACTTCGCTTCAGCCAGGGCGCGCTTCAGGCGTACGTTCTCACGCAATACATGGCTGTAGCTGGTACCCACGGGTACCCCTAGGGCTACGTTGACTTCCGCGCGTACCTCTGCATTCTCAGGTATGGCTTTCAGGTGCTCGGCTACCTTGACCATCCCCTCATCTTCAATGTGTTGCTTCAGGCGCATCGCGGTATCGCTCCCGCAAGACAGCGCGCGCTTCAGGGCATCCCGTGTAAGCGATTCCCCCTCTTCAAGTTTCATGGCAAAGTCCAGGGCAGATGACAACAACCCCAGCTCCAGTGCCGAAAGTTGGATCTTTGGCATTCAATGGCCTCAAATGTACAACAGGTTGGGTTCAGGTTTGCTATTCCTAAACAAGAACAGTGTACTACAGTTTCGGCGTTTTGTCAAGCCCCTACTTTTTGCGGGCTGCGGCAACCCTACGGGGGCTGGCTAGGCCCTGGATAAAGCCTGTCTGTGCCTTGGTTTCAAGGTGTATGCTGTCGAGGGTGTCTGCCACTTTGGTGAGCAGTTTTACCTGTGCATCCCCTTGGACCTGCAGTGTCGTGAGACAGTTTGAGCGCTGCGTTGTCAGTTCATCTTTTGTAGATTGCACAGCTTCCATCAGTTCCACGTACGCTGCTTTGACTTTCCTGTATGGCCACATGGCGATTCCTCCGACTACCGCTAGCATGAGGGACACAACTCCCTCATGCACGAATTGACCTAGTGCGTGTAATGGCATAAATCTCCTTATGATGCAACTAATGCAAGACCCGGATAGGAATACCAACCAGCACCAGCGGGTCCGGCTGCGCTGTAGAACACAGGCACTCCCGTACCGTTGCCAGTTGTTTCAGTAGGCTTCAGACCGTTTGTGGCGTATGCCGTTGCACCTTCAACCTTGCCCGCCGCCGCTGTGCTGGGTAAGTTCGCAACCGTGAAGCCGGTGTTACGGAGAACGGCGCAAGCGATTTGTCCGCTTGCATTCCCATTAGACCCATTACCGATAGCGAGCACGCCTACGGCAGTGCGGGAGATGCCGGTGTCGGCTGCTGAACCGCTATCGAAACCCAAGACCCCCGTGCTAATAATGGGGGCTATAAACTGTGTTACAGCTTTGGCGCTGCCGTTTAGCTGTTGTTGGATAGCGACGTTGTCGTTTCCACTCGTATCTCCTATCGTGATTGTGTATACGTTTCCCGAATTTGTACTAGTGGCATTCATCTGGAAACGAACGCCACCCTTTGAAGTATCAGTACGTACTAATGATGAACCGTTGTAGTAATAGTTTTCGGCAAAAATCAAGATGCTTGTTGAAGAGGCAACTTTTATTTGCTGTAAAGTACCAATGGCAGTAGCCGTAGGATTACTAAGTACAAGCATCCCGTTGGTAGTGGATGTGCCCGTACCTATGATGTTTTCTGACTGTAACGTCAGGCTTCCGAGTAATCCCCAGCAGACCCCGTGGTACCAATGGCAACCGT
>Ga0187856_1002413_pt1 | contig 13759 bp, 10 predicted proteins | sample June2016WEW_8_40_FD_132443 | JGI IMG/M metagenome (GOLD analysis project Ga0187856, IMG submission 132443) | Peatland microbial communities from SPRUCE experiment site at the Marcell Experimental Forest, Minnesota, USA - June2016WEW_8_40 | ecosystem: Environmental > Terrestrial > Soil > Wetlands...
CGAACGGTCGCGGGCTTGATGAGAGCGCTCGAAACCTGCGCCGACATCTTCAAACCCGCCGAATGTGAAAATTACTTCAATGCCTGCGGATATAATTCAGGTTGATCGGATTCTGCTCTAGCGAACGGATCGCTCGTCTATCGTTCAGCAAGGATGGCCGTCGTCTTTCGCTGGTCGAGGCGCGCGGCGGCCGCCCTTTTTATCGCCGCGGTCATCTCCAGGCCCCGATCGGCCGTGGTGTAGCCGGATGCGAAGCACCGCGCGCGCCCGCTCTCCGCGATCTTCAACCGCAACCCGTCGTCCGCGAGCAGGGCGCGAACTTTATCGAGAAGCTCGGTCTCGTCACGAAATCCAAAGTACTCGGAGCCGTCCGCGAAGTGGCTGTCATGCTCGTCCGTCTTCTCCGCGACCATCGCCCGTCTCATGGCCGGAATCTCGATCGATCGCGTCGTGATGCGGTCACGGTTCATTTTACGCAGAAAGCATAACGCGATCTTGCCGTGGTGCATCACCCGCGAATAGTCGACCCCAAGAGCCGGCGGGCCGACCGTGATGCGTTCGTGCCGCGTCATCTCCCAACCGCGGCTAAACCTTCTGGCGGGATTGCCGTAGACGGCGACCGTGTGCCCCGCCTCTGCGAGCATCCTGATGTAACGAAAGCGATCCTCCTCGAACGTTCCGATGAAGACGAGATCGAAGCGTTCGTATTCCTCGCCGACCTCTTCTCGAGACATGGGCCGATGAAGCTCTGGATCAAAGGCGTTGCCGAGCAACACCGGATCGCGCACGCCAAAGGCGCGCAATTCTGGAACGTTGAACGTTTTGGTCGTGAAGAAGAGATCCCATTCCGGAAATGTCAGCCGGACAGGCCAGGTTAGATTGTGCCAGGCGGTTATATCGTCGGGCGAGTGGTAGACGAGCAGCGGATCGCATATTTCGCGCAATTTGCGAAGGGTGGCGCGCGCAATGCAGGAGCTGTTGTCGACAAATACGACATTGGGCTTCTCGGTCGCGACCGCCTCGATCAGTCTGTCGTTCTCCCGGTCTTGATCCGATGGCCATCTAAGCTTCCAGCGGACGCTCGCCAGTAGATTGAAAGGCGCGCCCAAGGTTCCCGCGTCATGAGCGATCGCGGTGACGCCTGGCTGCCGCCGAAACGCCTCGAATTTCTGAAGAGCGGTGCTGCCCTTCCACATTCGACCATGGTAAAGGAGCTTCATTGCGGATTAGCCTTTTCGCTCGGAACCGCGCCGCTTTTGGCGCGTCGCGCTTGCTTGGTCGCCACGCGGGCGGGACTCCGCCACGACGGCTGATCGCGCCAGCGGGCGCGGAGCGCTTCGAGGTCGGTCGGAAGGCGGTGATCGCCAAAGCAAGGCGACCGGTCCTCCCCGATTGGCGCCCGTCGGCGTCGATTATGCTTCGCGGCAGAATTCTATCGCGGCGAGCGCGCCGTCGACGCTCTTGCGGGTATCGAGTTCTCTGAATATCCGCAATGACGCTTTCGACATTCGCTCGACCGTCTCCGGCTCTCGTCCCAATCGAAGAAGGGCGTCGGCCAAGGCCTGCACATCGCCACATGGATAAACGACGGCGTTCTCCCCCTCGCGAGCAATATCGGTCGGTCCAGCCGCTCCAACGCGGTCGCTGATTAGTAAGGGCAGACCCACGCAGGCGGCTTCGCTTAGCACCAAAGGGTGGGGGTCTAGTTCCGAGGGATGCGCCAGAATATCCGCGGCGCAATAGACTTCAGCCAGGCGATCGACATTGACGAAACCCAATAGCGTGACTGGCAATTTCTTCGCGGCGACCGTCGTTCTTAGATCCTCTATGTTGGCGCCATCGCCCGCATAGACGATGTGGAAAGGAGGAGACGCCCGCGCTGTCGATTTCAGCGTTTCCGCGACGGCCAATAGATCGTAAGGACGCTTTCGGTCGGAAAGTTTGCCGACTGTCAACACGACAAATTCGTCTGGACCAATCCCATGCGCCTGCCTGAAAGCTTGGCGCAGCTGAGCCCGATTGTCGGCGGCGGCTCGGTAGTTCGCCTCGTCGATCGTGAAAGGCGAGCGAAAGAATCGCCGACGATCAACTCCATAATGGGCGTAATAGGCCTCGTTGTTGTCGCCGGTCGTCAAAAAGCACTTATACTGACTCAGTAAGAGAGGCAGCAAGACGCGCTTGGCGAATCTAACTCCGACGCGACGCTGATGGAGAAGCTCGCTGTCGCCGATCAGCATCGCCGGCACTTTGTTCCGCCGGCACCACCAAAGCGCGAACAGCATGGTCAATTGGTTGTATCCGTGGGTCAATACGACTTGAGGGTCGAACTTTGCAAGCTCCTCGCCAACACTCGGATTGCGGATTTTAAGCGGGCCCGAACGAGTGATCTCCGAGGCTTCTGGCAAGAACATGTGGTCATAGCCCGACAGAAGATCCATGTTCCAGGCGATCTGGGTGTTCATCTCGCGATCGAAGTAAGGCTCGAGTCCGACCCGGCAGCAGAAAAACACCTTGAGCACGATCCCCTCGCACTGAGCCAGCGCGCGGTAGAAGGGCGTGAAATGCTGTATGGGATGCGAGACGACGAGGGCGAATCGCATCTTGTCGTCGCGAAGTTGATTCTTTTCGGACGTCTGATGAGTTGTCACGACTTCTTTCGATGAACTCGCTGGAGAAAAGTCCTCGGATGACACTTTCCGGTTTTTGGCGTCTGCGTCGCTCACCCCATTGACCCCCACGAATGAAGCGACATCCAGCGAATGGCCGCCGCATTCAAATTGATATTGCACCAGGTGGAATTGCTCGACAAGCTACAAGCCCTTGCGCGCCTTATCGTTGTTGGAGACTGGCGGCGCGCGGCCCAGCGCGCCGTTTAGCATGGCGCGCATCCGCGCCACGGCGTCGCTTTCTTGCAAGCTGGATTCGGCCAATGCTCGCGCCGCCCGGCGTAATGCGATTCGCTCGGTGGGGGCGAGCGCGGCCATGCGATCGATGGTAGCCGCGAAACGATCGGGATCCGCGAGAGGAAGGCTCCAGCCCGCGCCGATTCGCTCCAACTCGCGCCACGGTGTTTGATCGGAGATTAAAACCGGCAGGCCAACCTCCAAGGCGTCGAAAATGGCGTGGCCAAAGTTCTCGCCGCGCGTCGGCAATAGGAACAAGTCGTATCCCGCCAGCGTCGCCGCCACGTCGGCGTTGGGAATCGATCCGCGGTAGTGGACTTCGACATTAGCGGGAAGGCGTGAAATCAGTTGTTCGCATTCGGCCCAATAGGCCGGGTCGTTCGCCGGGCCAAAAATGTCGAACGTCACTGGCGCGCGCGCATTCGCCAGAAGTTTGATGGCGTAATCGAGGTTCTTCTTTCGATCGACGCGGCTCAGGAACACGATGCGCAACCGGCCGTCGTCCGCGGGCGCCACGGCTTGGGGCAGCGGGCCGAGCACGCGGATGTTCGGAGCGACCACGATGTCGCGCGCCCACGCGCAACCATCGCGGATTTCATCGGCCTCCTGCTCGCTCGTGGCGTGCAGCCGTACATCGTCGAGTAGACCAAGACCGCGCGCGGCGAGCAAATACGCTTGCTTGCGCGCGTGCTTCAAGCCGAGCGCCCCGGCCGAGAACTCGCCGCGCGGAGCCAGTATCGTCGGCAACCGCGGGATAAGCCCCAGTCGTCGCATCGCCAACGCCGGGATCGTGAATTCTCGATCGAAAAAACCGTTCAGGATCATCAAATCATGCGGCGTCGCACGCAGAATGTCGCGCAACCCCTCGGCGCCAAGGCGAGAGATCCGGCAATGGCGCGTCTTTACGAGCCCATCGTCGGTCCATCGCCCGCGAGAATCTTCCGCGGAGTCGGAGCCCGAAGGCCCGTCGCGACCCACGACCATGAACTCGAACTCGTCGCTCAGCGCCGTGACGTAAGCCCGGAAACTCTGATTGGGACCGGTCGCGTCGTGATTGGGCCAATAGGCGCCAAGGAGCACCAGGACGATAGGCTTCGCGGGCTTGGTTGCGTCGTCGTCCAGAATTCGCATGGGCGTCGGGCGGGACTTCATTGCACGCGACCTTGTGGTTTTCGAGCGTCGATTAACAAGTAAAGAACGTCGTCTCTCTCGACGAAAGGAGACGAAGGTGAGATCGGTCGCTTTCTCACAGCAGGGCGGCGCCGAACATCGCAGCCATCAACAGCCCGTAGCAAAGACTGAGCTTGTCCCTAAGCGCGAAAGCCACGGGATCGTCGTGCAACTCGCCGCGGTGGCACAGCAGCCAAATCCGCGCGAGCCACAAAAATATGATTAACGGAAAACTCCATAAAAAATGCGGGTGTTTGTAGAACCCGGTCGGAAAAGCGTCCTCGACAAGATAAATCACCATAATCAGGACCGTCGCCATCATTGAGCCGACGCCAAGCGAAAGGATCAGCGGCGCGTCGCTCGCGCGATAGCCCCTTCCTGGAGTTTCGTCGAGCCCATGCGTCACCATGCGCGTAATTTCGGTTTGGCGCTTGGCCGTAGACAGTGACAAAAACATGAACATCGAGAATACGAAAAGCCAGGGCGAAAACACCGCCCCCGCGACAACGACGCCGAGCGCCAGACGCATCGAAAAAAGCGTGGCGAGAAGGAAAACATCAATGATCGGCTCACGCTTCAGCCGAAAGGAATATGCGAGACTGACGCAAAGATAAAGCGCGAGCATTCCCACGCAGCCCGGACTGACCAGCGCCGCTAGCAAGAATGAGATCACTCCGCCGCCAGCGATTAGGCCGATTCCAGTGGCGATCGGCAAATCGCCGCTGGCGAACGGCCTGTTCTTTTTCGACCAATGCCGCCGATCGTCGGTCAAATCCCAAAGATCATTGAGAACATAAGTCGCCGACGCCAACAGGCTAAGCGCGACGAAGCCGCTCAGGGCGTGGAGCCACGCCGAGGGGTCGTTGGCCTTTCCACCCAAAACGAGCGGCACGAAGACAAGAGCATTCTTGGCCCACTGATGGAAACGCAATCCGCGCCGAAATGAGGGAAAACCAAGCAGCCTGGTTGGCAAGACGGCGGCGAGTTCGGTGCGCGTCTTGATTTTCTTCTCCATCCTCGCCGAGCGGCCAACGAAAATCGCGGCGGAGGCGCGGCTCCAAACATGCAGATCGGCCGATGAGTCCCCGGCGTAAATGAAGCCGTCCGGGAGTTGTTCGTTCACCTCCTTGGCTTTCTCCGCCCCTTTCATGTTGCGGCCATCGGTCGAAGCAATGATCTGGCCGAAGAATGGATAGCGGCTCTGGATTTTCTCGGCGATGGAAATATCCGCGCCGGTCGCCAAAATGACGCGGCGTCCTCGCGCCGCTTCTCGTTCGGCCAAGGCGACAAGCTCGTCATTTACGGGAAAGCCCGCCACATCATCCTGGGTGACCGCTCTCGCCAGTCGGCTTTTCACGATCGCCCGCCCGCAAACAGTCCAGAACGGAATCTTCCAAGCGTCGAGCCAGCGCCGTTTCAGGTAAAAGATCAGCGACTCGTGTAGAGCGTCCGTCGCGATTAACGTGCCGTCGAGGTCAATCACCAGCGGAAGCGCAACGTCGTAGTCCAGGAGTTCTTCGATTCGTCTCGACTTGGCCGATGCGAGGTCGTCAAGGTCTTCCATGGAGGCCGCTTTCATCGGAATAGCCAAACATAGTCCGCAATGAACGAAGTCGCCATTTGTATGCAGACGGCGTCGGATGCCATTGCGCGCTTGAATTTAGCGCTTGCCTCAATTGTTGGTCGCCGCGTCAGGCCGCGGCTCGGCGCGCTTGAATGAAAAATGCTTATGTCCGTAATAGCTCACGGCGATTGGGCTGACCACGCCGACCAGATGCGCGATTTCCTCGGCGTGCCAATCGAAACGCATATGGGGAAACACCACGCGGACGAGAGCGACGCTGACGATCCAAACTTGAATGAAGCCAGCGACATTAACCAAGCCGAAGCGGCCATACTCGACGGCCATGGGCTGTCCGCTCGCCGCGAAGACAAATCGCCGAGTGAGAAGAAACGCGGTCGTCATGCCGATAAGATACGCGATCGCAACCGCGGCTTCATACCGCATGACGCTCGAAAGGACGTAGCGCGACAACAGATTAACCAGCGCCGCGAGCCCGCCCGCGACAGCAAAATTCAGAAATTGCCGGAACTCGTTTCGATCCGACTTCGCTTGGCCAATTCGCAAAATTACACCCTTTCCGCCATCTCTTCGCCAATCCGAACGCTCTCGGAAATTCCGCGGTCCTCGGGGTAATAAAAACATGTGTCGGCGATTTGAAGCCCATGAATCGGGGTCTGGACGGGCGGAATCTTCGCCGCGAAACCTGGCTCGCAGACAGGTTGCGCATGCCGCTGCCTCGCGACGTGGGACGAGACGATATCCGCGGAACTTAGAGCGGGGTTCACCCGGCGCAGGCAGGCAAAGGCCTCGTCGAGCAATCGGTGGTCTGGCCATGCGAATTTGGGATGATCCGTCGGCATGTAATAGGGCACGTAGACGATTTTATCGTCCACTGGACGGAGATTCGAAAACTCGATGAAGCCGGGAATCGGGATGTCCGGCTCGCTCACATTGACCCAGAAGTGCGGCGTCACCGAGCGCTTCAACTTGAACAGGAGACAACAAACGCCGATGTTGTCAATCGCGTCATATTTGGCGAGCCAGTCGGCCGGCAGGTCGGGCGCCAAGTCGCGCACCAACGGCGTCGGAACGGTGCTGATGACGGCGTCGGCGGGCAAGACGCCTTGCGGCGTCAGCACTCCGGTCACGCGCCCATCTTGAGTTTGGACCTTCCACGCGGGGCAGGACAGAAGCACCGAGCCTCCGTTCCGCCGCAACGCCGCGATCAATGCGTCCACCAGCGTCTGACTTCCGCCGTCGATGTAGCCCAACTCCTCGGCGAATAGACTGCGCCGCGAACGGCCGATGCGCTTGATCCTCGTCCATATCCACGCCGCGGATACGTGGTCCGCGTAACGATAGAATTTCAAATCGAACAGCGGCTTCCACAATCGGTCATAAACTTCGCGGCCGCACCAACGCGTGATCCAGGAACGCGCGGACTCGGTTTCGATCGCGTCCCACCGCTCCCGCCTTGTCGAAACGAATGCGAACAGCCCGTATCGAATTCTGGAAATAAGGCTGATCCGCGGAAAGCGCAGCAACGAGATGGGGTCTCCCCACGGATGGAGCTGTCCGTCGGTGAAATAACCCATCGAGGTCGTGCGCCAGCGCATACGATCGCCTATGCCGAGTTCGTTCAATAGAGCGAATGTCGGGCGATCAGCCTTGCAGACGAAATGGTAGAAGCGCTCGATCGACAAACCGTCGAAGTCGAAATGCGCGGCCATTCCGCCCGGATCGGCCGCCGCCTCCAAAACCTGAACCGAGTGGCCCGCCTTCGACGCATGATAAGCGGCGGCGAGCCCCATGGCGCCTGAGCCGATTACGATCAATCGAGCCATGAGGGATTCTCTTGGTAGTGGGACGATATTGGTCGTAAGCATAAACGGAGCAACAGCTTTGGGCAAATCGCGCCGAGCGATGAAAGCGCCATGTCAAAACTCGAGCGCAATTTGCGAATAGACCGGGTCGCGGAAGGTCTCCGACAGAGCCTGCGCCAAGGGCGTCGATTTCACTACAAAGATTCCCGGCCAGTCGATCACCTCGAATACGTCTGGCGTTACGAGAGCTTCCAACTGATTCGCCGTGAACGGGGGATTGGAGTTGAGCAGCGCATAGGTTTTAAGCAGGATCCAAAATACGGAGTATGGGATGTTCACGATTATCGTTTTGCTATTTACCGCATCTCGGATAGTCTTGATAAGTTCAATATACGAAATTCGTTCCTGCCCAGTAATATTGTAAGTTCCAGTTATCCGCTTCTCAAGTGAGGCGATAATTATATCGCAGAAATCTCCCACATAGAGAGGTTGCCGCAAGTATTCGCCCGAACCTGGAATTGGGAAAACCGGAACGCGACACATGAAACGTGCAAGCCAGCCCAGATGTTTGCGGTCAAACCAGCCGAACATGAGAGTCGGACGCAAAATGATTTGCTCAATCCCTGCGCTCACGACGATAGATTCTTGTTTCTTCTTGGTTTCTGTATAATTGTCAACGGCCTTCGAATTTACCACGGACGACGATATGTGGACGATGTAGGGGACGCGTTGGCGCGTCGCGGCCTCTATAAGGCGTTCCGTCGCGCGAATATTGTTTTTGATGAATTCTTCCGGATCCAGGCCGCCAATCTGCGCATGCCCGATCACCAATGCCGCGCAAGACGCCAATTCCTGCTCCCAACCGTCGTCGGTCGCGAGGTCGGCTAAAACGACTTTCACGGAGGGATGCAGCCTTCGCAAAACAGCGGAGTTTTCCTTGTGTTTGTCGATGGCGACAATTTCGTCGAACCCTTTACCAAGCATGCGTTGAACCAGATTTTGGCCAACAAGCCCCGCGGCGCCGGTAACCACGATCTTTTTAGCGGACATATTTTTTTCGCCTTTCTTCCGCGAGATCGCCGGTCGTCTTGTCATTCGACCACCAGCTCTTGCCTTCGGTAATGAGCAACTACTTTCGAGGCTACTGTTCGATCCTGCGCTTCAAAATACGATAAGGAGGGAACTCGGCGACGACGGCGTATTTGTCGCTGATAAAATCGTCGAGCGCTTTCACGCCACTACTGATCGCGCTTTGATTTGGTTCTGCGGCGTTGTCCCCTGCGGTAAATAGTATTATAAATGACGTATTACTCTTCTCGATTTCTGCTATAATAATATCCTGTATTTGGAGAGTTGTTTGCAGTCCTGGGTCAAAATGATACCATTTCGTTGCAGGTGGACGGTCCGCTATGAAGTAGAAAGAGACGTCGTTGGCGATTATTTTATCGTGCCGGCCGGTCCCGACAAATATTGGCTCGTTTGAAGCGGTATTGGCTCGGATGAACTGAATTGCTTTAGTGGCGGCATCCGGCACTGAAACGCACCGTGCAAGCCGCAGTTCGACAGGAGGTTGGCACAACGTATTTGCTGTTTCCTTGTCGTCGTGCGCTAAACGGAAAATGTTTCCTTGGGTAAAGGCCGTAAAATTAGTCGCGGTGGCTCTGGCCAAATGCCCGAGCGCAAAAAGACTTGCGAATGACGAGACAGCGAGCGCCCCGATTACGAGCGTGACGAACGCTCGACGAGACCGCGGGAGGTGTTTGCCAAAAGCCTGTTCCGCGACAGCGCCAAAGGTGATGAAGGCCGGAATGACTGAAAGCGCCATATGAATCGCGCTGACGCGCACCAGTCCTTTTAAGTATAACATGAATACGAGGGCCGACAGCACCGCCAACTTCCAGCCCCAACCAGAAGATAGCGCACTCTCCCCGCCTACCGCGGCGCGCCCGTAAAGTTGGGCGGTTCCCGCCAGGCTCGCGAGGAAAACAAGTGGCGGAAAATACACGATGGAACTGGAGTTAATTTGTCCGATACCCTTTGTTGGATCAAATCCAGGGAACGGAAGAGAACGCATCGCGGCGTAATTCTTGGATGGGTATTCCAGGATTTGGAAAATGAAATCGGGAATAATACCCGTCGCCGCATAGGCGACAAATAATGGAACGACAACAAGAGCCGTCCCAATCCAAAATGGGAAGAGAAGCGAGGCTATTCGCCGAAGGCGCGTTGCATCCACGCGCCCGAAAACGCCAAAGGCCGCCAGGACGGCGGACTCCGCTGTGCACGCAAAGAAGCCGACATCATAGCGGAAGAGCACGACAAAACCGATACATAAGCCGGCCGCGAGCAACCCCGCGACCGAATATCGACCGTCGAACAACCTAAATAGTGGCAAAATGCCGAGCAGAATGAAAAACAGCGACGGCCAAACCGGATAACTTGGAAACCCTAAAACCGCGAGCCATAATATGCAAGCAGCCGTGACCGCCGTCGCGAAAAGACGCCCCATCAAATTCGAAGCAATGACGTTAACCAGGCAAGCGATGCCGGCCTTGACCACGAGATCCCAAATTCTCTCGACCAGGATTGATGGGCCAAACAATTTGAAGATGGCCGCGAGCGTGAAGAATTGCCCCGGCCCATAATTAGCGTAAAAATCGCGATGCGGCAGCGCTCCTTGGACAACGCGCATGGCGCCAGTCAACATTATACCTTCGTCGTAAATGCCTACATCATGATTTATCTCTACCGCCCCGAGAATGAAAGCAGCGCAAAACACGAAAGCTAACGCATATAAGCGACCGCGATTCGTTTCCTTAATTCTGGCGCGGAAAAACTGAAGCTTGCGAATATCGTAGGTTGCAAGGCTCATTTATTATTTCCTATTTGTTTCATCGCGCCGTCAAGCGACGCGGCGCGCTCTGACCAAGAGACGACGGGCGGTGCATTAGGTTCGCCTTTCACCGGTTTTGCTTGCCGGCTGGCCTCTGCTCTCCCATCGTCAAATCGATCTTGTAGTGGTCGGCGAGACGCTTGCGAAAAGCGTCGACGCCATGCGTCCGAATGAACACCCGCGCTTCCTCGATTTTTGAATCGATCAACAGAAAATACCAAAGGCCTTGGAAGGTGTGAAACAAGAAGCCCGACTTGCCGTCGAGGAAACCAAGTCTGAACACATATCTGTAAATGAAATAGAGGACGCTGCGCAGATAGAGCGGCGCCTGGGCGAACACGCGGTTGCGCAGAAAGCGTTTCCATTGTGACTGCGCATGGGCGCGAACTTCCATCGCCTCGTCGATCGGGAACAAGCGGACTTCGCGATTGACGAAATCGACCATCTGCCGCGTCGCGTATCGATTATGCTTGTCGACCCACCAGCCAATGTCTCGGAGGTTGTGGTCGACGAAATCCGCCTCGAGAGTTATGCTTTCGCCTCGCGTCAGAACGGCGTATTCGTCCATCCATCGTTGCTCGATGCACGCTGCTCCAGTACGCCAAAGTCGCAGGAAAATCGCGGGATAATAACCGCCGTGACGAATCCAGCGATCACGAAAAATCACTTTTCGCTTCAGTCTTCCGCCCGTGACGTGCTCCGGTAAACTTGGAAGCTTTTTCACGATTTCCGCCGCCAGCGACGGCTCGAAATATTCGTCGGCGTCAAGCCTTAAGACCCAGTCTGTCGCGATCTGGCAATTGTCCAGCGCCCACTGAAACTGATCAGCCTGATGCTTGAACGCGCGCTGGGTCACTTCGGCGCCGAGGCGCTTGGCGATCTCCACGGTCCGGTCCGAGGAGAACGAGTCGACGACCACAATCCGTTGAACGAAGGAAGCGACGCTGGCGATGCAGCGCTCGATGTGAATCTCTTCGTTCAACGTGAGAATGATCACGGTGATGGATAGCTTCTCTCCCCCCGGCGCTTGCGCCGAGGCTACGGGAGCGCGATCGCTATTGAATGTCGTCAACACTGGCGATCACCAACTGGCGCGGGGTCGCTGGTGCGCAGCGATTCCTCTATCGCCAATGTCGTCTCGGTCACCGCGACGATTTCGGCCATTGAAATTGGCGCCGCGCGCTTCCCGCGAGTGGCCGCCAGGAATTCTTCGACGAGTTCGCGCTGCCCCTTGTTTTGCGCGTCCTTTTTAACGCGCGCCTTCCCGCCCGAGGTGATCGTCAGGCGCCGGAAATCGTCGAGTTGAACGACGCGTCCCGCGGCGAAGGCCTCCAGATATTCCTTGGAGACGCCTTGATCGCCGAGCGAAGTGTAGACGATCGTTCCGGTCGAGCCGTCGGCGAAGCGGATGAGAATCGAAACGGCGTCGGCGTAGTCGCGGGCGGTGATTGCTTGGGCCTCGATCGGAAGGCTTCCGCAAAGAAACGTCAAGGCGTCCACGAAATGACAGACTTCGCCGACGATGCGTCCGCCGCCTTCGTCGCGCTGGATCCAACTGTCGCCGGGGATAGCGCCGGCGTTGATTCGATACAGCATGACCAGCGGGCCGCTGCGCGGCTCCAGCGCTTTCTTCGCTTCGATCAGCAGCGGCGCGCAACGTCGATTGAATCCAACGGTGAGAATTCCCGCCGCCTCATGCGCGGCCGCGATCACCTCGGCGAGGCCTTCGGCGTTTATCGCTAGAGGCTTTTCGCAAAAAACGTGCTTTCCGGCCCTTAGCGCGGCCGCCGCGAGGGACGCATGGGTGTCGTGCCGGGTGGCGACGAAAATCGTGTCGGTCTCGGGGTCCGCGAGCGCCGCCGCTGGATCGGTGGCTATGACGGCGAAACCGTTTTTCACGCCCGCGTGGCCGGCGCTGACTCCGGTTGAGGTCACGACCGTCGTCAGAGCAACTTTGCTCGCCTTCTTCAGCGCCGGCAATAACACGCCCTTGGCGTAATTGCCGAGGCCGATGAAGGCGACTCGGTTGCCGTCGCTTTTCGGCGGCGGCGGCGGAGCGAGTCGAATCGATCGTTCGATCGGACCCTTTGGCGCCTCCGGATAAGTCAGCAGAATCGCGAGATGTGGCGCGCCGCTCTCCATTAACTCGTACGCCTTTTCCGCTTCGGCGATGGCGAAGCGATGCGTCACAAGACGTTTCGGCGTCACCTTTCCGTCGGCGACGAGCGCGAGAAACGCCTCCATATTGCGTTGCTCGGTCCAGCGCACGTAGGGCAACGGATAGTCTTGCCCCCCTTGCTCATATGACGGATCGCCGCGGCCAGGGCCATAAGACATGGACAATTTAAGTTCGAGTTCGCGCTTGTAGAAGGGTTCGCGATCAATCGTCATTCCGACGAGACCGACAACGACGATGCGGCCCTTGAGGCGGCTGATTTCCGCCGCGATATTGATGGGTTCGCTCGATTTGGAGGAGGCGGTGAGGATCACCGCGTCGGCGCCGTGGCCATTGGTGAAACCGGCGACTGCTTCGGCGAGACTGTCGGAGACCGCGACATCCGCGCCGAGTTCAAGCGCCAGCGACACGCGCGCGGCGTTCGGATCGAATCCGAGCACGCGGCAGCCATTGGCTTTCAGCAATTGGACGGTGAGCAAGCCGATGAGTCCAAGGCCCATCACGACGATTCGCTCGCCGAGCGTCGGAATGGCGAGACGGACGCCCTGCATCGCGATCGCGCCGAGCGTGACGAAGCTCGCGTCCTCGTCATCGACGTTAGCCGGGATCGCAACCGTCAGGTTTTTCGGGATCGCATTGATTTCCGCGTGATTCGCCAGTCCAGCGCCAGCGCAGGCGAGCCGATCGCCGACAGCGACGCCGCCGACGCGGCGACCGACCTCCAGAACTTCGCCGGCAAGGCTGTAACCGAGCGGGATTGGCGTATCGAGCTTCGCGAACACTTTTTCGATCGTCGGCTGCAAGCCGTCGCGTTGGATATTGCGCACGACGCGACGCACCAAATCGGGGCGCGCCATCGCCTTTCCAGCGAGCGAGGCCTTGGCGAGATCGATCAATTGCCGTTCGGTGCCTGAACTGATGAGCGAAATGCGCGTCGCCACGAGCAGACTTCCATCTCCGACCCGTGGAGCCGGCGCTTCCGCGACCTTGAGTTCACCCGTCCGGTAGCTCTGCACGACTTGTTTCATGTGTTCTGACCAAATCCATCGGTTGTATGGGACAAGCGTATCGCTGTCGTCACTGTTTCGGCGCCGGGAGGGAATCCAATCCGCAGCCGCTGGGTTTGCCGTTCGACGCCCATGTCTGGCCACCAAACCGTGTCTTCGACGTCGATGGGCCGCGAAGAAGACAGGATGATGTCGAGCGGACCAAGGCGCAGCCGCGCTTCAC
>Ga0187856_1002419_pt1 | contig 13737 bp, 14 predicted proteins | sample June2016WEW_8_40_FD_132443 | JGI IMG/M metagenome (GOLD analysis project Ga0187856, IMG submission 132443) | Peatland microbial communities from SPRUCE experiment site at the Marcell Experimental Forest, Minnesota, USA - June2016WEW_8_40 | ecosystem: Environmental > Terrestrial > Soil > Wetlands...
CGCCCCGCCGCCGCCCGTCACTTATCGCACTTTTGCGCCGGCAGCAGCTTGAGTTCGGTCATCTCGCCCGAGAGCACGAAGTCGCCGTAATCCAGTTTCAGCGCGCGCGAAATGCCGTTTTCGTAGAGGTCGAACGAGAGGACGTAGTCCGGCTCGACGTCTTTCTTGTCCGCCTGGAAATAGGAAATCGTCACGGGCCAGCGGCGCATGTTCCTGAGGGCGTCGATTTGCGCCGGCTTTTCTTTCACCGCCGTCGCGACGGGCTTGCCGATGATCGAGGTCGTCTCGAAGATTTTCGAGCCGTCGCCGGAGCCGTCGTAGACGCGGGCCACCAAAATGGTTTCCTGCGCGCGGGCGCTCGCGAGAATATGCCGGATATGCTCGGTGGGAAATAGCACTGGCCCGGAAAGATCGAGCCGCTCGCGCTTGGGCTTCGTCATCTCGACCGAGAATTGCTGATTTTGGGTCTTGCGGGCGTCGCCGTCGAGGTCCTCGACGCCGCCGTCGACCCTGGTGGTGATCTGGAAACGGTAGTCGTGGCCGTCGCCGGCCTCGAAGGTCGCCGAGCGCATGTCCGAGACGCGGACGCTCCCTTCCTCCGGTTGCAATTCGGTGATCTGGCGGAAGTTCTGCACATAGCCTTCGCAGGCGGAGCCGGTGAAATCGAACGCGATGCGTCCGCGCGCCTGGGAGGGCGCTTTGGTGCCGGAGGCGCCGAGCAGCTTCAATTCATAGACGGCCCGGTGCGGCGCCAGAGCGGGCGCGGGTTCGGCGCGCGCGGCGCTCGAAGCGAACGGGGCCGCGAGCGAAAAAGCCGCGAGAACGAAAGCCGCGCAAGCCGAAGGGCGGGGCAGTGCGATCAATGTGGGGGACTCCTCGATTCAAAGCGGCTGGCCGGCTTCGCGGCCTTTCGCCTTGGCGACCTTTCGCTTGGGATGGACGCGCGCCGTTGCGTCGCGGCGCGGATGAATCTAGGGTCTCGCGGCCATGGGCGCAAATCAAATGTATGGGAAGGCGATTTAACCATGACCGACGCTTCGCCCGATTCGCCGCTCGCGCGGCTCAAGGCTCTTGGTCTCGCGCTGCCCGCCGCGGCGGCGCCGGTGGCCAATTACGTTCCCTTTTCGCGCGCCGGCAATCTGTTGTTCGTCTCGGGCCAATTGCCGGTTTCCGGCGGCGTGGTCGATCCCGCCCATAAGGGCAAGCTCGGCGCCGGCGTCTCGCTGGAGGCGGGCCAGGCCGCGGCGCGTCTCGCGGCGCTGAACGTTCTGGCGCAGGCCAACGCCGCGGTCGGCGATCTCGCGCGCCTGCGGGCGGCGCGGCTCGGCGGCTATGTCAACAGCGCCCCGGATTTCCAGCAATTGCCGCAGGTGGTCAACGGCGCCTCCGATCTCGTCGCCGCGGTCCTTGGAGAAAACGGCAAGCATGCGCGTTTCGCGGTCGGCGTGGCGCAGTTGCCGCTGGACGCCGCCGTCGAGGTCGAGGGGATTTTCGAGATTTTGGAGTAGCGGGGCGCGTCAACTTGATTGGGGATATAAGATGCGAGCCTGATGGCTCGCGGTCCAAGGCGAATGTGGGACCGCGAGCCTTTGGGCTCGCCGTTGGAGGCCTTCAATCCGAGCTGCTCAAACCAACGGCGCGGCGCCATGCCGAGTGATTTCGGCTGGCTGGTCGCGAGGCCCATCGCTCATCGCGGCCTGCATGACGCGGCGAAGGGAATTATCGAAAATTCGCTCGCCGCGGCGCGGGCGGCGATCGCCGGAAATTACGCCATCGAATGCGACGTGCAGCTTAGCGCCGACGGCGAGGCGGTGGTGTTCCACGACGACGCGCTGGAGCGCCTGACGGGCGCGCGCGGGCGGGTCGACGCGAGGCCGCTCGCCGAACTCACGCGGCTCACGCTGCGCGGCTCGAGCGAAACCTTGCCGCCGTTCTCGGGGTTGCTCGAAACGGTCGCGGGCCGCGCGCCGCTGGTGGTCGAGCTGAAAAGCCGCTTCGACGGCGATTTGTCGCTGGCGCGCCGCGTCGCCGAGCTTGTCGCGGGCTATGACGGCCCGCTGGCGGTGGAAAGCTTCGATCCCGATCCGATCGCCTTTTTGCGCGCGGAGGGCGCGGCGCTGGGCGTCGGCCATGTTCCCTTGGGAATGGTCGCGCAGGCGCGTTACGACGCCGACGAATGGCCGGACCTTCCCGAACCGCGCCGCGCCGAACTCGCGCAATGGCTGCATTTTTCGCGCACGCGGCCGGATTTTTTGTCCTTCAACGCCCTGGACATGCCGCGAGCCGTCGCCGTGCTGTTTCGCGAGGGGCTGAAACGGCCGGTCACGGTCTGGACCGTGCGCTCCGCCGAGCGGGCGCGAGCCGCCGCGCGTTGGGCGGATCAGATTGTTTTCGAGGGCTTCGCGCCTTGATCGCGAGCGCTCGGCAAGTCGTTTTGTCATGTTAGCGTCATGAAGCCGTTAATCGCGTCGGATTGAATGCCCGCACCCCAAACAAGGAGTGCTCCATGTCATCCGTCACCTCCGGCTCCGATCTCAGCGTCGGCGCCGGGCCGCAACATTCGAAGCCGACGCTCGATCAGCCGACCACCGCCAAAACCGTGCTGACGTACCTTGGGGTTATCGCGCTGGGTCTTGGCTTCGTGGCTTGGAGCATCTTCCGCGATCTCGAAGAGACCGGCGCGCCGATCGTCACCTATCTGCCTTTCGTGCTGCTCGGCGTCGCCCTGCTGATCGCGCTCGGGTTCGAATTCGTGAACGGATTTCACGACACCGCCAACGCGGTCGCGACGGTGATCTACACCCATTCGCTGCCGGCCAATATCGCGGTGGTGTGGTCGGGCATGTTCAACTTCCTCGGCGTGCTGGTCTCCTCCGGCGCCGTGGCCTTCAGCGTCGTCTCGCTGCTGCCGGTCGAACTGATCCTGCAGGTCGGCTCGGGCGCGGGTTTCGCGATGGTGTTCGCCTTGCTGTTCGCGGCGATCCTCTGGAACCTCAGCACCTGGTGGCTTGGCCTGCCGGCTTCGAGTTCGCATACGATGATCGGTTCGATCATCGGCGTCGGCATCACCAATGCGCTGATGCACGGCCGCGACGGCACCTCCGGCGTCGACTGGAGCAAGGCCAAGGAAGTCGGCTATTCGCTGCTGCTGTCGCCGCTGGTCGGCTTCGCCTGCGCGGCGCTGCTGCTGCTGCTGCTGAAGTTCGTCGTCCGCACGCCTGAACTTTACGCCGAGCCCAAGGGCCAGACCCCGCCGCCGTGGTGGGTGCGCGGACTGCTGATCCTGACCTGCACCGGCGTCTCCTTCGCGCATGGCTCGAACGACGGGCAAAAGGGCATGGGCCTCATCATGCTGATCCTGATCGGCACGGTGCCCACCTCCTACGCGCTCAACCGCGCCCTGCCGGCCAGCCATATCGCCGAGTTCACCAAGGCTTCCGCCGCGGCCTCCAAGGTGGTCGAAGCCAAGGGCGCCGGCTATTCGGTGCTTGGCGATCCGCGTCCGGCGGTCACCGCTTATATTTCGAGGCACGAACTCACCGAGGGAACCTATCCCTCGCTCGCCGTGCTGATCCAAGACATCGCCCACCAGGTCGAAGGTTACGGCTCGATCGCCAAGATCCCCTTCGCGGCGGTGAGCAACACGCGTAACGACATCTATCTCGCCTCGGAGGCGATGCGCTTCCTGGCCAAGGACGACGCCGCCGAACTCAGCGACCCCGACAAGAAGACGCTGGCGGCGTATAAAACGCAGATCGACGCGGCGACGAAATTCATCCCGATCTGGGTGAAGATCGCGGTCGCGCTGGCGCTCGGCCTTGGCACCATGATCGGCTGGAAGCGCATCGTCGTGACGGTCGGCGAGAAGATCGGCAAGGAGCATCTGACCTACGGCCAGGGCGCCGCGGCGGAACTGGTCGCGATGGCCACCATCGGCGCCGCCGACGCCTACGGCCTGCCGGTGTCGACGACCCATGTGCTCTCGTCCGGCGTCGCCGGGACGATGGCCGCCAATGGATCGGGCGTGCAGATGGCGACGATCCGCAACATGTTGATGGCCTGGGTGCTGACGCTCCCTTGCGCCATCATGATTTCCGGCTCGCTCTACTTCCTGTTCACCAAGGTGATGTGAGCGACGCCGGCACGGGTTTTTCAGCGGAAATTTGATGCGGTCGAACTTCAAACGCGAAGTTGCGTAACGCGACGTGGCGCCGAACCCTAAGGGTTCGGCGCCTTTTTTTGTCGAGGGGCCGCCGAGGGCAATCGGGCGAGGACGTTTCACTTTCCCCTTGAGGGGGAGGGTCGCTTGATCGATTCATTCGGACTCAACGCCCCGAGCCCCTCGCCTCACCTCTCCCCGCGAGCGGGGAGAGGGAGCGTCAACGCGGCTCCCCTCGCCACGAATTAGCCGAATAACAATTACCTATGAGAATGCGCGGATCGCCGACCGCCTCCTCTCCCCGCTCGCGGGGAGAGGTACGGTGAGGGGCTTGGGGCATTTCGCGTCGCGAAGCGAATGGGCGGAATTCGTTTCGCCCGATTCCCTAGGGCCGCGATCTTCTTCCCTCTATCCAAGCCGCCCGCGCGCAATTATACCGGGCGCATCAAGCGTTCCGGCCCGCGCCAAAAACGGAAAGACACACGAACCATGTCCGACCATTCCACGCCCCACTATCACAATCAGCCCGGCGTCAAGCAGGTGCGCGTCGGCGCCAAGGAGTTCATGTGCGTCGGGGCGCTGCCGCCGTTCGATCATCCGCATGTGTTCATCGACATGGGCGCCGCGAACGAGACGATCTGCCCCTATTGCTCGACGCTTTACGTCTATGACGCTTCGCTGCATGGCGGGGCCGATCCGGCCGAATGCGTCTATCAGCCGGCCGCCTCCGCTGCCTGAGGCTGGCGACAGGCCGCCGGTCGTCGTCGCCGGCGCCGGAATTGGCGGGCTGACCGCCGCGCTTCGCCTCGCGCGCGCCGGCCATCGCGTCGCCGTTCTGGAGCGCGCTGGAGTCATCGAGGAGGTCGGCGCCGGGCTGCAAATCGCTCCCAACGCCGGGCGAATCCTGCAGGGACTCGGCCTTGGCGAGGCGCTGGGCGCGGCGGCGCTGCTGCCCGAGGCGATCAACATTCATCGCGCCAGGGACGGCGCGGTCCTCTCGCGACTCGAACTCGCCGGCGCCGGCGAGCGCTGGGGCGCGCCGTTCCGGCTGTTCCATCGCGCCGATTTGCAGCAGCTTCTGCTCGCCGCCGCGCGCCAGAACGACGCCATCACCATTCGCACGGGCGCCCGCGTCGGCGATTTCGAGGAGGGCGACGGCGCGGTTTTTTTGCGCGTCTATGGCGGGCAGAGCATGGAAGACCTGGAGGCGCTGGCGCTAATCGGGGCCGACGGCGTGCGCTCCTCGGTGCGCTCCTTTCTCAACCGCGGCGCGAAGGACGCGCCGGCCTATTCCGGCCACACCGCCTGGCGGGCGATCCTTCCCGCCGAGTCCGTTCCCGCGACGTTGCAGCGGCGCGAGACGCATCTGTGGCTCTCCGCCGGCGCCCATGTCGTGCATTATCCGTTGCGCGACGCCTCGATCATCAGCGCCGTGGTCATCGTCGAGGACGGTCTTTCGCGCGCCTGGGACAGGGGACCGGAGACGCTGGATGGCGCGGCCTTGCTGCGCGAAGCCGGCCTTGCCGCCGGCGACGCCGATTTGCGGGCGCTGGTTCTGGCTGGCGACTCCTGGCGGCGCTGGCCGCTGTTTGGCCGCCCGGCGCTCGCCCATTGGAGCCGCGGCGCGGTGACGCTGCTCGGCGACGCCGCGCATCCGATGCTGCCTTTTCTGGCGCAGGGCGCGGCGATGGCGATCGAGGACGCCGAGGCGCTGGGCCGCGCCTTCACGCCGGGCGTCGCGCCAGCCGAGGCTTTCAAGGTCTACGAACACGCGCGCATCGCTCGCGCGACAAAAGTGCAGCGGGCGTCGCGTCGGCAGGGCGATCATTATCACGCGAGCGGGCTACATGCGTCGGCGCGCGACCTCGCGATATCGGCGCTCGGCGGGCAAAGGATGCTGGCCCGCAACGGCTGGCTGTATCGTTAAAATCCGGGGCTCACGTGAACTCCGCCCGATCGCTTCGCGGCGCGAAATGCCCCAGGCCCCTCACCCTACCTCTCCCCGCGAGCGGGGAGAGGCAAGCGGCCGGCGATCCGCGCATTCTTATATGTCGTTGTTATCCTGTAAATTTATGGCGAAGGGAGCCGCGTTGACGCTCCCTCTCCCCGCTCGCGGGGCGAGGTACGGTGAGGGGCTCGGGGCGTTGAATCCGAATGAGCCGATCAAGCGCGAACCGTATCACACGCAATGCCGCGAGCGGTCGTCCGTTGATCGCCGAGCTGGATGCCTACAGGGAATTGCCTTTGCCTCGCCATGGGTTTACCGTCGCCAAGCGGGAATGTCGCGCATGACGAGGGCGGGCCAATCTAAGATTAGTCGCCGGCGCCCGCTGCGGAACGGCGTGCTCGCGCTCACTTTATCGACGCCAGCGCTCGCTGCCGGCGTTCGAAAAAAGCCGATTGGCGACGCAATGACTTCCGAACTGACCGCGAATGAGATTGTCGAACTGCTGAATCTCGAGCCGAACGCGACATGCGGCTTCGTGCGCGTGACATTCATAGCCAAGCAGACGTTGGCGGCCGGCGCATTGCCGCCGCCGTTCGAACGAAGCGGGCCGCTGGGTTCCGCGCTTTATTTCCTTGTCACGCCCGACGCGCCCGTACGCCTCCACCGGATTCGAAACGACCAGCTTTACCATTATTATCTCGGCGATCCCCTGGAACTGTTCCTGCTGCACGCCGACGGCCGGGCGGAGCGCGTCATCGTTGGGCCCGACCTGCGCGGCGGCCAGCACGTGCAATTGCTCATTCCGGGGAACACCGTTCCATACCGCGCGTCTGCTGGGGCGCGGTCGCTGGTTTTTGGGCGCGAGCACCGAATGGCCCGGCGTCGTTCCGGCGGATGTGGAAATCGGCGATCTCGAGGAATTGGCGAAGAAATATCCTGCCGTCGCCGGCGATCTGCGCTCGATCGCGGCGTCCGCGAAGGATGTCAAACCGTCCGCGCCACAACCGCGATAGGGCGATAAAATTGGTCCGGCATGTAACAACCAAGCTTGTCGTCAACGACGTCTTTTGCTTGTCGGCGCCGTTATTACACTCTTTCCTCCAATCGCGCCCAAAGTTCCATAAGTCGGCCGCTCGCGGTATATTCAGGGCTGACCTCGCACAGCCAAGCATAGGCCCCGAACAAGACGTAGTATAATATAACATGACCAAAGCGGAATTCGAACGTTTGCATTGCGCCTGATAAGTTCAAGCCGGAAATGCCCAATCAACATCTTCCGGCGCCTTGAATTGCGCACAAGCGTCAGCGCGTGAAGAGGAAACAAAGAATGCTTCGTTCAAGCGGAGACAGCAAGGGCGGCGATGAACCGCCGGATTTGATTGGCGCCGCCAGACTGAGAGCCGAGCAGTTTTCTGGCGTCCTGCGTCAGACTCGGGCCATGATGCTGGCGAACGTGTGCAATGCATTGGTATTGGTTGTCGATTTCTGGGGAACCCGCCAATTCACCTCCGCCCTTTATTGGGCGACCGCGGTGTTCTCCGTGTCTGGATACATCTACGACCGCCATCGCCGACGGCGACGGGGGCCGAGGTCGACAAGCCAATCTCATGCCGCTCGCAGAGCAACGTTGAACGCTCTCGCGCTCGGCTTGTGCTGGGCGGCGTTGCCTCTTTTCTTTTTTCAGGAGGCCAGCCCCGGGTCGCGGCTTCTTATCGCGTGCTTGAGCGCCGGGATGTTGTATGGCGGCGCCTTGGCCTTGGCGAACATACCGTCCGCGGCGGTGGCTTTCGTGGCGCCTGTCGCTTTCGCGTGTTTCGTCACCCTGATCCGCGGGCACGACAGCCATTACTTGCTCATCGCGGCGGTGCTCGGCGTTTACACCTGGGTGCTGCTCAGACATGTTTTCATTTCCGCCGAGCAGTTACGAACACGCGTCATGACACAGATCGTCACCGAACACACAGCGAGCATGCGCATGCGGAAATTGCAGGCGAGCGGTTTGCACGCTATTGGCGGAATGGTCACTGGTCTCGCCCATGAACTCAACCAGCCGCTCACGGCGAGCGCCTGCTATCTGCTGACGGCGCAACGGTTGTTGGAGATGGCCCCGGAGCTACGCCCGGCCAGCGTCAGTGAGACCTTGGATAGCGCGGCGGCGCAGATCATGCGGGCGGCGGGGATCGTTCGCCAATTGCGTGAGTTCATCATGCGCGGCGAACCCGAAAAGGGCTTCGCGAACCTGCATGATCTAATCCGTGAAGCTTCCGAGGTCACGAGCGCGAACATAAGCGAAGCGAATGTCAAGCTTAGCCTGCAACTTAGCGCGAACGTCGATCGCGTCCTCGTGGATAGCGTTCAGATCAAGCAGGTTTTGGTCAATTTGATCAGCAACGCCATCGAAGCGATGAATACTTCCGTCCAACACGAATTGACGATTTCCACCTCGCTGATGCACGACCGCGCGATCAGGATCGACGTGGTTGATACTGGTGTTGGATTCTCCGAAGGGGTTAAGGAGAATCTTTTCGAACCGTTCGCGACAAGCAAAGAAGACGGCATGGGCTTGGGCCTGTCTATTTCCCGTTCGATCGTCGAGGCGCATGATGGAAAAATGTGGGCCGAATCCAATCCTGGCGGGGGCGCGGTTTTTAGTTTTGTGCTGCCCTTGATGAATGCGGAGCATGAGGTGTGAATAGCGCGCATTCAGCGGTCCCAACGCCGCGAAGCGACCGGGCGGAGTTCGTGGACTCTAGTCCGGCTCGTCCTCCAGATTCAGGCGCTCTTCGATGCGCGGGTCGGGGATGAACCACATCACCGCGACGACCGCGTAAAGCCCCATCGACACGTAAGGCTCGGCGAAGGCCAGCGCCACGCCGCAGACGTAAAACGCCATTGAAATCCAGCCCTTCAAGTCCGCGCCGATGCCCTCGGCGACTGTCGGGGCGAGCGCCCCGGTGCGGATCAAGGCGCGCGACAGGATAAAATAGGCGATGGCGGGCGCGAGCAGACCGAGGCCGTAAAGGGCGACCGGCGCCCGGGCGAAATTCGTCTCGCTCAACCACGCCGTCGAAAAGGGCACCAGCGACAGCCAGAACAGCAAATGCGTGTTGGCCCAGAGAATCCCGCCGCTGATTCGCCGCGTCGCCTGGAACAGGTGATGGTGGTTGTTCCAGTAGATCGCGATATAGGCGAAGCTCAGCGCATAGGCGAGAAAGGTCGGCGCCAACGGCGCCAGCGCGCGCAACGTATTCTCATGCGGCGCCTTCAATTCCAGCACCATGATCGTGATGATGATGGCGATCACGCCGTCGCTGAAAGCCGTCAATCGTTCTTTGAGCATGATATGTCCTTGAAATTAAGATGGTTTTCTCCCGCCATCGGCGAACTCTGGCCAAGGACGGCGTGATTTGCTATCCCTGCCCTTACCGTTCCCTGCCAAAAGGTTAAAGCACGAAGATGATCGCGAAATTTTTAGCGGTTCTGTTGGCCGCGAGCTCGATCCTGGCGGGGGCAGGGGCTCTGGCGGCCGATTCGTCGCCGGCGCCCGCCGCGAGCCCGCCGCCCGCCTCGCCGCCGGCGCCCGCCGCGAGTCCGGATGGCTATATCGTGACGTTGCAGGCCATTGGCGCGGTCGCGCCGAGCTTTCCGGGCTCCGCCGTCGTGCGTCCCTATCCGTTTCCCGGCGTCAGCGTGCGCGGCATTGGCGAGCCCGAGCGATTCTCCGCGCCGGACGACGGCTTCGGCGTGCCGGTGTTCGAGGCCGACGGCTTGCGGATGGGGCCCGTCGCCAATTTCGTGTTTCGCCGCGGCAATCGCGACGGCCTGTTCGGCCTGCACCATGTCGGGCTGACGCATGAGGTCGGCGGTTTCGCCGAATATTTCGCTTTCGATCACTTTCGCGCCCGCGCCGAACTGCGGCAGGCGGTCGACGGCCACGAAGGCTTCGTCGCCTCGCTCGGCGCGGATTTTTTCGGCGAGTCCAATTCGTTCAGGGTGTCGCTCGGCCCGCGCCTGAACCTCGGCGATAACCGCTACGCCAACGCCTATTTCTCGGTGACGCCGGTCGAGGCCATTTTGAACGGGCGGCTGGAGCCTTATCAGGCGAGCGGCGGCTTCACCTCCGCCGGCGGCGTCGCCACCGTGCGCTACGATTTCACGCCCAATCTGAACGCCACCGTCTACACCGGCCTGCAACGCCTCACCGGCAGCGTCGGGGGCAGTCCGATTCCCAACATGGTGGGCTCGCGCGATCAGTTCACGGCGGGCGTCTCCGTCAGCCGGTCGTTCGAGGTCGCCAAGTTCTGGTGAGGTTTTCGCGGTTCCCCAAGCCCCTCACCTCACGTCTCCCCGCAAGCGGGGAGAGGGGGCGTCAACGCGGCTCCCTTCGCCATAAATTATTGAGATAACAATAATATATAAGTAGAGGCGGATTGCCGGCCGCCTCCTCTCCCCGCTTGCGGGGAGAGGTGAGGTGAGGGGCTTGGGGCATTTCGCGCCGGGAAGCGATCAAGCGCAAACCGTATCAGTCGCCCGCGAACCGCTCGAGCAGCGCGTCGCGCGCTTGGGCGATGCGGCGATAAAGTTCGTCGCTGCCGCCGGCGTCGGGATGCGCGGTCTTGGCCAGACGCCGGAAGGCGGCGTTGATGTCCGAGGGTTCTAGCGCGCCGTCCGCCGGCAGATTCAATGTCTCGCGGCTCTCCCGATCATCGTCCTCGAAATCCAGCCGAAACAGGAAGGCGCGTCGTCTTTCCCGCCCGTCGCGGCGCAGTTCGACCTGATCCTCCCGCCATCTTCGGCGCGACATGACCAGACATGCGCCAAAGGCGATCCGGCCCCGCGTTTCCAGTTCGTCGAGACTGAACGGCCCCACGATGTCATATGGCGGCGCAAGAAAGGCGCTCCTGCCGCCCTCGCCATGCTCGATGACGCCGATTGTTGCGCTGTCGAGGATGCCCATCGAGCCGTTCCAGACGAACCACTCCTCCTTGTCCGCCATGCCCGGTGCTTTCATGCGTGAGCCGGCGCCGAGGTCCTCTTGTGCGAAAGCCTTCGCGGCGGCTGAATCGTCGGCGCGGCCATGCATGTTCGGAGCCAAAACCCGCGCGCCGCGTCGCTAATCCGCCAGCAATTCGCGCATCATTCCCCGGCTTGCCGCGATCAGCGCGCCCGCGACCGCCGCCACCGCCGCCGCCGCCAGGAAGAAGGCGACATGCGACAGGCTCGACCAGAAGCCGCCGAGCCAGCCGGCGAGCATATTGCCGACGAAGCTCGTCGTGAACCACAGCCCCATGACGGCCGAGCGCGAGGATTCCGGCGCGAGCCGTGAAACCAGCGAGAGCGCGATCGGCGAAAAATAGAGTTCCGCGAAGGTGATGACCGCGAAATAGAGCGCGAGCCAGAGCCAGCTCGCCTTGCCGCCGTCGTTGGCGTAAGCCGCCCAGGCCATCACGACATAGCCGAGCGCGACGCCGAAACAGCCGAAGGATAGTTTATTGATCGTCGGCGGCTCGCGGCCCGCCCGCGCGCGGTGCGTCCACCAGGCGACCAGCGGCGGCGTGAACAGGAAAACCATCAGCGGATTGAACGCCTGGAACCAGGTGACGGGAATTTCGCCTCGCCAGAACAAGAGATCGACGCGGCGGTCGGTGAAGTCCTGCGCCCACAGCGCGATGGTGTTGCCCTGCTGCTCGTAGGAGGCCCAGAACAGCGTCGCCGGCAGAAACAGCAGGGCGACGCCGAGCAGCGCGCGGCGCGGGCTCGCTTCCGCGTGGCGCGGCGTCGCGCGCCGCGGGCGTTCGGGCGGGAGATGGCGGAGGCCGAAGGCGTAGATCGCCAGCCCGACCGCCATGCCGACGCCGGCGCTGGCGAAGCCGTAATGCCAGCCGACGGTCTCGCCGAGCGTGCCGGCGACGAGCGGCGAGAAAAACGCGCCGATGTTGATGCCGACGTAAAAGATCGAATAGGCGCGGTCGCGGCGCCTGTCGCCATGCGGATAGAGCCCGCCAAGCTGCGTGACGATGTTCGGCTTGAACGCGCCGTTGCCGACGATGAGCAGCAGCAGCGCGAACAAGAACAGCGATTCCGACGCCATCATGAAATGGCCGGCGACCATCAGCGCGGCGCCGAGCGCCACGGTGATCCGGCGCCCGAGCCAACGGTCGGCGAGCAGCCCGCCGAGGATCGGCGTGAGGTACACGAAGCCGGTGTAGAGCCCATAGATGTGCGACGCGAGCGGCTGCGCGCCGAGCGGCCCGGCGAGCGCTTCGAGCGCGCGTTTGAGCGCGTCGAGGCCGATGACGGCTGAGGCGCGCTCGGGCTTGAGCAAATAATCGACCATGTAGAGAACGAGCAGCGCGCGCATGCCATAATAGGAAAAGCGCTCCCACATCTCCGTCGCGAACAGGAAGGTCAGGCCCTTGGGATGGCCGAACCATTCGGCTTTTGGCGCGGCGCGCGTGGAGATCGCTTTGGCGTCGTTCTTCATGGGAGAGTCATCGCAAGTCGGCGGCGTTTTTCATGGTGGTTGGAGGCGCTCGCGGCGCGCCCTCCCTTCTCCCACAAGTGGGAGAAGGATTCGCGTCGTCGCTTCCCCGCCGCGCGTTTCCACGCTAGCATCATGCTTTAGCCCAGTTGCGCCAAGGAGCCGTTTCATGCCGGTTTTCAAACTGCCTTTGTCCGGCGACGTCGTTCAGTCGATCAACCCCTGGACCTCCTTCTTCAGCCCAAGCGGCGGCCAATATGGCCTCGTCAACATCAACCTCGGCCAGTCGAGCGAGCCGAAGGTCGAGGCGGACGTGCTGTCGGATGTCGCGAGCTATGGCAAGCAGCTCGGCCAGATCGGCGACGCGCTGATCGTGCTGCTAAAATATCTGCCGGAGCACCCGCCGCTGAACCATGAAGACAAGGCCGCGATCGACGCGCTGAAAAAATTGCTCAACGAGATCGCGGACAAGAAACAAAAACACGGCAGGAAGGCGATGCGGCCGTGAGAGGCATCGCCCCATGCGCCGCCGCGCCCGCTTACTTCGGCTCGTTCGGATTGGCCGGGAACCCCTCCGGCTGGTAAGCCGGCGCCAGCCTCACCCCGGTGATTTCAAACTGCGACCGACGCCGGCAGAGGAGTGGGAGCGGCAGGTCGAGCGCGAACAGTTTCTGCTCATATTGTAGGGCCACCGCGCTTCCCGGCGGGACGGCCCCCAATTGCTGGCGGACATCCGGATCGGGCACGGAGAAATAGAAGGTATTGTCGATCGGCGCGTTCCCCGAACCCAAGGCGCCCGACCTCGAGAAACTGGGCTGGGCCAGTTCGCCTTCCATAGTCCAACAGGCGACGCCCTTCGTGGCCAGTTTGGAAAGAACGCCGGCGCGTTCCCCGACAGCGTAATTGAAGAGGCTCAGCAGCAGCGCTCCGGCGTAAAACAGCGCGACCAGAACGATCAGCAGGAAGAGCAGCTTCATTTTCCCGGACAGCGCCCAAAAGCGGTCGAAAAGGCTTGGGGTCTTCGTGGAGGTCGAACTCATGGCTTCCTTCCAAATCTCTGCTGGCCCGCGCCCCGCTCGGCGTTCGGTCCGAAACACCGTAGCTTGCCCGCGATGAACATTTTGCACAAGCGCAAAAGTCTAGCTCGAG
>Ga0187856_1002425_pt1 | contig 13710 bp, 14 predicted proteins | sample June2016WEW_8_40_FD_132443 | JGI IMG/M metagenome (GOLD analysis project Ga0187856, IMG submission 132443) | Peatland microbial communities from SPRUCE experiment site at the Marcell Experimental Forest, Minnesota, USA - June2016WEW_8_40 | ecosystem: Environmental > Terrestrial > Soil > Wetlands...
GGTGGATGGCTCCGGCGAGACAATACCGGGAGAGTGCTCGAAGTCCTCGGTCGGTTTTTCTATGATAATAGACGATTTGGTGTCACGGTGTCCGCCCGCCTGAATAATTGATGGAAGACCTAATATATGAACTAAAGACCCTCAATGCGTCCTTGCACCGGTTGATTGATTTCTTTCTTCCTACCCAAGACCCTAAGATTTTTGATGAGTTCAAGGCACTGAAGGTTGTATCAAGGGATAGCCGTCTCGCTCTGAAAGGGATCGCGGACCCTGATCCTGTAAGGTTCTCTGAACTGAAGGGGATCGATAGGGTTATCCAAAGCCTCAGAGAAAATACCGAACACTTCATCGAGGGCCTCCCATGCAATAATGTTCTCCTGCACGGACCGAGGGGAACCGGAAAGTCCTCAGCGATCAAGGCATCGCTCAATGAATATGCAGAGAGGGGACTCAGAATGGTAGAGATGCCGAGGGACACTCTTTTTCATCTTTTTGCGGTTGCTGATTTGATACGGGGAAGGCATGAACGGTTCATCGCCTTCTGTGATGACCTTTCCTTTGAAAAGGAGGAGACAGGCTATCGGGAGCTCAAGGCAGTCCTTGAGGGCGGTCTCGAAACAAAACCGGCCAATATGCTTATCTATGCTACATCGAACAGGCGCCATCTCATGCCGGAGAGTCAAAAAGATAACCTTCCGGTCTATGCCGCAGGAGAACTCCACCCAACGGAGACCTTGGAAGAGAAGATTTCCCTCAGTGACCGATTCGGCCTCAGGATCGGAATGCTCAATTTTGACGCAGAAACGTACCTTGATATCGTGAACAATTACGTGATCCGGAGAGGCATCACCATCGACTTCGAAGATCTAAAGAGTAAAGCGTTGCAATGGTCGCTGTCCCACGGTAGTTATTCAGGGAGGACTGCACGCCAGTTCATAGACGACCTTGAAGGCCGTATGAGGTTTCAGAAGAAAATGCGAGGCGGTTGACCGTATGGCATGCTTGCGCCATGAAGTCTTTATGGAAAGGCACGATCATCTCATGCTGACAGTGCATATATCCGAAACAAGATCATTTCAGCTGATTCGAGATCCCATGCCCGGAGAACCTATGTTTTAGAAACAGGCCCCGAACATGGCATTGTCTTTCTTGACGCAGGACTGCCCGCGGTCGCAGTCCTTATTGGTCATGCAAAACTGTCCGCTCCTCGAAGGTGAAGAGGGAGTTGCGGAAGGAGCAGGCGTTTCCACTGGTGAGGGCGTCTGGGACTTGACACATGTGCCAACGATCTCATCGCCTACTTTTATACATTTCTCGGATTCGTTCATTTTGCAATCCAGGTCGGACCGGCATTCGTCAGCAAAAGACGGTCGACAGAGGACCGCAACGACCAGAACCCCAACAAACGTTAAGACCATCACCATGATTTTTATCACACCGTCCCTCCTTTCATGCTGTGCCCGACGAACCTTCTTTCAGTATAGTACGAATTTTCATAGAAAGACAGAGAAAGCGCCTATGAAAACCCTTTGAGCTGTGTCGGGAGATTCGCTTTTTTTTTCGGAAGGCGACACGCAGCAATAAACCGCCACCTTCCCTTCGGTTGGCTTGTCCTCTTCTCTGACGATGACAGTACCGATGTGTGTCTGATAGGCATTGAGCTTCCCTGCTTTGAAATAGTTCCATGCAGTCCTGTATGACACGCCTATCTTCTTTGCGTACTCCGATAACTTCATGCAAATATTATATCATAGTATTCTATATATTACAATAGATTTATTGAAGCTTAAGAATACCTATCCGGCAGCCTTTCTTCCCATTGCCTCTGCCAGTGCCTTGTGGACGATCTCACCCCGGTAGGTGTTCACACTGCTGGATATGATACCGTTCCCTCTGATAACCTGATCTATGCCGTCCCTGGCAATGACGTTGAGGTAAGGGAGAGTCGCGTTGGTGAGCGCAAGGGTCGATGTCCTTGGATATGCACCGGGCATATTGGCGACCGAGTAATGAATTATGCCATCGACTTCATACACGGGATCGTCATGGAAAGTCGGTCTTGTCGTCTCGACGCATCCGCCTTGATCCACAGATACATCAATAATTACAGAGCCTTTCTTCATCGTTTTGAACATGTCTCTTGTTATCAGAATCGGTGTCTTTCCTCCGGGGATAAGAACAGATCCGATGACCACATCGGCATCCCTGATTTCCTCTCTTATATTATGTTCTGTCAGGGGCAAGGTCATTATTCTCCCCATGAACAGTTCATCAAGTTTTTGCAGCCTTTCCATGCCCCTGTTCATAACAAGCGTCTCCATCCCAATCCCTATGCAAACACGGGCAGCATTGCCGCCTACAACGCCGGCTCCCAAAATCAAGGCCTTTGCGGGCGTTACACCCAGTGTCCCGGTGGGTAAAACCCCTTCGCCTCCGTAAACCTTCTGCAGGTAATATGCACCCATGAGAGGCGCCATCCGACCCGCGATCTCGCTCATGGGGGTAAGAATCGGAAGGCTCCCTTCCCTCTCCAGGGTTTCATATCCCAGTGAAGTCACTTTCCTTCTGAGGAGCAATTCAGTAAGCTCCCGGTTAGGTGCTAAGTGAAGAAAAGTAAATATCGCCTGCCCTTTTTCAATGAGATCGTATTCGGGGGGGAGAGGTTCCTTGACCTTGACGATAAGTTCTGCTTTTCTGAAGACGGTTTTCTTGTCGACAATATCAGCATCCGCCTTAAGATATTCATCATCAGAAAAGCCGCTTCCCTCTCCTGCGCCCATCTCTATGAGGATTGCATGCCCGCCCCGCTTGAGTTCTTCAACGCCGAAAGGTGTGATGCCGACCCTGTATTCTTCCTTTTTAATCTCCTTAGGAACACCGATTATCATGACAGATCCTCCCGATCCTCAACAATGTCCATCGTTATCGCGCATGCTGCTCAAACATCTTTTCCTCATACTCAGGAAATCCTCAAGGTTGAAAGGTCGTTTCCTGGCCATGTTGAGTTTTAAGCTCAGGAGATTTATTTCCCTAAGCTTTTTCAGCTTTTCCCTGTCATCGTCGATCGTGCCTATGAGATCTTTCAGACTCAAGATATCCTTTCTCGTCTCGATCTCTGCGGGAATATATCCTGAATTCCGCAGAATTCTGTAAGCAAGCCTCAGATCCTCGGCCATCCATGTTTCATCTTCGAATGTGAGGTGCTTCCCCGCTCCGCGAAGATTATCAAGCTCTCCACGCTCCATAGCCTCTCTAATTCTCTCGTCTGCTATTTTCGCGGTAATTTCCATGACTACTCTATTCTGTCAGGCCTGAATAAGCATAATGAAAGGAGACCAGTGAGAAGAACAGCAGGAGAGCGCACAGGATGAAAAGGTATGCCGCCCTCGGTATGTTTTTCGTCCTGACATGAAAGAACGTCCTCGGTAACAGAGCAACTCCCCCGAAGAAAAACATAAGACCGATGATTGCCTGCGTAACGACCCGAACCATTTATGAATTACAGTCCCTTGCCGTTCTCTGCGGTCTTGTCCTCTGGATATGCAGCAAGACCATTGAGAAACGCCTTCTCCTCCGTTCATAAGTATTGAGCAGTTCTTAACATCCTAGCCGGGAGTTCTTTTGACTGTTCTATGCTGTCTTCTTTTGTGGTCTTACTGATTTTCTGGCCGGCTTTCTTTTTTGCTTCGCCTCTGGTTTTCCCTCAAGCTTTCTTATCTGTATCTCCATTTTTTTTATCCTGTCGATGATTGACTTCACTTTTTTGTCAAGCAGGGGGTTTTTCGATGTGGAACTCAGGTCGTAGACGCTTCCGCCCAGTTCTGCTATCTCTTTCTGAACCTTTGTCTTCAATTCGAATATGTTGTAATGCTTCTTGGCTTCCTCAGTGAGAGTTTCTGCTCTTTTCCGTACGACAACAGCGCCCTCCTTCACCACATCAATGCCCTCCTTGATCCCCCGTTGCATATCCTTTTTCACAGCTTCCCAAAAATTCATGACCTTACTCCTTCCCAAAAAAGATTTCCCCTCAGATGTGAGCCCTCGCAAGCTCTTGACACATCTTGCATTAAGTATATCACTAAGAACCTACAAAATGAATTCTCTTTGGTTGGTTTTCGTCTCAAGCACATGGCACAGGATCTTCAATCCTTCTTACGAACGTAGAGATACAGTGAGCATGCAGCAATAGCGAGCGTCGCCACAAAGATAAGTGCAGGGGAAAGTTCAAGGTATACCAGTTTCTCGATGTAGTGGACAATGAAGGAACCGGAATAAGAACTTGAAGAGCCGTACCTCTCTCTCAGCCAGACTTCAAGATGGGTAAGCGGACAGTACCAACCGAACAGCTCTATGATCACTGCGAAAGAGAGTCCCGCAAGATGAATTATCCTCACCGGCCTGTATCTTCTTCCAAGGAAAACCCCGCAAATCAGAAAGACAATCCAGAGGAAATGCACAATGACCACAACATCAGCAGCGAATTTATATATCATGCCCACAGACTGTCCCTTCGGCGTGTTCCTCCTGATCCGCCTGTTCTTAATGCGCTGTCAGGTTATTCCGGTCCGTTTTCGAAGGCCTCTCCAAAGTCAGACAACCGCCGCGAAAAAAGACCTTTTTTATTGACAAGTCGTCCAACACCAGGAAATTTGCCCTCATACCCGCTGAGAGTCGGCCGGTCACCGCTGACGATAGGATATCCTCTCTGGTAAACCCAGCCTTCCTGAACAAGTCAAGTTCCTCACGATATGACGTGCCATAAGGGATAATTGACGGGCCTGAATCGCTTCCTGGCAGAACCCTCACTCCTTTATCGTGCGCCCTTTTTATCGCTGACAGATGTGCATCCACCAATCGTTCTATCCTCTTCGTTACCGCTGGGTCGTTAGTCGTCTTCACGAGACGGCGGAGGGCAACCACTGTTGGTATGAATTTCACCTCTTCCTCAGCCATCACCGCAAGGGTCTCATCGGAAACAAAGAACCCATGAATAATGGCAGAGGCACCGGCGTCTACCGCATCCCGAATCGCTCTGTCACCATTCGCATGACACCATACCGGCAGTCCCTTGCCCTTCGCGTAGGCAACGATTTCCCCTAGCTCGTCCTTTTTGAAACCACCCTCCGATAGCTTTCCGGATTCGGGCACAAAGATGCCGGAATTGATAATCTTGAGATAATCTATGCCCGACGAATATAATTGATCAATCAGCGATTTTGCTTCTGTAAAGTCTGCTGCACCCTTTCCGATAAACTTCCCGTAAGTTCCTTTTTTGTGCAGAGCCCAACCGGACGTCTTAATATCAAGGTGCTCTGTGAGGATTCTCCTCATCTCGAGTCCCGATCCACTATTGTCCCCTCCCTCAAAAACAGCGCCAATGCCGGATTTCATCAGGTCATAAGCTGTTCCTTGTGCATCGGTGACACGATCTCTTAAAAGGTGCAGGTGATAGTCACAAAACATTGGAGAGAGGGACAATCCGGTAAAGGTTAAGACCTCCGCCCCACGGGGAACATCAAAAGAGTCGATAACTGTTTCTACGGTTTCATCATGTATCAGCAATGACTTTCCCCGTTCAAACCCCTTGCCGGGAGCATAGATACTGTCTGCCTTTACGAGCATCATTGCCTGCCGTTCTTTTTGCGGGATAGGGAGGACTCGTGGCCTGAAAGATCATACAATTCTTCTTCCTGAGTCTCTACGCCCTCTTCCCGTTCGAGCAGTTCCCTAAATATGAAGGGTTTTGTTGATAGGGGGAGTTTCGGGTCTGCGTAGAGGTCTTTCAAGTCGGCACTCTTCATCGTTCTGATAAATTGGGTAACGAGCCTCATGGGCGTAAAAAAGTTTCTTATCAGCGCAAATCTAATGTGATAGCGTAATGACCATTTTGGATGTTCGGCTATGAGCTTGGTCACTGCCTGTTTCAGGGAGGGTTTATTAATGACCTTGTAAAGCTGACCCTCCGTAAGAACGGGGCTATCGAGACATGTCCGAATAACCATCTCATCGCCATGTTCCATGAGCATCATAACAAGAGTGCTGCCCGCCCTCTTTGCAAGTGCAATTTTGACCCCTGCAGGGAGGGAGACAATCTTGTCGGACACCACCTGCTCTATCCTTTGCCTGAACATGATCGGGATACGCTGGTCTTTTGAGAGATCCGCCAGATCAAAGATCCTGAGGAACTTTAGCAGAGAGGATGTCGCCCTTGGGGGCGTTTTGGGGTTCTTGCAGAGAGCAAGCTTGAGTTTATAGCTTTCCTTGAACCGAGCATCAGTGGCAAGAAACTCGAGGGTGTCCGAAGCCACGCTTCTGCTCTTTGCTATACATACGGCCATATCCTCAGTGAGGTTCCTATTGAGCGTGGCACCAGAGATAACTGCCGGATGAGGATCTCTGATCACCTTCCAGAGAGTTTCGGCGCTTGCCGTTTGCGCAGCCTTGATCCTGTCTGTAAGGGTTTCCATGCCTGAACATTGCCCGCCCGGATTCAGAACGAACGGGGCGAGACCAACGCAGCTTTATGCCATTGCGATGGCGTCTCGAGTTATCCTTTCCGCTGTATCAAACACGGCCTTCTTTTCATCCTCTGTCCTTGCTTCTAAATAGAACCGGACCTTCGGCTCGGTGCCCGAAGGGCGAATCATGAGCCAGGAACCGTCATCAAAGAGGAGCTTTGTGCCGTCCACTGTTATGACGTCTTTCACCATCCGCTGACTCCCGCCGATAGTGACCGTTGTCCCGATCTTAAACCGATCTTTAAGGATAGACAGTTTTCCCTAACGTTGCATAAGAATTAAGGTCAAGCAGCATGCTTAAGTCGCTCAAGGTAATGCAATACGCCCTCTCGAACCTTGGGATTGGCGTTCATGGTGAGCATCAGCGCCCCACCTGGGCTGGTGAGACGCCCCGCGCGCTGCAACAGCGTTCTTCTGATGGTATCTGCTTCAGTAAACTCCCAAAGCGCAGCCCGTTTCTCCGTCGTTCCACAACGACGCTCATGGACCATCATGTGCAGCTCCCTGAGCAGGTTATGAGTCAGCATCGCCGACAACATATACAAATGGTTACCGTGCAACCGTCGAACCGCCACATAATCCATATTGCACTGAGATTTCAGTTCGCCAAGGATGTTCTCCTGAGAACCCCGGCCATTATGGTAGTACAGAACCTTCTTCATCGTCGTGCGTTTGTTCGTCACAATCACCTTGAACTCATAGCCGTTCTCATGAGGTATGAAGAGGTCCAATTGCACAGGCTCTTTCGATTGTTTTTTCACACGCTGACGGATGAACAGGAAACGAAAGCGGCTGTCCCATTTCTTGGGTTTCCACGGTGTATCAAAATAGGCGAGTTCGCTGCTGAAGCACCGCCAGCGTCGCCTGCCCTGAATCATCCCCTTCAGTTCCGTAAACCGCTCGAAGGGCACCGATATAGTAAACTCGATTCCCTCGGCATCGAGTATGTTGACGATCTCCTCGCTGAAGAAGGCACTATCCATCCGCACCTCGATAATAATTCCGGGGCATGCCTCACGCACCCTCCGAATGCATGCAAGAATGAACTCCAACGCTCCATGGGAGTCGTGGACATTCCCCGAACGCATCAGAACATCGAAGACCTGTCCGGTTTGCGCTATAGTGCAAAACAATGGATAGTAGCTCCTCTGCCCCTTCTTCTTTTTGTTGAATCCCACAGCAGTTCCCTCGGCCAGCCTTCCCGTCGTCAGCACCGATCCGTCAAAATCCATCGTCACTCGGGCAAGTCGAAGGGCTTGAAGTCGGGTCAGCAACATTTCCCGGCACAGATGCCGAAGTTTCTCTATCCCTTCGATAGTCATTCCGGCCAGAGCTCGGCATACGGTGGATACGTCAGGCATCTTCCTCAATCCCAAAAGGCGAAGCACCATCAGGTCGTCCCTGTAGTAGTCGATGTCCCGCAAGCGACGATACCCCAACATCAAATGAACAATCAGTACCATCACGATGCTGTGATATCCAAAGACCGTCTTGGGCAGATGCTCGAAACAGGTTCGGAGACGTCCCTTCAGGTCCAGTTTATCAAAGAGTTGCTGGATGATCACAAGCCCCGCAAAAGAAGTCAGACGCTGGTCGTCAAAACGAAGGTCAGGAATTTTGTGGACACGGGAGAAAATTTGTGCTTTACTAGATTTCATTATCAGTGGCCTCCTGCTTTGGTTAATTTTGCTTGTCGCGATGTCAATTTTAACCAATCAGGAGGCCATTTTGCGAGGGGTTTTTCCTATCCTTATTAACAAAAGTTATGCAACTGGAAGGTTTTTTTGTCAGCGGCTCCCCCACAAGGGAACGGTCAACCGCAATGCCTGACCTCTCAGGATAGCAATAACCGTATTCATCCATCAGGTCCTTGAGATATGCGCTCAGGTTTTTCCCGGTAACCGCCATCATCTCTATAGCGAGGAGGAAACCGAAGAGGGCATCTTTTTCGAGGGTGTGGTGAAAGCCGGATATGCCGTCAGACTCTTCAAAAGCGACGACGGCCCTTTCCAGCGCCGCCCTCAGCAAATACGGCCTGAAGTGCTTGAACCCGACCTTAGTCTCTCTCACAGGGACTCCGAGTCTTGCTGCTATTGCGTTGACGAAATTGCTTGTTCCTACCGATTTTGCCACAATCCCTGAAAAACCTTTGTGAACATGGAGGAAATGGAATGCCATTGCACCGAAATAATTCATGGGTATCTGCATGTTTCCGTCAGAGTATCGTATGCGGTCACCGTCGGGATCCATTACAGCGCCGAGTTTAAATCTGGCATTGCTTCCCCTCAGAACTCTTTCGACTCCAACCATATTTTTCTCAGAAGGCTCGGGAGCAACACCCCCAAAGAGAAAATCACTTTCTGTTCTGAGGTGAACCACTTTCTCGCCGCCGCCGCCGATAATGCGCTCTATGCGGCCCCTTGTAGCACCATGCACATTGTCGACACAAATGACACAATCTTCCCGATTGATAAAATCACTGACCCTCTGGATGTCAAGGGTTTTTCTGTCTTTTATATATTTCAGATAGAGCTCGGTGAGATCGATCTTTTCGCTGAGCCCAGGCATCTCCGTTGCGACCAGGGGGGCGCCGCCCATCTTCCTGTTGGCTATCGTTTCAATCTCTGTCGTAATCTCAGATCCCGCGGGGCCGCCGTCCGAAGGATTGAACTTAAACCCCGCGTAGTTCGCTGGATTGTGGGAAGGGGTGAGATTGATGGAACACGCAGCCTGTGTCATTTCGATGCCCGTTGAGAATTCGGGAGTGGCTGCCTCGCCTGCATACCATGTTTTTATCTTTTCTTTCCGCAAGAGCCCGATAACCTCCCTGGCAAATTCAGGGCCGAGAAACCGGTTATCATGACCGACAATGATTCCCCTTTTCCGTATCTCCTCGAGACCAGAAACCCCCATTGCCTGCATGACGGCGGGGTTAGCTTCCCTGAACATTTCGATGATGGCCGAGGTCACGACCCTCACATTGTTGAAGGTGAAGTCACTCCCGATTTCTCCGCGCCATCCCGACGTACCGAATTCTATTTTGGCCGGGGCAGTATTTTCCCGCGCAAACTTTTCGATAACGGACAGCAGCGCCTTATTGCGGGAAACGTCCGACAGCATAGCCTTCCAACAAGAAGATGCGTCTTTAAATCTCTGACCCATGATCCATCGCCGTCTTACAGCCTCCACTACTGAGTTCACGAGTAAACATTTTTATCCTCCACTATCCTGGAATTGATAGGTTGAACGTACCCTATCACCCTGCGTTTCCCGGTATCCCCTTTTCTTTTGCATTGGCGATGATCCGCTCCACATCGGCTTTATCAAGGACCTCTTCTTTGACGAGGGCCTCTGCGAGATTATCAAGTATATGTCTGTTCTGAGTCAATATCCCTTCAGCAGTCGATGCCGCCTCATTGAGAAGCCGCTGGATCTCCTGATCCATAATCCACGCCATCTGTTCGCTATAGCGCTTTGGCAGCGACAGTTCTCTTCCCAGGAAGGGATGCTCTTCGCCCCTCCCGAGATTCACGGGTCCCACCTTGTCACTCATTCCCCATTGCGCCACCATCTTCTCAGCGAGGGACGTGGCCTCTTTGAGGTCGCTCTGAGCTCCGCTGCTCACATCACTGAAGATTATCTTCTCAGCGCTTCTTCCCGCAAGCGCCACACTCAACTTGTTCATGAGATAGGCCTGCGGATAATAATGTCTGTCCTCTTCGGGCAAAAGCTGGGTGACGCCCATGGCCATGCCCCGGGGGATTATGCTCACTTTATAGATGGGGTCTGTGCCCGGGAGCTTCCAGGCAACCAGGGCATGTCCGGCCTCATGGTACGCCGTAATCCGCTTTTCCATCTCGCTGATCGTCTCATCACGCACCGCTCCCATGAGGATAATATCCCTTGCCTCTTCGAAATCACTCATCTCTATCTTCTCCTTATTTTTCCTCAGAGCAACAAGGGCAGCCTCATTCGCGAGATTTTCGAGGTCTGCACCGGTCATGCCCGGCGTTCCCCTTGCTACGGTCTCCAGCTCCACATCCTCTCCTATGGTCTTCCCTCTTATATGAACCTCCAGGATTGCCTTGCGCTCCTTCCAGCCCGGCCTGTCGATCACAATATGCCTGTCGAACCTGCCGGGTCTGAGAAGTGCCGGGTCAAGGACATCAGGCCTATTTGTCGCAGCCATGACGATTACTTCCTCATGGGGGTCAAAGCCGTCCATCTCACTCAAGAGCTGGTTCAGCGTCTGCTCCCTCTCATCGTGTCCCCCTCCGAGCCCTGCGCCCCTCGTGCGACCGACGGAGTCGATTTCATCGATGAAGATGATGCTCGGATGGGATGCTTTTGCCTTTTTGAACATATCCCTCACCCGTGATGCCCCGACACCAACAAACATCTCAATAAACTCAGACGCACTGATGCTATAAAAAGGAACCCCTGCCTCGCCGGCCGTTGCGCGGGCAAGCAGCGTTTTCCCCGTACCGGGCGGACCGATGAGCAGGACGCCTTTGGGGACCTTTGCGCCGAGTTTTGTATAGCGCGCAGGGTTCTTCAGATATTCAATCGTCTCTCTGAGTTCCTGTTTCACATTCTCCATCCCTGCCACGTCCTGAAAGGTCATGCTCGGCTTCTTCACATCATAGAGTTTTGCCTTGCTCGCTCCAAAGGTGAAAAGTCCGCCGGCCCCCCCCTGCACCTGCTGGGTACGCCTCATAATCAATATCCAGACAACAATGATGATCAGCCACGGCAGAGCACCAAAGACAATCTGCCAAAAAATGGATTCCTGCTCGGGGGATTCAATAGTTATAACGACATTCTTTTCTCTCAACTTCGCAAGAAGCCCCTCGCCCTGGAAAGTGGGGAGAAAAGTTTCAAAGTTCTTTATGGGTACGGCTTTTTTCTCTTCCGGCAGAAGGAGGTTGGTTTCTTTTGAGAACTCTCCGTCCACCCGTAATTTTTTTATCGATACGGCTTTGATATTGCCAGCGTCCAACTGTTCCATGAACTGGGTATAGGTGATGGTATGCTGCTCGGCCCGGCTTCCGGAAAGGAACTGTCCCCAGAGATAGAAAACGGCGACAATGACAAAGACGGCGAATAAGATCCCCCACTGCTGGTTCTTATTCGCCGTGATATTTTTTGGGTCGGCCATGTTTCATTGTATCACTTACCGCAAAAATTACAACCGCTGGCATGAGGCTCTGTTATAATACCGGATGAATCCCTATTGCCGCTTGATTCCGAGGCTTAACGGAACCGAGATAGAGGAGAATTTCGACCATTATCTCGGTCTCGTAAAAAGAGGGGTCGCGGGTTTCATCCTCTTTGGCGGAGGGATCGAGACGGTGAGGACAAAAATCGCGGAACTGAGGGACAGAGCGAAGCGGCCGCTAATCATTGCTTCTGACCTTGAACAGGGAGTGGGTCAGCAGTTAGAGGGCGGCACCCTTTTCCCCCCAGCACTGGCTGTAGCTGCAGCCATGAGAACCTTGGGAAAGCGCAGCGTCCGTCCCCTCCTCAGGAAACTTTACAGCGCCGTGGCTCTTGAGGCTCGGTATTCCGGAATTAACACGATATTCGCGCCTGTCCTCGATATCAATTCCAACCCAAAGAATCCCATTATTGCAACAAGGGCATTCGGTGCGGATTCTGAGACCGTATCGTTTCTTGGATGCGAGATGATAAAGACACTCCAGCGAAACGGCATCACGGCGTGTGGCAAACACTTCCCCGGACACGGCGACACCGATGTCGATTCACATATCAGTCTGCCGGTCATTCACAAAAGTCTCCAGGACATCGAAAAACACGAGCTCGTTCCTTTTCGAAAGGCGATCGATGTCGGTGTCGGCATGATCATGCTCGGTCACCTCTGTGTTCCGGCCATTGAGCCTTTGGGAATACCGGCATCGCTTTCCGGGAAAATGATCTCCTATTTGCGAGGAACACTGGGATTCCAGGGTATGACGATCACCGATGCGATGAATATGGGAGCGATTGATGGCTATCGCGAAGACGAGTCATCACGAAGGGCCCTTGAAGCGGGGGTCGATCTGATCCTCCATCCGACGGATCCTGACAAGCTGGCGTCATATTTCCGCGAGAAGCGATGTGCTTTCCAACCGTTAAACCATCTTGCATGCATGGCGAGGCTCGATAACTCCTCATTCGCTTTTAAAGAGCATCGGAGTCTTTCCAGAGAACTTACCGAGATGTCTGTCACTGTGGTCGGGGAAAAAGAGTCGAGGATAAGAAAACCCTTTTTAATCCTGCTGAATGAAGACAGGGGAGAAAAGAAAATACCCTTTCTAGAGGTATTGAGAAAATTCTATCCGGGCATCTGCTTCCGCACGCTTTTACCTGAAGAAGAGATACCCTGGGAGCAGATTCCGAAGGACAGTGAACTCATTATTGCCGTATTTTCTGCAGTGAGGGCATGGAAGGGCGGAGCGACCCGGTGGCTGCAGAAGAGCATTCATGCCCTTAGCGATAGAGCAAAGGTGTTCGTATCCTTCGGGAACCCTTTTACGCTCAGAGATGTGCGCGAGGATGTCGTCAAGATATTTGCCTACTGGGATTCTGAGATGGCACAGGAGGCTGCGGCGGAAAAACTTTTGCGGTAATGTACCGCAGGTCGTCGTGAAAATACAGCGCAACGGAAGGCGGCATTTTTTGCGCTTTCCGTTGCCGCGCGTTCGAAAGCCTCCTCAGGAAAGGGTCCCGGACAAGCCAGAATGCCATGTAGCCTGCGTTGCCCGGTGACCGTTCGGTTCGATTTTACGCGGAGCAATACGTTAAATTGACCATCACCAGAAAAATCGGTTATAGTATATGAAAGAAGAAGTGTGGAGGTTTTTGACTATGCCTATATACGAATACGAATGTTTAAAGTGCGGGAAAGGGCATGAGATTATGCAAAGGCATAACGAGCTGCCGCTCACAAAGTGTCCTGACTGCGGCGGAGAGGTCAAGAAACTCATATCAAACTCATCCTTTGTTCTGAAAGGCACAGGCTGGTATAAGACCGATTACCCATCTCCCCAAAGCGATAAGCCTGCGAAAGCGGATACCAGTAGCGAATCACCTGCTAAATCGGAGAAGAAGCCAGAAACTAAACCAGAGACTGCTGCCAAGACATAGTGAATAAGATTCACGTCCACATCCCCTACTCCAAGGTAAAGGATTA
>Ga0187856_1002426_pt1 | contig 13701 bp, 12 predicted proteins | sample June2016WEW_8_40_FD_132443 | JGI IMG/M metagenome (GOLD analysis project Ga0187856, IMG submission 132443) | Peatland microbial communities from SPRUCE experiment site at the Marcell Experimental Forest, Minnesota, USA - June2016WEW_8_40 | ecosystem: Environmental > Terrestrial > Soil > Wetlands...
AAACCGAGGACCATGTCGGGTCGATGGCCGAACAGCGCCGCGATCGTATGGAGCTGCCAGCGATGGTGTTCCACCTCGTCGTGCGACTCGCCGAGCAGCACGACCCCGCGCTTGGCAAGTGCCCCGAGCACGTCATCTCGTTTTTCGTTGCTTCCGGGATAGACCCAAGCGCCCACAGGCACGCGGCGGCCGGGCTCCGTGTCGCAGACACCAAGCAGTTCGACTGGGCTTGCTGGCACCAGAGCCGACGCAAGCAGGAACAAGTGAATCGATATGGCTCTCATGAAATTCCAGCGGCAAAGAACGGATGAAGCCGGTACGCCGAGCAGTACGACACGGATTTCCGTGGCTCCCTCTTTGGCATTATCCGATCGTGCTAGTAGGTCTTCTCTACTTCCACATACCCCAGGGACGCCGGCTCACCCCGATTGAGGCTGCGTGCGCATTCAGGCTTGCTACACTTTCCTATAAATTTATCGAGCGCCTATTCCTTGAACGCCGCGATGCAAACGGCTCTATGGAACCTACCATGCCCGCACAACAAATTTCAAACTGAGGCACTACGCCTGAGGCACTACCTAGCAAGGGACCCCTTTGACATCGCTTACCGCAATGGGCAAGGCTGCCGACGGCGCTGCAATACACTGACGCGGGATCATGACAAAATCCGTCCTCGGAATCATCGGCGGCTCCGGCATTTACGACTTGCCGGGGCTGAAGAACGCACAGAGCAAAATCATCGGCAGTCCCTGGGGAAATCCCTCCGCGGCCTTGCTGACGGGTGAGATCGACGGTTTGCCGATCGTCTTTCTGTCGCGCCATGATCAGGGGCACAGGCTCTCACCGACCGACATCAATTACCGCGCCAACATCGATGTGCTCAAACGCGCCGGGGTGACCGATCTGGTTTCGCTCTCGGCGTGCGGCTCGTTCAAGGAGGATCTGCCGCCGGGCACTTTCGTTCTGATCGATCAATTCGTCGACCGCACCCATGCCCGGGCGAATTCGTTTTTCGGCACCGGCTGCGTGGCGCACGTCTCGATGGCGCATCCGGTATCGCCGCGGCTGCGCATCCACATCGCCGAAGCGGCAATGGCCGAGGACATCAATATCGTACGCGACGGCACCTATGTGTGCATCGAAGGCCCGCAATTCTCCAGCCTCGCGGAGAGCCTCACTTACAAAAATCTGGGCTATTCCGTGATCGGCATGACCAACCTGCCGGAGGCCAAGCTCGCACGCGAGGCGGAGATCTGCTACGCGACCGTCGCCATGGTCACCGATTTCGACTGCTGGCATCCCGACCATGACGCGGTGACCGTGCAGGACATCATCAAGGTGCTCGTGGCCAACGCGGGAAAGGCCAAGCGCCTGGTCGCACGTCTGGCCCGTGACTTTCCGCGCGAGCACGAGGCATGTCCGATCGGCTCCGATCGTGCGCTCGACAACGCCTTGATCACCGCCCCGGAAGCGCGCGATCCCGAGCTCCTGAACAAGCTCGATGCCGTCGCCGGCAGGGTATTGGGCCGGACTCAAGGATGATTAACGCAGCGGCGCTCCGCGATTTGACAGCCATTCTTTCTTGTGGGAGTTCCACAAGCCGAGAACGATTCTCGGGCGAGGTGCGCGATTACCTCGACATCTGATTGGCACTGGCCGGCGCGAGCTGTCGCGGGCATAAATTCGCGGGCGTAAATTGGCTCGACCGATCATCCCTTTGATCATGTGCGGTGGCGCCGGCACCCGGCTGTGGCCGGCTTCGCGCGAAAACCGGCCCAAGCAGTTTCTGCCGCTCCTTGGTCCGCATTCGACGTTCCAGGAGACCATTCGCAGGGTCTGCGACCCGGCTATATTTGGTCGCCCGATCGTGGTGACCAACGGCCAATATCGATTTCTTGTCGCCGAGCAACTCGCGGCGGTCGCCGCGGAAGCCGACATTTTGCTCGAGCCGGTGCGGCGCGATTCCGGGCCGGCCATCGCCGCCGGCGCCAACTATGCGCTCCGCCGCGGCGACGATCCGGTCGTCGTCGCGCTTGCCGCCGATCACGTCGTATCCGATCCCGGCGCATTCGCCAAAATATGCATCATGGCGGGCGAAGCGGCGGCGGAGGATCAAATCGTCATGTTCGGCGTGCACCCGACCCGTCCGGCGACCGAGTACGGTTACATTCGTCCCGGACATCCCATTCGTCCCGGTCTTTTCGCCATCGAAAGGTTCGTCGAAAAGCCCGACGCCGAAACCGCCGGGCGCTATGTGGCCGAGGGGTATCTGTGGAACTCCGGCAATTTCGTGTTCCGCGCCGGCTTCCTGCTCGAGGAATATCGCCGTTTCGAGCCGGACAGCAGTGCCGCGGTTGCGGCGGCGGTCGAAGCAGCCGGCGCCGATATCGGCTTCGTCACTCTCGATCCGGAAGCATTCGCGCGCGCAACGGCGAAATCGATCGACTATGCGCTGATGGAACGCACCACGCGCGCGGCCGTCATGCCGGTCTCCTATGGTTGGTCGGACGTAGGGTCATGGCAAGCGGTGTGGGAATTGTCGGAACGCGATGCGGCCGACAATGCCGCGCAAGGTCCGGCGGTTTTCGTCGACACGCGCGGCTCTTACGTCGCCACCGAAAAACAACTCGTCGCCTTGCTCGGCCTCGACAACGTGGTCGTCGTGACCACAGACGACGCGGTGCTGGTGGCGCGGCGTGAGGATGGCGACGGGCTGCGGCGGATCGTACAGAAGCTCAAGCACGTTGCCCCGACGCTGACCGAAGATCATCTGAAGGTGCATCGCCCGTGGGGTTCCTATCAGTCCCTCGATCAGGGCAAGCGCTATCAGGTCAAACGCATCGTGGTGAAGCAGGGCGGCAGGCTGTCGCTGCAGATGCACCATCATCGTGCGGAGCATTGGGTCGTCGTGCGCGGCACGGCGCGGGTGACGATCGGCGATACTGTCAAATTTTTACATGAAAACGAGTCGATCTATGTGCCGAGCGGCGCCCGCCACCGCCTCGAAAATCCCGGCAAGATCGATCTGGAGCTGATCGAGGTGCAGACCGGCAGCTATCTCGGCGAGGACGACATCGTGCGGATCGAGGACGATTATCACCGGTCCTGACGCGGACGACTCGTGGGACATGCGGCCTTGCCGCGGCCGCCGCCGCAAACCGCGATTTCCGCATAAATTCCCAATAAATCGCTCCGGACAGGAGTTCTGGCGAGGTTTGCTTCGTAAGTCTCGGAAGCAAAACGTGTTCAGATTCCATCCGGATTGGGTCGCCAGTCGGTTCGGGCCGTGCTAGGTGGGGGTGGGCGGGTGACAGAGTCGAGGGGGAGCCCTTTGGGTCATGAGTGAGACTGTCAGGGTTGGCGCAGGCGGTTCGTTGAAAATCGGGGTGGTGGGCGTTGGCGTCATGGGTAGCAACCATGCGCGCGTGTTGTCGCAGATGGCCGGCATCCATCTGGTGGGTATCGCCGATCCCGACCGCAAACAGAGGGATTTCGTCGCCCGCGCGCTCGGCTGCACCGCATTCGCCGACATCGATGCCTTGCTGCGCTGCGGGGTCGATGCGATCACCATCGCGGCGCCGACCCATCTGCATCACGATCTCGCGCTCGAATGCATTTCGCGCGGCGTCAATCTCATGGTCGAGAAGCCGATCGCCTCGAACGTCGAGGAGGGCAGAGCGATCATCGCGGCCGCCCGCCGCGCCGGCGTCACCCTGATGGTCGGCCACGTCGAGCGCTTCAATCCGGCGGTCGAGTCGATGAAGCGGGCGATCAAGGACCAGGACATCCTTTCGATCGCCATTACCCGCGTCGGCCCATTCCCGCCACGCATGTCGAACGTCGGGGTGGTCATCGATCTGGCGGTGCACGACATCGACCTGATCCGCTGGTTCACCGATTCGGAGATCGTCGAAATCCAACCGCAATTGTCGAGCGCAGTCGCCGAGCGCGAGGACATCGCGCTGTTGCAGTTCCGTACCGCCTCCGGGGTGCTGGCCCATATCAACACCAACTGGCTCACGCCGTTCAAGGCGCGCACCATCCACATTGCCACGCGCGACAAATATCTCATGGCCGACCTGTTGACGCTGCAGGTCACCGAATGTTTCGGCTTCCAGGCGGACGGCAGCTACTCGATGCGGCATTTGTCGGTCGGCTATGCCGAACCGTTGCGCGCCGAGCTGCTCGCCTTCGTCGAAGCTATTCGTAGCGGCCGGGCGCCCGCGGTGACTGGAGAGGAAGGGGTCGCGAGCCTCGAGATCGCGATGCGCTGCCTGACCGCGCGCGCGCCGCAGTCGAGCGTGCCGCAACGCAAGGCGCCGCGGCGCGTCGCCGGCTAGAGCATGCTCCCGAAAAGTGGATGCCGGTTTGCCGCCTTCGCGAAGCCCGCTTCGGCGGGCGAAGGAAGGTCGGAAAGATCATGCTCAAACCAAAAACAGAGTTTGCTCTGTTTCCAGCAGCACCGATAAGGCACTAAGTAAGCGTCCATCGAGTCGGGATCGAGCCAGGATCGTGTCATGAATCAACACGCTCGTCTTGAACAGAGGGCGATCCCGTTCATCGACGTCGCTGCCCAGCGCCGCCGCCTCGGCCGCGCCATCGACGACGCGATTTCCCGGGTGCTCACGCATTGCCAGTTCATCCAGGGGCCCGAGGTGCGCGCGCTTGAGGCCGAGCTTGCGGCGTTCTGCGGCGCGCGGCACGCGATTGCCTGTTCGAGCGGAACGGATGCGCTTCGCCTGGTGCTCATGGCGTGGGGGATCGAACCGGGCGATGCCGTGATTTGTCCCGCCTTCACTTTCTGCGCGACGGCCGAAGTGGTGGCGCTCGCCGGCGCGACGCCGGTCTTCGCCGACGTCGAGGCCGATACATTCAATCTCGACCCCGCAAGTTGTGCGCGCGCGGTGACGACCGCGAAGCGGCTCGGGCTTTCGCCGCGGGCCATTATTCCGGTCGATCTGTTCGGCTTGCCGGCCGATCACGACGCCATTGCCGCCGTCGCCGCCGCGCACGGCATGCGCGTCCTCGACGATGCGGCGCAGGCCTTCGGCGCGACCTCCAAGGGCCGCAAATTGGGCGCGCTCGCAAGGGCGACGGCGGTCAGCTTTTTCCCCGCCAAGCCGCTCGGCTGCTACGGCGATGGCGGCGCCGTCTTCACCGACGACGATGAGCTGGCGTCGCGCGTGAAAAGCCTGCGCGTGCATGGCGAGAGCACCGATAAATACGATGCCGCGCACATCGGCCTGACCGCTCGGCTCGATTCCCTCCAGGCGGCGATCCTGCTGGAAAAGCTCAAAATCTTTCCGGAAGAAATTGTTGCGCGGAACGCCGTGGCGCAGCGTTACGCGTCCGGGCTCGCCGGCGTTGCGACGGTGCCGCGCGTCGGCAATGAATCGACCTCGGTTTGGGCGCAATACACCATCCGGCTGGCGCCCGGGCGGCGCGACGCGCTCGCGGCCGCGCTCAAGGCTCAGGGGATCCCGACCGGGATCTATTATGCCAAGCCGTTGCATCGCCAGGCCGCCTATCGCGGTTTCCCGGTGACGGACGGCGGGGTGCCGGTGAGCGAGCGGCTTGCCGAGGAAGTGATCAGCCTGCCGATGCATGCCTATCTCGAGGCGCCGGTCCAGGATCGTATCATTGCGGCGGTTCGTCGCGCGCTCGCGAGCTAGAGCTTGTTCCGCTCTTTCCCGCGCAGGCGGGAATCCAGAGTAAGATTGCGCAGTTGCGGCGGATTCTTCTGGGTCCCCGCTTTCGCGGGGACGGGCGGACAACGGTAACCCGCAATGATCGAGCGGATTTTCACCGTCGGCGGCTTTACGCTCGTCTCGCGCCTCACCGGCTTTCTCCGCGACATCATGCTTGCGGCGATCCTCGGCGCCGGGCCGGTCGCCGACGCCTTCTTCGTCGCCTTCCGGCTGCCGAATCATTTCCGCGCCGTCTTTGCCGAAGGCGCGTTCAATGCCGCCTTCATTCCGGCCTACGCGCGCATTCGCACCCAGGGCGGCGCGGAATCGGCGAGTCGCTTCGGCGACCGCATCTTCACGCTCCTGGTCGCGACGCAACTGGTGCTGCTCGCGCTCGCGCTCCTGTTCACGCCGCAAGTGATTGAGTTGCTCGCCCCCGGCTTCTCGCGCGAGCCTCACCAATTCGCATTGGCAGTCTCGTTCACGCGGATCACGTTCCCCTACCTCCTGCTCATCACCCTGGTGACGCTGTGGGGCGGCATGCTCAACGCGCTGCATCGCTTCGCGGCGGCGGCGGCGGCGCCGATCCTGCTCAACCTGTCGATGATGGCGACGCTCGCTTTTACTGCATTCTTCGGCGGCGCGGGCTACGCGGCGGCCTGGGGCGTGCTGATATCCGGCGTGCTGCAAGCCGCGCTGGTCGGCGGCGACACCTTGCGCGCCGGCGTGTTCACCTCCTTTCGTGCGCTGCGCTGGGACGACGATGTGCGCCGTTTCTTCAAGGCGCTCCTTCCGGCGACGATCGGTTCGGCCGGCACGCAACTCGCGCTGTTCGCCGATACCATCATCGCCAGCTTCCTGGCGGCGGGCGCGATCTCGGCGCTCTATTACGCCGACCGGATCGACCAGCTTCCGATCGGCGTCATCGGCATTGCCGTCGGCACGGTGCTGTTGCCGGAGATGACGAGCCGGATCGCGGCTGGCGACGAGGCCGGCGCCCGCTCGGCGCAGAACCGGGCGATCGAATTCGCTCTAATTCTGGCGATCCCCTGCGTCGTCGCCTTCCTGGTCGTGCCCGATCTCATCATGCGGGGCTTGTTCATGCATGGCCGTTTCACGGCGGAGGATGCGCATGCGGCGGCGATGACGCTGATGGCCTACACGATCGGCCTTATTCCCTTCATCCTCATTCGCAGCGTCGTCGCCCCCTTCCTCGCCCGCGGCGACACCGCGACGCCGGTCAAGGCGGCGCTCACCGGAACCGCGGTCAACATTGTCTTCAAGGTCATGCTCATGGGGCCGTTGGCGCAGGTCGGGCTTGCGCTGGCGACTTCGATCGGCGCCTGGATCAATTTCATTCTGGTGCTCTGGTTCGCCGCGCGTGCCGGTCTCATCGCCGCCGATGCGACCCTCAAATCCTCGCTCGTCAAACTCGCATTGGCCGGGCTCGCGTTCGCGCTTGTGCTCTTCCTCGCGGCGCCTTTTGTCACCTCCCTGTTATCGTCGTGGTCTAGGTTTCGCGACGAATCAGAATTGCTTGTGCTGGTATTGTTCGGCGGCATTTTCTATGGAGCCCTCGTTCTGGCGCTGTTTGGCCGGCGCTGGCTTGCGCTGATGCGCGCGCGCGCGCCGACTGCGCCGGTGGCGCCCCTCGATGCGTTCGAGGGCAAGTGAGGGCAAGTCTGCATCCATTATCCGCGCCGGCTGCCGGGCCGGATCCGGCCTGAGCTGAAACGGAGTTCGCTATGCGCGTGACCATGATCGGCGCCGGCTATGTCGGCCTCGTTTCCGGCGCCTGCTTTGCCGATTTTGGTCACCAAGTGACTTGCATCGACAAGGATGCCGGGCGGGTGGCGGCGCTCAATCGCGGCGAGATTCCGATCTTCGAGCCAGACCTCGCCGATCTCGTTGCGGCCAACGTCCGCCAGGGCCGGCTCGAATTCGCCGTGGAGGCAACTTGCGTCGGCCAAGCCGACGCCGTGTTCATCGCCGTCGGCACGCCCTCGCGCCGCGGCGACGGCCACGCCGATCTGAGCTTCGTCTACGACGCCGTGCGCGAGATCGCGCCGCGACTTTCCCGCACGGCGATCGTCGTCACCAAATCGACGGTGCCGGTCGGTACCGGCGACGAGATCGAGCGCATCCTGCGCGAAAAACGTCCCGACGCCGAGATGCAGGGGTGCGGCCGGTGATCGTCGATCTGCGCAATATCTATCGCGCCGAGGAAATGCAGCGGGCGAACTTCCGCTACCTCGCGGTCGGGCGGCCCGGCGTGGAGCGGCATGCGGAAACCCCAGTCCCGCGGCGGCGCAAGGCGGCAAATGCGAAATCCACCACCGCGGAACTCGTAGAGGCGCTGTAACGACGGGCCTCTTTAACAAAGTCACGACAATTCTAACTGATTGCGAAAATCAATTTTGGAGAGTTTGAGCGATACTGCTCTGGTCATGCGCTGACGTGATCCGGTTGCCGGGATGTCAGGACGCATCGATCCGGAATCGCTGTGATCAATTTCTGGACCAACTGGTACGAGGTCGTGCGATTCACCTGCGAGGCGCAGGCCGTCATCTCGGCGCGACTCATGCTTTTTGGATCAGGTGACCCGAGCGCGGCGGTCGAGGCGGACCTCATGATTTCCGAAAAAGTCGCCGCTTTTGTCGCTGCCGAAATTGCCGCCGAACAGGCGCTGGCGGAGGGGCTGGGAATTTATGTCGCCGCCGAGCGGGCCTACTTGCCGCTGCGGCATCGCGTGCACGCCAACAGCTGCAGGCTGTTGTCCGCGCCGCACTGACGAGGGGAGCCGCAAACTCGGCTGATCCCCCGCCATGCGCGCAATCAACGGGGACCATTGATCGGCCGGTTTTCGCTCCAATCCCACGTACCGTTGTCGCGATCTCGAACCGCCTCCTTCCATCCGACCGCCTCCGCCCGGCTTTTGAAATTCAGACCTTCGGGAGAGTGGCGCGTAATGCCGTCGAAGACGGTGGCGATGAGTTGTGTCGTCTTCAGCCCCATCGCCTCGATGGCCTGGTTGATGACGAGTTTCTGCATCATGAGCTGGTTGACCGGCACGGTCGCCATCCGCTCCGCGAGGGCCTCGACTTCGGCATCGAGGCGGTCGGGCGGGACGGCCTTGAGGACCAGCCCGAGCTTCTCGGCTTCGCTGCCGGTGATCTTGTCGCCCGTGAACAACATCCGCTTCGCCCGCTCGGGGCCAAGACGATAGACCCACATCGCCGTGGTCGGACATCCCCACACGCGCGCCGGCATATAGCCGATCCGGGCGTCGGTGCTCATCACGATCATATCGGCGCAGAGCGCGATGTCGGATCCGCCGGCGACCGCGTAGCCATGCACTTTGCAGATCACCGGTCTGTAAGAGCGCCACAGGCTCATGAACAGTTCCGTATTCCGCATCATGAAGGCATAGTCCTTCATGGGATCCCAAGGCATGTCCTGAATGACGCCGTTCCCACCGCTGGCTTGCGCGTAATAGGTCAGGTCGTACCCGGCGCAGAACGCTTCGCCGGCGCCCGACAGCACGATGACGTGGACGCTGGCGTCGGCGTTCGCTCTGGCCACGCAGTCGGCGAGTTCTGCCGGCACGTCGTCGTCGATGGCGTTCATGACCTCCGGACGGTTGAGCGTGATGCGTCCGATTCTCCCGTCCTTCTCGTAGATCACCTTCGGCATTGCGGTCTCCTTTGCTCGACGAGACGGCGACTGATCGCTAAGCCTGCAGCGCCGCGAGCACGGCGGGGGCGACCGCTTCGCCCCATTCCTGCACGAAATGCCCAGCATCGGCGAATTCGAGCGGTTGCGGACAGAAGCGGATGTCTCGATGCAGCGCGCGCATGACCGGCGGTCCGAGGACCGGATCGGCCATCCCGATCGCCATGATGCTTCGCCCGCGCCATTGGTTGCGCCAGAACTCGCGGGCCGCGCGACAGATCGCGGCGCCGTCGCTGTCGACGAATTCCGGAACCAGATTGGGAAAACGACGCACGCCGCCTTTATGGCGAGCGTCCGGATAGGGCGCGTCATAGGCGGCGGCCTCCGCGGGTGACAGATGCGGGCACGCCCGCGCCAGCAACTTGCCGACGGCCATGTCCGGATGGCTGTTCGAGAAGGCCCGCCAATCCAAAAATCCCTTGGGCAGAGGCACGTCGCCGGTCGGCAGCGCCGTATTCATCACGATCAATCGGGCAAAGCGCTCGGGCATCTCCATGGGCAGTGTCAGGCCGAGGATGCCGCCCCAGTCCTGCACCACCAGCGTGATGTCGGTGAGATCGAGCGCCCGGACGAAGGCAAGCAAGCTGTTGCGATGGAAGTCGAAGGTGTAAACGCCATCGTCGGCGGGCTTGTCCGAGCGCCCGAAACCGTAGAAGTCGGGCGCCACCACGCGGCTTCCCGTCGCCAGAAAGTGCGGAATCATGCGCCGATAGAGATAGCTCCAGGTCGGCTGACCGTGCAGGCAGAGAAAGACCGGCGCCGTTTTTGGTCCCGCATCGAGATAGGACATCGCCAAGCCGGAAAAACCCGGCAGGTCGTCGCGGCTCTGCGCGCCCCAGGGAAAGCCGGGCAGGTTGATGAAGCGCTCCGGCGGAGTTCTCAGTATCTCGCTCATTTTTCGGCTCGATCTGACCGGTCTCCGGGATCGCTCTTTCCGGTCGCCCGCTGTAGCATCGAATTATGACCGTCATCCCGAGGCGGCCCGCGGCATGCACGGCCCGGCGGGGCGCGCGGGCCACCGGGAGTTCTTGACGAACAGTGGCCGACCGGGAAACAATGCGCCAATAGCGCCGGGTCGCGCAAGAATTCAGACAAATCGGGAGGACCGTCCATGACATCGCGCTTTCGAACGATGCTGTTCGCCACCGCAGCCGCGGTGGTCGCCACATTGCCCGCAGCGGCTCAGGACAGCGTTAAGATCGCCTACATCGATCCCCTGTCCGGCGGCATGGCGAGCATCGGCGAGGTGGGCCTGAAAACCTTCAACTATCTCGCCGAGGTGACCAATGCGCATGGCGGCATTGCCGGCAAGAAGCTGGAAGTGGTTGCCTACGATAATAAGCTCAACGCCCAGGAGACGCTGATCCAGCTGCAGAAGGCGATCGACTCCGGCGTCCGCTTTGTTACCCAAGGCAACGGCTCGGCGTTTGCAGCCGCGATCGAGGACTTCGTGCAAAAATACAACGACCGCAACCCCGGCAAGGAGGTGCTGTTCTTCAACTATGCGGCGGTCGATCCGCTGCTGACCAACGACAAATGCAGCTACTGGCATTTCCGCTGGGACGCGAACTCGGACATCAAGATGAACGCGCTCACCAACTACATGAAGCCGCGCGCAAACATCAAAAAAATCTATTTAATCAATCAGGACTATTCGTTCGGCAACGCCGTGCGCACCGAGGCGCGCAAGATGCTCAACGCCAAACGGCCGGACATCGAGATCGTCGGCGACGAGGTGCATCCCCTCGCAAAGGTCACCGACTTCTCGCCCTATGTCGCCAAGATCAAGGCCTCCGGCGCCGACAGCGTCATCACCGGCAACTGGGGCCAGGATTTCTCCTTGCTGCTCAAGGCCGCGGCGGACGCCGGATTGCAGGTCGACTGGTACACCTACTACGCCGGGGGCGCCGGCGGCGCGACGGCGATCAAGCAGGCCAACCTGCCGGATCGCGTGTTTCAGATCTCGGAGGGCGTGACGAACGAGCCGTATGCACCGGCCCAGGAGTTCGAGAAGGCGTTCCGCGTCAAGACCGGCGTGTCACTGTTCTATCCGCGCGCGGTCAATGAGATCCGCATGTTCGTCAAGGCCGCCGAGGAGGCGAAGTCGGTCGAGCCGACCAAGATCGCGGCCAAGCTCGATGGCATGAAAACCACCGTCTACGACGGCGGCGAAGGCTTCATGCGGGCCGACGATCATCAGTTCTTCCAGCCGATGTACATCTCGAATCTCGGCCCGATCGGCAAGGACCAGCCGTTCGAAGAGGAGAAAACCGGCTGGGGCTGGAAGATGACCGGCAAGATCGACACGCCGGACACCATCATTCCCACCAGCTGCAAGATGAATCGTCCGAGCTGAGCTTGCCAAGCTGGACAGGGGGTGCTGGAGCTCGTCACCATATCCACCTTGAACGGCGTGCTCTACGGCATGCTGTTGTTTTTGATGGCGAGCGGCCTCACGCTGATCTTCAGCATGATGGGCGTGCTCAATTTCGCCCACGCCAGCTTCTACATGCTGGGCGCGTTCTTCGGCTTCCAGATCAGCCAGATGCTCGGCTTCTGGCCGGCTTTCGTCGTTGCGCCGGTGCTGGTCGGCGGCATCGGAGCGCTCGTCGAGCGCTACGGCCTGCGCAACGTGCACCGGCACGGCCCGGTCGCCGAGCTGCTGTTCACGTTCGGGCTTGCCTTCGTCATCGAAGAAGTCGTGCAGATGATCTGGGGCAAGGGCCCGGCGGATTATCGCGTGCCGGCGTTGCTTGATTTCAGCGCTTTCACGGTGTTCTCGACCAACTATCCCGCCTACAAGATGTTCGAGCTTCTGACCGCGGTCGCGATCTTCCTGGCGCTGCTCGTCGTGCTCACGCGCACCCGCGTCGGGCTCATCATCCAGGCCTCGCTGTCGCATTCGCACATGGTGGCCATGCTCGGCCACAACGTGCCGCGGGTGTTCATGCTGGTGTTCGGCGTCGGTACCGGACTTGCGGCGGTCGCCGGCGTGATTGCCGGGCCCGCGCTGGTGACCCAGTCGAACATGGCGGCGGCGCTCGGTCCGATCCTGTTCGTCGTCGTCGTGGTCGGCGGGCTGGGCTCGCTCGCCGGCGCGTTCCTGGCTTCGCTGCTGATTGGGCTGGTGCAGACGTTTGCGGTCTCCATCAACCTTTCGGTTGCTGACGTACTGGGCGGCATCGGCGTCGCGCCTCCGGCCGGCGGCGCGCTGTTCGACGTGTGGAACGTGACGGTGGCGCAGATCGCCCCGATCATTCCCTACCTCTTGCTGGTGCTGATCCTGATCTTCCGGCCGATCGGTCTCATGGGAACGCGCGAACATTGAGCGATCTAGCGAGCGATTTGGCAAACGTGCCGGCGCGCGGCGGTCTGCGTCCGACCGGCCCCGCAGCCATGGTGCGCCTTGCGGCGCCGTGGATTGTGCTCGCCGTCGCGTTCGCGGTCCTGCCGATGATTTTCGCTTCCGGAAGCGCGCTTACGATGCTCAGCCTGATGGGCATCATGATCGTGTTCGCGCTATCCTACAACATGCTGCTCGGCGAGACCGGTTTGCTTTCGTTCGGTCACGCCGTCTATTTCGGTCTCGGCGGGTTCCTGGCTGTGCATGCTATGAACACCGTGATCCATGATGCGCTTCCGGTGCCGCTGCCGGTGATCCCGCTGGTCGGCGGCTTCAGCGGTTTGCTGTTCGGCATCATCTTCGGGTCGGTTTCGACGCGGCGCGCCGGCACCGTGTTCGCCATGATCTCGCTCGGCCTCGGGGAACTCGTGGCCTCGAGCTCGCTCATCCTGCGCGGATTCTTCGGCGGCGAGGAGGGGGTGAGCACCAACCGCACCAGGCTGCTGCGCGTGTTCGGTCTCAATTTCGGCCCGCAGATCGAAGTCTATTATCTGATCGCGGGGTGGTGCCTTTTGTGCATGGTGGCGATGTATGCGCTCACGCGCACCCCATTCGGCCGCATGTGCAACGCGGTGCGCGAGAATCCCGAGCGCGTGCAGTTCGTCGGCTACAATCCGCGCACCTTGCGCTTCATCGCCTTCTCGCTCGCGGGGCTGTTCGCCGGCATCGCCGGCGCGCTGGCGGCGATCAATTTCGAGCTGGTCAATTCCTCGGAGGTCGGCGCCGGACAGTCCGGGCTCGTGCTGCTCGCCGCCTATATCGGCGGCATCGGCAGCTTCATCGGACCGGTGATCGGTGCTGTTCTTGTCACCTGGCTCGAGGTGATGCTCAGCGACGTGACCGACGTCTGGCAACTTTATTTTGGTCTGTTGTTCATCG
>Ga0187856_1002430_pt1 | contig 13696 bp, 11 predicted proteins | sample June2016WEW_8_40_FD_132443 | JGI IMG/M metagenome (GOLD analysis project Ga0187856, IMG submission 132443) | Peatland microbial communities from SPRUCE experiment site at the Marcell Experimental Forest, Minnesota, USA - June2016WEW_8_40 | ecosystem: Environmental > Terrestrial > Soil > Wetlands...
GCGGCCGGCAAAGGCCAGCGCCACCGGGCCGAGCCGGACGGAAATTTTTCCCTTATAGTTTTCGGCGTCGACAATCTCGGTGAGCTCCGCGCCCGGCATGCAGGGCGCGATGCGGGGAATGTCCATCAGCACCGTCCATGCCTGCGCCGGCGACAGCGGCACGTCGAATGAATTATCGAATTCCATTTTATTCGTCATTGCCGGGCTTGACCCGGCAATCCATGGGAGCGGTGAGCCAACTCAAGCGCCGTATGGATGCGCGGGTCAAGCCCGCGCATGACGTACGAGAAATTATCACGGCCGCCATCCGATCATCTCTGGTGAGCCGATCTTCTCCCACACCCAGCGCGCGCAAGCGAACAGACGCTCGTCCTCGTAGCGCGGCGCGACAAGTTGGATGCCGACCGGAAGCTTGTTGGGGCCGCGATGGGTCGGCAGCGTCATGGCGGGCGTGTGCAGCGCCGTCCAGACCGCCTGCAAGCTGCCGTCGCCGGTCGAAGAAAGACCCTTCGGCGCCTCGCCCTGCACGCAGGGCACCAGCAGCACATCGAGCGTCTCGAAGACGGCCGGCAGCAGCGCGCGGCATTCGTCGAGGCGCCGCCAGCCGGCGAGGTAATCCTGCCGCGAGATTTTTTGCCCCTTCTCGATATAACGCCGCATCTGCGCCGAGAGCTTTGCACGGTGATGGTCCCATTCGTAGGCCATGCACGCGGCGCGCTCGTAAAAATTGATCGTCTCGCGCGCGACGACGCGCAAGCCGGCAAATGCGTCCGGCAGTTCGACTTCGCGCACCATCGCCCCGGCTTTGCCAAGCGCGGCGGCGGCGCCTTCCACGGCGGCCTTCGACTCGGGCTGCGCGGTGTCCCACATTTCGGTGCGGCAGAGGCCGATCCGCGGCGCTCCGCCGAGCCTACACGGCGGCTCCGGCGCCTGCATACGCAGCACGGCCGTAAGGAGTTCAATGTCCTCGATAGAGCGGGCGATCAAGCCGATCGTATCGATGCTTTCCGCCGCCGGCTTCACCCCCGCTTTGTTGAAACTGTTGTAGGTGGGCTTGTAGCCGAAAACCCCGCAATAGGAGCTGGGCCGCAGCACCGAGCCGCCGGTCTGGGTGCCGAGCGCCGCCGGCACCATGTGATCGGCGACCGCCGCCGCCGAGCCGCTCGACGAGCCGCCCGGCGTGTGCGCGCGATTGTGCGGATTGGTCGTTTCCGCCGGCGCCATGCCGGCGAATTCGCAGGTCGCCGTCTTGCCGAGGATCACCGCGCCGGCGCGGCGCAAGAGCGCGACGCAAGCGGCGTCCGCCAATGGTCGATGCCCGCGATAAATCGGCGAGCCCATCTCGGTCGGCAGGTCGAATGTATCGATGATGTCCTTGACGCCGATCGGGACGCCGTGCAGCGGGCCGCGGCGCGGCCCGCGATCGAGCGCACGCGCCTGGGCGAGCGCGAGTTTTTGGTCGAAATTCACCCACGCTTTCACAACGCCGTCGCGCGCAACGATTCGCGCAATGCAGTCGCGCACCACGGCTTCGCATGTCGTCTCGCCCGCCGCGATTTTTTTCGCGATGTCGGTCGCGGAAAGTTCGTTAAGCGCGAGCCTCGTGGGTGCGACGCTGACGATCATTTCACAAAACTCGGTTTCTCCGCTTGCTGATGCGGACCCCTCTCCCCAGCGGGGAGAGGGTGGGGGTGAGGGGGTTCCGACCGCGAGGCCGACCCCCCTCACCCCAGCCCTCTCCCTCACGGGGCGAGGGAGTCCTGCTTGCGCGAGCGTGCGCGCCCAGTACGGAATTCATCTCAGTTCTTGCCCGCCCGGCCGGCGGAGGCGCCGGCGATGCGGCCGAACACGGTGCCGGACATGAGGCCGGTGCCGCCCGGATAGTTGAAGTAAAACAGGCCGCCGACCAATTCGCCCGCGGCATAGAGGCCGCGGATCGGCTGGTAGTCGGTGTTGAGCACTTCGCCGTCGGTGTTGATGCGCAGCCCCCCGAACGTGAATGTCAGGCCGCAGGTCACGGCGTAGGCTTCATAGGGCGGCGTGTCGAGCGTGTTCGCCCAGTTGCTCTTGTTGATGGCAAGCCCCTCGGTGCAACGGCCGTCCTTGATGTTTGGATTGAACGGAATGTCGGTGCGCACCGCCTTGTTCCATTCCTTGACCGTCTTGACGAACGCGGCGGCGTCCACCCCATCGAGCTTTTGCGCCAATTCCTCGATCGTGTTCCCGGTCGCCTTGGTGATCTGGCGGATCTTGTATTCGTCGCGCTGCAGGTGCTTCACCTTCTGGTCAAAGACCTGCCAGGCGAATTGGCCCGGCTGCTCCAGCACCACGCGGCCGTACTTGGCGTAGGTGTAATTGCGAAAATCGGCGCCCTCATCGACGAAGCGCCCGCCGGTCGCGTTGATCATGATCGAGAACGGATAGGAATGCTTTTGGAACTGGTCGCCGACCGAAAGATCGCCGAATTCGGGCGCATTCATTTCCCACTGTACCGCATGGCCGCCGGACCAGTTGCCGCGCGGGCTGGCGCCGATCTCGAGCGCCATACGAATGCCGTCGCCGCTGTTGAAGCGCGTGCCGCGCACCTTGGCGAGGTCCCAGCCGGGGCCGAGATAGCGCGTGCGCCATTCCGAATTGGCCTCGAAGCCGCCGCAGGCGAGCACGACCGATTTGGCGCCCAACTCGCGCACCTCGTCCTTCTCCCGAACGCGCACGCCCACGACGCGGTTGCCGTCGAACAAGAGATCGAGACCGCGTGTCTGGTAGCGGATTTCGATGCCGCGCTTCTTCGCCGCTGCGGTGAGCATGGCGATCAGGCCCGGCCCGCCGCCGACGGACTCGACCGTCAGCCCGCCCCAGAACTTGAACTTGCCGTCGATCTTAAAAGCCTGGCGGTTATAGATCGGGATGAAGCGGACGCCCTTGTCGCGCATCCAGCACAGCGATTCGAAGCTTTTGGTGACCAGAAGCTCGACCAGATCGGGATCGGCGCGATGCTGCGTGACCCTCGCCATGTCGTCAAAGAATTGGTCGGCGGTGTAGGTGCCGAAATCCGTGGTCTCGATTTCCGCCGGCGTGAGATCGGGGATCAGCGTCTTGATATCCTCGATCCCGTTATAGACGACGCGGATCGAGCCCGCGGTGAAGCGGGTGTTGCCGCCGGACTCTTCCTCCGGCGCCGCTTCGGTCATGAGCACTGTGGCGCCCTCTTCCTGCGCCGCCAGCGCCGCACAAAACGCCGCATTGCCGGCCCCGACAACGATCACATCCGCAACCTGACTGACCATTTCCGACCCTCTCACTCGTTCCCCTCCCCCTTGTGGGGAGGGGTAGGGGTGGGGGTCGCGAGGCGATGCGCTAACGTCGACGTAAGTGCGCCGCCTCCCGACCCCCCTCCCTACCCTCCCCCACAAGGGGGAGGGATTTTTCATTTACTCCGCCGCTTGCGCAACGCCGCCGTGCGCCTTCGACCAGCCGGCGGGGTCCTTCATGAATTTTTCTACTTCCTTGAGCTTGGCCTTGTCGAACTTGCCGTTCTTCTTCGCTACGTCCAGCACGTCCCACCAGGTGGCGAGCGCGTGCAGAGTGACGCCGAGGTCGCCGAGGATTTTCTTGCCCTCGGGGAAGATGTCGTAGAAGAAGAACACGAGAACGTGCTCGACAACGGCGCCGGCGTTGCGCAGCGCCTTGCAGAAGTTGACCTTGCTGCGGCCGTCGGTGGTCATGTCCTCGACCAAAAGCACGCGGTCGCCGGGCTCGAGGTGCCCCTCGATCTGCGCATTGCGACCAAAATCCTTCGGCTTCTTGCGCACGTATTGCATGGGCAGCATCAGACGGTCGGCCATCCAGGCCGCGAACGGAATGCCGGCAGTCTCGCCGCCGGCGACCGCATCGAATTTTTCAAAACCCACGTCGCGCAGAACCGTCGCCACGGCGAAGTCGACCAGCGTCTGCCGCACGTGCGGGAACGAGATGAGCCGGCGGCAGTCGGTGTAGACCGGGCTCGCCCAGCCGGAGGTGAAGATGAACGGCTTGTCGGCCATGAAGCGGACCGCCTCCACCTCGAGCAGCATTTTCGCCGTCAGTTCGGCCATCACCTCTTTGTCGGGAAAGCCTGTCATCGTCGTCTCCATTTCCCCTCCCCCTTGTGGGGAGGGAACTACACCACCTTCCATTCGATGGTCTCGCCGCCGCGCCAGATCAACGCGCGCTCGTCGGGGCCCGGCACCTTGACCTCCTCAGGCGCGGTCCAGGGCGACTTCTCCAGCGTGATTTTGTCCTCGTTCGGCGGCAGCCGATAATGCTTGGGTCCGTTGAGCGAGGCAAAGGCTTCGAGTTTTTCCAGCGCGCCTTCCTCCTCGAACACTTTGGCATAGGTCTCGATCGCCACCGGCGCATTGAACATGCCGGGGACGCTGTTGACGGCAACCTTCCGCGCATAGGGATGCGGCGCGGAATCGGTACCGAGGAAATAGCAGGCCTCGCCCGAAGTCGCGGCCTTGCGCAACGCGGCGCGGTCCTTCGCCGTTTTGATGACCGGCATCACGTACATGTAGGGTTTCAGGCCATGGCCGAGCCAATCGGTGCGCGTCAGCATCAGATGATAGGGCGTGATGGTGCCGCCGACCTGCGGCGCTGCGCTTTTGACGAAATCGACGCCGTCCTTCGAGGACAGATGCTCCAGGATCATGCGCAGGCCGGGGAATTGCTTCACCCATTTCGACAGATGGCGATCGATGAACGCCGCCTCACGGTCGAAAATATCGATTGCGGGGTCGACATCCTCGCCGTGCATGAGGAACGGCATGTTGATCTTTTCCATGCGCTCCAGGACGCGCATGACTTTCCGATAATCGGTGACGCCGGCCGCCGAATTGGTCGTGGCGTTCGCCGGATAAAGCTTTACGCCGGTGAACACGCCATCGCGAAAGCCGCGCTCGACATCGTCGGGATCGGTGTCGTCAGTGAGATAGCAGGTGATCAGCGGCCTGAATGTCGATCCCCGCGGCAGCGCCGCCATCACCCGCTCGCGATAGGCGATGCCGTCCCGCGCGGTGCGCACCGGCGGGATGAGGTTCGGCATCAAAATGGCGCGGCCAAAGTTCTTTGCCGTGTACGGCAGCACGGCCTTGAGCATCTCGCCGTCGCGAACGTGCAGGTGCCAGTCGTCCGGCTTGCGGATGGTGATGCGCGCGGTCATTGTTTTGTTCGGATAGGTCCGAGCCCCCTCACCCTGTCCCTCTCCCCTCTGGGGAGAGGGGACGCAGCGTCGCCCGCTTTACAACACCTCGATGCAGACGAACATTCTGACGAGAGGGAATTTGGAGACAGGGGCCGCAAACTGCTCCCTCTCCCCAGCGGGGAGAGGGATGGGGTGAGGGGGTTCCGGCCTCTCCACATTTATTCACCCGATCGGCGCGGCGGCCGCTGCAAAAGTCTCCATCGGAGGCTCGTCGATCATCGCGCCGGTGAGATCGGCGACCCGCGCAAAACCGCGCTTGGCGCACCATTGTTCGAGACCCTCGATGATCGCGATCATGCCGGTGGGATTGCGGAAGGTGAGATAGCCGATCATCACCGCGCTTGCGCCTGCAAGCATGTATTCCACCACGTCCTCGACCTTGACGATGCCGCCGCAGCCGATGATCGGGATTTTGACCGCCTTGGCGCACTGATAGACCATGCGCACGATGATCGGCTTGATGCCGGGCCCCGACAGCCCGCCTAACTTGTTGCCGATCGCCGGCCGCAATGTGTCGGTGTTGATTTTCAGGCCCAGAATGGTGTTCGCCACCACAAGCGCATTGGCGCCGCCGCGCTCGGCGGCCTTGGCGACGGCGACGACGTCGCCGGCATTGGGCGACAGCTTGACCCAGACCGGCTTGTCGGTCGTCTGGCGGATCAGGCTGACGACATTGAACGTGTGCTCCTCGTGGAGCGCGAAATTGCCGCCTTTGGGATCGCGCGTCGGACAGGAAATATTGACCTCCAACACGTCGATGGCGGATTTCGCCACGTCACGCGCCATGGCCGCGAAATCCTCGATCGTGGTCGCCGAGATCGAGCCGACGAGCGGCGGCGTGAAGCGCTTGTAGTCCGGCACCTGGTGCTCGAAGAAATATCGGATGCCCTTGGTCGGCAGTCCGATCGAATTGATCATGCCGCCCTCGACCTCGGCCGCGCGCGGCGGCGGATTGCCGGCACGGAATTCGCGCGAGACGGTTTTTGCGACCAGGGCGCCGAGCCGATTCAAGTCCATCACCTGGGCGAGATCGGTGGAAAAGCAGCCGGACGCCGGCATGATCGGGTTTTTCAGCGTCACCGTGCCGATCTTGACGCTCATGTCTACCATCCGACCGCCTCCTGCATGTCGAACACCGGGCCTTCGATGCACACCCGGCGCAGCTCCTTCTTGCCGTTGACCTCGAAGGTGCGCACGCAGACGTAGCAGGGCCCGAGCCCGCACGCCATCACCTGCTCCATCGCCACTTGGCCCGGGATGTTATGCGCCTTGCCCATGCGCTTCATCAGCTGCAAGAGCCGATTTGAGCCGCAGGTGAAAAAAGCGTCGGCGCGCTTTTGCGCAATCAGCTTTTCGATGATCGCCTCGACGTTCTCCACGCTGCTCGACCCGTCGGTGTCGAGCACGCTGATGACGTCGCCCGCTTCGCGAAAGAGCGCGTCGGCCATCACGAAATCCGCATTGCGGGCGGAAAGGATCGCGGTGACGCCGACGCCGTTCTCGCGCGCGAGCTGCGAGATCGGGCCGAGCGTGGCGATGCCGACGCCGCGCCCGAGCACGATGACATGGCGCCAGGCGCGATCGAGCCGAAAACCGACACCGAGCGGCCCGACCATGTTGAGTTCGTCGCCGCGCTCAAGGGTCGCCAGACCGCGAGTGCCGCGGCCGACACATTTATAGAGGAACTCGATCCGCCCGCGCTCGCGGTCGATGCGGTGGACGCTCTGCGGACGGCGGAAAAAAAGCTCGCCCGCGTCGGGAGAGGGGCAGAGCAGGTTGAAGAATTGGCCCGGATTGGCGCTCAGCGCCTTCGGCGAAGCCTCGACGACCAAGTGCTTGTATTCGGAATTTACCCACGTGTGGGAAACCACCGGGCATAACGATTCTTCCGCCGGAATGTGGGCCGTCGCCGCCTTAGGCGTACTCTTGCCCACCACGAAAGGATCGGACGCAAAGGGCTCGCCTTGCACGGTTCTTCCCCCGAGATTTCGACCGGCCGTCACTGGCAGACTAAAGATGCGCCAGGACTGTACCAAAATCAAGATTCGTTCCAATTTTTGAACATATTCGTGATGGCCGGGGATTGTCCCGGGCATGGCGAGTGGCTGACCGCGCCGACCAGACGCACCGTCCTCACAACAAATGCTGCCCGCAATCCATGCGGATGCATTCGCCGGTCATCGCCACGGCGCCCTCGATGAGGAAGAGCACGGCGGCGGCGACGTCCTTGGGATAGATGGCGCGGCGCAGCGGATATTTGGATTCCGCGGCGCGCAGGCCCGCTTCATAGCCTTCGTTGCCCAACATCTTGCGGGTCCAGGAATTGCCGAACACGGTGCCGGGGCAGATGGCGTTAACGCGCACCTGCGGCGCCAGCACCCGCGCCATCGAAATGGTCAGCGTGTTGAGCGCGCCTTTCGAGGCGCTATAGGCCATCGAGCTGCCACGGCCACTCCAGGCGCCGACCGTGGAAATATTCACGATCGCGGCGTCGCCGGTTGCTTTCAGATGCGCCGCCGTCGCCCGCATCATCTGGTAACTGCCGATCAAGTTGACGGAAAAGACGCGCTCGAATTCTGTTGCATCGAGCTTGTCCATCTCATGATGCGGGATCGGCCGCGTCACCGCGGCGTTGTTGACTAGCACGTCGAGCCGCCCGAAGCGATCGACCGCCGCCGCGACGAGGCGTACGCAATCGGCGTCCTTCGCCACGTCGGCCTGAACGGCAATGGCATCGACTCCGTTGCTGCGGCAGACGGCGGCGACATCCTCCGCGCCGGCCTTGTTGGTGGCGTAATTGATGACGACGTTGCAGCCGCGCGCGGCGAGGAGTTTTGCAGTCTCCGAGCCGATGCCGGTGCCCGAACTGGAGCCGGTGACGATTGCGGCCTTGTCCGTGATGTCCATGCTCACTCCCCTTCATGCCTCGGCGCAGCAGCGTGCGGACGCCGGTGGTCTGGACGATTTCGCTTCGCAACAGCGCGCCTCTGCGTCGCATGGATCGCCCCAGATGCGGCGCAAAGACCCGAGCGGGCGGGCGCTGTCTAGTTAGGGCCGAGCTAGCCAAAAGGCGCTGCCGCTTGCAAGCGCACACAGCGCCTCCTAAGAATTGCGCCGGGAGGTCAAGCGTTTGGCAGCGGTCGCATCACGCAAGAAAGGTCTGGCGCGCCGCGTCGACATCATTGGCGTCGGGATGTCGGCTCTCGGCTTGGTAACCGAAACGCCGGCCATGCTCAACATGACCACGCGGGAGCTCTGGACTTGGGCGGCACGCGAGGCGATCGAGGACGCCGGCATCGCCGCGACCGATATCGAGGCGCTCTTCGTCGGCAACATGATCGGCGAATACGCCGAGGGCCAGTATCATCTCGCCTATGTGCTCAGCCAGTGGACCGGCCTCGGCATCGGCGAGGACACCTGGCGGGCTGCCGTACGGCTGGACGGAGCCTGTGCGTCCTCGTCCCATGCGATCCGCGCCGCCGTGTTCGCGGTCGCATCGGGCGCCTACGACCTGGTGATCGCCGGCGGCGTCGAGATCAGCAACGCGATCTGGAGCTGGAAGGCTCCGGGTGAGCCGCGCAAGATGACCAATGCGGAGCGGGTCAAGGCGATCTATGGCCACTACGACCAGGCCTGGGAATTGCCCAACATGGCCATGCTCGACCATTCCTTGAGCCAGTGGCTAATCGCCTATGCGCGGCGCTACGACCTGTCGATCGATCGCCTGTACGATATTCTGGATGCCCGGATCGTCTCGAATTTAGAGAACGGGTTGCGCAACCCGCGCGCCTATTGGCGCTGCGCCCTGTCCGAGGTCGCGGCGCGCGAAGGGTTCGGCAGCGTGCGCGAATTTCTCCGCTCGCCCTCACACAACGTTCCGGCCTGCTGGCCGATCCGGCAATGGGACGGGCCGCGGCGATGCGACGGCGCCGCGGCGCTCGTGATCTGCGCCGAAGACGTTTCGACGCGCGCGAAATCGCAGCCGATCCGCTATCTCGGCACCGGCAGCGCGCTGCAGAGCTCGGCCGTCAGCCGGGAAATGTATACGCAGCCCTTCATTGTCGCGGCCGGGGCGGAAGCCTACGCGATGGCGGGCGTTTCGCCCGACGCCGTCGACGTGGTCGAGATGTATGACTACGGCCCCGCCGAATACATCATACCGCTCGAGGACCTCGGCGTTTTCGAGCGTGGAGCGATCGGGGACGCGTTGCTCGCCCGGCAGACTTGGTATACGGGCTCGAAGCCGATCAATCCGAGCGGCGGCACGTCTTGTGGAGGGGTCGCAGGCGTCGTCGGGGCGATCGGATTGGTCCACCTCGCCAAGCAAATCCGCAACCAGGCGCAGGCCAATCAGATCACGCCGGCGCCGCAAGTGGGCTTGGTTTATGACTGCGGCGGCGGCCGCGATGCCGTGATTCATATCGTCTCGGGGTGAGCCATGGAAGCGGTGCTGCACGGCTTCTATTCGCGGCTCAAGAACGGCAACGTGGCCGGACGCCGGTGTCGGGCCTGTGGCACCGTGTCCTTTCCGCCGCGCGGCCTCTGCGGGCGTTGCGGCGGTGGAGATGCCGAATGGCTCGAGCTGAAAGGGACCGGGACGTTGTTGTTCGCGTCCGCGGGCCCGAACCTGCTCTTGGGCAAGCCCTATCTGATGGCGACGGTGGCTCTCGCCGAGGGGCCGGTTATTTCAGGGCCGTTGCTGGAGGAGTTCGATTTTTCCAAGCCCGAGTCCGTCTGGCGATACAACGGCTCCGAGATGGCGGTGCTTGTCGAGATCGCGAAGCACGAGGGCGGCGGACCATTCGTCGGGTTCAGACTGGCGTCGCGCTAGCAGCCGCGACCAAGGACGACATCATGGCCACGCGCGCCGTCCGGCCGAGCGCGCTGACACGGAACTGGAGATGATCTCCGGTCCAAATTTCCTCCTGGATCATGAACAGATGGCCTAAATCCGTCCGCACGTTCTCCAGACCGGTTTTCAGCGAACCGCTTCGTCCTTGCCGAGGCGATGCGGGATGGACATGACTAGCGGCTTTGACACGAAGGCTCCGATGACGTTGCGAAGCCGTATATAGGGTCGCGATATCGCCGATCAAAGACGTGGAACTTTGTGCGGCCCCGCTTGTTTGTGTCAGCGCAGAGCTGCCCGCGGGACGTGCCGGAGTCCTGCTTTTTCGAGTTTTTTCAAGGCAGCGGTAATGCCGTCGGCGGGCACGATCTCCCGGGAGATCGCTTTTCTCGTCTCGAATGCAGCAAACCACAGGTCGGCCGCCGCCGCGGTCGCCGATCGTTGTGAGTGATCAAATGGAGGACCGCATGCTGTTCATCTGCTCGCTCAATTGGACGGATCAGGGAATCCGCACGGTCAAGGACGCCCCCAAGCGCGCCCAAGCCGCTCGGGAATTGGCCAAGAAAATGGGCGTCGAAATCAAGGCGCTTTATCTGACATCCGGCGATAGTGATCTCCTTGTCATTGTCGATGCCCCGAATGGCGACAACGTCGCCAAATTCGCGCTGGCAATCGGTGCGATGGGAAACGCGCGTACCCGTACCGTCAGAGCCTGGCCTGAGGCCGAGTTCATGAAGCTGATATCCGAGCTGCCATAACGGCTCGGCGCGGCGCCCAGTGGCCGCAATCCCAGAAGAATGTTGCGGCCCGCGATGGTCATAAATTTGGCGCCGCGATTGCGGCACGCGAGCCCCTTCTCAATCCTCCCCTTTTCAGGGGGAAGGAGCGCGCTGCCGCGCAATGACGGCTCGTTCCACTTGTAGCGAACCGCGCTCTCGCTCGGTCGCCGCAAGCGCTCTGCGATCGAGCTTGCTCAGGCGAACTCCCTCTCTCCCCAGCGCGGAGAGGGGGAAAGACGCGCCCGCCGTTCTCACGCCCCCTCCATCACCGGCAGCGTAAGCGCCGACGGATATTGCGCCGAATGGTAGATCGTGTCGGTGCCGATCTTGTTGGGGATGTAGTAGTGCGTCCACAGCACGTCGGTGACCGCCGAGTCGCCGTTGACGATCTCCAGCCGGATGCGGTTGCCGCTCTTGAAGCGATGCGCCATCGGCTCGATGCTGATGTCGAAGCGGTAGATTTTTCCCGGCTCGATCGGCGCCGGATCGGCGTGGGTGTGATAGGGCTCCATCTCGCTGCTCTTTTTCGGGTCGAGCGCACGATGCGAGGCGCGCAGCCAGCCCTTGGTGATCCAGTAGGCGGCTGGATTAAGGCCCTTGGCGCGGTCCTCGGGCGATTGCGGCATCTGCTCGGAAAGCTTCACGAAAAAGTCCATGTCGTTGCGCGTCGAAGCGGCATGCAGCGTGAGCTTGATCGGTCCGGCGATCTCCAGGTCCTGCTTCAGCGGCGCGGTGGTGAAGGTGAGGACGCGGCGCGCGGGATCGGGCTGGTTGTTCGGCCCGAAACCGACGACGCCCAGCGTCCAGCCCGGATCGGGATAGCTGTAGGAGGTTTTTTCCTCGCCCGCCGGCCGCTCGCGCGAAAGCGTCCCGTCATTGAGCGAGGTCACGCCGCCGGATTTTTGTCCGCTCAAATGCCAGTTCACGTAGCGAACGCCGGACGGCGGCCAGGTCTCCGCCGTGCGCACCGCGTCGGCGCCGCGCACAAAATATTCGACCGTCGGCCGCTTTGTATATTCGGTCTCCTTGCCTTTCAGATAATGCTCATAGAACGGCAGCAAGAGTTTTTCGTGCAGCTCCCGGCTGTTGAACTCCCGGTTGGCGACAAACGCATTGACCGGCCCGATCATCTTGAGTTTTTTTGGTCCCGCGGCGCGGCGGAAGCCGTCGATATTGCCGCGGGTATGCAGGTCGACCTTGCCCCAGACGCCGACCGAATAGAGCGGAACCTCGATCTCGTGCAGCCGTTCGGCCGCGCAGCGCTCGCGCCAGAAGTCGTCGTAAGTGGGATGCCGCTGCAGCAAGAGATTGAGGTCGCAGGTCTGCTCGCGCGGGTGCTCACCGTTGGCCGGGTTGCGGTTGATGATGCGATTCTGGTTCCACCAATAGGAGCCGAAAAAATCGCCCAAGATTCCGCCCTGATAGACCGAGGCGCGATAGGGATCGTTGAGGCCGTCGAAGGCGGCGATGCAGGCAAGCGACGGCGGTTTTTGGATCGCCATCCACCATTGCAGCATGCAGAAATAGGATTGGCCGATGCCGCCGACCTTGCCGTTCGACCACGGCTGGCGGCCGAGCCATTCGACGACGTCGTAAAGATCCTTCTGCTCGTTGCGGTCGAGCAGGCGGAATTCGCCGCCCGACTTGCCGCAGCCGCGCACGTCCATGTCGGCGTAGACGTAGCCGTGCTTGAGATAGAATTCGATCGGGCCGGTCTCGCGCCAAAGAAATTGCGGGCCCGCCGGCAGCGCGTTGTTGTCGTAACGGTAGGGCGAGGGCGCCAGCAGAACCGGGAACCTGCCCTCGCCTTCCGGCATGTAGAGCGCCACCGCGATCTCCACGCCGTCATGCACGCCGATCTTGACTTCGCGCGGCTTCTTGTGTGCCGGGCTTGAGTTCGTCATCGCTTTCCTCCCCTTACGCGCGTGCCGCATCAGCGATATCTTCGGGGAGGATTACCACGGCGGCGCGGTGAACCCAAGGAGGCGCTGCTTTCGGGCGCCAACTTCTCACTGACCGACGTGCTCTCCGGTTTCCTGCGGGTGAGCACGAGCTTCCTCGAAGGCCTGATCATCATGGAGATCAGCGGCGCCTATGTTGCGGCGCAACCGCGCCTTTACCGAAATGGGCTGATCCGGCTTTTCCTGCCACGAGCTGATCAGAACAACGTCATCAAGGACGGACTAAAGAGCTTTTCCAACCTCGCCGGCGCTTTCGGCAATTTCAACGGGCGCTCCCGGCCAAGCCGATGCGACGATGAGTCACTTATACGCAAGCCCGCTTCCGACGCTGGGCGGCAGCAACGGACGCCCGCGCCTGTGTTAAGCTGCCCGGGTTCGCATTCCCCTCACCGGCCTTATCCGGCCCGGCGCGCACGCCGGCACCGGTGCCGCCCCTACGTTTCACCTCAGAGATAGGAGAATACCATGCGAATGCTCCGGCTCCTGCTCGCTCCCGCTGCAACGATCGCGTTCGCCTTCGCTTTCGCCGTCAATGCCGATGCGCAGACCAAAGTCAACATCGGCAAGGTGATCGGCGGCGACGGCTTCCACGTTCCGACCTACGTCGCGCTGGATGAAGGTTTTTTCAAAGCCGAAGGTCTCGACGCCTCCCTCGTGGAATTGCAGGCGGCCTCCCAGGTCACCGCGGTTCTCTCCGGCAACCTCGACTGCGCGCCGATCCCGTCGGGCGGGGCGCAAGCGGCGCTGAGCGGCGCCAAGATCATGTACATCGTCGGTGAATCGCTGAAATCGCAATGGACCATCGTCACGAGCCCGGACATCAGCAAACCGGAAGACCTAAAAGGCAAGACGCTGGGTTACGGCC
>Ga0187856_1002432_pt1 | contig 13692 bp, 11 predicted proteins | sample June2016WEW_8_40_FD_132443 | JGI IMG/M metagenome (GOLD analysis project Ga0187856, IMG submission 132443) | Peatland microbial communities from SPRUCE experiment site at the Marcell Experimental Forest, Minnesota, USA - June2016WEW_8_40 | ecosystem: Environmental > Terrestrial > Soil > Wetlands...
CTCCGGCAGGCTGACCCCGACCATACAGGGCAGCGTGTCGGCACGGTCCGGATCCGGACCGCGGCACGCCGCGTTCCACCCGACGCTTCCCGTCGCATTTGTACTTAACGAAATCAGTAGTAGCATCGTGACCTATTACCTGGAGGCCGAGCACGGCAGTCTGCGTCCGGTGCAAATCCTCCCCTCACTGCCGTCCGATTATACCGGCGAGAATACGGCCGCGGAAATTGCTGTCTCCGCTGGCGGCCGGTTCGTATACTGCTCTAATCGCGACCACGACAGCATTGCGATTTTCGCTGTGGATCCGAGCACGGGCCTGTTAAGCTCCATCGGCTGGGTATCGAGCCGGGGCCGGGTCCCGCGTTTCATCGCCTTCGATTCGTCCCATCGATTCCTTTACGCCGCCGACGAGCAGTCCGACACCGTGGCAAGCTGGCTCGCGGATTCCTCAACCGGCCGTCTGACGCCGACTGGACAAGTGGTTCGGAACGCAAGCCCGGTTGTGATAGCCTTTGCAGCATGGGACGCCTGAGGCTCTACTGAGGTTCTTAACCGGCTTTCGACGCGGTCGCAAGGCGTGCGGTTCAGTAAGCCGGGTGGATGAGATACGGCTCATAGACCTCCTTAATGCTGCCAGCCTTCTCGTAAATCGAGGCCGCAATGGTGCCGACGGCGGCCGGAGCACCGCGGCCGTTATCGAGAATCGTCAGCAGGATCTTCTGTTCGATCCCATCCACGCCGTGACGATCAACGCTTGGGCAGATTGGGGCGGTTACCTGAACCGCACGGCAACAACGGCCAGGCGATCAAGCATTGGTCGTCTTCACGTGCAAATGGTGACCTCCTGAACGCGCCCCTGTCTTCGACGGGCCAGAAACAAGACTTCCCATTGACAACGGTCGTCTGGGTCTGTTATCCTTTAATGGCCTGAAGGTCTGTTGATCTGACCTTTGTGGTTGAACGGAGCCAGGCATGACGGTGTACCCCTATGGCGTTCGGCACACACCGGAGATGATCGCGGATCTATCGCAGTGCGCGTTTGAGTATCGCGCGCAAGTGGTGCGTATGGTCTATCAGCGAAAGTCCGGGCACATCGGCGGTGCATTCTCTGTAGCGGAAATCCTAACTGCTTTGTATTTCCATCAACTCCGGATCGACCCAACGCGCCCGAACTGGGAAGACCGCGACCGCCTGGTGTTTTCCAAGGGGCATGCATGCGCGATGCTTTACACCGTAATGGCGAATCGCGGATTCTTCCCTACCGCAGAGCTGCTTACCTTTCGCGGATTGAACAGTCGACTGCAGGGCCACCCCGAGCCGGCAAAAACCCCCGGCGTGGAAGTCGCCGCGGGACCGCTGGGCCATGGCGTTGCGATTGGTGCGGGCATGGCACTGGCGGCGAAGCTGGCGCGGTCGCGGCGCAAGGTTTATGTCATCCTCGGCGACGGAGAATTGAATTCCGGAGTGATCTGGGAAGGGCTGATGGTCGCCGCCAAGTTTGGCCTGGATAACTTGAAGGTGATTGTGGACTACAACGGTGTACAGCAGACGGGCACAACCGCAAACGTGCTGCCGACCGAGCCGATCTGCGACAAATGGAAGTCCTTCAATTGGCACGTCATCGAAACTCACGGACACAATATGGCCGAAGTTCTGGATGCTCTGGACCAGGCGGACGAAGTGCACGGGCGGCCTGTTGTGGTAGTCGCTCGCACGACGAAGGGGAAGGGCGTCAGCTTCATGGAAAACCTGCCGCAGTGGCACGGCGGCATTCCGAGTCCTAGTGAGTTCGAGGCTGCCTTGGCCGAGCTACACGAAGGAGCCGCAGCATGGCAGGCCTGATTCGCAAGCCTTTCGGTGACGGCGTGCTCATGCGAAAGGCGTATGGGGAAGCGCTGGTCGAGTTGGGCCGTGCCCGTAAAGATGTAGTGGTACTCACTGCCGACGTCAGCAATTCGGACTTCAGCTACATGTTTGAGCAGGCATTTCCCGAACGCTTCTTCAATGTTGGGATCGCCGAACCTGCGCTGGTCGACACAGCGGTCGGCCTGGCTAACAGTGGGCTGGTTCCGATTGCGAACACTTTCGCGTTTTTGTTTGCAACCCGCGCACTGGAGATGGTGCGCACGCACCTGTGCTATGGCAAGGCCAACGTGAAACTAGCGGGCGCATACGGAGGGCTGTCCGACTCGTTCGACGGTCCCACGCACCACTCGATCAGCGATCTGGCGATACTGCGCAGTCTGCCGCGAATGACGATTGTGGTCCCGGCCGATCCGCTGGCGGTGGCCAGAATGTTGCCAAAAGTGGCCGCCTGGGAAGGACCGGTGTTTTTTCGCCTTTGCCGCAACGAAGTGCCGCAAGTTTACACGGACGCCTATGAGCCCGAGATAGGCAAGGGCATCACTCTCATCGATGGTGATGACGTAACCATTATTGCGTGCGGTGTGCTGGTAGCGCGATCGCTTCAGGCCGCCGAAGAGTTGAGGCGCGAAGGAATCCACGTGCGAGTGGTTGAGATTCACACGGTCAAACCGCTCGATGTCGGGCTGGTAACTCGTTGCGCGCGCGAGACCGGAGCCATGGTCACCGCCGAAGAGCACACGATCATCGGTGGACTTGGGGGCGCCGTTGCGGAATGCCTGGCTGGCGCGTGCCCTGCCCCCTTGGAACGAGTAGGAATAGCCGATACATTTGCGGAAAGCGGTCCCTATCTCGATCTACTGGACAAATACGGCATGAGCGTAGATGCGATCACCGGAGCCGTTCGGCGTGTGCTGAAGCGAAGAGGCATGGCCGAAGGCTGCAACATCCATTCCGAGGAACCCCAAAATGCCTAAGTTTGCCGCTAATCTTTCGATGATGTTTAACGAGGTTCCATTCCTCGACCGCTTCGCCGCCGCAGCCGACGCGGGATTCAAAGCAGTTGAATACCTGTTCCCATATGAACACGCGCCGGAGACGATTGCGAAGAAGTTGGATGAGAACCATCTGGAGAACGTCCTTTTCAATATGCCGCCCGGCAACTGGACAGCCGGCGACCGAGGTACGGCCAGCATCCCGGGACGGGAGATAGAGTTCCGGGAGAGTGTGGCGAAAGCCCTGAGTTACGCAAAGGTGTTGGGAGTGCGGCGCGTGCATGCCATGGCCGGCATACGCCCGGCTGACGCCGATCCTGCCCACTGTCGCGCCACGCTCATCGAAAACCTCAAATACGCTGCGGGCGAGCTCGCCGCCCACGGCATTACGCTGCTCCTGGAAGCCATCAATACCCGAGACATGCCCGGGTTCTTCATTTCAACCCAGGCCGATTCCTTCGCCGTTTGCTCTGCGGTGAATGTGCCGAACATCAAGATGCACATGGATTGTTATCACATGCAGGTGATGGAAGGAGACCTGGCCACGAAGCTGAGGCGCTACGCGCGTTACTGCGGTCACGTCCAGGTCGCCAGCGCGCCTGACAGGCACGAGCCGGATACAGGGGAGGTCCGGTATGAGTACATTTTTCGGGTGTTGGACGAGATTGGCTATGACGGCTGGGTCGGCTGTGAATATCGCCCCGCAAACAAAACACTCGATGGTTTGGGGTGGTTTCGGAGACTAACTGCGACGGCTTGACTGCTAGAACATGGGCAGCGGACGCATTGAATATGAACCAAGTTCTTTTCTCACTTCTGGCATTGCCGCTTCTGGCTGCGCAGCCGGTTCGCTTCGTCGAGCACACAATCGCCACGGGCCTCAAAGGCGGGTACCACGTAGCAGTCGCCGACCTCAATCACGACGGGAAGCCGGATTTGATCGCCCTCGCAAGCGGCATGCCCGAGCTTGTCTGGTATGAGAATCCCGGCTGGCAGCGCCACGTAATCGCTACCGGCTTTTCACACATGATCAACTGCGTGACCGTCGACCCGGACCGCGATGGTATTCCGGAAATCGTCCTCGCCAGCGACTTTGCGAACCAGGCAAAAGACAGCGTGGGAATTGTCTCCGTTCTGCGGCATCACGGGGATCCACGCGGGCTCTGGGATGTGAAGGAAATCGACTGGCTCAGCACCTCCCATCGGCTGCGCACAGCCGACATCTACGGCAACGGCAAGCCAGTGGTGGTGAACGCTCCTTTGACCGGCGCTACAGCGGAAGCGCCCGATTATCGCGAACATACTCCGCTAGTCTTCTACCGGCCGGGGGTATGGAAGCGCGAGTACATCAGCCGGGAGAATGTGGGCCTCGTTCATGGCCTTTACATCCTGGATTGGGACGGCGACGGACGGGATGACATCCTTACCGCGGGTTTTGAAGGGATCCACCTTTTTAGGATGGCGAGCGATGGAAAATGGACTCGAAGCGTCATCACTCCAGGCGATCCCGCACCCTGGCCCAAATCCGGAACGGGCGACGTCGCTGTGGGTCATTTAGGCCGGGAGCGTATTCTGGCGGCGATCGAGCCTTGGCACGGAAACCAGGTGGTGATTTACCGTTTGCGTGGCAAGCAGTGGCAACGCGAAGTAATCGATGCGACGCTGGTAGACGGTCACACGGTTCAAATGGCCGACTTCAACGGCGACGGCAACGATGAAGTGGTAGCAGGTTATCGCGGACAAGGCCATAGCGTTTACATCTACTACTACGACGGCGCGAGCAAACGATGGATCCGGCACACCGTCGACAATGGCGGCATGGCCGCTGCGACCTGCGCTGTGACGGACCTCAACGGCGATGGGCGGATTGACATCGCGTGTATCGGCGCCAGTACCGCCAATCTGAAGTGGTACCAGAATCTGGGTCCCGCCAAACCTTGAACCGTCGGTTTTAACGGACAAAGTTCGGGATGACGTACGCGTAAAGCGTGGTCAAGAGGCCGATCGCCGAGGCGAGTACCACGCTGCGCCAAAACGAAAAGCGGAGCAGCTTCGCCTCGTCGGAAGCTTTCATCCCAGTGGCGGCCGAGGCAACGGCGATGGTCTGAACGCTGATCATTTTCCCCATCACGCCGCCGCCCGAGTTCGCAGATGCCATGAGAACGGGGCTCAGCCCGAGACGGTTTGCGGTGACTGTTTGGAGATTGCCAAACAGCGCGTTGGAGGAAGCGTCGGAACCAGTAAGAAAGACGCCCAACCACCCGAGCAAGGCGCCGAAGAAGGGGAATAGCTTGCCCGTGCCCGCAAAAGCCAGGCCCAAAGTAGCTGCCGCGCCGCAGTAGTTCATGAGAAACGCCAAAGCGCAAACCGATGCGATGGTGATCAGCGGCAGGCACATCTGGAGGAACGTGACGGCCACCACTTTGCCAAACCTCTTGGGAGATAGGCCGGCAAACACCGCGGCAACGATACTCGCCAAGAGGCAAGCGGTTCCGGGACTGGAGAGCCACTCCAGCTTGTACTCGGCCGCAGCGGGCGTGGGCACAGCGACCACCGGCGGCGTTCTCAATATCTGATTATGCAGTGCCGGCCAATCGAAGGAAGGCCCGGCCATGTCGAGTAACGAACGAAGAGGGGGCCAGCCCCAGGCCAGAACGAAACCCGCCAGCAGAACATACGGCAGCCATCCACACCACACCTCGGCGGCGCGATGCCGAGCGTGCTTGCCGGGCGACACGTGGTGCAACTGGCTATCCTTGGGCTGCCACAGGCGAAGCAACAAGATCAAGCTGGCTAGCGCCGCGATGGAAGCGATCACGGCCGCCAGTTGAGGGCCAATAAAGTTCGACACGGCGAACTGGACAACGGCGAAGCTGATGCCGCAGGTAAGCGCAGCGGGAAGCGTTCCCTTAAATCCCCTCCATCCCCCCACTACCACGGTCAGATATGCGGGTATCACGAGAGCGACGGGCGAGCAGATCCTTCCGACGCCGGCACTGAGTTTGGCGAGCGGCAGCCCGGTGGTAACCGCCAATGTCAGAACCGGAGTGCCAATCGCGCCGAACGCCACGGGCGCTGTATTGGCCACGAGGCAGACCGATGCGGCTCTCAAGGGGCTAAAGCCCAGGCCGGTCAACATGGCGGCACCCACTGCGACGGGAACACCGGAGCCCGCGGCACCTTCAATGAACGACCCGAACGCAAACGCGATTAGCAATACTTGCAGTCGGCGGTCGTCGCTCAGGTTAGTCAGCGAATGTTTGATGATTTCGAATTGTCCGGTCTCAAGCGTGAGCCGGTAAAGAAGAATCGAGTTGAAGGTGATCCATCCGATCGGCAGCAGGCCGAACGAAGCCCCGAGAGAAGCTGAAGCCAGGACCTTGGAAACGGGCATGCGGTAAACCAGCAAAGCTACTACGGCTGCCGTGAACAGGCTCGCAATCGCCGAAATCCAGGCCGGTTTACGCCTGACGGCCAGGAGAAACAGCAGAACTGCAATGGGTACGATGGCGGCAACGGCCGACCGTCCGATGCTCTGCGCAATGGGCGTATAGTTTTGGTGCCACATCATCACTGTTGTGCCTGCGGGCTGGCCGTACCGGCCCTCCTCGCAAATTTTTCTCGGTTGACAGAATTGATCTAATGATCGTACCATTAAACGCGAGTGAAGGGTTAAGTCGCAAACGAGGCGCATGACGGTTTGCTCCGAAAATGGCTTGGTCGCGAGCGATATGCGTAGACTAGGACGTTGGCTAAACCGCGGCGCCGCTGCTGAAAATTTTCACTTGACATAATGATCTAATAATCATACCATTCCTTGATAGACCGTAAACTGAACCGTCGCGCTCGTACAAGGTTCGGTGGGCAAGCAGGTTTCGCCGACGGCTCGCGAACGAGGGTCTTGCTGATTACTGTGGCGCAGGGACTACTAGGTAGATAGTGAGGTCACAATATGAGAGTCTCTTCTCCTTCTGCGAGTTCGTGGTTCGCCACGGCTTCGCGTTCGGTTCTCCTGACAACTTTGGCACTTTTGGTGGTCGGCGATGCGCGGGCTCAATTGCTTCAGGGCTCGATTGATGGCAACGTAACGGACCCAAGTCAAGCGGTGGTTGCAGGCGCGAAAGTCGTCGCCATCGAACAACAAACCAATCTAACGCGGAACACGCTAACCAACTCAGCGGGCGCCTATGACCTAGACGGCCTACCGCCAGGGACGTACACGTTGACAGTGACGGCGCCTGGATTCGAGACCTACACATTGACCGGCAACGTCGTCCAGGTCAACAATGTTACCCGCGTGAACGTCGCGATGACGGTCGGGCACGCGAATCAAGCGATTACGGTGTCCGCGCAATCAGCGATTTTGCAGACAGATCGGGCCGACGTCCACACTGACGTCACCGCCCAGACCTTGAATAATTTGCCGGTCCCGATCACTCGCAACTACCAGTCTTTGATGGAGACGTTGCCTGGAGTCTCGCCGCCGCAAAACGCACACTCCTTTGCGGCGAACCCAACCCACTCGCTGTCCTTCAGCGTCAATGGTGGCGCTCCCGGCCTCAACAACACCAGGATCGACGGCACCAGTTCGACCTCGTACAGCACGTCGAATGGCGTCGCCTCCCTCTACGTTCCAGCATTGGAGTCAATCGCAGCATTGAACGTCGTTACGAATGTGTTCGACGCGGAACAAGGTCTCGCTGGCGGCTCGGCTACCAATATCGAGATCAAGAGTGGAACCAACTCCATCCATGGTTCGTTATTCGAGGATCACTCCGACCAGAAATTAAAGGCATATCCATTTGTTTCCGACCGGACGAAGCCTCAACCCAAGTACCTCCTGAATGAGTTCGGCGCCACCCTGGGTGGACCGATTAAGAAGGACAAACTGTTTTACTTCATCAGTTACCAGGGTATGTACCAAAGAGCCGAGACAGCGGTATATTCGGAAGCGCCTACGGCGGTGATGAAGACAGGTGACCTATCTGGCTCTCCTACTCCAATGTACGACCCCCTGACGGGCAATTCGGACGGGACGGGCCGCACGCCCTTCCCGAACAATATTATTCCCACCTCGCGAATTGATCCCGGCGTGCAGGCCATCATTAATACTGGTGATTGGGCGAATCCAAACGTTGCAGGTACCGGCAAGTTTGGTCTCGGCAACAATTATCTGAGTGCCGGCAACAACGGTCAGACGATCAATCAGTGGGATACGAAGCTGAGCTGGAATCCCAACAACAAGCTGTATATGTTTGCCCGGTTCGGGTTCAACGACAACAGTTGGTTTTGTCCCCAGCAGTTCGGAGCGATGGGTGGCCCGATTCTGTGCCCCAGCAGTGGAGCGCCGGGGATCGGCTTTGGTTATCTGTTTAGCGGGACGCTTGCGGGCACATACGTGATCAGCCCGAATCTGCTCATAGACGCTCACTACGGCGACTCGCGAAACATGGATCACAGCCGCCCGCCAGGGCTCGACCAGAACCTGAGCTACACATTCTTAGGCATTCCAGGGACGCAGAGCTCGCAATTGAGGGAAGGTGGCATGCCCATGCTTGACATTGATAATTTCGCGGAGCTTGGCAAAGTAACCAGTTCCGATCCGAAGGATTATAATGATGTTGAGAAAGAGTGGATGGCCAACGTCGGCTGGATCAAGGGGAGCCACAGCCTGCGCGCCGGGTTCGATTACGAAATGCAGGGGCTCAACGAGGCATTCGAGCAACAGCCTCAATGCAGCATTTGTACAGGCGCTGGGGCGTTCGAGTTCTCCCAGGGCTCCACGCAACTGAACGGCGGACCGGCCGGAAACGATTACAACTCTTTCGCCTCGTTCCTTCTCGGTGTGGCTAACAATGCGGGCCTGGTCCGAGTGGTACCAGCGTATCCCGCAACCCGGTTCTATCCGCTCGGAATCTATATACGCGACCAGTGGCAGGTTTCGCCGAAGCTGACGGTAACCTACGGGGCGCGCTTTGATCATTACCCGTTTCCGACCCGTGTCGGCCGCGGGATGGAAACATACGACTTTTCGACGAATCAAATGCTGATCTGCGGCGTAGGCCCGAACCCGACTAATTGTGGTATTACCAATGCGCAGAATTTCATCACTCCCCGCGTTGGAATCGCATACCGTCTCAGCGCTTCCACCGTTATACGTGGCGGCTATGGCATGGCCAGCGATCCGACCAACCCCACGGCATATCAAAGTCGCCTGAACTTCCCCGACGTGACTGCGATAGAACTGACGGCACCCAACAGCTATTCCTACGCTACGACTTTACGAACAGGATTCCCACTGTTTACGCCGCCTGACTATAGCTCGGGCAGCGTAGCGATGCCCTTGAATGTTGGTTTATTCACCTATGGTAAAGGCAACTACACCCGTGGTTACATCCACTCATGGAACCTCACTGTCGAGCAGCGGGTGAAAAGCTGGGTCGTTTCCGTCGGATACGTGGGCAATCGTCAAATTGACCCGATGACATTTGCGGATCAAAATTGGTCGGCAATTGGTACAGGGAAAGCGGGCCAACCTCTTTACCAGGCTTACGGCCGAGCCGCGCTCACTGACATGTACGTCACCATGGGGACGAACAAATATGACTCATTGCAGGCGCGCGCCGAGCATCACTTCTCAGGCGGTTTCGAAGTCGCCGCAAACTACACTTTCGCTAAGGCGCTTGGTTATCCGACTGCCCAGTCTTCCGCTATGGTCGCTATTCCATATCTCTACTATATGAATTACGGCCCCGAAAATGCAGACGTTGCGCAAACCTTTTCCCTAACGGGGATTGCGGAATCTCCCTTCGGAAAAGGCAAGCCCTGGATCACGACTGGATTGGGCGCGAAGGTCCTGGGTGGGTGGCAGCTCAGCGATGTGATGGTCCGCCGCACTGGGCTGCCGTTCACGGTGACGGCGCCGAACACGACCCTCAACGCGGTTAGCTCGACGCAGTTTGGGGATTGCATCGGCACACCGCAGGAGGTCGGGAACATCTACGAATGGTACAACCCGGCTGCTTTTGCATCGCCGTCGGCTGGGCGCTTTGGAACCTGCGGTATCAACCGATTTTGGGGCCCCAGACTGTTCAACACTGATTTAGGTCTGGCTCGAAGGTTCTCTATCCGGGAACGATTCGAGCTTAAGTTCGAGGCGGAATTGTTTAACGTGACTAACACTCCGCACCACGCCAATCCGACGAACAACGTTACTAGCAGCACATTTATGCAGGCCCTGGGAATCGCCAACACCGGCAGGGACGGCATTGACGAGCGGACAGCGCGCCTGAGCCTGCGGTTGGGGTTTTAGACCCGGAAAGGCCGGGCTCATTTTGAGAAGGTCTAGGAGGTTAGTGTCTTGAACATTAGAGTCAGGAAATCAACTAGCAACTTCGCAACGGTTCTCTTACTTTTGCTTTCACCGCTCGCTATTGCGCAAGCCCCGCTGCCGGAGTTACACATCGAGGCGATCGGTGGCGGCACGGCGTTCACTGTCAAGAACACGGCGTCGCAGCCACTTACGGCCTATTTCATCGAGCTTGTCGGTTACCCGGGGAGTTCGTATGTGCTGATCGAGGACGACATCGAGTCCCCCATTCCCCCAGGCGGGCAGAAACGGATTCCCGTGGGGAACATGATCCCAGGAGCCGCTCCGAATTATATGAAGTTGCAAGCGGCAATCTTTGCCGACGGCTCCTCGATCGGCAGCCCCGAGAAGGTCACCCAGATCATCGAGCGTCGCCGCTTGATGCTCCAGACGACGCGCGACGCAATTCAGCGGCTCGAAAAGGCGAAGGCGGGCTCCACACCCAAGGATGCGATTATCGCGGACTTCAAGCAGTGGGATGCTTCAATACCCGAGCCCGTCCACAAATATCGTTTCCGCCCGAAAGAGCTCAACCAAACCGACACTAAGGCCCTCATTACGAATATCGCTACCAAGTTGGAATCGCAACCCATCGATGACGTATTAGCTGGGCTTCAGGCGTCGGAGCACGCCATGGCGGCGAGCCGGCCGGCTCTGTAGGGGCGGTTGATGGGGCGAGGCTTCTCGTGATCGGATTCATGGGCCACTTGTTAGTGGCGGCATTGGTATGGGCGCAGCCAGTTAGGCCACACATCTGGGGGATTGCCCGCATTTCGATTCTTGTGAGCGACCTCAACAGAGCACGCACATACTACGAAGATTTCCTCGGTTTTAGCGAGCCGTTCTCGCTGGACCGTGCCGATGGTTCTGTCAGCTCAGCTTTCATCGAGGTCGGCGATTACCAGTACATCGAGCTTGCCCCTGGACTAAAGCCAGACCAGGATCGGCTGAGCGGTATCGCGTTTTACACCGATGACGCCCCGCGGATGCGCGCGTATCTCGCGTCCCGGGGAGTGGCGGTTCCAGGTGAAGTACACAATGGCTGGACAGGCGATTTGACTTTCACCTTCGATGATCCCGACCATCACAAAATCGAAATCGTCCAATACACGCCAAATGGCTGGGCCATGCGGGAAAAGGGCAGGTTCATCCAGGACACGCGCATTTCCACACGCATCGCCCACGTCGGGATGCTGGTGGGCGATGGCAGGGTCGCCGTTGGTTTTTACGGCGGTATTCTGGGATTTCAAGAGACCTTGCGGGGAAGCTCAACAGGCACGGTGCTATCCTGGATCAACATGCGTGTGCCCGACGGCACTGATGGCGTTGAGTTCATGCTGTATAAGGACGAACCACCTGCCGGTCAGCGAGGGATGGCGCACCATTTGTGCCTAGAAACTCCGAGTGTTCCGGCCGCTCTGAGAATATTGCGGGCGAGACCATACGCCAAAAGCTACAATCGGCCACTCACGATTGTAACGGGCAGCAACCGGAGGCGCCATGTAAACCTGTTCGACCCCGACGGGACTCGCACCGAACTGATGGAGCCCTTCACGGTGGACGGAAAGCCAGCAGTCTCGTCGACTGCCCCGCTGCCGCATTAGTCAGAGAAGTTATCAGATGTTAAATAATCTTCTTTAGGAGAGAGAAATGCGATCGTTACTTGTTGTGTGTGTGGCTGCGGGGGCGTGCTTGTCCGCGCAGGTGCGGCTCCGGCCGGAGGAGATTGCCGTGAACATCGACGGCAAGCCTTTCACGGTGTTCCACTACGGCACCGATGCCAATAAACCCTATCTTGCTCCGTTGCGATCTGCATCCGGCAAAATTGTGACGCGGCAATTTCCGATGAAGTTAGTGTCCGGAGAGAGCCGCGATCACTTGCATCATCGGGGGTTGTGGTTTTCTTACGACGATGTGAACCACGTCAAGTTCTGGGAGAACGATCCGTCGTATAAAAACAGAGGGCCGATCGGGGTCATCGTGGTACGCCATGCCGAGTGGCAAGATGGCGAACACTCGGGTACGTTGAAAGCGTCAATGGATTGGAACGGGCCGGACGGGAAAACGCTGTTGCGGGAGGACCGCGACATGGTATTCTATTCGGACCCGAAGTTGCGGACAATCGATTTTATAATTACTCTGACCGCGATGCAGGATGTCACCTTCGGCGATACCAAAGAAGGTGCCTTTGCTATCCGGTTGGCCGACAATTTCACCGAGCGGAGGGGTGTCAAGATCGTGAATGCAGAAGGCCAAACCGGAATGTTGAACGTGTGGGGAAAGCGCTCCAACTGGGTCGACTACTCGGCCGATGTCGATGGCGAGCAAATCGGTGTGGCGATTTTTGACAACCCACAGAACCCCCGCCATCCCCCGTATTGGCACGCACGTGATTACGGCCTGTTCGCACTGAATCCGTTTGGCCCGAACGGCTATGACCCGAACATGCCAGAGAGCCACTGGAAGTTGCCGGTTGGCCAGAAGTTGGTGTTTCGGTGGCGAGTGGTGATTCACCCTGGCGATGTTACGACGGGTCATGTAGCGGACCTGTACGAAGCATACGCGGGCAAGCGCTAGAGCCGATATGAGGGCGCTGTTTTGCGCAAGGCCCGGCGTTTTAGCCTTGTCTTCTGCGTTGTGCGCACAGGACGGGGGAAAAAGAGGTCCTTGCGGGTCTGGATGGCTGGGGACAGGCGACCATTCATAGAGGCCGCGCGGCGTCGGCAAAGGTTTTGCACAAGGATCTTATCTATTCTATTCTCACTCCGATGGAGGCGAGCAAACCAAGGCCGATCAGTTGAGGGCGCTTGCGGATCCAACGCGAAGAGTTTGGAGATTGAATTCGACGATACCAAGCTCCGCGCTTACGGCGACATGGCGATCAAGAAAGCAACGGGCAGGTCCTGAACGGCACACCTCACGCAGCGGCGACTTCGCACCTCGTCATTGATGGACGTACTTTTGAAGATCACCGAAGGATGGCAGACCCTAGCTCGCCACGCGACAAAATTGGAGAACAAATAAGCCGACATCCAAGGATCCCGCATCTTACCGGGACAACGACCCCATGCTACGGAACCTCGCTATTTTGTTTTTGGCGGCGGCTGCGATGGCGCAGTCAGACCGCAGCACGCTGACGGGTGTGGTGGTGGACGAATCGGGCGCCGTAGTGGCTGGCGCCGCTGTGGAGGCCGTCAATCAGGCCACCGAACTCAAGTACAGCACAACGAGCAATGCGTTTGGCATCTATGCTCTGCCGCAACTCCCAGTGGGCCTGTACAGCGTGACAATCCAGGCAAAGGACTTTTTGCCCTATGCCAAGAGAGTTCAGATGCACGTGGCCGAAACGGTCACGCTCAACGTCACTCTCCAGGTGGTCGAGCATCGGAGCGTCATCGACGTGTCTGCCACTACGCCACTCCTCGAGACGGCAACCTCCGAAAACGCCACTGGCATCACCGAGAA
>Ga0187856_1002435_pt1 | contig 13679 bp, 14 predicted proteins | sample June2016WEW_8_40_FD_132443 | JGI IMG/M metagenome (GOLD analysis project Ga0187856, IMG submission 132443) | Peatland microbial communities from SPRUCE experiment site at the Marcell Experimental Forest, Minnesota, USA - June2016WEW_8_40 | ecosystem: Environmental > Terrestrial > Soil > Wetlands...
CGAACTCACTCCCGCCGAGGTCCGCAGCCGCCACGGCGCGTTCATCCGCCGCGCCAATCTCGTTTCGACCGAGATTTCGCAGCTCCCGATCCGCACCGTGCTCGCAATTCTGCTCTTCGCGCGAACCCATTCCATTCCCACCGTTCTCGACGTTGACGTGCCGCCCTCCGACGCCATCGGATCGCTCGGCACGCGCGCCGAACTCGAGCGGGCGTTGAAACTTGCGGTTTGGCTAAAACCGTCCAAAGCCGCCGCGCGCGAAATCGTCACGGGCAACGGCCGCGACACGCTCAAGATGGCCGAAGCGATTCGGGCCCGCTACGGAAATCGCGCGGTCATCATCACCGAGGGCGACAAAGGGTGCTCGATAGCAGCGCGCGACACTTCCGTTCGCGTGCCCGCCTTCAAGATCAAGCAGATCGATTCGACCGGCGCCGGCGACGCGTTCCTGGCCGGCATCTTCGCCGGCCTTCGCCTCGGGATGCCGTGGGACAAAACCGGGCGGCTCGCCAATGCCGCCGGCGCGGTCGCGGTCACGCGGCTTGGCGCGTTTCCGTCGGGATTCGAAGTGCGCGAGGAGATTCTCGACTTGTATGGCGAGGCGATCGCGCTGCCCACGCCGCGCCTCGACAGCGAGCCGCGCGAAGCGGCTATCGGCGACTCGACCGGAGAGGTCGAAAAATTTTTCGACCTCGCTCTGGCCGAACTCGCCGCGCTGCGCGGCGGATTGAACATCGCCGCCATCTCGCGCACCGTCGAGATTATCCGCACCGCGCTTGGCCGCGGCGGCCGCGTCCACGTGACCGGAGTCGGCAAGCCCGAGCACGTCGCACGCTACGCGGCCAGCCTGTTCTGCTCGGTCGGCACGCCCGCCACGTTCCTGCACGCGACCGAAACCCTGCACGGGAGTCTCGGACAGGTGAATCCGCGCGACATCGTCATCGCGATTTCAAACAGCGGCAGCACCGACGAATTGCTCTCCACCGCGAGCGCCATTCGCGAACAGGGCGCGCAGTTGATCGCGATCACCGGCAACAAGGATTCCGCGCTGGCCCAACTCGCCGACCTCGTCATTCACGTCCCCGTCCCCAACGAAGGGGGCGGACTCGGACTCGTGCCCCGCATCAGCGTGCTCGGCGAAGTCTTCGTGCTGGCGGGATTGTCAGTCGCGCTGGAACTCGCCCACGGCCTGACCGTCGAGGAGTACAGCCGATGGCATCGCGCGGGCACAATCGGCGAAGCCGCCCGCCGTCTAGCCGAGACGCGCACCTCCCGCCGCCGCGCCTAAGCAGGGGCCAGCCCCCGAGCCGCCGGAGCGGGATGTTGCTCCGGCGGTCGCGCACTGTTAAATAAGAGTAGTTATGCCTCATATTCCAGTTCATCCATCGGCCGAGAAGCGCCATCGCCAAAGTGTCAAGCGCGCCGAGCGCAACCGCGTCGTCAGGACACGTGCCCGCACGCTGGCCAAGACGGCGGCGGAAACTATCGCCTCCGGCAGCGACGAAGCCAAGGCGCGCGAAGCGCTCAAGCAGGCCACCAGGGTTCTGTACAGGGCGATCAGCAGCGGCACGATGCATCACAACACGGTCCGCCGCAAGGTTGCACGGCTGTCCGCGAGCCTGCATCGCAAGTTCGGCAAGAAAGCGTAAGCCGCGCGCTTCGGGCAACGGTTTCTAGTCGGGCGTGCTCATCAGATCGAGCAGCAATCCGGCGAGCGCTTCTTCGCGTTCCTTGATCGTACCGTTCTTGAATCCCGCATCCATCGCGCACGCGCGCCAGTAAGCGCGTTCGAGGCGCTGCAAGCCGAAGCGCCGCGCCCCTTCGATTGCGCGGGTCGCAAGGCCGCTTTGCGGCGGCAGCCCCAGCGCCGCGGCGACATCGCCGGGGCTCCTTCGCGCCGCGATCATCGAGGCCGCGATCATCATCCGGCGCATCATCGGTATGATCTCCACCGCGAGGATTTCGAAAACGTCGCGCCCGAGCGCGGTGGCGCGGGCCAACTGCGCCAGCGCCGCCGCGCCGCGGCCACGGGCGAGACTGTCGGCGAGTTCGAATGCTTCCGGCATCCGCCTTGCGCCCTCGTCCAAATCGCCCGGCTGCACCGCCGCGCCCGGCTCGATGAAGATGGCGGCCTTGTCAAGCGCGCCGGCGACGGAGGCCAAATCTCCGCCGTGACGTGAAACAATCATGTCGATTGCGGCAGCCGACAGTTTTAATCCAAGCGCCTGCGCGAATGCGTTCACGTACTGCTCGATCTGATTGTCGAACGGACGCATGCAATTTACGAGCAACGCCGACTTTTCCGCGGCGCGGCGGATCTTGGCGGGCGCGTTGTCTTTTTCGTAGAGCAGAACCAGGTTGCCCGGGCCGCGCGCGGTCTCGATTTCCGCCACCATCGCCGCCTCCGGGCCGCCGCTCCCAGAGCCGCGCGCGTCGCCGGCTTCAGCGTCGGCGCCGCCTGTATCCGCCCGGTCCCGGCGCGAGCGCAGGATTCGGCATGCGATCGCCCGCCTGGGTGCGAACAAATCGGGCGCGCGAAGCTCGTTCAGCACGGCGGCGTAATCGTCGCCCGCGCCGATCTGAAAGCTGCGATGCCGGCATCCCTCGCCCACCAGCTTGCGAACGATTGAATCGAGAACGTATTCGCGCAGGAATGCGTGCGGGCCGAAGATCACCACCACCGGCGGGATTCGGGGTTGCGCGGTTGCTCCCCGAAGGTATGCCAGCGCGGTTTCAAGCGGCATGCGGCAGCGTCCCCTGCGAGCGGCGCCCGGCTAGAAGCCTTCGGCCATCTCGACGTACAGGTTGGTCGCGAGTTTCTGCATCATCAGGTCGCGCGCCGCCGCCGTTTGCGATTGCGCAGTCTGGAGATCGGTCATCTGCAAGATATCGCCGCCGTTCAGGTTCTGCTGCAAAAAACTCGGCGTGGTGGGCACGATGCTGGTCGCCACGACCGGAGAATGTTGCCCGCCGCCGATGAGGGCCGTGCTCCAGATCGTTCTGTTCGTGTGCAGGTCTCTGAGCACCGCCGAGACTTGCACACTATTGCGGTAGGTGGTCGGCTCGTAGGCCGCGTTGAAGTTTACGGGCGCACTAATAAAGACCCTGACGTCGCCCGACAATTGGAGGTCAGCAAGGTCCGGGCTATCCACGACCTTGAGCCTGTGATGCAACGCGATTTCATCTTTAATGTAACGCATCAACTCGTCGTTGATTCCGGTTATGCGCGTGGCATTGCCGAAGCGCTTGACATAAATCGTCCGGGCGCCCGCCGGCAGCACATCGCCGGAAGCCGCGAAGTGATAGCCGCATCCCGAAATACAGAGGGCTGCGACGATCACGAAGCCGAGCAGCCTACTCGGCCTTGGATAGCGTGATTTCCTCACCCTTCTGCTTGAGCCCCAACCGTCCGGCGATTTCGTCCAGTACACCGTTGACGAAGTGCCCCGATTCAATGTCGCCGTAGCATTTCGCCAGTTCGATCGCTTCGTCGATCGTAACGCGCGCCGGAATGTCCTCCATCCTGAGCAATTCGTAGAGCGCGATTCGCATGACGTTGTGATCGACGCGCGACAAGCGTTTGACCGACCAATGTTCCAGCGCGTCCGCCAGATGCTTGTCGAGCGCCGGCTGCTCGCGGCGCACTCCCTCCATCAACTGGACGGCAAACTTGCGCGCGCTTTCCTCGGCCGGGAAAGTTTCGAACAGCGCGGTCAGATCGTCGCTGCTGGCGCCGCCGCAGATATCAATCCGGTAGAGCGCCTTGAGCGCGAGCTCGCGCCCCTGATGTCTTAGTCCCATTGCAATTCAACAGCCGCTGCCGCGGCCTACTCTCTCACGTGATCAGCTTCAGCTCCGAGAACAGATGGCCGAGTTTTTCTTTTTTGGTTTTCAGGTATCCGATGTTTCCCGCATGAGGCGTGACCTCGATCGGCACGCGCGAAACGTTTACCCCGTAACGGCGCAGGCTTTCTATCTTGTGCGGATTGTTGGTCAGCAACTGGACCTCGCCGACGCCGAGATCGCGCAGAATTTGCGCGCCGATTCCGTAGTCGCGCAAGTCCTCGTCGAAGCCGAGATGCAAGTTCGCTTCTACGGTGTCCATCCCCTTGTCTTGCAGCGCGTAGGCGCGAATCTTGTTGCCGAGCCCGATGCCACGGCCCTCCTGATGGAGATAAATCACCACACCGCAGTCCGCCGCCATGATTCGCTCGAGCGCCTCCTGCAGCTGCTCACCGCAGTCGCATCGCTCCGACGCAAACACGTCGCCCGTGAGACACTCTGAATGGAGCCGCACCAGCGCAGGGCGTCCGCCGCCGACCTGGCCCTTGATCAGCGCCAGATGCTCGCGGCCATCGACGACGTTGCGGAAGATGACGGCCTGCAGCACGCCGCCGTCGACGGGAAACGGCTGCTCGGAAACGCGCCGCACCAGGACTTCATTCGTCAGGCGATACGAAACGAGTTCCTTGACGTAACAGATCGGGACAGAATGGCGCGCCGCGAACTCGCGCAGTTCCTTGAGCCGCGCGGCCTCGCCGTCCTCGCGCAGTATCGTGCATAGCGCCGCGGCCGGACTTATCCCCGCCGATCGCATCAGATCCACCGCGCCTTCGGCGCGCCCACTCCGCACCATCACTCCCCCGCTCAGCGCCATCAGCGGTAAAATGTGGCCGGGCATGACTATATCGTCACGGCGGGATTCGTCGAACGCGACCACCGAAATCACCCGCGCGCGGGCGCTGGCCGAAATGCCGGTCGTGGCGCCTTGTCGCGCGTCGATCAGCACGCCGGCCTGCTCGTTCGAATCGCCGTTGTCGGTCGAAGGCTGCAGCGGAATTCCAAGCTCGCGGAAGCGCTTGTCGGGAATCGCGACGGAGATGACGCCGCGGGCCTCGCGCGCCATGAAATTGATGTCGTCGGGCGTGATTTTCTCAGCCGCCATCACGAGGTCGCCTTCCGCGTCCTCGCGCTCCTCCGCAATCATCACGACCATCTTTCCGTCGCGCAACGCGGAGAAAATTTCTTCCAAGGGAGCCGAGGCCATCTGATTCAACTCAACGATGGCGATGTTATCACCGGCTCGACGGCCTAACCAGTGCGCCCTGCCGGGCCAACGCGACGGCGCGCATTTCCCGCGCTCACGCGGCCCTCCAGCAACCAGTCGCCGCCGACCGGGCGCGCCGAAAGATCGGCAAGCTGGAGCGCGTCGCGCACGCGGCGCGACTTCATCCCGTCAATCGCGGGAAGACCCTCGCCTAAGATTTTCGGCGCGACGAAGAATGCCACTCGATCCACGATACCCGCGCTTAACGCCGAGCCGGCCAGATTTGCGCCGCCTTCGATCAACACGCGGCACCATCCGCGCCGCCCAAACTCGCGCATCAAGCGACCCAGCTCGATCCTGCCGTCACGCGCCGCGCCGGCAATCACTTCGACGCCGGGCCGCTCATATCTTCGGCGGGCGCGGGCGAGATTCTTGGGCGTGGTGACCAGGATAGCGGACGCGCTCGATCGCTCCCGATATACCCGCGCCGCCGGCGCCGTGCGAAGGCGCGCATCGATAACGACGCGAACCGGATCGCGGCCGCCCGCGATTCTGCACGTCAGGCGTGGGTTATCCGCTATCACGGTCCCCGCGCCGACTATCACGGCGTCGCATTCGCGGCGCCATCGATGCACCATTTCACGCGACGCCGGCGAGCTGATCCATCGCGAATCGCCGCCGGCAGCCGCAATCCGGCCGTCCATTGACATCGCGAGCTTGAGTATTCCCATCGGCCGCCCGTGGGTCAGCCGCGTGATGAACCCTTCGTTCAAACCCTGCGCTTCGGCTTCGAGCACCTGGGCCGCGACGTCGATCTTCGCGCGCTTGAGGATTGCGATTCCGCGCCCTCTGACACGCGGATCGGGATCCACGCACCCGATTACGACGCGCTTGACGCCCGCCGCGGCCAGCGCGTTCGCGCATGGGGGAGTCTTTCCGAAATGGGCGCACGGCTCGAGCGATACGTATGCAGTCGCGCCGCGAGCGAGCGCGCCCGCATCCGCAAGCGCCTGCGTTTCGCCGTGCGGACGCCCTCCGCGGCCCGTGACGCCGCGCCCGACGACTTTGTCGCCGCGCACGATTACGCATCCTACGGTAGGATTTGGAGTGGTCAGGCCCAGTCGATCCCGCGCCATCGCCAGCGCCTGGCGCATGAAGCGTTGGTCGCGAATTGCGGCCTTATCGAGAACCCGCCGCCGGACAGATGCCCGCATGGGTGAATCAGGAGGCAGCGTCGCCTTTCTTGTCACCGGCGGCGCGCGGTGCGGACGCTTGCTTGCGTTGATTGATCAGGTCTTCGAGCTCATGCATGAACTCGTCGATGTCTTTGAACGATCGATATACCGACGCGAAGCGGACGTACGCGACCTGGTCGATCTTGTGCAGCTCGTTCATCACCGCCGAGCCGATCGCACTGCTGGCGACCTCGCGGTCGCCTTGCTCGGCCATCGTGGCCTCGATGCTGTTGGCAATCTGCTCGATCGTTTCCATCGAGACCGGCCGCTTTTCGCAGGCGCGCTTGATGCCTGCGATTATCTTGGCGCGGTCGAACGGCTCGCGGCGGCCGTCCTTTTTCACGACCATCGGGGCCGCTTCTTCGACCCGCTCGTAGGTGGTGAAACGCCGCTTGCATGCCGAGCACATGCGACGGCGCCGAATCATCAGGCCGTCACTGGCGAGCCTGGAATCGACGACGCGGTTTCCACGATGGCGGCAGAACGGACACCGCATGGTCTAGCTCCGGGTCCGCTCGGCGAGGCGCCGCGGGCCTGACGATTTGTCACGAGCGGGTTTTGAGTCGCGCGGCTTCAGCTCTTGTGAGCCTCGATATAGGTGACGACGTCCTTGACAGTACGGATCTTTTCGGCGTCCTCGTCGGAGATTTCGATGTTAAACTCCTCTTCGAGCGCCATTACCAGCTCGACGATATCGAGCGAATCCGCGCCGAGATCCTCGATGAACGAGGCCTCCGGAGTTACTTCGTCGGCGGCGACACCCAGTTGCTCGCTTATCTTCTCGCGAACCTTGGTTTCGATGTCTTGAGCCATCGTGCTCTCGTTCCTCCTGGCAGCGAGCCGTGCTTGGGCCGCCAATCAACATTCCAACGTTATTCCCGTCCCGCGAAGACCACAGGCAGCGGCTAGGGGATCGCGATTAAATTATCAAGGCAGCATAAGGACTGAAAGGAGCGCACGCAAGGCCGCGCTCAGGCTTTGGCGACAGTAGCCGGTTGCGACACCGCTTTCAACGATGCGAGATCCTCGAGCGGGCGCACGCGAATCGACCGATACATCCGGCGCATCATGCCCATCAGCACGCGGCCGCAGCCGAATTCGATCGCATCGGTGACGCCGCAGCGGGCGACGACGCCCATCGATTCTTCCCATCTTACCGGCGCGGTAATCTGTTCGAGCAGCAGCGGCACGACGCGGGCGGGATCGGAATTCACTTCAGCAGTGACATTCGCGACCACGCCGAACTTCAATTTCCCCACCCGGATTGCGCGCAACACCGGCTCCATACCGTCACGCGCCGGTTGCATCAGCGCACAATGAAAGGGCGCGCTGACCTTCAATTCCACCGACATCGAGGCGCCCCGCTCCTTGGCAATCTCCAGCGCGCGGCGGACCGGCGCCGCATGTCCGGCGATAACGACCTGGCCGGGCGCGTTGAAGTTGGCGGGGACGGCGAACTTGCCGTCGCCGGTGACTTCCGCGCAGATTTCCCGCACCTGTCGCGCCTCGAGGCCTATGAGCGCCGCCATCGCGCCCTGTCCCGGCGCCACCGCTTCCTGCATCAAGCGGCCACGCTCGCGCACTGCGTGCACCGCATCGGCAAAGCCAATCGCTCCGGCCGCGACCAGCGCGCTGTATTCGCCAAGACTGTGGCCCGCCGCGATTTCCGGTTCGCCGCCGATTTCCTGGCGATAGACGCGCAGCGCCGCGATCGAGGCCGTCACGATGGCAGGTTGAGTGTTGGCGGTCAGCCGCAACTCATCCTCCGGGCCTTCGAAGCAGAGCTTGGAAAGCGCAATCCCAAGCGCGTCGTCGGCTTCCTTGAACGTCTCGCGCGCGACCGGGAAGCTATCCGCGAGTTCCTTGCCCATCCCGACCCGCTGCGATCCCTGGCCAGGAAAAAGAAACGCCAACTTCATCTAATCGCGGCGCCTCACGAATCGCTCTTCGGACGATCTTTTGAATGCGCGCCGGCATCCGATTTGTCCTGCGTGTGCAACTCGCCTGATTTGTGCGCCTTGGCGGGACCGGGCGCCGCGCCGTTCCACGGCGTTGATGCCGCGTCACCGTCGGCGGATTGGACGCGAGCTTCATTCTTATTGGAGTCGCTGTCGAGCGATCGGGAGTGCGTAGATTCGTAGTCGGCGCGTTCAATTTTGGCCGCGTCGGCATGATGGTCCGCGCCGTGCTCCGAGGATTGCTCGGGCACCCCGCCCGCATCGCGATCCGGCGCAGGATGCGCGTCGTCGCGCTTGACCGTCTCGGCTTCCTTGTCGCGGCGATGCAACCGCTCGCGCATTTTGCCTAACAACGCCCTAATTCCCTTGCCGGCTACCGGCTTGACCGGCCCAACGGGCTGAATCTTGGCAAGAATTTCCAGAATTTCGGCGTTCACGCGATGCACCAGCGGCTCGTTCGCCGCAGCTCGAATTGCATTGCGAATTGCCCTGGGGTTCGACGAACCGTGCGCGATGATCGACACGCCGCTGACGCCCAGCAGCGGTGCGCCGCCGTATTCCGACGGATCGAGCCGCTCGCGCATCGCGTTGAGATTCTTCCTCACCAGCAGATACGCCAGCCGCGCGCGCCAGCTTCCACCGAACACTCCGCGCAGGCTGTCGAGCAGGAACGACGAGAATCCCTCCATCGTCTTGAGCGCGACGTTGCCCGTGAATCCGTCGGTGACGACGATGTCAACCTTCGCCCGGTTGATGTCGCGCCCCTCGACGTACCCGACGTAGTGCACGTAGGTCGACATCTGCGCGAGCATCGCGGCCGCGGCGCGCGTGATATCGGTACCCTTCGAACTCTCCTCGCCGTTGGAGAGAATCCCGACGCGCGGACGCGAGACGTTGCGCACGTGCCGCCAGTACACGCTTCCCATCACGGCGAATTGAACAAGGTTAACCGGCTTCACCTCGGTATTTGCGCCCGCGTCGATCAGCAAGCCGAATCCTTCGCTGGTCGGCACAAGTGACGCGATCGCGGGCCGATCGACGTAGGTGAGATTGCCCAGGATCATCATCGACGCCGTCATCACGGCGCCCGAATTCCCGGCGCTGACAAACGCGCTCGCGTCGCCGCGCTTGACCAAGTCGAGTCCGACGTGAATCGACGACCGCGGTTTGGACAGCACCGATTCCAGCGGCGAGTCGGCCATCAGGACGACTTCGGGCGCGTGTTCGATTCGGATTGGCAGGTTGGCAGCTTCGTGATCGGCGAGCTCGCGGGCAAGTATCTCGCCGTCGCCCACCATCACGACCTCGATGCCGAAGTCGCGGGCTGCCAGGACGGCGCCCTCAACAGTCGCCTTGGGCGCCAGATCGCCCCCCATCGCGTCGAGCGCGATTTTCACGGTCGTGCCCCGCCCCGCGGCTATTCCTTTATCTCGGCGAGCTGGCGACCGCGGTAGGAGCCGCAATGGCGGCAGATGCGATGCGGCATGACGGGCTCGCCGCACGACGCGCAGGAGCCGGGGTTGACGGCCCGCAGCGCATCATGGGCGCGGCGCATGTTCTTCTTCGAGTGCGAAGTACGGCGTTTGGGTGCTTGCATGACGAATTACTTCCTAATTTTGAGGTTGAGCTTATCAGGTGCGCGGCAGTTTAAGCGACCTTAGGGCGTCCAGGCGCGGTTCGAAGCTTTCGCCGCGGCATCCGCACGTGGTGCGATTCAGATTTACGCCGCAATGCGGACACAGACCGCGGCAATCCTCCCGGCAAAGCGGGCGCGTCGGCAACGCGAGCAGCACTTGCTCGCGAATCAGCGGGCTCAAGTCCACCTCGTCGCCCTCATAGAGCGAGAATTCCAGGTCCTCGGCGCGAAGATTGTCGTCGTCGTATCCGATCGCCTTGGGTGACAGCACAAAGCGAAACGGGCGATCGCCCGCCGCGTCGAAATCCTCGAGGCATCGCGCGCACACGGCCCTGGTCCGGGTCTTCAGCATGCCCGCGAAGAACAGTTCCGTCCCCGCGCGATAGAACGACACCGACACTTCGACCGGTCCTTCCAGGTGATATTCGCGGATCGGTCCCTGCCCCAGGATACGGTTGATTTCCTGCTCCGGCTCGGCAAAGGCCATCTCTTTGGCATTCGCCGTTATGTCCTCGATTCGGATTTTCACCGCTCACGTGACGCCTTGGACGGGATAGTAGAAGGGGAATTATTGCATTTCGAGCGTGATGTTCAAATAGTGGGTTGTCGCCGCCGCGGCTTTCGCTGTAGCGTCCGCAATATTTCATCCTTGAAGGTAGATTAGCGATGACAACCGAGCGCTTCACTTTTCCCGCCAATTTCCTGTGGGGAACTGCCACCGCCGCCCATCAGGTCGAGGGCGGCAACGTCAACAGCGATTTCTGGCTGCTCGAGCATACCCCCGGCTCTCCATTCGTCGAGCCCTCCGGCGACGCTTGCGACCAATACCATCGCTACGCCGACGACATTGCGATGCTGGCGCGGCTCGGCTTCAACGCCTACCGCTTTTCGATTGAATGGGCCCGCATCGAGCCCGAGCCGGGCGAGTTCTCGCGCGCCGCACTCGACCATTACCGCCGCGTGCTCGCCTGCTGCCACGAGCACAAGGTCACGCCGGTCGTAACCTTTCATCATTTTACTTCGCCGCGATGGGTTACCGGCGACGGCGGATGGCAAGAGAAAAAAACCGCCGAGCGATTCGCCCGATATTGCGAGCGCGCGGCCGCGCATCTCGGCGACCTGATTGGCGTTGCGTGCACGATCAACGAGGCCAACCTCAGCGCTTACCAGTATCTGCTCGGCGCGCTGCCGCTGAAACTCGACCCGGCAGAGGCGAAATGGTTCGCGGAGGCGGCGCGGCGCATCGGCGCCGATCCCAATCGCTTCGCGCCGTACCTGATGTGCGATCAGATGAAGGCGCGCGACACGATGCTCGAGGCGCATCGGCTGGCCGCCGCCGCGCTCAAATCGTCGCGCGGCAAATTTCCGGTGGGAATTTGCCTCGCGCTTGGCGACCTCCAGGCCGTGCCCGGTGGCGAACAGCGGCGCGATCACATCAAGGCCGAATGCCAGGACATTTTCTTCGAGGCGGCGCGCGGCGACGATTTCGTCGGCGTTCAGACCTACACTCGCGATCGCATCGGCGCCAACGGCGCCCTGCGCCCGGAGGCCGGTGTCGAGACCACGTTGATGGGCTACGAGTTCTGGCCCGAAGCGCTCGAAGCCAACATCCGCCAGGCGAGCGCAATCGCCAAAGTTCCCGTGATCGTCACCGAGAATGGCATCGGCACCGACAAGGACGATCGCCGCATCGAGTATGTCCGGCGCGCACTGAACGGTGTGGCGCGATGCGTCCGCGACGGAATCGACGTTCGCGGCTACTGCTACTGGTCGCTGCTCGACAATTTCGAGTGGAACCTGGGTTATCGGCCGACTTTCGGCCTCGTCGCGGTCGATCGTGAGACCCAGGTGCGCTCGTTCAAGCCGAGTGCGCAATGGCTCGGCGATATCGCCCGCGCGGGCGCGATCGACGCGGAACTGGACTAGCCGCGCGGAGCGGTCCGCACTCCGATCTTCGGGCAAGTCCCGGCCAGCGCGCAGACCTCGCAATCCGGCTTGCGCGCGATACATACCCGGCGCCCGTGCAGAATCAGCCGCATCGAAAACGGCGTCCAATCATCGGCCGGCAGGATCTTCTGCATGTCGATTTCAATCTTTGCGGGATCCGTCTGCCTGGTGAATCCCAGCCGATACGTCAGCCGCCGCACGTGCGTATCCACGGCGAAAGCCGGCTTGCCGTAGATATGCCCGAGAATCACGTTCGCGGTCTTGCGCCCGACTCCCGGGATTTTCACCAATTCTTCCATTTTGTCCGGGACCTCGCCGCCGTAGTCCTTGACGATCTTCTGGGCGGCTCCGATCAGCGATTTCGTTTTCTGGCGAAAGAATCCCGTCTTGACGATTAACTCTTCGACGTGCCGGCGGTCCGCCGCCGCCATCGCGCGCGCGTCGGGATATTCGCGGAAAAGTCCGGGCGTTACGCGATTGACGCCCACGTCCGTGGATTGCGCCGAAAGAATCGTCGCCGCCAGGCATTGCCACGGCGTTTTGAAGTCGAGGGTGATGCGCGCCTCGGGATACAGCTTCGCAAGCGCGCGCGAGACTATCCCCGCGCGTTTCTTCAAATCCGCGATTGATTCGCGTGCCGCCACGATTGCTCAGCCGATGGCGCGCCGGCTGCGCTGCTCATGCGTGAAGCCGGCGACTTCGGCGTCCTCGCGCGCGCGATCCCATCCGAGCTCAGCCGCCATGATTCGCGCGACGGCCGGCGCCGCCGCTTCCGCCTCGACCGGAGAACGCCACGACAACGACGTGCGCCGAATTAAAAAGTCGCCGATCGAATGCGCCATCTCGCTGCCAACGGCGTGGACCACCTCGGCTCCCAAAGCGGGACAGCCGGGCGACAGCGGCTCGGCCAGTTCGGGCCGCCGGGCGGCAATTCGCGCGACAATCGGCGCGCGCGTCCCGTAACGCGCTTTGAGGATTTCAGCCGATTCGGCCGGGATGCTTCGCATCGCCGCGCCGCCGCCCGGCTCGTCGTCCGCGCCCAGCGGCCGCGCGCCGGGAAACGGTGTCGCGAGCGTTGGGCAAATTTGCTGCGGACGTCCGAGCCTCTTCATCACGAGATCGACGAGCTTCTGCGCAATCTCGCGATGCGTGGTAAACTTCCCTCCCGCCACCGTGATCAACCCCGACGGACCCTCGAGTATCACTTCCTCGCGCGGCACCGCCGACGGCGCCGCCGCCTCCTTCTCCCCCCTGACGAGCGCGCGCAGTCCGGCGAAGCTGGCCGCCACATCGGCATTCTTAAGCTTGATCCCCGGCAGGCTCTCGGCCAGCACCGCGAGCAGATATTCGATGTCGTCCGGCTGCGTCCTGACGCTTGCGGGATCGCCCGGATAATCAGTGTCGGTCGTGCCCACCAGCACGTAACGCTCATGCGGCATCACGAACACGATTCGCCCGCGCTCGTCGCCGAGCACGATCGATTCGCGCACCGGCAGAACCGTTCGCGCAAACACCAGATGCACGCCCTTGGTCAATCGCACGCACGGTTTCGACAACGGATCGTCCATCCGCCGAATCTCGTCCACCCACGGGCCGGCCGCGTTCAGGAATTTCCGGGCGCAAAGCTCAAGGCTGACGCCGCCGAGCAGATCGCGCAGGCCGGCCGACGCGATCTTCCCGTCGGTCATGCTGAAGTTTTCGACCGCCGTGTAATTGGCGACCGCCGCGCCGTGCAAATCCGCGTCGAGCACGTTCTCGAACGTGACGCGCGCGTCATCGGCCCACGCGTCGAAATACATCGCGCCGCCGGTCAACCCGTCCCGGCTGAGCGCGGGCTCGGTCTCGCGCACCTCGGC
>Ga0187856_1002436_pt1 | contig 13669 bp, 24 predicted proteins | sample June2016WEW_8_40_FD_132443 | JGI IMG/M metagenome (GOLD analysis project Ga0187856, IMG submission 132443) | Peatland microbial communities from SPRUCE experiment site at the Marcell Experimental Forest, Minnesota, USA - June2016WEW_8_40 | ecosystem: Environmental > Terrestrial > Soil > Wetlands...
AAGCGCGGTAGGAAGGGGAAATCACAGGAACGGATTGTTAGGAGGAACCGACGAAGTGACGGATTGAATTCATAATTTGGCCGCGTTAGTTCTATCAATACGCAGATTGTGGCGATAGATCCGCGACTTGACGGAAATTGAGCAGAGTTTGCCTCGCCGGTTGGCCTGTATGCATTCGTGCTCAGAGAGCAAGCGTATGATTTCGCTGTTGCTGGGACGGTTTATTCAGAATGCCGCGGTGCGCAATAACTGTCAGAATATTAACAATCCGTCAGCGCGAACGTGCCAGAATTAAAATTCGGTGTTAGGATGCGCCCGTATTCGCCGGCCAAACGACCAAAAGTACCGGAGGGCCTACGCATCTACGCGATCGGCGACGTACACGGCTGCGCCGACCTTCTCGACCAGGTCCTATCACGCATCGATGCGCATCAATCCGCTCATCCAGCGTTCCGGCCGGTGGAAATCTTTCTCGGCGACTACATCGACCGCGGACCCGCGTCGCGGGAGGTGCTTGACCGCCTAATCGCACGCAGCCGGGAACGCGAGACGGTATGCCTAAAAGGAAACCACGAGACATTTGTCAAGGGCTTCCTGAACAATCCCGCCATCCTCAGTGAATGGCGCCACTATGGCGGTCTCGAGACCCTGCTGTCCTACGGGCTTGTACCGTCGGTAAACATGGATCCGGCTGAGCAGGCGAGGCTGGCCACAACCTTCAGTCAGGTTTTGCCCTTAAGTCACCGGTTATTCCTCGGCGGTCTGAGACAATCATTCACTTGTGGAGATTACTTTTTCGTCCACGCTGGGGTGCAACCAGGCATTCCGCTTGCAGAGCAGCACGAGAAGGACCTGTTATGGATACGCGAGGATTTTCTTCTCTGTGAAGCCGACTTCAGTAAAATCGTTGTTCACGGCCACACCCCGGTGCCGGAACCTGAAATTCGTCCCAACCGGATCAACATCGACACCGGAGCCTACGCGACCGGACAGTTGACCTGTCTGATGTTGGAGGGTGCCGAAAGGCATTTTATCTGACGGCTCTCTTGCCAGAAACGTTGCATACGCCATTGCTGTCGGAAAACAATATACTTTTATCGACTAACTTAAATCAACCGCAGCGGATGTTTGATAGAGGCCTCGCCAGCGAACCGTTCGCGCCGGGTGCAGGCATGACACGCTATTTCTTCGATTTCACGGCCCAAGGCCAATCGCTGTACGATTACGAGGGTGATGAGTTTCTAAACCCCAAGGGGGCTTGCCAGTATGCGGAAGTGATTGCCCTGGATTTAAAGCACCGTCTGAGTGGCGAATGGGACGGTTGGTCAGTTGAGGTTCGCGATGCCAAAGGCCGGAAATTCTTGTCATTGCCAGTAGCAATGGCAGAGTTGATGGTGGCCTAGACTTTGCGATCCGGGTCGATACCGGGCAATTGACCTGCCCGTTTGCCACCTCGCAAGCTAGGCCTTTGTTTCGCGGCACGACCCTCGAATCGCCTTTTTCTCGAAACCGCCTTGTCTGTAGGTGGTACGAAAGGAGCGTCATACGCCCCGAGGAGATCGAAGCTCCTTCCGCGTCTCCCAGGAAGCGATCCATTCGCTGACGCGCGCATCAGCGGTGGCCTTTGCCCCGATCGAGCGAGGTGAGGGCCCTGTTTATGCCAGCGACCCTACCACTCGTTATGTCGAGAAAGGCCGAAACCGCTTCGGCGGCAAGGAATGCTCTGCTGCGACCGGTGCTCTTGGCGAGTATTAGAAACCTAGCTTTTGCTGAGCGGTCGAGGCGAACAGAAAAAGTCTCTGTGAATGGCGTTTACAGTATAGCACAGGTGTGAATTTTTGCTCAAAACAAGTGCCAAACATGTCATGAATTTTGGATGAGGGAGGGTCGAGCGGATTTGCAGCTCGCGCGCGAGTGACGGTCCTTTTACGCGCTGTTCATCAAACCGGGAGCATGCTCGATAAAGTTTAGGAGATACAGCTATGGCGATTGATGAACGGCGGTCGAACGTCGGACGACGTTCAGGCAAAGATCGGCGGCGCGCCGTTGACACGCGTACCGAAGAGGAAAAGCGGGTGGTGGGCGAAAGGCGGTCAACAATTGACCGCAGATCGGGTTTGGACCGACGGTCGAGCGCCGCACCGGCCTACACTCCCAGCGGCGGTCGGCGCGACGTTTAGTTTTTAACGGCTGCCAGTGAAGTGGTCATATGGGCAGCGATGGCTGCACTTTACCACGCCTCGGCACGTACGGATTTTGGAGGGTTTGAACCCCCAGCGGGGCTTGGTTGAGCCGCGGAAGGGCGTCTGTTGTGGGCTGTTGCGGCGTCCGAGGCCGACAAAAAAAGCCCCAGTAGGGGGTACTGGGGCCAATCAAGGCAGGAATTATAGCTTCCCTTGGACGGGAGGCCACGCGAGAAGCCTACGCGGATCGTGGCCGTGGTCAATGCTAGGCGCTACTGAGTTGAAGTTGCGCTTGTGGTGGTGGCGGTTCTGGATCAAGTGGCAGAGAGGCGGCTTTGGCCAGTGGCGACTTGGCCGGTGTGCTATGCCTAAACCCGACGAATATCGCACGATGGCTGACGAATGCCTCCGGTCGGCACGAGAGGCTCAGACCAAAGAGGAACGTCTGCTGTATCTCAATTTCGCTCGAGTTTGGCTGGAGTTCGCATCGCGTCAAGATGCTGAAGCTTCCCCTCCTCGTTTGCCGCCAGCGCCGCATCTGAAGGGGTCATCCGCTGACTAAGTCGGGTGGCGACCGCTGTCCTCCAGGTGGTGGGTCAGTTTGAATAAGGCGGCATTACCGGTCTTGTGAACGCCGCAGGTGGCCATGATACTGTTGGAATGACTATAATTGCGGAAAACCTGTCTTCCACGTGATACTTACTGATCGCGATGAATGGGCGGTCGAGGTCGAGTGGGGCGATGGCACGCTTGAGCGAATTACTACTTTTAAAGCCCATATCTTGGCTACGATCTGGGTAAGCACTCAATCCGACGTATGGCTAAAGGTACGGGGTATTTTCAGTGGCTCGCCATCCGAAACGCCCTAGGGACTTCTCCCAAGCCGCTAAGCTGGTCGTGGATATTGCCACGGGGCAAATCGCCCCGCCGGTCGAGGCACATAGGTGAGATGCGAGATTCCGGCACGAAAGTCACCTTCGACCCTCAGCCCCTCCGGGCTGGCCCTGGCGAATGGCACATAGTTGCCACTTATCACCCAAGCGGACAGCAAGAACATATCAGCGGGTTTCGCGATGAAGCGGACGCCAAGGAGTGGCTTACGGGCAAAGGTTGCCAAGCGTGGCTAAAGGCGAGAGGCTATGCGAATGAAGCCCCCAAAGCGACCGCGTGATTTGACCGGGAGCTGCCGCTGCTATCAATGAATACTCCGTGCAAACGTCAGGCGACGCCCATTGCGATCTGCGCCCAAAGTGTCCAACGCACGGCTAATCCTAGTAGTGTTGGAACGCAAGGGGTGAGTTTTCAATGACAACGCTTGATCGCCCGGCATTACGATGATTTGTTGCGTCGATCTTTCAGAATTGTTAGATTTCCGCACTCCAAGGAATATCATCCGGTTTTTTGTCCCGATCACCCCGTGAACCCGTCGCCCCACATTGCGTTTCGCCTGATAACGCTGCTCTTCGCGGTCTTGCTCTTCATCCAATGCATCTGGCTTTTGCTCGCAGAGTTTTCCCGGCCGAGCATTGATCGATTGCCGACCGACGTTTCTGCCGCAGACATCGCAGCGCAAAAGCGTGACGCTGCCATCTGGGCGGCATCGATCGGCGTTATTCGCGGAGATCTGTGGGCGGACAGCGCCTTCACTTACACGAATTTGATATTGGACGAGAGGCGAGACAGCTGGACCGCAGACATTACGCCGACCTTGGGGCGCGCACGTGCAATTTCGGAACGTGCTGTCGATCTTGCGCCGACCCAATTTGGCGCTTGGTTAGTGCTCGCTGGGCTGGCAGCTCGTTATCCATCCCCGGGGTTCACCGCCACGGAAGCTTTGAAAATGTCCTATTACACTGGACCAAGCGAGCCGGACTTGGTGCCACTGCGGTTGCGCATCGCGACGTATTCCGATGTTTTAACCGATATTGAACTGCGCCAGTTTGCCACCCGTGATCTACGGCTTCTCCTTGCCCGAAATGAGAAGTCCGCGATAGCCGTAGCCTACAACGCGGCCTCACCGCCCGGGAAGCGTTTCATCGAACAGACGGTCGGTGAGATCGATCCGTCTGCTCTCGTATTCCTCCGAGCTGAGCCGCAGAAGCAATCCCTGCCACATTGAATGCATTACTTTCAAATCGAATACGTCGTAATATGATGGGATGAAGTATGCGCGAAAACAGCTGGACGGTTTGGGCTCCATCAAGCACAGAGCTGCTCGGATTGCTGCATGGAGCTTGGCGACAGCCATCATCGTTCTGTCGGTGGTTCCTCCTGGTCTGCGACCTGAAACCGGTACGCCCCATGACCTCGAGCATTTTATGATTTATTTGGCCACTGGACTTGCATTTGGTCTGGGTTATGACCGGAAGCGTGGTCTGCTCGCGATCCTGCTCGTGATCTTCTCGGGTTCCGTCGAGATCATACAACTATTCATTCCGGGCCGGCATGCACGCCTTAGCGATTTCATTGTCGACGCGCTGGCAATGTGCTGCGGCGTGATGACGGTATCGTTGGTCAGCCGGATGCGCCCCGGCATTTAGGACCTCAAACGTGATTGTAATTGTCATTTCGGTTATGGTGATTTTGTGCTGTTACAGTCGCCTGCGCCGGTGGCCGGTGCTCAGTATCGTGCGTGCTACCCGCCGCAATCAACGAAGCTCACTACCCACTGCAAACACCTGGTGTAAAACGAGAAATCTCATGATCAAGTATCTCTTAATTCCGGCAGTCCTCGCATCCTTCCCGTTGGCCTCCACCGTCGTGTATGGACAGACCACCGGCAAAGCTCCATGTGGCTCATTCCAGAAATTGCCGAATGGCAAATGGAACGTAGTAAGGCCAGTCAAAATCGAAAATGGAAGGACGAGCGTCATAATAAATCCAGGTACGACCATTGGCCCTGGGACGCGTGTTCTCGGCACCGATATCTACGCAGCCCTTCAGCAGAGCTGTCATTAGCGGGAGCCCTGTGGCGTTTGGCATAATACCATGTTCCACCCTCTACTTGGAGCTGCCTTTCCCCTTGACCTTTTGGGCGGCCGAGCATCGTTGTAATGGCTTCATACGCACTGGCTAAGCGCACGAAGTATTCGTGCATTAAACGACAAATTGATGGTCGAAGGCTCCGGCGAAGGTGCAAGGATAAAAGATAAGTTCAGAAATTTGTTCCGCTCGCGTCATGGGCTCCCCCGACGTCAGCACGGGGTGCAGCGCTAAAAGGCTTCCTGTCCTAGCACGCACCAGTACGGCTGCCGCGACCGGGGTGCGCAGTGGCACACCAGATCACTCACTTTGGGTCAACCTGCGCTGCCGTAGCAGCTCCATGGGCCTATACCGCCATGGGCCTATACCGCCTGTTGGTCGAGCACTCGTAAGAGTTTCCGCAGCGCTTCCTTGACTTCATCATCCAGACGATCGTTGTCAAGCGAGCCGGGCGCGAGGTCGCGGTGTTGCGCCGCGACGTTTGAGATCGCGCGTTCGCTTGGGACGCTCCAGACCGGTTCCCGCCGATCGGCGGGCACCGCTCGCTGTCGCAGAAATGTCATTCTCACGATCCGGCGCACAATCATTCCCGTAATTAACAATCCGATTGTAAGGGCCAAAAGCATACCCACGGGCATCTCGCTTTGAGGATCTGCCGTCTGGGTTGGCGCGGCGACCTGCCTATCCACTCCGGCGTCATTCCGTGCGTTTTTGTTAGAATTGGCAGCCGATGCGGGCACCTCTTGCGTCTGCTTCGCTTTCTCCTCTGGGGCACTTTCCGCAACGGCCTCCGGCGTAACGTCCCCGGCAGGCGATGGTGGGTCAGGCCACGCAACTTTATCGGCGCTAGCGGGTGCTGGTGGGTCAGGCCATGCCACTTTGTCGGCTCGAGTGGGTGCTGGTGGATCAGGCCACGCCATTTTGTCGGCACCAGCGGGTGTTGGTGGGTCACGCCACGGCACTTCGGCGGCACCCGTTTGGCGGCTTACCTGGGTATTATGTTTAATGCTGGCTGTCGTCGGCCTGTCTTCCGACGCGGCCGGCGCCGCCTGAAACGGTCGAAGCTCCAGGGGTGCTCGTCCCGGCTGTCCCTGTACCGCCTGTTTTTGAATTGCTTGATCATCTGTCCGTAAATACCAGCACTTGCTTCGTTTGACTGGGTCCGTGCGATAATGCCAATGACTGCCCTCCGGCGGCTGCGCGTTCGGCGCGGAGAGGCAATTCTCTTCCGCGCGCGCGGGACCGGTCGTCAAGCTTCCGCCTCCGACCGCCATGAGCAAAATGGCGACCACTGGAATAAATCGGGCTCTTTCGGTCATGAGAGGCCCCCAACTACCAATGGTCGAAAAAATGTTTGGACTAAATTAGGTTTGAATGCGTCGCAAATGTGACGATTCGCGCTTGATTGCAGTCGTATTGCGCGATGGCGTCGTCTGCGGGTGGACTCTGCGAGTTGCGCACAGCCATTTTGAGATTAAGCGCATCAATCACCGGGCAGCCTCAGCTTGACGGCGTCTGCACGAATTGGACGGAGAACTTTTTAAGCCGCATGCGTGACACCGAAATCGGGCACCATCACCATTTAGCAGGCGCCTAACTGCTTCGGTATTCGGAAGAGGCAAATTGGCGCGAAGGTAACGCGCCTCAAACGGTGATCGGGCGTATCAGATTGCTGGGATAACAATGAACCGGAAACCGTCCGTCGATTTTAGATGCCCTCCAGGACTCAATCATAGCCCGGCACATCGAACGCGCCCCATCAGCGGCCTCGTCTACGGCTCAATAGTCCGCGACCCTCGTTATTCTTCAAGCAGGGAATTCGGCAGCTTAAAGCGTAGACGTTCGTTCGGCCGGGGATCGAATAGCTTTCGACTGCCTGAGCCGACACACTTGAACTTGGCGGCATAGTGGACGGAAAAACGCGACCCCTCGTATAACTCGCGCGCGTGCGCGAACACATGGCGACGACCCGCTTTATTGACATGGAGGCGAACCATCTGCTGGCATACGGGACACTGTGTCACTAGAGGGTAACGCCGTCGCCTTCCTACGAGTTTTATGAACTCAATAACCCAAACGGACAGGTGCTGCGGCATATTCACCTCCTCACGATGGCGAGCTACTCCAGTACACCTCTATGTCTAACAATTGATAACCAAGCTGGCGTATTGCTCACCAGTTTCCGCTTCGGAAACAACTGCGTTGCTCTAACTATCCCGCTGGGTATCGTGACCGTAGGTTTTGTGAACAAGCTCTTCAATGGCCGTCTCGATGGGTTCAGCTGAAATATCCAAGGCTCCTGCCTTGATGGGTTCTCCGATCAATTCCTCGTACAACGCTTTCAATGCCTTCCTGTTTGCTAACACTCGCTCCTCCACTGCTGTTCGCAAACCTAACATGACTGCCGAGACCCATTTCTGAGCAACCTCTTCCGCGCCGCCTAAATTCTTCGCCGTTCGCAAGTAGCTGCGTTCCGCCGTGTCGAAGGCGCGCGCCCGATCTTCAACGGGCATGAATGCGATTATCTGTGCGATTTCCGGAATGCCTGCAACGACCGCTTCCAGAACTTTTCCCTCTTCTGAACTCGACGCCATCAGATGACACCTACACAACATGGCAAGTTTATAATAATATCTCGTTTTGCCATTCGCTGCACCGTTGATTTTTCGCTCCGGAGGTGCGACGAATGACTTTGCTCAGCGCCTTGGCGCCGTCGATGATGAACAGCCGGCAGACTGTAGGGTCGAGCCCGCGCGCGATCAAATTGTCGATAAGCGCCTGCACGACAGCGGTATTCTCGGTCGCTCCTTCGACCAGGCCGAGCGGATGTTTGTCGCCGTTCCCATCGACGCCGAGCGCGCCGACCAGCACCAAGCCGATGTGCAGCCCGTCGATCTGGACGACCAGGAGGTCCAGTTTCGACAGGTCAGACGCCATCCACGCGGCCAGCCGCTCGGCGGATAGCGCGACGAACCGGCGCGAGGCGGCCGACTTCGAGGTGCCGTCCCCGGCGATGGCCGGCAGATCGCCCTCAGGAAGCCGTACAGCCCGCCTGAGCTTGCGCGTCGACACGTTGATCAGCATTAAGGTTCATGGCTCAGCGGCCAAGCCAGTCCTCGGCCTGTGCCGCGGTCCAGGTCGGCAGCGCAACTTCATGGCCGTCGAGACTGCGCACCCGCGGGCGATGCACGGCAACCTTGCCGCCATGGAACCCGATCTTTCCCTTGGTTCTGCCCCAACGGTAGCCGACACGGCCTCCACGACGGCTATGCGGCGCGCCGGCAAGTTGCTTTGCGTCCTCGCACAGCATTCGCTCAATGGCTCCGATCCCGGCGGTCAGACAAAAGCGTTTGAATGAGCTGTCCACAGCTTGCCAAGCCGCTTCAGGCACGAGCGCGAGCGATGAAGGCACGGTAATAGTCGTCATGGCGTTGCTCTCCTGTGCGGATTCGACACCCCGAGCCTAGCGGCTCAAGGTGGGCAACGCCTCCCTCCCTAATTCAACAGAGGCCGGGCAATCCTGGCGCCGCGAGCCTTTCCATTTAGCGGAGATTCTACAGGCTATTTAGCAGAGATTCCACAGGTTTGCGATGGCGTTTGCGATGGCTCATTTACACAGGCTCTTTTCTAGGTATCGGTCTCCTTTGAGCGAAAGAGCGGCACTCCGAACGCGGTTGGCGAGATACTGCTGGGCCGCAGGGCCCAAATCTAGTAGCCCCAATTCGGATAATTCCTGCTGAGCTTTTTCGCACGCTTCTGCATTGCCATCAAATACGTATAGCATTGTCGCAGGATATTGATATTCGCCATGAGCTAAGTCATTACTTTGAAAATGCTTAAGCAGCTTCCGTGCATTGTCACTTAGTTGCATAGCGACACCATAAAACAGAACGGCTTGCACCACATATCCCCCATTCACTGATATGGCAACGGCTACCTGATAGTGCCCCAATTCGAAGACGGGACTTGGCCCAATCAAGGAGGCCCTCACGAGCCCCGAAACCTACCCTCTTTGTGGCCGCGATCGGGACCGCGATGCGATTCTCCGAAGGCCGCAACTTCGCCGCCTGGTTAGGCCTGGAGACGCGCTAACACCGAAAGTCGCTAACCATATGCATTCAATCCTGGCAGCAGCTAAAAGCATAAGGACTCACCTCAGGTGATGTTGCCCAAACCGCCACTCTCAGGCGGCCCGTTCGATTTTGTAGGGACGGACAAGAAGGTCAGCGGGAATTTTCCAGGTCTCGCTGATCTTGTGGATCATGTCGACCGTGAGGGCACGCCGCCGTGAAAGAATTTCCGATGCGCGCGACCGCGAGTCCAAAAGCTCGGCCAGTTCTGCCTGAGTATGCCCGAGTTCCTCGATGGCGTAGTTGAGCACGTCGATCGGATCAAAGCTCTCATCAATATCGATCGGCCATCGCTTCGCTTCGTAAATTTCGACAAGTGCGAGGAGTACGTCAAGCCTGTCACCTTCCTCGGTGCCCTCCGATGCACCCCAGCAGGTGTTGATCTCGGCGAGAGCTGCCCGGTGATCTTTGTCAGTACGGATCGGTCGGATTTCCATCAGTTGCTCCCTCTAGAATTGCAATATGGTCAAAGCGTCGACGCGGTCGTACTCCGCATGGGTGCCGATGAACTTCACGAAGGCTACCTGGCGGTGAAAATCGAAAGCGACCACCAAACGGTAGTTTCCTCCTGCAACTTCGAACCTGATACGCTCGCGGTTCAGCACCTTGGATTTCGGAGCCGCTCTCTGGACCTCATCCGTCGAGGCCCAATGCGCAGCTTTGACGAGTTTGTACCAGCGTTCGAGCGCAACCTTGGCCTCCGGATGCTTGCGCCAAAAGTTGACGAGCGTGTTTCGGGCAATGACCCTCATGGCACGACATAACATGTTCCCAACATGGGAACAAGCGCTGGAAAACGGTGAGTGCTGGAAATGGAAGTTCAGGTTAGGCGGCCCGCACGCCTATGCCGATGATCGCGCAGCGAATGGCGGCGGCTTGCGCGGCCAAGTGGATGGACGCAATCGAAACGGTATTTGCGGAATTGTTCGCGGCAATCGCGGCGCGATTGGCGCCGCCTTGAGCATCCCTCGCGGCACGCAGCCCCGCCATTCGATCGGAGCCGGCGGCGGACCAGTCTCCACGTTGTTGGGTGGCGATTTCCGCTACCTTTCCTCCGCGTAACTACGCGCGATTTACGCGGCGAGCGCGTAGTTCCGGTACGGATTATGCCGGCGATCCAGCCCAAAAGGCTTTTTCACTTGATATCAAACTTTACTACTAAGTATTTTACAAGTATTCATTCATGATTACAATTATCTCGCCCTTTCCAAAACAATAACCAAAATACCTTCATAGTAACTTAGAGGACTGAAAACGGAAATAAATTTAAAATTGTACCATTCGCAATTAACCTGCCAGCTGGCTTCACGCTGAACTACTTTAAACTACATTAAGCCTAGCCTGAAACGATATTAAGCCTACAATCCTTATGGAAACGGAGCTGATTCCGTGCGATAAACAGCCAAACACATGGCCTGACGCAAAACGAGTCGAACGTGAGTTCTTCTCGTGCGGAGGCCATGGTGACATCATCTGCACGCGGACGTCCTTTCCTCAAAGGCAATCCTGGCCGCAAACCAGGATCCAAGAATCGCGCCACCGTCATAGCAGCGGCGCTGCTGGAGGGTGAAGCGGAAGCTTTAGTGCGCAAGGCGGTCGAGCTCGCGAAGGGCGGCGACCGCCAGATGTTGAAGTTTTTGCTTAGTACACTGCTGCCGCGCGGTCGACTCATCACCATCGATCTGCCGCGGATGGTTTCTGCCAAAGATACAGTCGAAGCCCTCGCACGCATTACGCGCGCCGTCTCGGAAGGGATGATCAGCCCGGCTGAAGCAGCTGCGCTCGCGGCGCTGATAAATTCGTTCAGCAATGCGTCAGCAAGCCAGCCTCCCTCGCGCGATTTGACGCCGCGTCTGACCGATTATTTGTGATTGCAAGAAGAGGAGTAGCCAAATGGCACGAAGCAAACTTGCGCGTTGGCGCGCCGACCCAATAAAGTTCATCGAGCAGGTTCTAATCAATCCCGAAACCAAGAAGCCGTTTGTGCTGCTCGAGGCCGAGCGCACGTTTCTCAAATACGCCTTCGCGACTGGCGAGGATGGGCGGCTGCTCTATCCGGAGCAAATATTTGCCTGTCCAAAAAAGTCTGGCAAGACGACGTTTGCGGCGATCTACGCGATCACGATGGTACTGTTGTTTGGTGGCAGCTACGCCGAGGTCATCTGCGCGGCCAATGACCATGACCAAGCCATGGGTCGCGTTTTCGCAGCGGTCAAGCGAATCGTGGAGTGCTCGCCGTTGCTGCGCGCCGAGGCCAAGATCACCGCCAACAAGATCACGATCGCCGGCGCCGCCATCGGTGCCATTCCGAGCAATTATGCGAGTGCGGCCGGCAGCAATCCCGTCCTGTCGATCTTCGATGAGCTGTGGGCCTACCGCAGCGAGCGCTTGCATCGGCTGTTCGATGAATTGGTGCCGCCACCAACGCGCCAAATCGCTTGCCGCTTGACAGTCACTTACGCTGGATTCACGGGCGAGAGCGCCCTCCTTGAAGAACTCTACCATCGCGGCCTGCAGCAACCCCAACTCGCTCCCAATCTTTACGCCGGCGAGGGCACGCTCATGTTCTGGAGCCACGAACCGATTGCTCCGTGGCAGACAGACGCCTGGAAAGTCGAGATGCGCCGTCGCTTGCGACCAAATCAGTACCTGCGCATGATCGAGAACCGCTTCGTCCGTGACGAAAATAACTTCATTGACATGGCCTTGTGGGATGAATGCACGGATCCGCGCATCGGTCATATGGTTGCAGACAAAACGTTGTCGGTTTGGGCCGCCGTGGATGCCTCGACCAAACATGATTCCACGGCGCTCGCCGCGGTCACCTGGTCCCAGCAATACCAGCAGGTACGATTGGTTGATCACTATATCTTCACCCCGAGTACGGAGCGGCCGGTCGATTTTTCCGTCAACGTCGAACAGACATTGCGCGAATGGAGCCGACGGTTCAATCTCCGCACCGTCTGGTACGACCCCTATCAAATGGCGGCTTCGAGTCAACGTCTGCTACGTGAGGGTCTACCGGTGAAAGAATATCCGCAGACCGTCGGCAACCTAACAGCGATGGGCGAAAATCTGTTCGCCCTCATTAAGAACCGCAATTTGTTAGTGTATCCCGACCGGGAGATCCGCACCGCGGTCTCAAGCGCCGTCGCTGTTGAAGGCGCCCGCGGCTGGAAGATCGCTAAGGATAAGCAATCACATCGCATCGACATCGTCGTCGCTCTCGGCATGGCCGCGCTCGCCTGCGTCAAAGATCAGGGCGAGCCGACGTACGATACCACCTACGCAGGCTTTCAAAACGGACCTGATGACCCTTACGGCACCCGCTCTTGGCAAGACTTGCGAACCGCCTTGTATTTGCAATCTGGGGGAACGTTCCGGCTATGGTGATCCTTAGCGCCACTCAACCATTATTTGAATATGGCCATGTAGGCTGTCGGCGCGACTCGAGATAAGAGGCGCGACCTTCACCGCGACCTCGAAGTCAACATTGCTGCCCGGATAATCCCAAGGAACTCTGGCATCGGATTTCGCGTCGCAGATGTTGATCCCCGAAACGCCGTAGCCTCGAGCACGAGCCGCAGCCTCTCCTCGACCGGATCCTTGAGCTTGCGGCCGCGCAGCGTCGCCTCCGACTTGGCCCGGCGGTAGAGATCATCAGAGATGTCAACTGTAGTCTTCATTGTGAGTATGGGCGCGTCACTCAAAACGCAAGTTAGATTGGGGGTTCAATTGGGCCGAGCAGTGTGCAGGAAGTAGCTAGTCCGCAGTCGCTCAGCCGTGAACGTTCCGTCCTAGCCCTTCTTCTGTTGTTGCTTTCGCAACCGGACGCCGGGACCACCGCCGTTCTCGTCGATGAATTCGACGCCGGCGGCTTCCAGTGCGCGGCGAACGGCCAAGTCGTTTGCTGTGGTCATTGAAGTCTCTTTGTCCGCCAGCTCAGCGCGGCGGATCGTCGTAACACTTAACGCGGTTTCTCGAGCAAGATCTTCCGCACTCCAGCGGATGAGCGCGCGTGCAGCCCGGAGCTGGGCGCTAGTAAGCTGTTTAAGTTCCATATTGACTGTTTAATCCATTATGATATGTTTCATTCCATATGGACTGATCGTCGCATACGACATGTCCTAAACAAACGTCATTTTTGACGTTGGAGAAAGGCATGAATTCAAGCATGTGGACAAAAGCTAATACCGACCGCCGCTGTTTCATCGGTGGCTCGGACGCCCGGATCATAATGGGCGATGATGAGGGCGCCTTGCTGCGGCTGTGGCGGGAAAAACGCGGCGAGGTCGAGCCGGAGGACCTGTCCGGCAACCTGATTGTGCAACTCGGCCTCGCCACCGAGAAGCTTAACCGGCGCTGGTACCAGGC
>Ga0187856_1002441_pt1 | contig 13659 bp, 5 predicted proteins | sample June2016WEW_8_40_FD_132443 | JGI IMG/M metagenome (GOLD analysis project Ga0187856, IMG submission 132443) | Peatland microbial communities from SPRUCE experiment site at the Marcell Experimental Forest, Minnesota, USA - June2016WEW_8_40 | ecosystem: Environmental > Terrestrial > Soil > Wetlands...
CGCAGAGTCTGGGCGAGGTGGATCGCTGAGCGCGATGAGTCCTGCGAGCTTCATCGCCGTCGCGCTTCCGACCGCGACCGCCAACACTCTGAAACCCCTTGCTTCGAGTTCGTTCGCCGCCGCCGTCGCGGTCGGCGCCGGCTGCGCGAGGCCGATGACCACGGCAGAGGCGCCCTTCACGATACGTTGCGTGCCATCGCCCGGCGCATCGACCGTCGCCTCGGACATCTTCGTTGCCGGATCGAACGGCACGAACTTAATCATCTTCGGCGCGTCGGCGACGGGCTTGCCTGAGACAGCAGACCGAATGGCTCCGTCGACCGGGTCCTGTCCGCCATCGGAGCTGGCCAGCGCGGCCAGCGCCAAAACATGCGCTTCGTCGAAGCCGGGCATGGGATGAATGATCGTCACCGTCAGCGCGTTTTGGGTCAGCGTGCCGGTTTTATCGGCGCACAAGACATTCATGGACGCCGCTTCGTCCACCGCCGTGAGGCGCGTCGGGAGAACCCCCAGCTTTGCGAGCGCGCGCGCGCCAAGCGCCGCCGCAAGGGTGAAAGTGGCCGGCAGCGCGACCGGTATCGATGCGAGCACCGCCGTCAGGACGAGGGGGATGATCTCGGCGAGCGGCATCTTGAGAAACCACGCATAGGCGACCAGCAGCGCGATGACGACGCCGTTGAACGCAGCGAGATTGCGCACCACGCGCAGCACCGCTTTCTGCTGGGAGCTCACAACATGCGCGGTGCGGACGAGTTCGGCGGTGCGGCCGAACTTGGTGCGCGCTCCGGTCGCGGTGACCTCCGCCGTCGCCTCACCGCGCCTGACCAACGCCCCTGCATAGGTCTGCACGCCGGCGCCGGCTTCGATGGGTACGGATTCGCCGGTAAGCATGGATTGGTCGAGCAGGATTTCTCCCCCGGTGAGGTGCACATCCGCGGCGACCACGGCACCGTTGGAAAGCTTCACTACGTCGCCTGGGACCAGCTCGGCCGCGGGTATGGTCTTCCACGCGCCGTCGCGCCGGACGGACGCGTTCAGCGCGAGCCGGGACTTCAGCGCGGCAAGGGTCGCCTGAGCGCGGCTCTCCTGGAACAGCCCGAGTACGGCGTTGAACGCCAAAAGACCGGCGATGATCGCGGCCTCGGGATAGTCACCCAGCGCGACCTGGAGCACGATCGCAGCCTCAAGCATCCAGGGAACGGGCGCCCAGAATTTCTCAAGCGCCAGGCGCAACGGATGGAGCGCCGTATCGGGCATCGCGTTCGGGCCGAACTTCTCCAGCCGACGGCGGGCTTCGTCGCTTGTCAGGCCGTTCTGCGGACTGACAGCGGCAGTGCTGGCCGACTGCGGAGGCGAAGTGCTTTCGGCGGACGAAGGGGTTGTCATTATTCCTAGTCTCCCCTCATTGGGGACATCCTGCATCTCATCCCGCACCTTCAGCTACACGTGTCCCTGCCGGCCGGCGAAACGCCGCCGGCGTCAAATCGGACAGTGTCCTGGCTTTGGCAGCATCGAAAATCCGATAGGCGAGCAGTTTCACGCGGTCATTCACGAGGAACCAAGCCAGAGCATAGCCCCACACAAACCCAGCCCCAGCAAAGCGGAGTCATGAACACGCCATACACCGCAATCAGGGTCGCCAGCATTTGCGTGCCGAGCACCGCGCCCCATAGGATCCGCGCTGGGCGCGCTCTTACAAGCGTGTTCGCCTCCGCCTCTCAGGCGCCTACAGCATCCATTAAGTCCGCAAGTCTCGAGACCTCATGCAGCTTTTGCCCTTTCGAACAGACGCGCTATGGCGTCTTTCGCCTCCTGTTGGATGTGCCGCAGGTGATTTTTATCGCGGAAACTCTCGGCATAGATCTTGTAGACATCCTCCGTGCCTGATGGCCGCGCAGCAAACCATCCGTTCTCGGCAATGACCTTAATGCCACCAAACGGCACGCCATTGCCCGGAGCGGTGGTAAGCTTCGCGCGTATTGGTTCGCCGGCAAGTTTTATCATGCCAAGCTGATCGGACACCAGCGCCGTCAGCAGCTCTTTCTGTTCAGGTGTCGCGGGCGCGTCAATCCTCTCGTAGAAAGGCACTCCCAACTGGCGCGTAAGGCGATCGTATGCTTCGCTGGGGTCCCGCTTGGTTTGTGCGGTGATTTCGGCGGCAAGCAGACCAAGAATTATCCCGTCCTTGTCTGTCGTCCAGACCGATCCGTCTCGCCTGAGGAATGATGCTCCGGCGCTCTCCTCGCCGGCGAAGCCGAGCGCGCCGCCGATGAGACCATCGACAAACCATTTGAACCCCACGGGCACTTCGACGAGCTTGCGGCCGAGCTTTGTTGTGACGCGATCGATGATGCCGCTGCTGACGACGGTCTTGCCGACGGCACAGCCGCTGCTCCAGTGGCGACGATTCTCATACAAGTACGAAATCGCAGCCGCGAGGTAATGATTGGGATTCATCAGGCCGTTCGACCGGGCCACGATTCCGTGCCGGTCGGCATCAGTGTCGTTGGCAAAGGCAACGTCGAATTTGTCGCGCATGCCGATCAGCCGCGCCATGGCGTAGGGCGACGAGCAATCCATCCGGACTTTTCCATCCCAATCGACCGTCATGAACCTAAAGGTCGGGTCTATCGCGTCGCTGACGACCGTTGCCGCGATGCCATAACGTTCGATGATCGGTTGCCAAAAATGGACGCTCGCGCCCCCCAGCGGATCAATCCCGATCCTCACACCGGACGAGCGGATCGCCTCCATGTCGACGACGTTTCCGAGGTCGGCAACATACGAGCCGATATAATCGTGGCGGTGGACGCGAGGAGATTTGCGTGCGCGGTCGTATGAGATTCGTCGCAAGCCATTGAGCTTCTCTTCGAGAAGCGCGTTTGCGGTACGCTCGATCCACGTTGTTACGTCGGTATCGGCCGGTCCGCCATTCGGCGGGTTGTACTTGAAGCCGCCGTCCTCGGGTGGATTATGCGAAGGAGTGATGACGATCCCGTCGGCGAGCCCGCTCTTGCGGTTCTTGTTGTAGGTCAGGATCGCGTGCGAAACGACGGGCGTCGGCGTGTATCCATCGCGCTCGTCGATCATCGCATTGATGTCATTGGCGGCAAATACCTCGAGCGCGCTTGCCAGGGCGGGTTCGGACAGCGCGTGTGTGTCGATACCGATGAACAGCGGGCCGGTGATGCCGCTTCGGCTGCGGTGATGACAGATCGCCTGGCTGATCGCCAGTATATGTGCCTCATTGAAGGCATTGTCGAAGGCAGATCCACGATGACCCGACGTGCCGAACGCGACGCGCTGCGACGGGACCGCCGGGTCCGGTTTGCCGGTGAAATACGCTGTCACCAGCCGCGGCACATTGACCAGCATCGATGGCTCGACTGTTTTGCCTGCGAGCGGGCTTACCTGGCCAGCCACCTTTTTCTCCATTCAAGATCGGGGTGCCGATTGCGCCGTGGCACCTGACCAGGCGCAATTTGAAGTCCGGCGCGAGGGCTTGATCATCCGAGGATGATCCGTACGCGATGGGTCGTGCCGTCGTCCGCTAGCGGGATCCGCGTTTGATTCTCGGGCAGGCCGACGCCGTCGAGCTCCGCACGGACGACACCGCGGCACACGCCGCGCGGGTTCTCGACCTCTATGTCGTAATGGGCGGAGTGGTATCGGAACATTATTCCGAAGCCCGCCCATGTTCTTGGTATGCATGGATCGACGAGCAGCGCTGCTCCCTGCAAACGGAATCCGAGAATCCATTCGAGGCCGGCGCGGTACATCCATCCAGCCGAGCCGGTGTACCAAGTCCATCCGCCGCGTCCGACATGGGGGGGCGTGGAATAGAGGTCGGCGCAGGCGACGTAGGGCTCGACCTTGTAGCGGTGAACCGCATCGGGCGTGTTCGCGTGGTTGATGGGGCTCAGCGTCGAGAACAGTTCGCCGGCCTTGTCGCCGTCGCCGAGCATGGCGAATGCAATCACCGACCAGACGGCGCCATGCGTGTATTGACCACCGTTCTCCCGGATGCCCGGCGGATATCCTTTGATATATCCGGGATCGAGCGGCGTGTGGTCGAAGGGTGGGGTGAAGAGCAGGACCAAACTGTCATCGCGCCGGACGAGGTATTTCTCAACCGCCGCCATGGCTTGCGCAGAGCGGATTGGATCGGCGGCCTGGGAGATCACGCTCCACGATTGTGCGATCGAGTCGATGCGGCATTCGCTGCCCGCGGCGGAACCGAGCGGTGTTCCGTCATCGAAGTAGGCCCTTCGATACCAATCCCCGTCCCAGCCTTCGCGCTCGAGAGCTTCTCCCAAGGCGGCTATGTGTCGCCGCCAATTCGCGGCGCGCTCCTGCTCATCGCGACCATTGGCCAGGCGAGCGAACCCCGTAAGGGTGGCGTGAAGAAACCAGCCGAGCCAGATGCTTTCGCCCTTTCCTTGGTCTCCAACCCGGTTCATGCCGTCGTTCCAGTCTCCCGTGCCGATCAGGGGCAGGCCATGACTGCCGAGTGCGAGACTCTGGTCGAGGGCCCGTGCGCAGTGTTCGAACAGTGTGGCCTGCTGTTCGGACACGGTGGGTTGAAAGAAGGCTTCGTGCTCGCCGTCGCGCAGAATCGGCCCGTCGAGGAAGCGAATCATTTCGTCCAGGACATGGAGATCCCCTGTGACCTCGACGTAGTGGGCGACAACATAAGGTAGCCAGACCCGGTCATCGGAGACACGCGTGCGTATTCCTCGCCCCGATTCCGGCAGCCACCAGTGCTGAACGTCGCCTTCGACGAATTGCCGCGCCGCGGCGCGCAGCAGATGCTCGCGCGTCACTTCCGGCTTCGATACGCAGAGCGCCATGACGTCCTGAAGCTGGTCACGAAAGCCATAAGCGCCGCTCGCCTGATAAAAGGCCGCGCGCGCCCAAACCCGGCAGGCAAGAGTTTGATAGAGCAGCCACCGATTCAGCAGAATGTCCATGGAACGGTCAGGTGTCGTCACCTGAACCGCGCCAAGCGCGTCGTCCCAGAGACGGACGACCGCACCAAGGACGGCCTCAAGATCGGCGGTTCGGTACTTTTTGAGCAACGATTGCGCTTCGGCTTTCGTCGCCGTCTCGCCAAGAAAGGAAACGATCTCGGCGGTACCGTTCGCTGCGAGATCGAGCCGGGTTTGGAGAGCACCACAGGGATCGAGACCGGCGCCGACCCGGTTGGAGAGGGAGGCTGCGCTGACAAGGGCCGCCGGCCGATCGAGCGTGCCGTTACGGCCTAGGAACTCCGTCCGGTCGCCTGTCCATGAGAGCTGGCGGCCGGCGAGGTCCGCAAACGCCACGCGTTGCCCGAACTCGATGCTCCAGGGATTCCGTGCAAGCATCGCCCCGGTCTCTGCATCGATCTCGGTGACGACAAACGGCGCGGAGACGCTGCGGGACGAGCCCAGCGCCCACTCGACATAGGCGGTAACCGAGAGACGCCGAGATCGCCCGGAACGATTTGTAATCTTCAGCCTGGATATCTTGATCGGATCGTCAACCGGCACGTATTGGAGCAGCTCGAGCGAAATGCCATGTGAGACGTGTTCGAACCGGCTATAGCCCTGACCGTGTCGCACGACGTATGACGAGCCTTCCTCGCGGATTGGAAGTGCCGTGGGACCCCATAATTCCCCGCTGTCCTCATCGCAAAGGTAGATCACCTCCCCCGGCGCATCGCTCACGGGATCGTTCGACCATGGGGTGATGTGGTTCTGCTGACTATTGAGCGACCAAGTGTAACCGCTGCCCTCGACCGAGGTCTGGAAGCCGAAGGAAGGGTTGCAGACGACGTTGATCCAGGGAGCGGGCGTCCATTGGCCCCCTTCGAGGGTCGCCAGGTATTCCCGTCCGTTGTCAGCGAAACCGCCGAGACCGTTGAAAAACTCAAGCGTTGGTCGCGGCAGGGCGGCTCGCGATGGCGTGCTCGCCGGCAAGCGTCTTGGCGGCAGGGCCGACGGCTTGGGCTCCGGCACTCTTCTGACTTGCTCGGAGAGGGTCCCGCGATAACCGGCGAGCACCGCTCGAGCTGCGGTCTGGAGCAGGTTGCTCACTTCGACCGAGATCAGGTCGGCGCGCAGGATGAATATCGCTCCTTGCACACCTTCTCCTGTCGGTTTCCGCCGAGATCCATGGGCTCGAACCAGCCCCTCGAGAGAGACTTGGAGATCCTGCGCGTAGGACGGCGGCCTTTCATTCAAAATCACGAGATCGACGGCCAGCTGTTTCATTCGCCAATACTCGTGGGCGAGGAGCAACTGGCGGACGATCTCCAGCTCGCTGGTTTCAGCGATGCGGACCAAGATGATCGGCACGTCGCCGGAGATCCCCTGGGTCCATAGCAGGGATGCCGGGCCGCCGCCCCGTTTGAGTACCTCGGCGGTCGGTCGCAATGTCGGGTCGGAATAGAGCACGCGATTGGCGAGGCGCTGGAAGAGATGCGCTTCGTCGGCGCCGATTCCGAGGTGATAGAGCTCCACTTGTGCCTGGGTCCAGACCAATGTGGTCGCGCGATCGAACGCCATGGCGTCGTGGTGCTTGTCCACGAGATCGAGCGCTTCGTTGCGTGAGGGGGCGATCAGCGTCCAGAACGCGATGCGAGCGGTTGTCCGCGGCGGAACCCGAACATGGCAGCGAAGGCTGAAGATCGGATCGAGCACGGCGCCGACCGTGTTGGAAAGCGGCGAGCCATGGACCACAGCGAGCGGCATCCGAATCCCGCGTCCACGCCCAAGGAAGCGCGCTCGGTCGGTCTCGAACTGCGCGCCGCCAATGGTCTCGCCTTCGACGACGGCGAGGTGCGCTGCCCAAGCCTGAGTGTCGCCGGGTGATCGCAGCCGCCGCGTGGCCAGAATGGCGCCCACGTCTGCAACGAACTCTGTTTCGACGAACAGCTTTGAGAACGCCGGGTGCGCATCGTCGGCGGCATTCGGCGCCAACACGATTTCAGCGTAGGAGGTCAACTCGATTTCCCGAGTCTGGCTTCCAAGGTTGGTAATCGACACACGGCGAACCTCCGCGTCGTCCTCTGATGAGACCGCTACTTCCAACGTCGTCGTGATCGTTCCGTCGTGCCTGATAATTTCGGCACGGCCCTCCGAGAAAACGACCTGGTAACGGTCCGGCTCAGCTCCGCTCGGTTGATAGCCTGCCGACCACACCTCTCCGCTGCGCGTATCCCGAAGGAACACGTAAGTGCCCCAGTGATCGCAGGTGACGTCCTCCCGCCATCGCGTGACCGCCATATCCCGCCACCGGCTGTATCCCGAACCCGCCGCGGTAATCATCACCGCATATCTGCCGTTCGAGAGGAGGTGCGTGCGCGGAGTCAGATCGTGCGGAGAATTGAATCGTCGCAGTGTTGACGACACGGGCTCGCCAATTCTGGCAGCGCCTTGCACCTCGGTCAAAGGTTCGGACATCGCCACGTCGTGCGGCATTCGTTCCTGAAGCAAGAGCTCGGTCGCTTGGATGATCGGCTCGGCATGAAAGCGCTTGCGCATCGCCCCGTCGTGAAGTGCATCGGCGATCGCGACCACGCTCATTCCCTGGTGATGCGCCATGTAAGCACGAACGACGGCGACGTCCGTGCCTTCAGGGAGACGCGCCTTTGTGTAGTCCAGCGCCTCATAACAACCATACCGGCCGCGGCCCCCAACCTTGGCCAGACGCACGAAGTTGCGCGCTGCGGCCTGCGGATCGACCATTGCCGCAAGTGCCGTCGCATAAGGCGCGATAACGGTGTTGTCACCGAGCCCCCGCGTAAGAGCCAGGTCCGGAACGCCAAAGCTGGAATACTGATATGTGAGTTCGATGTCTCGCGCATTGTATGCGGATTCCGAAGCGCCCCACGGCACGCCGAGCTTGGCGCCATACTTCATCTGCTGGCGCACGATCTGGCGGCTCGTCTGCTCGAAAAGACTTCCAGCCGGCGCGCGCATCACCAATGAGGGCATAAGGTATTCAAACATCGACCCGGACCATGAGATCAGCGCGGAACCGTATCCAACTGGCGCCAGGGTACGTCCGAGCCGGAACCAGTGGCGGGTAGGCAGGTCCCCCTTGGCGATTGCTACGAAGCTGGCGAGACGCGCCTCCGATGCGAGCAGGTCATAGCAACCGGGGTCGAGGCTCTCATCCTCAATTCGATATCCGATCGAAAGAAGCTCCCGCTCGCGGTCGAAGAGAAAGTCGAACGCCATCGCTTCGAACATCTTCCGCGCGAGTTCGCCCAGCGCCGCGAGGCGGCCCTCGAACGCCGCGGCCGCTTGGGCGGAGCGCTTGAAGCTTTCGATCAGAGCATCGAATTTAGGGTGACAGTCCCCCGCTGAGTCGGGCTGGGCGGCAAGTTCTGCCCGCTGGCGCGTCAGGATGGAAATAGCCGTCGCACAGAGGTCCGGCAAATCGGCTAGTGTCGGCATTGCGCCCAACAGCTGGGTCAACTCATTGTCGGGAAGGGCTTTGCTTTCGACACTTCCCGGAGCGGCAACCGCAATGTCGGGAGCGACAAGTCCCGCCCACGGCATCAAGCACTCGAGGGCTCGCTGATGACTGAGAACGGACGCGCATACCGCGTCTGCCCAGGTCAACGCTTCGGCGCCGGCGCCGTGGCTTTCGCGGCGTTCCTCGGTCATCGTTCGCGCGATGTCAGTGACTTTCTTGGCGTGCAGCGCAAGCTCCTTCAACCGCCCGGCAATACCCACCGGAGTGGTAGGAGCCTGTCGGAGCGAGGCGGCGAAACTGTCGAGCGCGCCATCCAGATGCATCCGAGTCGCCGATCTTGGATCATCGCCAACCCCGCGCAGGGATTCGCGCATGAGTTCCAGCGCATCTCCGATCCCGACGAGCCATTGCGGACTCATCATCGGACGCCGGACCATTTCCCCACAGGCATTCCCCAGGGCGATCAGGTGTCCCGCGAGATTCCCGCTATCGACCGAGGAGATATACTTCGGGTCCAGCGGACGGAGATCAAGCGTGTCGTACCAGTTGTAGAAATGGCCACGGAAGCGCTCGAGCCCGTCCATCGTTTGGAGAGTCGCCTCCAGTCGCTCCGCGGTCTCGATCATTCCAATCCAGCCGAAGTCGCGGGCAGCAGCCACGGATAAAAGGTACAGACCGAGATTCGTGGGCGATGTCCGATGGGCCACCACCGGCATCGGCTCTTCTTGAAAATTGTCCGGCGGAAGCATGTGATCCTCCGCCGTGACGAAGGTCTCGAAAAAGCGCCAGGTCCGGCGCGCGATCAAGCGCAGCGATTGTGTGTCCGCGGCGGAGACAGGCGGGAGAATCGAAACCGGCGCCGGCAGACTTGTCCATCGCGCGACGGCCGGCGACAATAGCCAAAGACCAATGAACGGCAACGCGACCGGCCAGGAATTCGGCTCGGCCCACGCAACGAAAACCGCGGCCGCGCCGGCGAGGGCCACAGCGCCGGCCATCTGCCGGTAGAACCCGATCAAATCGAGCCGCGGACTTACTTTCGCCTGAGCGGCGGTAACCCATTCGAGCAGATTTCGACGCGACACGGTCAGGCGGAATAGCGTCCGCACGATCGCGTCGGACATTACCCAGGCCTGATGCGCCAGAAGTGTCGCAAGGAGCACAATTTGTGACAGCGCGAGCTTGAGGTCTTCACCGACCGACCACAGATGGATCCGCTTCGAAAGCCCGAGCCGTCGCGGCACGATCCCGGTGAAAAATGGGAGCAGAGCGGGTATCGCAATCGTGGTCAGGATGAACGCACTCCACAGTTCAGCGGAAGCGAACGGCAACGTCCACCCGCCCACCAAGGCGAGGAAGCTGGCCGGCGCAGACAATGACCGGCGTAGATTATCGATCATCTTCCATCGGCCGACGAGCGGGATTGCGCGGTGGCGTCGGTCGCCGTTCGAGGCCGACCTCCGACCGAGAATCCAGGGCAGCAACTGCCAATCACCGCGCACCCACCGATATTGGCGCGCCACGGCGACGTCGTAACGTGCTGGAAACTCGTCGATGACCTCGATGTCGGACACCAGACCTGCCCGAGCGAAGATACCCTCCAGAAGGTCGTGACTGAGCAGTGTGTTCTCGGGAATCCGCCCAGCGAGCGCGGCTTCGAAGAGATCCACATCGTAGATCCCCTTGCCGCAATACGAGCCTTCACCGAAAAGGTCCTGGTAGATGTCCGAGACCGCGCAGGCGTAAGGGTCCATGCCGCTGGTATTCGAGAAGATACGCTGGAACAACGATCCTTCTCGACTGGTCGGCAATGACGGCGTGACCCGCGGCTGAAGTACCGCGTAACCGTCGATGACTCGGCAGGAGCGCGGGTCAAGCGTCGGACGGTTCAGCGGGTGAGCCATCTTTCCGATCAGCTGTTTGGCGGCTCCTCTTGGCAGTCTCGTATCGGCATCGAGGATGATGACGTAGCGGACGCCAGCGGGCACGACCGGTGGGCGGCCGGCGATCGAGACAAACGTCGTGTCGGTGGCGCCACGGAGCAATCGATTGAGCTCGTGCAGCTTTCCCCGCTTGCGTTCCCATCCGATCCACTTTCCTTGCCCGTCGTTCCAGAGTCTGCGACGATGGAGAAAGAGGAACCGATCGCCGCCCGGCGCCGGTCCGTAGCGCCGATTCAAACCCGCGATTCCTTCGACAGCGGCATCGAGCAGATCATCGTCGCCTGGCGCACTCTCGGTCGGAGAGTCCGTCCAGTCAGAGAGCATTGCGAAGCAGAGGTCGCCGTCGGAATTTGCCAGATGATGAACCTCCAGCCGCTCGACCTGTTCCGCGATCGTAACGCGCGATGTCAGAAGCGTGGGCACGACGATCATTGTGCGCAGGTTCGACGGCACTCCGTCGAAAAGCTCGAGGCTCGGCAGGGTGATCGCCTCAAATCGATTCGTGGCGCCGCAATTCACCAGCGCCATGGCCGCATCCGACGCCGGGATCAACGCGAGAAGCGCAAGCACGCAGAAAGCCCAACTCCCGCCCGGCACCGTGACCCAATTCAAAATCAACGCGGTGATGATGGCGGTAATGATCGCGATGACGCCGAGATATCCGGAAATCCCAACGGTCGCGTTAGCGCGAACGAGCCATCCCCTTATCGTGAAATGAAACCCGATTGCCTTCTCGAATGCCGGTCGTCCTTTCGCGATGAGGTAATAGCCGGGATCTTTTTTACGAGACGAGGACGTAGCGTCTTCGTTTTGCACCTCGTCTCCTGCACGCTTGGCGGCCAGGAGTGCAAGTCGAGCGACCTCGATCTCCGGGCGGCTTGAGCCCCGTGCCAGTTCTTCGATCGCCCGCCGATACAGATCCCGTGTCGTGAAATCGAGTGCGGCAAAGTCACTCTCCGCGCGCAGCATCGCATCGACGAGGCTGATGCTCTCGAACAGCTCCCGCCAATCGATGGCGGACATCAGACGCATGCTCGTGATGATATTGCGAATTGTTACAGTTGCCGCGCCTTGACGTTGCTGCTCCTCATGGACAACGTTGTCAGCCGTGGTTCCATGGGCTGCCAGACGCTCGTCCAACCAGCGGAGCGCCGGTATCACTTTTGGATCTTGTTCGCGCAGCCGTTGGAGCAGCTGAACCGCGAAAGCCGTTGGTAATGGTCCCTCGAAGCATCCTAAGACCGTGTCTGCCGTGTCTGCCGGCTCGGCCTCTCGGCTGCCGACTCCCAGCAACCGGTCGGCCAGCGTGTTGGCCTCATGACGCGATGATTGCCAATTCACGATGTCCTCGGCCAAACGTCGCAAATTCTCCACAAGCACGACCCGCAGCGTGATCGCGACCGCCCAGAGCTCTCCGATCGTCAACGGTTGCACGCGCTGATAGGCGCGCACGAACCTACACAGCATTTGTGGGTCGAAACGGCTGTCCGTATGGGCGACGAATGCCCAGGCCAGGCCGAACACACGCGGGTATCCTTCGAGCGGTCCGTCCACCAGTTTGGGCAACTGGCGATGAAAGCCCGGCGGGAGATCAATTCGGATTTTCCGAACCTGCTCCTCGACCACGTGAAAATTGTCGACCAGCCAATCTAAAGCAGGAGTGATGGTGCGTTCCTCACGGACCGCCGCGATGGTTGCGCGATATGCTGCGCGCAGAGCCCGGTCGTTGTCCCGAAGACGCTTCTCCAACCGTCGATCGGTCGTCGGCTTCGATGTCGTGCGTTGGGCCACCGCGAGACTCTCGGCATGCTGCTCGAGCCGCTCGATACTGAAGAGTTCCGCACGGATCGGCGGGTCGTGAGTCGGAGGGGAAGACGCCGACCAAAGTCCGAAGGCACGACCGATTGAATATGAATAGCGCAATTTTGCGCGCAGCTTGGCGGCGACGGGCGCCCTCAAAAGCGCCCCGCCGTCGTCGCCCAAAAACATGCCCTGCGCCGGAACCCGGCGCTCACAGGTTGCAAGCTCATCCACCGTGTTCGCTCTCTTGGTTGGTGCAACAGGGCGCGGATTTATCGACTTTCACGCGGACCTGCGGTCCGCGGGGGCATCTTTCAACTCGGTGAATCGCGGTTTGGTTCCTGATGCTCCAGGCAGCGAACGAACTGCCGGCTGTATGTCCTTGGCCCAGTTTGGGACGTGAATCGACTGAGCGTTGCGCAACCGAGGGCGCCGGCCGGGGAATGCGGGTCAAGTTGGTCAGTTTTATACAGAAGTGCGCTCGGGATTGCGCGTAGCTTAAAATTCCGGAATAGGCCGCCTCGGCAGCTTCCCCTTTGCCATGGAGATTTGAACGTGCAGCATACACACAACACGCTTTCCGCGAACATCCGTGCAAAATCCGTCGAGCTGCTCAACAAGCACCTCGCCGCAGCAATAGACCTGCATGGACAAGTGAAGCAGGCGCACTGGAACGTGCGCGGCCCGGCTTTCATCGCGGTCCACGAGCTTTTTGACAAAGTGGCTGACACGGTCGAAGACTATTCCGATAGGCTTGCGGAACACGCGGCAGCGCTCGGCGGCACGGCGCAAGGCACCGTGCAGGTCGCAGCTGAGCATTCATTCCTAGCGCCTTACGCCTTGGGAATCGCCGGCGAGAAAGAGCACATCACCACCCTTTCGATATCGCTAGCAACCTTCGGCGAATCCGCGCGGAAAGCGATCGACGAGGCCGCAGGATATGGCGATGCCGACACGGCCGACTTGCTCACTGAAATCTCGCGCGGCATCGATCACCAGCTTTGGTTTGTGGAGTCGCACTTGGCGCCGAAATGATTGGTGGCGAGGATTGAATGAGCGGAGAAAAGACGAAACTCAGCGGGCCTGATCTCACTCAGGGAGTTGAACTCTCGACGGTTCCTGACGGAACCATGCTGCTCGGGCACGCGCGCGGCGAACCGGTACTTCTGGTCCGGCGCGGCAAACGACGCCGTTGCGCTAAGGGACTTTCTTTTGGGACGACAGACGAGGCGAAAGCCCGCAATGGTCACGTCGGCAGCTTAGCGCTCGCGCGAGCGTCGGTGTTTCGCCAACGGCGCAGGATGCATCTATGCAGGAGGCTCGCGTAAAGGAGGCTCGTATGACGGCGGTGGCTCGTGCGAAGGAGCCTCGCCAAGCTCCGCAGCCGCACGACGCGACAAGCTTGAGCGCCGCGGATGACCGTATTCGTCTGAGCGACTGGCTGCCTCCG
>Ga0187856_1002444_pt1 | contig 13655 bp, 11 predicted proteins | sample June2016WEW_8_40_FD_132443 | JGI IMG/M metagenome (GOLD analysis project Ga0187856, IMG submission 132443) | Peatland microbial communities from SPRUCE experiment site at the Marcell Experimental Forest, Minnesota, USA - June2016WEW_8_40 | ecosystem: Environmental > Terrestrial > Soil > Wetlands...
CGGAGCGCCGAAAGGCGCATCCATCCATTGTCCGCGCCACACATCCAAACGTTGCCGCTTGAACGTGCGCGGGCGCGGAAGCGCGCTCATTCGGGGCGCGCTCGCCTTCCGGCGCTCCACTTGCGGCGCTTGTCGCAGCGACCGAACGCTTTGACTCAGCCCAGGCCGCGCTTCACGCGATCAAGAGGATGCGGGCGTTACCCACACCGTCAATCGCGCTTAAGCAAAGCACCTTGCGCGCCGGGCGTAGTGCCGGCGGGGACGATGCCCGGACCGCCCGGGAGCGGGATTACAAGCCCCGCCCGCAGGAACCGCACTCGCTCCGTGCTCAGGTGTGTCTCGAGATCACGCCCCTCGATGAGCGAGATTCGCCGTTTGTAACTGTAATAGGGACAAATGTCAAGCGGAGTGTCGCCGTCGAAGTGACGATCTATCTCCTGCCCGGAGTCGCGGCAAAGCAAGTAACCCGTATTGAGCGCGGCGAAATGCGGGGCTATACGGCGAGGCTGGTCCCGGATTTCGCTCTACTCAATCCAGGCTACGCTTGCTGTCGCGGTGATCGTAAGGGCGCCCCTTGTGGGCGCCCACGGCGGTGCCGAAAGGGCGACCACAAGGGCCCTACGAAATCCGAGAACGCGCTTTCACGGCGGTGCTATGCTGGGTTGTAAGGTGATCCAGGCTAAGCGCGAACACAAAGCGTGGCGAGCGCACATCAATGGCTGCAGACCGAGAATTTCGGCTGTTCATCTCCGCCGTCAGCGGCGAGCTGAAATCCTATCGCAGCGAGGTCGCGCGGGTGCTGCGACGCAAAGAGTTGGAAGTCCGCGACCAGGAGCATTTCCGCCAGGGTCCCGCGACCCTGCTCGAACAGCTCGCCGATTACATCCAAAAGTGCGACGCCGTGATCCTGCTCGTCGGCGACCGTGCCGGCGCATTTCCGTCGGATGACCACGCATCGGCGCTCGGCGTTGTTCCCATTTATGAGCAGTACCGCCGGGAAACGGCTCAGACACGCGCGTCGTACACGCAATGGGAATTTCTGCTCGCCAGGCACCATGGCAAGCCCACCTATGTGTTTTTCACCGGCGACGGCTTCAAACCGGACAACGCGAGCAGCGAGGCTTCGGACAGTTGTCAGGCCGCGTATCGCCAATGGATCGAGCACGAAGGCAAGCACTACGACGTATTCACCAACGCGGCGAAGCTGATCGAACATGTGCTCGTGCTGCCGCTTTCCGATCCCGCCGAGCCGAGCGCCTTGCCCGCGACCGAGGAAGCCGCCGTCCGCCGCCACCGCGAGCAGATGGACGCTATGGAAGCGCTGCGTCTCGAATTGGCGCGGGAAAAGGGAATTGATCCCGCAAACCTTAGTCCGTTGTTCGAGCACCTTGGTCAGGTCGGCCTGACGATCGACGAGATGCGCGTGCGTGCCGGCGAGGCGATCGCCGAGATCATCGCTCGATCGGAGCGACAGGTCGAAGCCTCGAACGAAGGAGCGGATATCGATGCGGCGATCGGCGCGGCGCGGCAAAAGCTCGCTGGACTCGATACGGCGGGCGCCCGTGCGGTGCTCACCGACAAGATCGCTGAGGAGGAAGAAGCGCGCCGTGAGGAGGAAGAAGCGCGCCGTCAGCGGCTCGTTCCGCTCCTTCATGAAAAGGCTGCAATCGAACGACTTGGATACGATTACGAATCCGCCAAGGTAACACTGAAACAGCTTGTCGCACTCGCCCCCGACTCGGTTTGGGATTGGATCGACCTTGGCGATCTTTTTGTGACGATTGGCTCGCTCGACGAAGCGGCGACGGCATTTCGTGGCGCCTTGCAAGCCGCGCGCCGCACGGGCGATGAGCGCGATCTGTCGGTGTCGTACAACAAGATCGGCGACGTGCTGGTGGCGCAGGGCAATCTGCCGGAGGCGCTGAAATCCTTCCGCGACGGGCTCGCGATTGCCGACCGGCTGGCGAAGGCCGACCCCGGCAACGCCGGCTGGCAGCGCGATGTCTATTCAGCACTATTTCGCGTGGCGGATGTTGAAATACAGCAGGGCGATCTAACTTCGGCTTTGGAGAAGCTGAAAGCCGGCCAAGCCATCATGGAGCGCATGGCGAAGGCCGACCCCGGCAACGCCGGCTTGCAGCGCGATCTGTCGGTGTCGTACGAGCGGCTCGGCGACGTGCTGGTGGATCAGGGCAATCTGCCGGAGGCGCTGAAATCCTTCCGCGACAGGCTCGCGATTGCCGACCGTCTGGCGAAGGCCGACCCCGGCAACGCCCAATGGCAGTATGACCTCGGCATCAGCAATGAACGGATCGGTGTTGTTCTGATGGCACAGGGAGATTTGGGTGGTGCCCTCAAATCGTACGAAATCAAACGAAGCATCATCAGCCAGCTGGCGAAAGCCGACCCCGGCAACGCCGGCTGGCAGCGCGATCTGTCGGTGTCCTACGATCGTGTCGGCGACGTGCTGGTGGATCAGGGCAATCTGCCGGAGGCGCTGAAATCCTTCCGCGACGGGCTCGCGATTGCCGACCGTCTGGCGAAGGCCGACCCCGGCAACGCCGGCTGGCAGTATGACCTCGGCATCAGCAATGAACGGATCGGTGATGTTCTGATGGCACAGAGAGATTTGGGTGGTGCCCTCAAATCGTACGAAATCAAACGAAGCATCATCAGCCAGCTGGCGAAGGCCGACCCCGGCAACGCCGGCTGGCAGCGCGATCTGTCGGTGTCCTACAACAAGATCGGCGACGTGCTGGTGGCGCAGGGCAATCTGCCGGAGGCGCTGAAATCCTTCCGCGCCTCGCACGACATCTTTGACCGTCTGGCGAAGGCCGACCCCGGCAACGCCGGCTGGCAGCGCGATCTGTCGGTGTCAAACGAGAGGCTCGGCGACGTGCTGGTGGATCAGGGCAATCTGCCGGAGGCGCTGAAATCCTTCCGCGACGGGCTCGCGATCAGAGACCGGCTGCCGAAGGCCGACCCCGGCAACGCCGGCTGGCAGCGCGATCTGTCGGTGTCGTACAACAAGATCGGCGACGTGCTGGTGGCGCAGGGCAATCTGCCGGAGGCGCTGAAATCCTTCCGCGACGGGCTCGCGATTGCCGACCGTCTGGCGAAGGCCGACCCCGGCAACGCCGGCTGGCAGCGCGATCTCATCGTCTCTTACGTAAAGATGGCCGAGGCCGACCGGTCGCAAGCTAAAGTGATGCTCACTCACGCGGCCGAGATCGCGAACAACATGCAATCGAAAGGAATATTGGCGCCGCGCGATGCATGGATGCCCGACGACATCGCCCGGCGAATTGCCGCGCTGAAGAAGTGAGCCGGCGCATCTTCATCCTCCCCCGCAAGCGGGGGAGGATGAAGATGAGCGCCCTGTTAACCCTTTCTTCACCATCTCCGCTCACCAATCGTTAACCAAATGATCGGCGGGCATCCTCCTTGCTTCACGCATCGATGCGCAACGCGCCGTCGCCGAATGTGCAGCCGAATGTTTCGCGGATGCTGCGGCGCGCGTTGCGCGCTTACGAAGACGGCGATTTCGGCAAGGCGGAGCGGCTTTGCATTGCGCTCCTCGAAAATCAGCCCGACAATTTCGATGCGCTGCATTGTCTGGGCCAGATCAATTTCCAGCGCGGGCGGCTCGAGGCGGCGCTCGCGTTCTTTCAGGCGGCGCTGAAGAGCGACCTGCAGCGCGCCGACGGATTTGCGAGCTTGGGGCTCGTGTTTCATTCATTGGCGCAATTCGAACGGGCGCTCATCAGCTATGACGAGGGCCTTCGCCTCGCGCCGGACAACGCCGAGCTGCTCAACCGGCGCGGCGTGGCGCTCCTTGAGCTCGGCCGTGCGCACGAAGCGCTGGAAAATTTTGACCGGCTGCTGGCGTCCGATCCCGATCACTTCGACGGCCTCGGCAATCGCGGCAATGCGTTGCTCAAGCTCAATCGTGCGGCGGAGGCGCTTGCCGCCTATGACCGGGCCCTGGAACTGGCGCCGAAAAATGCTCAGCTGTTGACCAACCGCGCCGTGGCGCTGCGCCGGCTCGATCGCCCGCAGGAAGCGGCGATGAGCGCGGCGCGCGCGCTCGTCAGCAAACCGGATTTTGCGCAGGCGCGATTCGTCGAGAGCGTCGCGCGATTGACGTTGGGCGATTTTTCTGCCGGCTGGCGCGGCTACGAAGCGCGCTGGGCGGTCGGGGCGGCGGCGGCGAAGGATCGGGGCTTCAGCGCGCCGCTATGGCTGGGCAAGGAATCGCTCGAGGGCAAAACGATTCTCCTCCATGCCGAACAGGGTTTTGGCGACACCATCCAGTTCGTGCGCTATGCGCCGCTCGTGGCCGCGCGCGGCGCGAAGATTATTCTTGAAGTCCAGCCGCAACTGGTGCGGCTCCTGTCGCGCATGCCCGGCGTCGACACGGTGATCGCGCGTAAAAAACCGCTGCCGCACTTCGACCTCCATTGCCCGTTGCTCAGCCTGCCGCTGGCCTTCGCAACCGAGCCGGAAACCATCCCGGCCGACGGCACCTACATCGCGCCGGCCGATGAAGATGTGCAGGCCTGGCGGGCGCGGCTGCCGCGGCTGCCGCAGCCCCTCGTCGGACTGGTGTGGTCCGGCGAGCGATCGCACGACAATGACCTCAATCGCTCGCTGCCGCTTAAGACGTTGGCGCCGTTGCTCGACCTGCCTGGTGTAAAATTCGTCAGTCTGCAGCACGAGGTGCGCGCGGAGGACGCCGCGCTGCTGCGAAGCCGGCCCGATGTGCTGCAGATCGGACCGAAGTTCCGGGATTTCGCCGACACCGCTGCCGCCCTCGCGCTGCTCGACGCGGTGATTTCGGTCGATACCGCGGCCGCGCATCTGGCCGGCGCCATGGGCAAGCCGCTCTTTCTGCTGTTGCCCTTCGCCGCGGATTTTCGCTGGTTGCGGGAGCGGGCGGATAGCCCCTGGTATCCGACCGCGCGACTTTTTCGGCAACCGCAATTCGGCGATTGGGACAGTGTGGTGGATGCAGTATTGCAGGAATTGTTGCGTTTCTGCCGTCATCCTGAGGCGGCCGCGAAGCGGCCCTCGAAGGATGCGGCCGAGGCGCCAACCGAAATCGGATTACCGATTTCGGAGTATGTATAGTGTCCAAGTCGGCAGCAGCCGACTTGGATGCCGGCGCCCTTCGAGGCTCCCCCCGACCAAGTCGGGGGTCGCACATCAGGGTGACGGGCAAGAGCACAGCAAACGAGCAACCAAAAAAAACGCGGCCTCCGGGGGGAGCTTCCGGAGGCCGCGCCGTGTCGGGGCTTCGTCGCATCGCGTGCGCGGCCCCGGGGAGATCTGGTATCAGGAATCAGCAATCAGGTATCAGACAAGACTCCCACTGGTTGATCCCTGATTCCTGTTTCCTGATGCCTGGTCAGAACGGCAAAATGATATCCGCCGCCTGCTGGCCCCAAGGCACCTGTTGAATGTTGGTGAGTATGCCGCGGCCGCCATAGGCGACGCGCGCCTCGGCGATTTTTGGCAAATCGATGGTGTTGTCGCTCTCGATGTCCTCCGGACGGACGACGCCGGCGACGATGAGTTCGCGCACTTCGGAATTGAGCCGGACTTCCTGCTTGCCTTCGATCACCATGTTCCCGTTCGGCAAGAGCTGCGTCACGACCGCGGCAACGTGGGTCACGATCTGGTCCTGCCGGTTGATGTTGCCGGCGCCGTTGCTGGCAGAGTTGCTGTCGGCGCTCAGAATGCGGCCCGGCAATATGGCCTTGGCCTGATTGGCGATCGTGTTGGCGCCGATGAAATTGGTGATACCGGAATCTTCGGTGGTGGTGCGGCTGACCTGGGTTTGGTCTTGGAACTGCGCCGTGTCGTTGATGTTGACTTTCACGGTCAGAATGTCGCCGACCTGGTGCGCCCGCTGATCGTTGAAGAACGCGCGCGAGCCGCTGCGCCACAGCGAATTGGGATTGTAGGAGGCCGGCTGCGGGATCGGCATCGGCATCTGCACCGGCTTGTATCCGGGCTTGGTCGTCGGATTTTCGACCGGCGAGAGCGGCGGCGGCCCGTTTCCGATCTGCTTGAGCTGATCGAGGGCGGCGCAGCCGCTCAACAGCGACGCCAGCGCGGCCGTGCCGATGAGGCAACGCACGTGCCGGAAACGCGTAGTGGATTTCAACATTTACTTCACTCGGGGCTACTCACGCGGTGCTCTTGTTGCGGGCTCTCGGATGACAAGGCAGGGGTCGCCGGCTCCGGCGCATTCTCGACGAAGCGTGTCATTGCGGCTTTCACCGTCACCCGGCCGGGAGCGGAAACGACGCCCTGCACGACGCGTTTCGATTGCACGTTGACGACGTTGATCGTATCGCCGAGCGCGCCGGCGTCCTGCGCCTGGCCGCGCAGCGTCAGCGTCAGTCCCGGCGCTTCGTAGATGATCGTCACGGTGTCGTTGCGCTGCACGATCGCCGGCTTCATCAGGTCGGATTCGTGCAACGGCTGCCCTGGGCGCACAGGATGGCGCGCGGCAAGCCCGACCGCCGCATTGATATCGGTGATGGCGGGACCGTCCGCCTTCGGCCGCCGCGCAACGGTGAGATCGGAGGCTTTGAGCACCTCGCCGCGCTCGACCGGGTGCTCGACCATGACGGCGTCGATCGTCTCGATGGCCGTGCCGGTGAAGCGGGTCGACTGCCGGCGCAGCGCCGCGCTCGACGGCAGATCGAACGTCACGTCGAAACGCGTCGTGCGCGGATTGTAGGCGAGCGTCAGCACTTCCAGCTCGCCGGTCACGCCCGCCTCGACCTGCAACGTGCGCACCTCGTGATCGAATTCGACCAGAATGCCGCGCGCCTCGCCGAAGCCGTATTGACCTGCCAGCGCCTGGGCGACGCGCGCGGAAATCTCCTGCCGGGCAATCGCGCGGCTGGCGCGCGTGACGATCACTTCGGAAAGCCCGCGGGTATCGATGCCGATGAGCTGGTGCGGCCGGATCGCCTCGACGACCCGCTCCGTCGCCACCGCGCCCCTGGTGCCGAGATCGGGCGCGCGGAAGATCGGCACGTCGGCGACCGGCCCGGCATTCTCGACGAGGTCGCCGATGCGCACGATGTCGGCGGTCACGGTGACGCTGGCGCGCAGCGCCGGCATCGCATTCTGCGCGGCGGCGGGATTGGCGAAAAAGCCGATCAGCGCCAGCGGCAAAGCGAGAAATCGGATGATGGGGCGGATCATCAAATAGACCCTTCTCATTTCATCAGTTGCGAAGTCGTCTGCAACATCTCGTCGGCCGCGGTGATGACCTTGGAGTTCATCTCGTAGGCGCGTTGCGCGGCGATCAGGTTGGAGATTTCGGTCACCGCCGAGACGTTGGACTGTTCGAGGCTGCCTTGCAGGAGCGTGCCGGCGCCGTTGGTGGCCGGTACGCCGTCCTGCGGCGTGCCCGAGGCCGGTGTGGCGACGAACAAATTGTCGCCGTTGGCCTGCAGGCCGGCATCGTTGATGAAGGTCGTGAGCGTGAACTGGCCGAGAATGCTCGAGGTCGTGCTGCCGGGCAGCGTCACCGAAACCTGGCCCTGCTGGTTGATGGTGACGCCGGTCGAGTTCTGCGGGATGGTGATGGTCGGCTGAACGAGGTTGCCCTCGGCGGTGACGATGCGGCCCTGGTTATCCATCTGGAACGAGCCGTCGCGCGTGTAGCTGTAGGTGCCGTCGGGCATCAGGATCTTGAACCAGCCCGTCCCCTGGATGGCGATGTCGAGCGTATTGCCGGTTTGCTGCAGCGTTCCTTGCGTCATCAGCCGCGGCGTGCCGACGGTCTTTACCCCGGAGCCGAGCTCGATGCCGACCGGCAGGATGTTGCCGTTTTCGGAGGCTTGCGCGCCGATCCTTTGCACGTGCTCGTAGATGAGATCCTGGAATTCGGCGCGCTGGCCCTTGAAGCCGGTGGTCGTCATGTTGGCCAGGTTGCCGGCGATGACCTGGACCTGGAGGTCCATGGCCGCCATTCCGGTCGCTGCGGTATCAAGCGCACGCATGATCTTATTCCCTCAAAATTCCCCCGCCCTTTTCCCCCCCGCAAGCGGGGGAGGGTTAGGCAGGGAGTTAGTTCGGCGCCTGTGAAAGCTGCTGCAACGCGTTGCGGCGCTGGTCGCCTTGCTGCTGCAGGATGGCGGCGATATCGGAGTAGCTCCGCGTGATCTCGATCATGCGCGCCATCTCGACGATCGCGCGCACGTTCGATTTCTCGACCGCGCCTTGCACCACGCGGGTACCTTGCGGCGCCGGACCGGCATTGACGTCGGCCGGCGCCATGAACGTCGAGCCGCCGTCCTTCTGCAGCAATTGCGGACGATCGAAGCCGACGATCTGCAATTGTCCGCGCGGCGCATCCGCCGTGCCGGCGCCATCGCGCACGCTGATGATGCCCTTGGGGCTGATGGTCACGTCGTGATCCGTGTTTTGGAAGGTGATCGGGCCGCCGGTGCCGAGCACCTGATCGCCCTCGCTGGTGACGAGCTGGCCGGTGGCATTGATCGAAAGCGCGCCGTTGCGGGTGTAACGCTGCCCGCGCGGCGTCTGCACCACGAGGTAGCCCTTGCCGTCGATGGCGACGTTGAGCGGGTTGCCGGTGTGCTCGACCGCGCCGGGGCTCAGATCGATCCAGCTGGCGCGGTCCTGCACGAAGCTGATGCGCCGGTCGTTGCCGCTGAATTGCCCGTCACGGGCGCCCGGCATGAGGAATTCCGCAAACGCCGCATTGTCGGCCTTGAAGCCGGTGGTGTCGATATTGGCGATGTTGTTGGCGACGATGTCGAGCTCGCGACCAAGCGCCATCTGCCGCGACAAGCCGACGAGAAGAGCGTTCTCCATCGGTAGACTCCCCTGAAAGCTTGGAAGATGCCGTCTCCCCGGCAGCTTCCGCGTGCGTGCCGCGACTTCTCCCAAGCCGCGGCCAGAAGCTGGGTTGCAGAAGCCGTGCCAATGCAAAAAATCTCGCGCAAACAAACGCCTAGGCCTTGATACGCAGGCCACGGAGCGGGCAGAAAAAGCCGCAACTGCGGGCGCACCCGGCAAATACTTCCCGCCGCGTGGCGCAACGCAAGTATCCGTTAACCATTCCTGGCCTAGCTTTCCCGGCGACGGCGCCGCATCCGACGGCGCCGAACGGCGCTCGCGGCGTTGGTTCTGCGTTCTCTCCTGCCGGCTGCGTGCGCATCTCACGCAAGCGGAGCGGTGATGGCAACGACGAACGAAACGCAGCCCGAAGCCAAAAACGCGGAAGCCGAAGGCGAGGAGGGGACCCCCGTCAAGCGCCGGCTGCCGCTCAAGCTCATGCTGATCGCGGGCGCCGCGCTCCTTCTCGTCGGCGCGGCCGGCGGTGGCGCTTATTTCTTCTTTGCCGGCCACGGCAAGGCGGAGGCGGCCGCCGGCGGCCAGACCAAGCCGGCCGTCTTCCTCGATATGCCGGACGTCCTGGTGAACCTGTCGTTAAGCGGCAGCGGCGAGCGCACGCAATATCTCAAAGTAAAGGTCACGCTCGAATTGCCGGACCAGGCGATGTCGGCGCAGATCCAGCCGGTCATGCCGCGCCTGATGGACGCCTTCCAAACCTATCTGCGCGAATTGCGGCCGACCGATCTCGACGGCTCGGCCGGCCTCTACCGGCTCAAGGAGGAGCTGACGCGGCGCGTCAACGCCGCGATCGCGCCGAGCCGGATCAATGCCGTGCTGTTCAAGGAAATTGTCGTCCAGTGACGCATTCGTCATTGCGAGGAGCGAAGCGACGAAGCAATCCAGAGTCGGCTGCACAGAGCTGGATTGCTTCGCTTCGCTCGCAATGACGATCAGGAAAGTCTAGTCAAAATGGCGCTCAAGGATCAGATCGACCAGGACGCGCTCGCTGCCGAGTGGGGCGTCGCGCTCGAAGCCGAGCAGCATGCGGCGGCGGCCGGGAGCGAGGCTGCACCCGTCGAGGCCGAGAGCGGCGCCGAGGCGATGGCGGCGCAATGGGCGGCTTTGGTCGATGACGGCCATTTCATCCAGGCGGCAAAGGGCGGCGCCGAGCGCATCCTCACCCAGGAGGAAATCGATTCGCTGCTCGGCTTTTCCCTCGCCGATGTCTCTCTCAATGACAATTCCGGCATCCGCGCCATCATCGATTCGGCGATGGTCTCCTACGAGCGGTTGCCGATGCTGGAGATCATCTTCGACCGGCTGGTCCGGTTGATGACCACCAGTCTGCGCAACTTCACCTCCGACAACGTCGAGGTATCGCTCGACCGCATTACCTCGGTGCGCTTCGGCGACTATCTCAACTCGATACCGCTGCCCGCCATCCTCGGCGTGTTCAAAGCCGAGGAGTGGGAGAATTCGGGCCTCATCACCGTCAATTCGAGCCTCATCTATTCGATCATCGACGTGCTGCTCGGCGGCCGTCGCGGTCAGACCACGATCCGCATCGAAGGCCGACCCTACACGACGATCGAGACCAACCTCGTCAAGCGCATGATCGAGATCGTGCTCGCCGATGCCGAGCTTGCCTTTCGGCCGCTCTCGCCGGTGAAGTTCAACATCGACCGGCTGGAGACCAATCCGCGCTTCGCCGCCATCTCGCGGCCGGCGAATGCGGCGATCCTGGTGCGGCTGCGCATCGACATGGAGGATCGCGGCGGCACCATCGAGCTGCTTTTGCCCTACGCCACCATCGAGCCGATCCGCGACGTGCTGTTGCAGATGTTCATGGGCGAGAAGTTCGGCCGCGACCCGACCTGGGAAGGCCATCTCGCGACCGAGATGGGCCAGGCGGAAATCGCGGTCGATGCGGTGCTCTACGAGGCGCCGCTGCCGCTCCGGCAGATCATGAAGCTCGATGTCGGCGACACGCTGATGCTCGAACTCAAATCCGACGCGCTGGTGATCGTGCGCTGCGGCGACGTGACGCTGACCGAGGGCCGCATGGGCCGTGTCGGCGACCGCGTCGCGGTGCGCGTCGGCAAGCCCTTGCGCAAACCCAGCACGACGCTCGCCATGTTCGAAACGGCGGGCGGCGTTGGCAACCGGATGGAGACACAGTGAGCAACGGCTTTGGAATGATCATCGAAGTTTTGGTCGCGATCCTGCTCATGCTGACGATCGGCTATTGCATGCTGCTCAATCGGCGGCTCAAGCTCTTAAAATCCGACGAACATTCGCTGCGCGCGACCATCTCCGAACTCCTGACCGCGACCGAGATCGCCGAACGCGCCATTGCGGGCTTAAAGCTCACCGTCGAGGAATGCGAGCTCGGTTTGGGGTCGCGTCTGCGCAGCGCCGACCGTTTCACCGCCGATCTCGATCGCGGCATCGCCGCCGGCAAGGACCTGCTCGAACGCCTGTCGCAGATCGCGGCCGCCAAGGGCGACGGGGCCGCCGGGGCCGCCGGGGGCGACGCGCCGGCCGCCCGGCAGTGGCCGAACGCAGCGGATGGGCCGCGCAACGACGCGCAGGCGGTCGCGGCAGCCGCGCAAGCCTTCGCCGAGAGGCTGCGGATCAAGGTGCACGGTCTCGCGGCATGATCCGCTACATCCGCGAGCTGCGCCTTATTCCGATCGCGGTGGTCGCGAGTGCGTGCCTCTTGGCGTTGAAGACGGCCGACCTCGTGCTCGACCGCTTCTCGCCGACGACGGCCGACACCGCGCCGGCGGCCGATGCCGATGCGACGGTCGTGCGCACCATGCCGGACGAGCTGCGGGCGGACGGATCGCAGCGCTCCTGGGCGCAGCAGATGTTCAACTTTCCCGACTCCAGAGCCGCCGCGCAGGTCGCCGGCGGCGCGGCGCCGCTTCCCGCCATGGCGCCGCTTGCCGCCGACAAGGGCAACGCCGAGATCATTACCGGCTCCGTCGCGGGAAGCAGCGAGGACAAGAGCGAGGCCAAGGCGAAGGGCGAAGCGGTCAGCGTACTCGGCAAAGACGGCAAGGACGGCAAGGACGGCAAGCCGGCGCACGGCACGGTGATCCCGACCGACGGCCCGCCGCTGCCTTCCGGCGCCGAGCGCGCGATCCTCGATCGGTTGCAGGAGCGCCGGCAGCAGCTCGACACGCGCGCCCGCGAGCTCGATATCCGCGAAGGCCTCATTGCCGCCGCCGAAAAGCGCGTCGAGGCGCGGCTCGGCGAACTCAAAGAGGTCGAGGCGCAGATCGCCACCGCAACCGAGAAGAAGGACGAGGCCGAAGCCGCCCGCTTCAAGGGCCTGGTCACCATGTACGAGAACATGAAGCCGCGGGACGCGGCAAAGATTTTCGACCGGCTGGAGATCACGGTGCTGCTGGAAATGGCCTCGCAGATCAATCCGCGGCGCATGGCGGATATTTTGGCGCAGATGTCGGCGGACACGGCCGAGCGATTGACCGTCGAGCTGGCGAGCCGGGCGCGAGCGGTGGCGAAGGGCGGCAACGCCGCGCTACCGAAGATCGAGGGACGGCCGACCACGCCTTGATGCTCTTGCGCCCCCGCGAAGCGAAAGCGTAGTGGGCGCGGCCCATGTAAGGGTATTGAGCGAGCAAATAGAAACGCGCAGTAATGGCGTCGATGATGCCGTCGGCCGCGGCGGCGCTGCCGCTTTCGTTTGCGATATAATTCCAGATGTTGTTGAGTTCAGCGCGCGCCTGCGGTGCGAGGCGATTGGCCATTATTTCGCGGCGGTGGGGTGCTCGGCGGCAAGCTGCGCTCGCCCGCGCCGTTTCACGTCCTCGGCCAGCATGCGCATGGACTCCTGCGTGATTTCGCTGCCTTCGCCACGATCGATCGAAGCCTTGGCAACGTCGACCGCGGCAAGGAGTTCCGCGCGGCGACGTTCCCGCTCGATCCAAAGCGCCATCGCCGCCTGCACTGCGTCTTCGGCGTTCTCGAACCGGCCGCTCGCTATGGCGCGGCGGACAAAGTCTTGTTGTTCAGGCGTGAGGTGTATTTCCATACGACAAACCTAGCATGGCCGCTTCAAGAATCAAGCGATGCAAGCGGCACAGCGAAGCGGCGGGTACCGTAATCCGCCGGCTGCCGGCTCGATACAATTTTATCGTCGCGGCGTAATTAAATGCGCTGTCACCGTAACTCCTCTAATGTTGGGCGGACCATGTCGGCGGAGAAAGGCGTGGCGGCGTGTATGCCGGTATCCGCCGCTTCCTTGTTTCGACAAAAACAGCCCGTCGCGGTGTCATGATTACCCGGACGGACGAATCTGGCGTGGCCCACTTGCGAGCAAAGCGGCGCGGTAGGTTTCCGAGGTTCAACGCTTCGACAAGCGCAGGACGCAAGACAATCTTTTTGATCGGCGACGGCAATTCAGCGGTCACTGTAGGCTCATAGGCCGGCCGTGGGTAAATGAAACAGCTTATATAGCCGCGCGCGCCGTGCTCAAGGAGCCTGTTCTCAATATCCTCTGCGAGACTGGTAAGCGCCATCGGTCGCGATACTTTCCTCCAGGAATCGGGGGCCAAATAGGGTAGTAAGATTCAAGGGCACCGCAAAAGCCTTGTTAGAGTAATCCACAACTAGTTGCGTGCTATCTTAGTGTCTGTCCGGAATCATATTGAGTCTCCTGAATCAGTTGTGATTCAAGGGTGGTGGCCTGATTCGAGGAGGGGTCACCGATGTGGACGGCACAGAACCGTAGGCGTTACGAC
>Ga0187856_1002449_pt1 | contig 13624 bp, 11 predicted proteins | sample June2016WEW_8_40_FD_132443 | JGI IMG/M metagenome (GOLD analysis project Ga0187856, IMG submission 132443) | Peatland microbial communities from SPRUCE experiment site at the Marcell Experimental Forest, Minnesota, USA - June2016WEW_8_40 | ecosystem: Environmental > Terrestrial > Soil > Wetlands...
AAAAAGATGATTTCAATTACTTAAGCGATGCGGTTTCGGCGGTGCGACCAGCAACGTTGTGAATGTCATCCTCCTTATTCATAAGTGATCGCGTTCTTTTTCTATTTAAGCCCTTTAGCGAGTTTCTGTAAAAAAAGCCTAAATTGGAGCTTTTATACAATACTGTAGGAACGTTCCAATGATTGCAGTTAAACTGAAGGTTATGACTTGCTTCAACTCCTCAGCACTCCGCGCATTTTAAGGCTTTGAAATCGAAAAAAGACATAACGAGCAGGGAATCCTACCTAAAAGATTACTATGCGCTCTCTGCGTCAATGAAAACAAACGTTGCGCCAAGCAGTGAAGATTCTTGACTTGATGAGCCGATTGACCTAAAGATATTCATTGGGAGCCGAGTCCTTGTTGCTCCTAACCGAATCAGTTACCGTCCGATTAATTTGATTGATGTCTTGCGCAGGCTTGTGTAGGCGTTTTCTTGATCGAAGCCTAATTTTGGGGGGGGAGATGCCATTGAGCCGGGTCTAGGTGTACAAAGGTATCGAACTGACCACGACCTATTGTTTGCTCGCCTGCGCCCCGATAGTATTGAAGCATTCCCCCAGGCGCGTCTCCAAAGTTCGTAAGCTCCTGATGGACAGAGTGGCTGCCTCTATACGATAGTGCCGCCAGCTGACGCGTAGAACGCGTCTAACCTTGCTACCAATCACAGCGTTTCTTGAAGAGAGGTATCGTACGTCGCAGCCTAGTCCAATCACGGGGCCCCATCTGCAAACGACTCCCCGTCCGCCCTGCCTCGCCAAACGCGTGCGTCAAAGCCTTTAAACGACGACCGTCCCACTTACGCGCCCTCTTTTACGCCCTCGACGTGTGCCTGATGGCACGAAACGCCTCAAGCGCCGCGTTGCGCTGCTCGTCTGTGAGCGCTTTGCCCGCATAGTTGGCACGCTCGTACACGACCGTCAGCGTGCGCAAGGGCGCTTGCACGTCCGGCACAGCGGCTTTAACGGCGTAATATTTCTCCCAGTGCGTCGCGCTCGGCGCGATCGTGACCTCGTGCGTCGTTGCGAGAGCCGTTAGTGCCGCATCATAGAGCGCATTGACCGCCTGCCGATCGTTTCCGTGCTCAAAAAAGTCGCGCGCTTGTTTCAGCACACCCGTTTCGGCAACGCTTTCCGGTGGCGCTTCCTCCGATTCGGCCCGCTGCTGCTCCGCCACTTGCTGCTCCTCGTCGAGGAGTGGCGCCGCGCGTTCGGCGGGCAAAGCGGGTTCTAATTCAGACGCTTCGTGCGGCGAGGCTTTTGCCGCGGCATCCACAGCTGGCGTTATTCCCCCAGCGAGTTCCTGTTGATGTTGCGCGCTCGCTTCGGATAGCGACGCTTCCGCTGGCCCGCTGGCCGTTTGCTCGACCAGTTTCGCACGTCTCCTGCCAAGAGGGCGCAGCACGGCTTTTCCGCGCATGCGCCGCGCGACGAGATAAAGTCCAATGAAGATCACTACGATAACCGCAGCAATAATGAGGTATAACGGAAGCAAATCGACGGAAACGGTGGTCACCGCGCTCGGCGCGCTTGGGAGCGAGACATTAGCAGGTTGAACCACCGTGTAGATCCTGGCACCATTCGAAAACACTGCCGGAAAGTAGTACACGCCGACGGGGGCCGCGAAGGAGTATGCACCGTTGCCGTTCGTTTGGGCGTTTGCCAGTATCACGTCACCCATGTGGAGCGCTACGGCCGCGTTTGCCAGTGGTTTCGATCCTGCGGTAACCTTCCCGGTGGCTTGCACCGTGCTGCCGAGCGATATGCTGCCGGGGGCCACCGTTACGTTGTTCACCACCGTTGTGTTGGCCGGCGGAGCCCGTGCGGCAACGGTCAGTACGCCGTTGTACGGCGAACCGCAGAAAACCGCAAAACCGGCTGTAATCGTCAACGCGACAACAAGGGCCACGCACGCAAATCGCGCTTTGGTGAAGGGACGAGTCATGAGAGTCACACGTAGTTAGCAGATGCTGTAAGCCTGAAACGAGTATACTGCACACAACAAGGACGACAGAGTTATAAAAAGATGCGGTTTTGAGTCTGTTTTTTGGGGCGACGGCAACTAGCCCTGTAAGAACAAGAGCGAACAACACAGCGAGATGTGCCTGAAAATCCACGCGACGCTTATGCCGGAGACGACCGATACGAGTGAGGTAAGGCGAAGGACGCTGAGAATGCTGTTGTCCGATCCTGGGAGAAACGCAATGCTGTTGTCCGATCCTGGGAGAAACGCGGCAAAACGCGTTAGTTCTTCCTAAATGCCCCTCCGCCAGACATAGTTTGAGATGAGCGACGCGCGGCAGAACAGGACAAGAAAAAAACGGCGAAAGGATGCCATCGCCGCGAACCAAAAATGCGCCCTGTGTCAAGAAGGACTCAGCCCAAAAAAGAAGGAGAGGACAACCCCTGTGTCAACAAGAAAGCAGTTCAACGGTATACTAATTTGCCACGTTATGACCCAAAAAAACCTTCTTGATAAAAACCATAAAGTGGTTGTTGTTTTCCGTCAGCCACCTGACTTCAACAACCACATGCAAAAGAAGAGTGGCGGGTGAGCTTAAAGATTCAGGGCTCACCGACCGTTATCTTGCCGCCGGTGTACGGCTTCACTATCAAGTTGACCTTTTGGTTCTGATTGTATGACACCCAGAAGTTGTTGCTGGTGCCTTGGAACTCGCGCACGTTGACATAGGCCGTAGGCGGAAGTTGTCCGGTCCACGTAAAGTTCACGCGGTCGGTCTGCACCTGGCCCGGTGTGCAATTGACGCGTGCGCCGTTTACGAGCACGCCGTTGAGACATGCGTAAGGCTGCGCGTCGATGCTCTGGTTGCCCGTGTTGTTCAGCACCCATACCGCGTAGTACGTTCCATTCTCAACCCAAAAACCGTTTTGCGGCGACGTGAGGTTGAAAAGAACGACGCGCGGCATTCCGGCCGGCAAGGGCTGGCCAGTCGGTCCGTAGGGATCGAAAGTTCGATTATCACCGCTGGTTCCCACTCCCAGACTGGCGGGCGTCACCTGGAATGCGGCGGCGCTCGATCCCGTTTGAGATGAGCTTGTTTGGCCCATAGTCGACGCGAGCGCGGCCGCGACGATGACGACTGCAATTACCGCAATCAGGGCTGCGATATATTTCTTGTCTATCATCATACCCCCCTTGGATTAACCAGAGAGTCTCTCGATTACTGTGAGGCCCAGATTTACGGTGCGAACGTGACCAAAGTCTCTCGCAGCCGATCAGTGTGGGCGCATTTTAACGCTATCTGCGTTAGAACATGTTTGCGCCCCCCGCTATATATGTCTTGTCTGTTGTATCGATGTGCGACCCAACAGTGCTCGCAACCATCGCCGCGGCGTCGCGAAAAAGATAAGGACAATAAGTCGAACTAGTGATGCAGACGCGCACGCAACGTCCGAGCGCTGGTAAACGCATGACGGACGATCGTCCTTCTTGGAAGAGCATCTATGTTATCTCAGCCGTGCTGCTTCTCCTGCTCGCCTCTGTAGCTTTTCCTTTCATCGAAAGTGCGAACACGCTCGGCTTTCTCGGCGAGAAGAGCTATCTTGTCATCCTCAACGACAACACGGAGATCCGGAACACCGGAGGGTTGATGGCGTGCATAGGCTTACTCAACGTTTCAGATGGCGCAATTACGTCGTTCTCCGTATATTCTCACGACTCCGCGCCGTTCAACACGACTATGACCGTCAGCGGCCCAGAGAGCTTCCTCAAGTTCTTTAATATCACGAGCTTGAACTGGAGTGACGTGAACGTGCAGTATGACTTTGCGACGTTCGCCCCGATAATGGAATCGAGCGTCCAACACGAGCTGGGCTGGAAGGTGGATGGAACGATCGCGCTCGACTTTACCGCGCTGGCCGAGATCATGAAGATAACGGGGCCGCTCGTTGTCGACAGCCAAACAATTACCAGCAGAAACGTGGTCGATTGTCTGCATTACGCGACGATGATTTCTTCCAGCGGGAACGCCTTGACACACCTTATAAGGGGGCTCGCGTTCAAGATTAGCGCGCAGCTGCACGACGAAAGCCTGCAAAACTCGGTGGCGCTTCTAAACGCCTTGAGAGCGATGGGCGATCAAAAACACGTGTTGCTTTACGTCCCAGGCAACGCCTTGCTGGGCAGCTTTGACGGCGCACTCTCAAAGCCGCCGGGCGACTACATCTCGGTTGTTGACGCAAATCTCGGCGCGGCGTATTCCGATTTCGCCGTGAACAGAAGCCTCACGTACAGCGTTCAAATACTTAGCGATGGCTCACAGATATCCCATCTTACGGTGGCGTATGATAACCAGTGCTGGTGGAACTACACCGTGTTCAGCACTGCCCTCGTTCCTGCTGGTGCCACGTTGTTCGCAACGAATAGCACGGCCTCCAGTTTTCAAGGCGCGCTCGTTTCCAACTATTCAGCGTTTACCACGTTTTCCTCGCTCATCACCGTTCCGGCAAATTCGACCGCGAGCGTAACTTATAGCTACACGCTGCCACGGCAGCTGTCTGCGTCGGGTGTGGGATCGCGGTACGATCTGTGCGTTCAGAAGCAGGCGGGGATTAACGATTACACCATCTCTGCCAACGTCACTGCTCCGGTCGGAGCACACGTACTCGTATCGCAAGGCCTCGGACAGGCTACTCAGGAACAAGGCGACTTTCACGCCACCCTCATCTACCGATAAGCACCAAAAATGAGAGCAATTCCCCGCGCGCTGCTCGCAGCAGTGCTCATTTGCGCAATTGCGGTTGTTGCGGCAGCACTCCTCAGTGGGCTTCAAAGCACCCCCCAGGATAACATTCGTTACGTGGCGCCTGTAGGCGCTGCACGGGCAACCTTGGGACAAACCATTGGCAACGGCTACGTATCGCTCCGTTTAAACGGCGTGTCTGACGCGAACAGTCCAACAACGAGCGATATTTGGATTAGCGATAGCAGCTACGCACCACTCCAAAGATTTCCGCTTGCACCGCCAGAGGGGAGCAAGTACCTCGTGGCAAACGTGACCGTAACAAGCGCACAAAACGTGAGTGAGCCCTTTCGGTTCAGCGATTTCCGGCTTGTGGGCAGCGACGGCAACGCGTATTATCCAAATAATGCAGTATGCGACCAAGGGTGCAGCGCTACTGTACTCAGAAACTACACCTTAACCCCGGGGCAGCACGGCGACCTGTACGTACTTTTTTCCGTTCCTTCAAATATCAGCGCCACACAGATTGTCTACAGCGCTTCTGACCCTGCGCACGGCGGCCAGACCGCGTTAGAACTAAATGCAGAGAGCTAAACACAGAGCTCGTGGTACCCTGACGGCACAGAAGCCTCGACTCGTCAGCCCGGTGCGGTAGTCAAAGAGGAGCTAGCAGCCGCGGTTGGACTTAGTGTGGTGCAAAAATGACTGGGATAGTGACTAAATGTACGGCCCGAGGCTTTCCGGTTCCGATCTTGGAGCTTGGAGCTCATCAGAGCTGCAGCGATCAAGGTCTTTCAGTAGCGGGACTTCCGGGTTATGTGCAGTTGCCGAGGGCCGCGCTGACTCACGTGAGCGGTCATAGGCCCAATCTGTCGCGTTACGATCGTGCCAGCCCGCTGCAGCGAACGATGATGTCACTGCCTTCACTGCGGGCCTCTTCAAGCACGCTTGCGGTGTCGGCGTATTCGGTGTAGATGCACGCGATCATGCTGCAGAGCGGACAGCCGATCTGCTCGCAGACTTGCGGTGCTTCGTCTCCGATGGAATGACACGTTCCGATGTACGGCGTATTGCGGAGGCGCACGCGGAGTTCGCCGTCGCTGTGTGAGATATCCACCTTGTCAGCGAGTTCCAAGCCTTTAACGAGGACGTCGTGCAGCTTGTCGGCGAGCGTGTCCTGCGGTTCCTGCGGTTCCTGCGGTTCCTGCTGAGGTTCCTCTACGCCCCCCATTTCGATCCGGGCGTTGCTCCAGTCCACCTTCAGGTCGCGGGTCGTGTGCGCAAACAGGTGGTAGCCGAGCGGCTTAAGCAGCACGCCCTCCTGGGCGGGGTTGGCGAGGTCGATCAGAAACGCCCGGTCTTCGGTGAGGTGCACTTTTGCAGGCACCTCGTACTCCCGTCTGAGCGGTAAGAACACCTTGACGTTCGTGCCGGTCATCGATGATGGCAGGTACACGCCCCGGTTTTTCACCCGAAGATCGCGCAGCAGGTCATCAACGACGATGACGCTGCTCAGGTTGAGGTCTTCAGCGACCTTCTGGCTGATGAAACGCTCCGTGTTGAGAAACACCGTGACGGCGCCGACGAACAGCGCACCGATGCCGACCATCATGAGGACGCTGGCGCTGGGTGACACGTTGTACGACGGGTACGAGACGAGTGTTATGACCGCCCCGATCGCAAGGAGGGCCACGCCGGTGATTCGAAATTCCCACTTTCGCGCGAGGTTCTGGTTCTTCTGATACCGCGTGTTCTCCGCTTCGAGCTCGTGAATGCGCTTTCGAAGGCGGTAGGAGGTAAGGTCGTCGGTCGCTTCCACCTCAGGCCTCCGCAGGGTGGTGCACGAGCGCCGGTCGGCGTAGCCGTGTAAGCGCGAGCGCCGCCCCGAACAGGATGACGCCTGACAGCGCGACCGCCTGAGCCACCGTGAGCCACTTCGCGTACGCAGCTGCAATGCCGGGCGTGAGCGATGCGGATGCGACAATGACCGTCATGAGCGCGGGCATGGCGTATGTGCGGAGCTTTCCGAGGCGCGGAAACGGCGCGATGACCGCCGTGAGCAGCAGCAGGCACAGCACCTGGTACGCCACGACGGTGGTGAGATCCGCCCCCAGACCGATGGCACTCAGCTCAGCGATTACCAGCCCGTAGAGGCCGAAGCTCGACGTATGCCATCGCGTGGTGTACGCCACCGTAAAAGCCGCGAGAGCGGCTGCCCCCGCTAACGTCCCGACGGTGAAGTGTACGAGGTCGAGGACGATCAGCGCGAGCACTGAGATGAGGAAGAGGGCCTCAGAGGGGTGTGCACGCGCCACTTTCGAGGTGATGCCGCTCATTACGCTATCCGCGCCTCCTGCAGTGCGGGTTGCAGCGCTTCTGCGGTGTTCGCCTCGATGACCGTCACGTGGGGGATCTGCTCGAGCTTGCGTATCCGCCTCAGGTGTGCGTCGTAGGCCGCGTAGACGTCCTCAAGCGAGAGGAGCGGCTCCGCGAACTGCTCGAATATCTTCGAAAAGAGCGCGACGACGTACACGCGGGCCCCGCGGCTTGTCGCGAGGCGGACGCCCTCGGTAAGCGGGCTGAAGTCGTTTTCGAGGTCAGAAACGATGACGATGGCCGATTGACCCTGTGCGCGCTTGAGTGAGGCGGCTATCGCGCGGAATGCCGGAGCGCGCTTCAGGCTGTACAGGTAGCCCTCGCCGCGCGTGTACATGTAGGAGATGACGTGCCGGAAGTGCCTGATGTCCTCGTCGCTCTCGTCGTCTGCGGTCGCCGCGAAGTGCCGCTTGACGCGCACCACGTCGGCTCCCGTCACGTCGAGCTTCGCGCGCGCTGGGCGCAGCGGAATGCCCGGCTCGATCTCGTTGAGCGAGCGGACGACGCTCGACGCGTGCGGTAGCGATAGGTCGGCGGGGAGACTCGTAGCAACCCCCTGGTCGTCATAGGTAATCAGGCCGATCCGGTTCCCCCTGGCGATCGCTGACCTGACGACGTAGCTTGCGACGTTGACCGCAAAATCGAGCTCAGTAGCGCCGGGAGGCCCGCGGGCCATCGTGCCGCCCTGGTCGATGATGATGCTGACGCTTGCGCTTGCGCCTGCGGCCTCGTCCACCTCCGTGAGGAACTCCTTTGTCATGAGCTTGTTGAGCCTCGCCGACACCTTCCAGTGAATGCGCTTGAGCGGGTCGCCCACGGCGAAGGGGCGGATGTGTGAGAGGTCCGGTCCACTGCCGAGGCGGCGCGTGCGGTACAGCGACTGGACCGACACGCTCGTCACGCCGGGCGCCGCTCCCGGCCCGCCGGCGCCGCTCGTCACGCCGGGCGCCCCTCCAGGCCCGCCGGCCCCGCCCTCGACGCTTACGGTGTAGGGGGGCTGCACCACGCTGGCCGCGGCACTCAGTTCGAGCGTGTGCGTAAACAAGCCGTTGGTCACGACGAAGGTTGCCCATTGGACCTGCGCGCTCTGCCTGCTCGCCATCACGAGCGTATATCGCCACGTCGCCGTCTGGCCTGCGGCCAACGCGAGGTCGGCGCTGTTCGACCCTTCCACGAGCTCGGCGCCGCGAGGCAGCACATCGGTAAAGCGCCCCTCAACGGGCGTCGCTGACGAGACAGCAACGTCGATGGTGACCGTCCCGCCCCGTCGCACCACTGCCCTGTCCGCTTTTCGCCGCACGTCTAGGTCGAGCGCCACGATCGCCGCCCGGAACGCGAGGAAGCGCCAGACTACATAGAGCGCGAGCGCGAAGCCGGCTCCGGCGTAGAACCACGCGTCGAGGAGCGCGCCGAGCGCGATGAAGAGCGCGGCAAGCGCGAGGAGGATGTCCGTGAGGCGGGTGGTCTTCATGATTATTGGGGTGGTTATCGTAGCATCTTAGTTATTGGGGTGGTTATCTTAGCATCGTAGCATCGTAGCACGTTGGTACTCAGCGCGAGGGCCGCGCCTCCGTAAGAATCGCGGCGATCACGTCTTCGAGCGTGACGCCTTCGATTTCAGACTCTGGGGAGATGAGCATGCGATGATTGAGCACGTCGTAGGCGATCGCCTTGACGTCGTCGGGTATGACGTAATCCCGGCCGCGTATCGCCGCGCGAACCCTCGCCATGCCGAGCAGCGCGATCGAAGCCCGCGGGCTTGCGGGGAGCACGAGATCCTTGTGGTTGCGGGTGCTGACGACGATGTCCCTGATGTACTGGATCACCTTCTCATCGACGTAGACGTTTCTGACGACGTCGATCATGCGGAGGATAGCTTGGCGGTCGGTGACCTGGGCGATGGGGACCGCTTCTGCTTGTTTCAGGTTCAGGATCTGGAGCTCCTCCTCGGTGCTCGGGTAATCGAGCGTCATTTTTACGAAGAAACGGTCAAGCTGCACTTCAGGCAGGGGGAAGGTGCCCTCGAGATTGACCATCGTTTGCGTGGCCAGGACCATAAACGGCCGTTCGAGCGGGAACGTCGTGCCCTCGATCGTGACGAGGCGTTCTTCCATCGCCTCCAGGAGGGCTGACTGCGTGCGCGGCGTTGCGCGGTTGAGCTCGTCGACCATGACGATGTTGGCGAAGATGCCCCCCTTGCGCACGTAGAACTCGCTGGTCTTCTGGTCGAACACGTAGCTCCCGGTGATGTCAGAAGGGAGCAGGTCGGGCGTGAACTGCTGGCGGTTGAAGCTGCAGCCTAGCGTCTGCGCGAACAGCTTCGTTATCGTCGTCTTGGCAAGGCCCGGGTTGCCCTCAACGAGGATGTGCCCCTCAGCGAGAAGACACAAAAAGAGTGTCTCTATGACATCATCTTTTCCAACGATCGCGCGATGGAGCTCGTCCTTGATGCGTTGCGCCGTGTCGCCGACCATGTCGATGTCGAGCGACCTTGGGATGCCGTTGAAGTCACTTTCAATTGCCACGTCGTGCCCTCCGTCGTTGCTGTAGTTGTTTCAGGAACCCCTTCACGCGCGCCCGGCGCCATTCGGGGTGAGCCCTTACGATATCATTGATTACGGCCTCTTCATTCACGGGCACATCGCTCGCAAGACCCGTATCCGTGCGCCGACGCCTGAAAAGCGCGCTCGCGTTGATGCCGATTACAAAGGCCGCACTAGCAAGTACGACAACGGTGTATTTTACAGTATCGTTTGCGTTAATGCGGTCGTACAGGAGACTAAACACGGGCGGAGACGCGAAGTGCGACTCGTCGAACATGATCGGCACGGCGGTGTTGCCGCCCGTGAGGTTCGTGAGCATACTCGTCAAGAGCTGCTGGTTGTCCGCCTGGCCGAGCATGTTGTTAATAAATACGCTCGGGTCGGAGAGAAGGACAATGCGTCCGTTGCCGTAGTCGAGCGTGGCAAGGACCGGGCGCGCGCCAGTGGTCGTGTTGACCGTCGCTCCGCGGCCCGTAGGCGTCAACAGGTAGCTCGTCGGCGCGCTCCGGGCGAGCACCGTTACGTTAGCGCCTGAGGTGTCGAGGACCGTCCCGTAGTTGAAGTAGAGCATGTGCACGCCGGCGGTGAGGCCCGAGGCGTTCACGTCCGTAATGAGCGGGTGCGCCGCGTCGACCCCCTTGCTCACGTTGTCCTCGAGGAGTGAGCCGTTGAAGCGCGCTTCACCCAAAACCCCGAGCCTGCTGAGAACGGCGTTGCCGTTGCCAAAGTCGTTGGCGAGCACGAGAACGCCGCCGTTTCGGACGAAGGACTGAAGGGTGCTCGCGTCGCTGGCGGAGAAGCCCACCGAGCTGTTCGGATTGAGCATAAAGAGTACGCCGTCGCCCGAGGTCCCGATCTCGCTGAGCGCAAAGACGGAGCGCGTCGTGTAGCCTTCGCTGGAGGTGAGGGCCTTTGCGTCCGAGGCGCCATTCCACGCCGTGTTGTACGTGCTGAAGTCCTCCTTAGTCGTGTTGAGGAGCGGCACGCTGATGAGGAGCGCGACGACGACGACGACGACCGCGATGAGCGCGTAGCTCAGCTTCACGTGCTCGCCTCAGCGCCGCTGACGTGGCCGCGAAGCGACGCAAAGGCCATCAAGGCGGCTTCGCGCTGCGACTGTGTGAGCGTCCGGTCGCCGAAGTTGGCGAGTTCGTACGCCATGGTCAACTGCCGCAGCGCGCGGCGCGTGTCAGCGTCACGGAAGGCTGCGGTGACGGCCCAGCTCTTCTCCCAGTGTGTCATGTGCGCGGCGATGCGGACGTGCGCGGCGGCTGCGAGCGACGTCACGGCGGCGTCAAACAGCGCTTTCGTAGCGTGCTCGTCGTCGGCACGCTCAAACGCTTCGCTGGCCTCTTCGAGAACCTCGTCCCAGTCACTGATCCGTTGTGGCGCTTCCGCCACCCGCGCGAGGAGAACCGGTGCGACAATCGGCCGTGCTTCCCTCACCCGCGCGAGGACGGGCGGGGCCACCTCTTCCTTTACGACTGGCGCCCGTCGGAGGTAGCCGCCGCGGTGTAGGAAGACGATAAGGAGCGCGACGAGTACAAATCCAGCGACCATCCCGAACAGGCCGGTTAAATCGGCGGGCACATGCACTGCGGTGCTGGCGGCGGACACGAGCGGCTGGCCGCTTGGGTTAAAGACCGTGTAGGCGGTAGCGCCGCCGGGCACCGCTGACATGTAGAGCGGCAGAGAGGCTACGGAGAACGAGTAGCTGCCGTTCTGATCGGTTTGGACACTCGCGACGTCCCTGCCGCCCCAGGAGAGCACCACCGTAGCGTTGGCAACCGGTCCGGTCGCTGTGGTGAGGGTTCCCCGCGCCTGCACGTTGCTGCCTAGAGCGATGCTGGGCGACAGGAAGCTCAGCGTGTTGTTCACTGGCGAAGCGGCAACGGAAAAATTGACCGATTTGCTTCGCGCGGGATTATAGGGCGCGTTGACGGACGCGTATAGAGCGGACGCGACGTGTGTGCCTGGTGTGATGGTGATGATGGGGAGCTGATATGTGTACGACCCGTTCGCGGTCGTCGGCACGCTTGCCATAGTCCGGTGATCGACCCACAAGTCCACCGTGCCGTTTGACACCCCCGTTTGATTACTCTGGAGGCTGCCTGCGAGCACGAGCGTGTCTCCGTAGGTCGCGTTATTCCTACTCTCAGTGAGCGTCAGGGTCGGGGTCACATAGACCGCCACGGTGACGTTGGCGGCGCGACCGTTGACCTGCGCCGCATATGCGCTAATGAGCGCCGTGGCGTTCCCGTACGGGGCAAGGTTGAGCCCGTTTCGAACGGCAGCCCTGTAAATAACGGCGTTCTGCCCGTTGATTGTTCCCGGGAGCGCTTCGAGGGCGTCGCCGAGCGCATGCAGCTCGATGGCGTTTGCAATGGAGGCGTTGCCGTGCGGGGCTGCCGCGAGGAGGCCGCTTTCGCTCGCGTTAAGCGCGTCGAAGCGTTGTGCTTCGGCGATAAGGAGCGTGAGCGAACCCTGCGAAGCCTGCATGGCGTCGATGGCCGCGCTCTGCTGCGAGGCGTTCGCTGATGAGGTGATGCTGCTGATCGTGCTGTTGTAGTGGACAAGCAGCGCGCTCGCGTTGGAGAGGTTGCCTTGGGTGACGTTCGTTATAATACCGTTCGCATCGGCGGCGAGCGATGCAAAGAGCGGCAGCTGAGTGGGAAAGTTAAACCCGCCGCTCAGCGGGGGATTCACCTCTGTCTGCGAGGGGAAGCTCTGCGCCGACGCACATCCTGCGGTAAGAACCAGCAGAATCGCTGAGAGAATGCACGTAACTTGAACCTGTCGTCTGAAACCGCGCATGCGTGCCCCGGTGAGTGAAAAGTACCACGTAGTCCAGCGATCAGTATCTTCAAAGCACTATAAAAACGCTCTCAGGCGGACGTCTGGATGCGAAGAGCGGCACAAGAGTGAAAGCGTGCAAACCCGTAACCCTTATGTGATCGAAAGGCTGCCCACGATAGCGTCTTTCCTTTCGTGTCTCGGCGAGTGTCAATGGGGTGGTGCCTAAGCTGAACGGACGATTTACATAGTCTGCTCGATTGATCCAAATAAGTAGCTTTCTGCTTAAGTTGATGAGTCGCTCGTACCGGAGCGTGGCTGCTCTTTAGGAGGAGACGAACATTTTTGTCAAGCAGCACAATAAAGCATGCTTGAACCCGCTGGCGATCACAGCCGGTAGCGGACCGGCATACACTACGAATACAATCCTTAAAACCAGACGTGCCCCCTTACGGTGCGGACGAAGATTTCCCCGTACGCAGTAAATGCGTGGCAGCAAACTACGTCAGCGATACCCGCACGGCCCCAACATAAAGCGCGCGCTTCATTGTAGCAGAGGCACTGTTCTTTGATAGAGGATGATTGCGAACACAATGACGCAGATAACGACAAATATTGCGATGTTTCTTCTCCACGCCAGCGTGATCACCGAAGGCGTGGTAAGTTCGACGAGCACGAGGAATTCAATGATAATGAGTATGAGAAAGATCTCGATAGCGTAGACGTTGAGCAAGGCCAAAATAGCGATGGTGGCAAACGTGAGCGCTAGTAGACTGTAGACAAAACGCTGCGTCTCGGTGATAATCATGCTGTTCAACCAGGGTCGGAGCCTTTGGTGACTAAATGCGGAGCTACCTATAAAAATGTCTGCTGCACGCTTCCTGCCACTGCTGGCGTCAAAAAACTGGGGTGAGGGGTGATGCCCTTGCTGCCGCACAAAATGTGGAAGTATTACCCTCGGTCAGCAGACATGCCTTCAGCTCCGGATCGGGCCCGGCGCGTGCTCGATTCTTTTTATTTGTGCACGCCGCGATGTCGATGGCATGTTGATCCTTAAGTTATTTTTCCCCGTATCTTCGCTCTAAGCGCGCTCTCTCGTGAAAGACATCAACGGTGCGGAGGATTCTAGCGGTTGTTTGACCTACTGACAGCACTCGTCGTTATGTTTCCT
>Ga0187856_1002450_pt1 | contig 13623 bp, 14 predicted proteins | sample June2016WEW_8_40_FD_132443 | JGI IMG/M metagenome (GOLD analysis project Ga0187856, IMG submission 132443) | Peatland microbial communities from SPRUCE experiment site at the Marcell Experimental Forest, Minnesota, USA - June2016WEW_8_40 | ecosystem: Environmental > Terrestrial > Soil > Wetlands...
AGGACGCGGGCGACTAGTACCCACTTTCATAGAAACGTGATTCGCGCGGGCAGTGAATTCGAGAGTCGGATGAGACACTTGTTCGCATCGTTGCCTGCGCGGATTGGTGATTCCGGGTACTAGCTCGCGCGCCAACCGAGCTTCGACGGTGCACCCCTCGAACAGTTCCGTCGGCCAAAGGACGCCGCTCCATACAACCGGGAACGCAACGCGCAACGCCGGGAACGCAACGCGCACCGCGGGGAATGCAACGCGCACCGCGGGGAAAGCAACGCGCAGCGCGAACGTCAAATCTAACGCCGTGCGCAACACGTTGAACTCCCGCTCGGTCGCTGGTGCATTGCGCAATACGAGCGCATTACGCGATCCGAGAAGCCGCTCCAACATCAGCGCGACCGCGGCGACGGCGGGATGGCATGACGGACGCGACGGTGCAAATGGCTGGTGGCGACACGATAACGGCGGCTACGGATGGGTCGGCCCGCTGTACTGGCCGTTCGCCTATTACGACATGTACGACTATGCGATGTGGGGCTACGGCTACGACGACTCGTTCTGGGGCTACGGCTACGGCGACCTTTATGCCGGCATATTCGCGCCCTACGGCTACGACGACCTCACCGGCTACCTGCCGCAATACGCCAGCAGCAACCCGAGCGTTGGGCAAACGGCGCCCGCTTCCGGCACGCCGACGGCAGCGTCCGACCAGCTGGCGCAAATGTGCGGCGCCGACAGCCGCGATATCGCCGGCCTGCCGATCGATCAGTTCCAGAAAGCCATCCAGCCGACCGCCGAGCAAAGCGCCGCGCTCGACGATCTCGCCAACGCCTCGATTAAAGCGGCCCAGGACATCAAGGCCGCCTGCCCGACCGACATCGCGCTGACCGCCCCGAGCCGGCTCGCGGCCATGCAACAGCGCATCGAGGCGATGATCGCAGCGGTACAGACGGTGCAACCACCGTTGGAGAAATTCTACGGCCTCCTGAGCGACGAGCAGAAGGAGCGGCTGACCGCACTCGCCAACGATCAGCGGCAGAGCAAGACCACGGAGAAGACCGCCGGCTCGCTCGCCCAGAGCTGCGGTGCTGCACCACCCGGCGTGATGGAATGGCCGACCGCCGAGATCGACCGGACGGTGCGCCCGACCGAGGCGCAACGCGCGAGTCTGGTCGCGCTGCAGAACGCCACCACCCAGGCGGCGGATTTGCTCAAGGCCTCGTGCCCCACCGCCGATCCGCTGACGCCGCCAGCGCGGCTCGCGGCGGTCGGCAAACGACTCGACACCATGCTCCAAGCGGTCAAGATGGTGAGTTCGGCGCTCAACGACTTCTATGGAACGCTGTCCGACGAGCAGAAAGCGAAGTTCGAAGCGATCGGTCCGCAGCGGACGGCCCAACTCGAGTCGCTGGAGGTTACGCACGCAAATGGCCGCAGGCACCGCACTCTCGGCCCTGAGCAAGTCATTCGGCGTTTGCTGTCACCACTCTTCTGAAAATCAGCGAAAGGCTCCCGGCGACTAACGTTTGTATTCGGTCTATCGCCGTTGCCAATTTGGCGCTCCCCGTTACGCCCGCGGCAATAAGCGCGCGAGCAGGAGAGCCCATGCGCGTTGCCCGTTTTCCTCCGCGATCAGGTCCTGGCGGATCTCGACCAAAGCGTGTTGCAGGCCGCGGCGCTCGCCGTGGACCGGGATGGTGTAGTCCGTCGCATCGCTAACGGAATAGGGTTCGTTGTCGCCGACGATCAGTCCGGGTTCCTCATTGAGCAGCGCCAGGAGGCGATGGGCGAAACGCGGATCGCGATTGTAGAGCAATGCGGCATGCCACGGCCGCGCCACGCCTTTGAAGACGGGCGTAAAACTGTGCAGCGCGATCAGCACCGCCGGGCGGCCGGCTTGCCGCCGACGCTCAAGCTCGGCCTCGATCCGCTCATGGTAGGGCCGGAAAATCTCGCGGGCGCGCGCGGCCTTGTCCGCTTCGCTTAAAGCCACATTGCCCGGGATCGGGGTAAGCTCGCTGATTTCCGGGATCGACGCCGCCGAACCCGGCGGGCGGTTGCAGTCGATGACGAGACGCGAATAGCTTTGCTGGATCAACGCCGCATCGAGCGCGTCGGCCAGAAACCGGCCGAGACCGGCAATGCCGATATCCCAGGCGATGTGCCGCTCGCATTCGGCCTCCGGAACGCCGAGCCGGCCGAGCGCGCGCGGCATCGCATTGCCGGCGTGATCGGCGACCAGCAGGAAAGGGGATCGCCCGCCGGCATTGTAGGCCGTGACCGGCGCCGGATCGTCGGCTACCAGCAGGTTTTTCGGCATCTCGTTCATCGGCGCTCAAGACGGTGCGACAAAGATGTGCAATATTTGGCCCGATAAATGCATATTAATGGTTTATCCGCTATCATGGGAAGGCCATGTCGATTCTCAACATCAAGCACGTTACGACCTATCACTATCGTCAGCCGGTCGCCTTTGGCGAACACCGGATTATGCTGCGTCCGCGCGACGACGACGACCAAAAGGTACTCCACTCCGAGCTGGAGATCACGCCGACGCCGAGGGAGCTTGCCTGGACACGGGACAGCTTCGGCAATCACGTGGCGACCGCGCATTTCGCGGACCGGGCGACCGAGCTTCGCTTTATCAGCACCATTCGTCTCGACCATGCGCCCGCCGGCTTTCGCGTCGCCGACATCGAGGATTTCGCCCGCACCTATCCCTTCACCTACGCGGCGGAAGATTGGCCCGGTCTGAAACGGTTCATCCTGCCGCTGCTGCTGCGGCCCGAACTTTCTCGCTGGAGCGACCAGTTCTTTCGCAACGACGGTTCTGCCGACACCCACGAACTTCTCGCCGACATGACGCGGACCATCCGGCGGACTTTTCGGCACGTGGCGCGCCACGAGAATGGAATCCAGGATCCCCTCCGCACTCTCGACCTCGGCAGCGGGTGCTGTCGCGACCTCGCGGTGCTGATGATCGCGGCGTTGCGCTCGCGCGGGATTGCCGCGCGGTTCGTGTCCGGTTATGTGCATTTGGCCGACGACGAGGATGACGACGACGAAGACGACGACGATCGCGTCACCAGCGGCAACACCCATGCCTGGGTCCAGGTCTACGTTCCCGGCCCCGGCTGGGTTGACTTCGATCCGTCGGGCGGGATTGTGGGAAACCAGAACCTCATCCGCGTCGCGGTCGTGCCCCACCCGCGCGAGGCGATCCCGCTGCAAGGCACGTGGTACGGCAGCGCGTCGGATCATCGGGCCATGAAAGTCGCAGTAAAAGTCAAAGCGGCGGCGGACGATGGAGCCTTTACGCCGCCTCGCTCTTAGTACGCATTGACTTAGTGCATGATCCGGAAAAGTGGAAACCGGTTTTCCGAAAAGATCATGCACCACTAAAATCCGCGAGCCGAAGAGTTCTTTGATGAAGATTCGCGCCGGCTACGAAATTTCCTACGAATGTCCGCAGCCGACGCCGATGATCCTGACGCTGAGCGTCCATCCGTCGCGCATTCCCGACTTGCTGACTCCGGATCTGATGCGGCTTGATCCATTCATTCCCGCCAACTGGCATCGCGACAGTTTCGGCAATACCTGCCACGTGATCCGCGCACCTGCGGGCCGGCTCACGCTGTCTTCCGATTTTCTGATCCAGGACAGCGGAGCGCTGGATGAGGTCGCGCCGTACGCCGAGCAGCATTCCTTGGAGATGCTCCCGGCCGACACGCTGGTCTATCTGCTCGGCAGCCGTTACTGCGAAACCGATCGCTTCACCCAGATCGCCTGGGCCCAGTTCGGCAATGTGCCAAAAGGCTGGCCGCTGGTGCAGGCGATCTGCACTTACGTCCATGACCGCATCAAATTCGGCTATGAGCACGCCAGCCCGACCAAAACCGCCTGGGACGCCCATACGCAACGGCGCGGCGTGTGCCGCGACTTCGCCCACCTCGCCATCACGCTCTGCCGCTGCATGAACGTGCCGGCGCGTTATTGCACCGGCTATCTCGGCGACATCGGCGTGCCGCCCGATCCGTCGCCGATGGATTTCTCCGCCTGGTTCGAAGTTTTTCTCGGCGGCCGCTGGTACACCCTCGACGCCCGCCACAACAAGCCGCGCATCGGCCGCATCCTGATGGCCCGCGGGCGCGACGCCACCGACGTCGCCATCGTCACCGAATTCGGCCCCTGCACGCTCGCGAGCTTCAAGGTGATCACCGACGAGGTCCCGGAGGCGGCGACGGCGAGGTAGCTACCGAGGCATCGCGCCACATCGCGCGCCAACGCTTGCGTCCGCATGCGGTGAGCGCACATCCCACCGTGCCGGCGCCCGCTTATTTGTGCTATAAGAAGGACATCCTCCCAATCGGTCCCGTAGCTCAGCCGGATAGAGCAGCGGTTTCCTAAACCGAAGGTCACAGGTTCGAGTCCTGTCGGGACCGCCAGCCTGCATCACAGCGCCCAGCCCATCGGCAAAGAGCTCGCAAGCACCCACCTTGGGTTAGTTTCCTGTCTCTCATCAGCCACCCGAGCGCCGCAATCAGCGTCTCAATTATCGATGGCAGAGCTGAGCCCATTTCAACTGCCGGCGTTCTCCCCGAGCGCCGGCTGTTGCGGATGATACACCTGCGATTTCAAGATGTTTGCGAAGTCAATGCTACCTGAGCTTGCACGCAAAGCGGAATTATGCCTAAATCATGAAGAAAATAAGGCGAACAAACTTGGGAGCGTCACATGCTAGCGTATCTAATCTTGGGCGGCCTATTGGGGATGCTCGGTCAAGGCGCCCGCGCCGCCATCGGTCTTAAGGGGATGGCCGACGATGCCAAGGCGCTTGATCTGAGCCCCAACGATCTGTTCGAAACGGCACGTCTTATTACGAGCATCGTGATCGGCTTTTTGGTCGGTATGGCGGCGGCGCTCGCTTACGCCATCGGCCATGGGGCAATCCCGACCGATCTCGCCACGAACTACCAGATTTTGATTGGCTTCATCGCGGCCGGCTACGTGGGCACCGACTTTTTGGAAGGCTTTATCGCACAGTATTTGCCGCAAGGCGCGCCAGGGACCGCGGCGCAAAAAGCTACTGCTCAAAAAGTCGCGGCGCAAACTGCTGACTATGCTGTCAAAGCCGCGGCCCTGAGCCAGTTGCCATGCGGCTACGTAAACCACGGCGTCGCTCCAATAACCGCTCAAGAGATAAAATCGCTCGTGCTCCAATGTTACGCGACGCTTCCCGGAGCCAATCCCCATCCCAATCCGAAAACTCCAGACAGTACACCAATCAGTGCTCTGATGGGCCCGCCTGATCCAGTCTACACGTTGGCGCTAGCGTGCGAGAAATTCGGGCGCTTCAACACTGACGGTCTCATGTGTCAACGGCCTTATTTCGAAGTCTATGGTCAGACCCTCGGTGGTTTCGTGCAGTGCATCCAGTGCTGCTACAATCATCCAAAGGCCGCGTGAGAGGGGAATTAGACATGACACATTTGCTTACGAGTTTCGGCGCAGTTGCCTTTCTAATGCTTGGAACAGCGACCGGCATCGCGCAAACAACAGTTCAGGGAAAAATTCCATTGGAGCTCCTTCGGGAATGCCAAAAAAACCCGGGGTTCATGCCCTATTGCGCTCAACTAATAAAAGCCAATCCACAACCCGCAAAACAAACCATTCAACCCGTATTGCAAGTACCGGTGGTCAAAAACCCGCCGGCTCCAAACCCTCCGCCGCAAGTTGTCAGTTTACTACCCACCGGGACCGGGCCTTGCGGGTTCGGCGCCGTTAATAAGCTGTTTGTCCGGGCGGCGGACCAAATGGACAATTTCAATTACGATAGTTATCTTGTGAATCTGCTGAGCTCAACACCGACGACCTCGATGGCTGCCGATGCAAAAGGAGCCTCGATTAGCTACACCGACAATGTGGCGAACGGTACGCAGACAGCTACCATCGATGCTCGCGCGAGCTATCTGATGTTTGGCGGTTTTTGCAATGATCCATTTACTGACAGGAATATCCCGTTCGTCGACGGCTACGCAGTAGCGCCTTTTGTGTTAGGGAACGGGAACTGGAATGAGCCTCTCACCAAGACCAGCACTAGCGCGGCAAGAGTAGGCACCGACCTCCAGCTTGCGGTCACAAGCGCGATGCTGCCGATCAGCAGAAGCTATTTTTATATATCGCCCTTTTATCAAACGGATTTTCGCGGCATCGCTCAAATTGGAGGAGCGGATTTTGCCTGGGAGCCGTTCGCCCCAGAAATAGCGCTTGGCACTTCGGCGAAAGGGGACCCTAATGCGTACTACACTTTCATATGGCAATTCAAAGCAGAGGCGGAACTTACGGATGTTTCCAACCCAGGCCTCACAAATCTGATAAAGGGCAATCATACCTGGATTGGCGAAACTACCAGTGCGACATTAGGCATATTACCATTAAACGCGCAGAACGAGAAGAGCTGGGGAGATATTGCCGGTCGTATTTCGGTGAATGCAAGTGCGGAGTATTACTACGATACCCAAACCGGAGCGAACGCACCGTATTATACTGCTAGCATCAATTATAAACTGGGCCCGTGCAAACAAACATCGGGCCAACAGTCGCGAGAGATTGCTGCCGCGACCGCGGCCTGCACCATTCAGGGCAGTTCAGCGATCTCGTTTGAATATGACTGGGGAACGAACAAGGATACTCTGGTAAAAACCAATCAATATCTGGTGAAATTCAATTACGCATATTAGATGGTGCCTCCGCCCGACGGCCACCATCAATTTCTAATTCCAGTCCTGTCGGGACCGCCAGCCTTCGCTCTTCGAGCTTCGGCTCGGCAAGCCAAGCTTGATGGCCGATGCGCTTCGCCACGTCTCTTGAACGTTGTGTTGCGTTACCTCAGGATGGCGGAGCCGACAATCAGAGGAACGGCGGCGGATTGAGGTGGCAGTATTCGCGGTGCGAAAAGGCGAAGTCGGCGTTGCCGCAAGGGCCCGTCGTCCAATAGCGCCGCGCGTTCAAACGGCACTGCGCGTAAGTGTGAGTATAGGGCGCATAACCGTATAAACGACACTGATCGAACGCCTCGCGTTGTCCCGCGCTGGCAGCGTCCGCGCCGATCATTGCGGCTACGATCAACAACGGTCGAAGCGCTTTATCGAACGTCACGTTTCCCATCCTGCTCCCATCCTGCGGGTGCGGCCAGCGCAATAGTCCTGTCACCACGTGACAAAGCCGTCGGCGCGCAGATTGCATTTGGTGATGGCCTCACGAGTTCCTATCCCGACCCAGATGTCATAGTCGACGGACTTCGGATTAAAAACGAAAGCGTGATCGACGGGCGTGCCGTTGTGCATAGCTTATCTTTAAGCGACCGCCGCCAGCGCGCGATGGACTGCTTCCGGTTCTTTCTCAATGACCCTGAGATATGCGCGCGCCGCGCCATCCGGCGCCGACCGGCCCTGCTCCCAATCGCGCACGCGCGCCAATGTCAGCCCGTAACGGAAGGCAAATTCCTCTTGCGTCATGCCGAGCTTCCGGCGCATCGCCTTGACGTTGATCTTAGCCGGCACATGCAAACGGTAGCTCGCGGCATCCATCTCGCCGCGCGCGATCGCGACGCCTTCTTTGGCGGCCGCGATCAGCTTTTTGCCCAGTTTGCTCATTTCCATTTCTCCATTCCTATGTCCAGTTCGCTTTACCACGTTTAAGTTATGCACCTTCCTTCATTTGGGTGACCTTTGCGGCCACTCCTGCGCGGTATTCCGCTGCATACGCCTGCACCAGCTTTCTCAGTTCGTTACGCTCCTCGTGGCTCAGATTGTCTCTGTCGCCTTTGTCCAACACGACGAGCAATAAAACTGGAACGTCGTCAGGTCCGTTATAATGAACCGTGCGATAGCCACCTCGCTTTCCTTTCCCGCGTCCAGGGAAGCGGGATTTTCGGCAACCACCAGTCCCGGCCATCATGTCGCCCATCATCGGGTCGTCCGAAATGGTAGCGACAATGAATTCGCGCATGTCGTCAGCGAGGCCCGCCTCGCGGGCCGTCGCGAGGAATGAGGGCGTTTCGATCACGGTTTTCATGCGGTATAACTACGGAATTTCCGTACTAGTTTCAAGTGAAAAATAGAAATTCATTACCGTTATAATTCAATGGGTTACTCGTGCGCGTGAAAGGCCACCTGCGAATCTGCTCGCTGACTTGGCTGAGAACACTAGCGGCGACGCGCTCACTCCGCCGCCCTCCGCGCTTCAAAAAACCGGTTCGCCGGCCGCGGCAGGCCGAGATTTTCGCGCAAGGTCTTTCCTTCGTACTCCCGGCGAAAGAGGCCGCGGCGCTGCAATTCCGGCACCACCTGCTCGACGAAATCGTCGAGCCCGCCGGGGAGATACGGAAACATGATGATGAAGCCGTCGCAGGCTTCGCTGGAAAGCCACTCCTCCATCTCGTCGGCGATGGTTTTGGCCGTGCCGACCATGGCGAGGCCGGAATAGCCGCCGAGCCGCTGGGCGAGCTGGCGCACGGTGAGATTTTCCCGCTGCGCCAGTTCGATCGCGCGCTGGCGGCCGCTTTTGCTGGCGTTGCTCTCGGGGATTTTTTCCGGCAGCGGCCGGTCCGGATCGAAGCGCGAGGCGTCATGCCCGAGCGCGATCGACAATGAGGCGATGGCGCTGTCGTAATGGACCAGGCTGTCAAGCTTCGCCCGCTTTTGCCGCGCCTCCTCCACCGTATCGCCGACCACGACGAAGCAGGCCGGCATGATTTTCATGTGCTCGCGCGCGCGGCCGGCCTTTTCCATGCGCGCCTTCACGTCGGCATAGAATTTGCGCCCGGCCGCGATGCCGCTCTGCGCGGTGAACACCGCTTCCGCGGTCTCGGCCGCGAGCTGGCGGCCGGAATCGGAAGCGCCGGCCTGGACGATGACCGGCCAGCCCTGGATCGGACGCGCGATGTTGAGCGGCCCGCGCACCGAGAGGTATTTGCCCTTGTGATCGAGCACATGCAGTTTTTCCGGATCGAAATAGAGGCCGCTTTCGGCGTCGCGGATGAAGGCGTCATCGGCCCAGGAATCCCACAGGCCGGTGACGACGTCGTAGAACTCGCGCGCGCGGCGGTAACGCTCGCCGTGCTCCATGTGGTCGGTCATGCCGAAATTGAGCGCCGCGTCCGGATTGGAGGTGGTGACGATATTCCAGCCGGCGCGGCCGCCAGAGAGATGGTCGAGCGAGGCGAAACGCCGCGCCACGTGATAGGGCGCGTCGAACGTGGTCGAGCCGGTGGCGACCAGCCCCAGATGCTCGGTGACCATCGCCAGGGCGGAGAGGAGCGTAAACGGCTCGAACGACGTCACCGTGTGGCTGTGCTTGAGCGCTTCGAGCGGCATGTTGAGCACGGCCAGATGATCGGCCATGAAGAAAGCATCGAACTTCGCCCGCTCCAGCGTCTGCGCGAAGCGTTTCAGATGCGCGAAATTGAAATTGGCGTCGGGCAAGGCGCCGGGATAGCGCCAGGCGCCGGTATGGATGGTCGTCGGCCGCATGAAAGCGCCGAGACGCAGTTGCCGCGAAGCGCTCAAGTCGACCTCCACCTCAGTCTACTTCCACCTTCGGTCCCGAGGCGTGATTTCCCGACAATCTCACGCATCGCAGCATACCGGAAGATGGTCAGTGGCAGTGTTATTTGCGTTTGCATTCCGGCGCCGAAACCCTTGTGCCGTCGCGGCGGGACGGCTAAAGCCGAAGGGATGGGCAGCGGCAGCGGGAGGCGTGCGTGAAGAAATTCCTTGCCGGAGCAACTTTTGCAGCGGGCGTGCTGGCGGCTTTGAGCGGGACGGCAGCGCATGCCGAGGACCTCAAGATCGCGCTCATCTACTCAAAGACCGGCCCGCTCGAGGCCTATGCCAAGCAGACCGAGACCGGGCTCATGCTCGGTCTCGAATACCTGACCGGCGGCACCATGATGCTCGACGGCCGCAAGATCGTGGTGCTGCCCAAGGACGACCAGGGCAAGCCGGATGTGGCCAAGTCGCTCCTGGAGCAGGCCTACGCGGACGACAACGTCGATCTCGCCATCGGCACCTCATCGTCGGGCGCCACGCTGGCGATGTTGCCGGTCGCCGAGGATGCCAAGAAGCTATTGATCGTCGAGCCCGCGGTCGCCGACTCGATCACCGGCGACAAGTGGAACCGCTACATCTTCCGCACCGGCCGCAACTCCACCCAGGATGCGCTCGCCGCCGCGGTCGCGCTCGGCAAGGGCGAGGTCTCGATCGGGATGCTGGCGCAGGACTATGCCTTCGGCCGCGACGGCGTCGCGGCATTCAAGGCGGCGCTCGCCGAGGCCCACAGCGACGCCAAGGTGGTGTTCGAGGAATACGCGCCGATGACCACCACCGATTTCACCGCCTCGGCGCAGCGGTTGTTCGATGCGCTCAAGGACCGGCCGGGCCTGAAAATCATCGGCATCATCTGGGCCGGCCCCAATCCGCTGTCCAAGATCGCCGACCTCAAGCCGGAGCGTTACGGCATCGAGCTGTCGCCGGGCGGCAACATCCTTCCGGTCATGAAGCAGTTCCGGCAATTCGCCGGCATGCAGGGCACGATCTACTACTATTACGGTTTTCCGAAAAACCCGATGAACGACTGGCTCGTCGCCGAGCACGAGAAGCGCTTCAACATGCCGCCCGACTTCTTCACCTGCGGCGGCATGGCGGCGGCGAGCGCCGTCGTCGCCGCGGTCAAGAAGGCCGGCGGCACCGATACCGAGAAATTGATCGCCGCCATGGAGGGCATGGAGTTCGCCACCCCCAAGGGCAAGATGATGTTCCGCAAGGAGGATCACCAGGCCATGCAGTCCATGTACGTGTTCAAGATCAAGGCCAGCGGCGCCAACGAGTGGGATCTCCTCGATCTGATCCGGGAAATCCCGATCGCGGAGTTGCCGGTGCCGATCCGCAACAAAAGGTGAGATGGCGACCGATCAGGCGGCAGCGCTCGAGACGCGCGAACTCAGCATCAGCTTCGGGGGCCATGTCGCCGTCAACGCGGTGAGCTGCGCGTTCCATCCGGGCACGCTGACCGCGATCGTCGGCCCCAACGGCGCCGGCAAGACCACCTATTTCAACCTGATCTCGGGCCAGCTCAAGGCCACCGCCGGCCGCGTGCTGTTTGCCGGCGCCGACATCACCCGCCTGGCGCCCTCGGAGCGCGCGCGCCGCGGGCTCGGCCGCGCCTTCCAGCTGACCAACCTGTTTCCCTATCTCAGCGTGCACGAGAACGTGCGGCTTGCGGTACAAAGCCGGCGCCGGGCCGGGCTCGACCTTTTCCGCACCTGGAAGCAGCACACCGAGCTGATCGAGGAAGCCGACGAAGTGTTGCGCCAGGTCGGCCTGAGCGCGCGTCGCGATGTGTGGGCCCGGCTGCTGCCGCACGGCGACCAGCGCAAACTCGAAGTCGCCATGCTGATCGCGCTCCGGCCGCAGGTCTTTCTGTTCGACGAGCCGACCGCCGGCATGAGTATCGAAGAGGTGCCGGTCATTCTCGACCTCATCCGCGCGATCAAGGAAAACCGCGACCGCACCATCCTCCTGGTCGAGCACAAGATGGACGTGGTGCGTTCGCTTGCCGATCGCATCGTCGTGCTGCACAACGGCGAACTGGTCGCCGACGGCGATCCGGCGAGCGTGATCGCGCTGCCGGTCGTGCAGGAGGCTTATCTCGGAGTGGCGAATGTCTGATCGCGCGCCGCTGCTGACGCTCGCCGGCGTCAACACCCATATCGGGCCGTATCATATCCTCCAGGGCGTCGATCTCGAGGTGCCGCGCGGCGCGCTCACCATGCTGCTCGGCCGCAACGGGGCGGGCAAGACCACGACGCTGCGCACCATCATGGGGCTGTGGCACGCCTCCGCCGGCGCCGTGCGCTTCGACGGCGCCGACATCACGGCGTGGGCCACCCCGGACATCGCCCAGGCCGGCATCGCCTATGTGCCGGAGAACATGGCAATCTTTTCCGATCTGACGGTGCGCGAGAACCTCCTCTTGGCGGCGCGTTCCGGGCCGATCGACCAAACGCGCCTGCGCTGGATCTTCGGCCTGTTTCCGCCGCTGGAGAAATTCTGGTCGCTGGCGGCCGGCGTTCTCTCCGGCGGACAGAAGCAGATGCTGTCGATCGCCCGCGCCATCATCGAGCCGCGCAAGCTGTTCCTGATCGACGAGCCGACCAAGGGTCTGGCGCCCGCCATCATCGCCAACATGATCGCGGCGTTCCGCGAGCTGAAACAATCGCCGGACACCACCATCCTCGTCGTCGAGCAGAATTTCCTGTTCGCAAAATCGCTCGGCGACGCCGTGGCGGTCATGGACAACGGCCGCATCGTGCATACCGGCGCCATGGCGGCGCTCGCCGGGGACCACGACCTGCAGCACCGGCTCTTGGGGCTGAGCCTGGCGAGCCACCAATGACGGCGCCCGGCGAATTCTCTCTTCCGGCGCGGCGCCGCGATTTCGTGCCGGTCCTGCTGGTGCCGCTGGTCGCGCTCGCGGCGCTGCCGCTGGTCGGATCGCTGTCGACCTGGGTGACGTTGACGTTGGCGGGCCTCGCCATGGGGATGATCATCTTCATCATCGCGTCGGGCTTGACGCTGGTGTTCGGCCTGATGGATGTGCTCAATTTCGGCCATGGCGCCTTCATCACGATCGGCGCCTATGCGGCCGCCGCGCTGGTGCCGTCTCTGGCCGGCCTCATGCTGGCCGATTCGCTCGCCCTCAATCTGCTCGCATTGGCGGCGCTGATCGCGCTCGCCATGGCGGTGACCGGCGCGATCGGCTACGCGTTCGAGCGCGTCATCATCATGCCGGTCTACGGGCAGCACCTGAAACAGATTCTGGTCACCGTCGGCGGCCTGATCGTCGCCGAGCAGCTCATCATCGCGGTGTTTGGACCGGTGCAGATCGCGCTGCCATTGCCGACCGCGTTCCGCGGCGCGCTGGTGTTTGGCGACATCGCCATTGAACGCTACCGGCTGATCGCGGTCGCCGTCGGCCTGGTGGTCTTCGCCGCCATGCTGCTCATTCTCAACCGCAGCAGGATCGGGCTTTTGATCCGCGCCGGGGTCGAGAACGGCGAAATGGTCGAGGCGCTCGGCTACCATATCCGCCGGCTGTTCGTCGGCGTGTTCATGGCCGGCTCGGCGCTTGCGGGCTTAGGCGGCGTGATGTGGGGTTTTTACCGCGAGGCGCTCACGCCCGGCATGGGCATGGACGTCATGGTGCTGGTGTTCATCGTGGTCGTGATCGGCGGGCTCGGCTCGGTCGGCGGCTGCTTCATCGGCGCGCTGCTGGTGGCGGTCACCGCGAACTACACCGGCTTCCTGGCGCCGAAGCTCGCGCTCGGATCGAACATCCTGTTGATGGCGCTGATTCTGCTGTGGCGCTCGCGCGGCCTTTATCCGGTGGCGAAGCGATGAGCATCCTGCGCACGCTTTTATCGGCCGATCCGCCGCGCGGGCGCGTGCTGGCGCTCCTGCTCCTGGCCATCCTCGTCGGCCTCGCCTTCGCGCCGGTATTGTTTCCGGGGATGGCGGCGCTCAACGTCGCGGCCAAGATCTGCTATTTCGTGGTGCTCGCCGCGAG
>Ga0187856_1002451_pt1 | contig 13621 bp, 10 predicted proteins | sample June2016WEW_8_40_FD_132443 | JGI IMG/M metagenome (GOLD analysis project Ga0187856, IMG submission 132443) | Peatland microbial communities from SPRUCE experiment site at the Marcell Experimental Forest, Minnesota, USA - June2016WEW_8_40 | ecosystem: Environmental > Terrestrial > Soil > Wetlands...
CGCCTGATCGCACCCCGAATTTCGCCGCGCCTTCGTCAAATAGCCCCCTTGCGGACGTAATCAACACAGGCGCGACCGCGGGCCAAAGACGCCTTCAATTGGCCCGAAACATGCTTTCGTTCCTGCAAACAGCTTTTGTTCAAAAGGGAACACGCAATGTCTGACGCAAGCGAGACGCCCAAGGGCTATTTCATCGATTGGGACGGAAAACTGCGCTCGATCGATCAGCCCGGCAAGGGCTTGCGCTGCGAGGTGGATTACAAAGCGAAATATGTGATGGTCTTCAACAAATACGGCGGGCTCGATCACGAATCGACGTGGTATCCGACCGAAGCGGCCGTCGAAAAGGCGGGGATCAAGGTGGTTCACGCCGACGTCGGCGCGCCGATCCGGATTTCGTCGATCGACTGATTTTGGCGCCAAGGCCCGAGGCCGCGCGCGGCGGCAAGATCTCTCAGCGCAATCCGTGTCTTGGACGAAACGCCCAATACAGCACGGCGACGAAAGAAATGGCGACGCCAAACCAAAGGACCACCTGCGCGATCTGCTCGTCGTTCATGCCTCGACTGTAAAGGGCGAGGCCCAATCCGACGATGACGAACCACAATGGAGCCTGACTGGGCTCGGGCGCCTTGAGCGGCCTTCGTTGATTTGCGCCTTCGGACATCGCCGTTTCCCCTTCGCGTTTCGCGACTCGCCGCGGTTGGCGAACGCTGATTAACTGTCGCGACTGCTCGCCAAATCCAGCATTTTGATTTTGCCGGCGCCGTGTCCGGCCCAATGATTCGTCAGGAGAACAGCGAAAGCTTGTGTTCGAGCGGAAGATGATCCAACCGTGACAAAGCGGACAGGCGCGGATCGGCGGGCGGGCAGGGTTCCGCGACCGGCGCGGGCGCCTCGCGCGGCTTTTCCGGCACGCGGGGCGGCGCGGACTCTTGCGCGAGGCTCGCGACGCGGTTTTCCAGACGGGCGATGGCTTCGAGCAGCGTCGCCGTTTCCGCGGAGCGCTGGCGGCGCGCGAACTCCATCAGAAACCAGCGCCCGCGCGCCGTCTCCATGACGGCGGCCTCGATGCGCTCGTAATCCTCAGGGACAATGCCGGTCGGAAGTGTTGTAAGCGTCATGACGCCAAACCCGCTGCGAAAAACCTCGCCGGCCTCAAAGTCGAATCACCGCCGGCGGGAGCGAGATTACGACGATATCCGCAACAACGGGTAAAACCGCCGCCGGGCAAGCGCCATTGCGACCGTGGCTTTTTACTGTTGCATCAATCCGCGCCCTCCGTTCTCCCGTAAAAGGGAGGAGCGCCTCTCCTCACGGCGAGGTCCAGGGATAGGTCCATGTCTCCGTGAGCGTCCGCGTCCCCGCGCGCAAAAACAGGCGCAGATCAGTGGTTTGGCCCGACTTGACGGACACATCGAACATCGCGCGCAATCCGTCGATATGGGAGTTCGCGATGACGCTGGTGCGCAGGATCTGCCCGTTGGTGGCGGTGGCGACGACCTCGACCTGGCTCGGATCGGGAACATAATAGGCCATGTCGCCGCCGGCGAAGTCGACCAGGAAGCGGCGCGCGTTGACCGTGACCGCCTCGGACGAGCCCAGCGCGCGCGGCGGCGCGCGAAAGGTGTTGATCGCGCGCCCGTTGGGCGAGAGCCGGGCCAGATCGAGACAGGCGGTTATGCGATAAGCGTAGGTGAAGGCCTTGCGCGGCTCCGGCGAGACGGCCGGCGTCCAACTCGCGACGATATTGTCGTTGGTCTCGTCCTCGGTGGAGAGTTCGATCAGTTCGATCCGGCCGTCGCCCCAGGGCTCTTGCGGCTCGACGAAATAGCTCGGCCGCGCTTCATAGGCGAGATCGAGATCTTGATAGGATTCGAAGGCGCGGTCGCGCTGCATCAGGCCGAAGCCCTTATTGTCCTTGTCAATGAAGGAAGTCGTGCGCGCGCCGGTTGGGTTGGAGAGCGGACGCCACAGCCACTCGCCGGCGCCGGTCTGAATCAGCAGCCCGTCCGAATCGTGCAGCTCGGCGCGAAAGCCGTCCTGTATGCGATGGTCGTTTTCGCCGGTCAGGTACATCGATGTGAGCGGAGCGAGACCGAATTTCACGTTCTCCCGCCGCGGGAACAGTGTCGCCCGCACGTCGAGGACGCTCTCGTGCCCCGGCGTCAGCTCCAAGTGGAACGCGCCGGTCGCGGCCTCCCCATCGAGCAGCGCATAGATCGTCGCGCGCGAGGCGCCCGCCGAGGGCGTCTCGATCCAGAATTCGCGAAAAAACGGAAAGCTTTCCTTGTCCGTGCCCGCTTCGACGCAGAGGCCGCGCGCCGACAGGCCGTATTGCTGATCGCGTCCGAGAAACCGAAAATAGCTCGCGCCCAAGAAGGAGATCGCCTCGTCGTATACATCGGGATCGTTGAGCGGAAAATGCAGCCGGAAGCCGGCGAAGCCGAGATTGACCGGCGGATCTTTCGGCGGCTTGACCCGGCCATAGTCGAACAGCGCCGGAGAATAGGGAATTGGCGAGGCCAGCCCGTCGCGAATCATATTGATCGTGACCGCGCGCCGATAGAGGAAGCCGAGATGAAAGGTCTCCAGCCGGAAGGGGCCGCCGGTCTCGCCGAGAAGGGCGCGATCCTTCCGAAAGCGGATGTCGCGCCAATTGTCATAGTCGAGTTTGTCGAAAGCCTCGGGCAGCCGCGCCGGCGGATCCTCGAACGGCGCGGCGGCGAGTTCGCGAGCGCGGTCGATAACCTCCTCGAAACCAAAACGCGGCGACTTGGGGCTCGCGATGCCCGAACGCTGCGTGGGTTGCGCGAAAACGACGCTCGGCGCGCCTGCCGCGGCGATGGCGCCGAGCATCTGGCGGCGAGTAAATACGCTCATGTGGCTTTCCTAAGGGACCTCTCGTCGCGGTTCGTTCGTCGCGGCGATGAAACTGGCGTATCCTCCGGCGCCGCGCAAAAGTCACGCGGCGCGGAAGGTTCCGTTGCCTAGCCGGCTTCGCGCGAGCATGCAAGGCGGCGCTATGAGCGGTCGCGCGGGCGGTTTCCCTTTTTTTCCATGAGATTAGGATGACGGGCGCCGAGCCGTCGCGTCTTCATGTCGGCTCGCCGCTTACCGAGTCCCGCGCGCGAAGCGCGGATTCGTGCTTTTCGTAAAAATTATATGTCCTGATCGCGGCTCGACGGCTTCTTCTGAATGCGGATCGACGGTCGAAATTTTCTGACAGCTCTAAAAAATTCCAGTTTCTCGTCGCGAGTTCCGAACGTCGCATCCGCGCGCATGTTGACGGAAATGAGTTGGACCCGCCGATCCGAAAGGGAGCAAATTCTCTCTATGTCTTTCCATTTGAATCGCTTTCGCCAGAATATGATCCACGGGTTGTTTGGAAGTAATCGGTTTTGGACCGTAATTCCCGTGTCATCCACGCTAACGCCAAAAACCTCGGTGATAAGACTTTCAATACAATAGAATGCTAATAGCATAAATAGTAGCGCAAATACCGATAGTTCTTTCGTTACCGCGATAATTAACGCAACAATTGAACTGATCATCCATGTGAGATAACGTGGGGGAGAGCGAAAGCTCGTGCTTTGAGCGGAAGAGTTTTGCTCACTCGCGCCGTCCATCATCGCTCTCCAAATAATATGCGTATAGACCGCATGAAACGATCGCTATATTGGCGCCTTGGTGGGCTCGGCCTTGCTCGAGGCTCGCGGCATTACGCGAAGCGTTCCATGATTTTGAGCGCGGCGCAAGGCGAAAGGCGCGAGGCGCCCGCCGCGGGGAATAGCGCATGAATATTTTGCCGCGGGTCGAAGAGGCCATGCGGCTTTATTGCGATGGCTCGCTCCCGAACTCGAGAATCGAAAAACGCCGGAAATGTATTTCCGCGCCGAAATTCCATGGCGGAGGCGCGGCGCGAAGCCCAGCCGATGGAGCGGATCGCATTGTTTTCAACAGCGATCGCGAGACCGTCGTCTCGCCCCTTGACAAAGACGGGCCCTTCGGTGAAGTTGAATATGGCTGCAAAGCTGTAAATAAGGACGCCGTTAAATGGCGCAATCAAAAGAGGGAGTTAAAAATGGGTTTTCTCGTCCCCATCTGCATGCTTGCCATGATCGTCATCTGCGCCGCTACTCTGACGCGCCTCTGATCAGACGGTAAGCGATTGATCGGCCCCGCCTAGCGGTCCGGTTCCGCGCGAAATGGATGTCGGCCTCCACGCTGTCGCGGCGTAGAGACACACAAAAATGATTGATCGGCCTCGACGCCCTTGTATCCCCAGCTTCCCAAGGCTTCGGGAGATATAAGGTTGTTCGAGGTCGATCAAGCATTTTGCGTTTTGGTCGGCGATTTTTTTTCAATGCATTTATTGCGGCGAGCGCCGCGGCGACGAGCGCGTTAGAGCGTTTCGAAACACCCCTGGGCGCCTCTCGCCAAACAACCAGCGACGCGTGGGTGATAACGACAACCAAAAGCGGCGGCGAGGTCCCGGAACAAGTCCGGCGTCGCCACCGCGCTGTTTATATATCCGTTTGCTGGACCGCTAGAGGCCGGCAGCCACAACGGGTCCCGGCTGACGCGCCAAGGATCAGCCCGCGCCCCTACGCAAACTCCATGATCACCGCGTCGACCGCGAGGCTGTCGCCCGCCTTGGCCAAAATCTTCTTGACCGTCGCGTCGCGCTCGGCGCGCAGCACGTTTTCCATCTTCATGGCCTCGACCATGCACAGCGCCTCGCCGGCCTTGACCTCCTGGCCTTCCACCACGTCGATGGTCTTGACGAGGCCGGGCATCGGGCACAGCAGGTGCTTGGAGATGCCGGCGTCCTTCTTCTTCGGCATCAGCGCGGCGAGTTCGGCCTCGCGAATGGTGTAGACGCGCGCCGCGACGCTGACGCCCTGGTGCGACAGTTCGAAGCCGTTGAGGATCGCCTTGGTCTGCACATAGACCGACCGGCCGTCGACCTCGCCCTGGAACAGCGGATCGCCAGGACGCCAGTTCGAGGTGACACGATGCGCGCGCCCCTCTTCGCCTTCGAAACGCACCAGCAGAGCCTCGCCTTGCGTCTCCAGCGTCACGCCGAACGGCTTGTCGCCGAGCAGGCAGACGCGATTGCGCGCGAATTGCACAGGCGCGCCATTGCGCAACTGGCCGGAGATGCGGCGCTTGCGCTGATTGCCGATATGGTCGATCAGCGTCGCGACCGCCGCCAGCACATGCGCCAATTCGCCCGCCGGCTCCGGCTGCGCGAAGCCGCCCGCATATTCCTCGGCGATGAAGCCGGTCGACAACCGCCCCTCGCGCCAGCGCGGATGCATCATCAGCGACGACAGGAAGGGGATGTTATGGCGGATGCCGTCGATCACGAAACGGTCGAGCGCGTCGGCCTGCGCCTGGATGGCGGTCAGCCGGTCCGGCGCATGGGTCACGAGCTTGGCGATCATCGGATCGTAATGGATCGAAATTTCGCGCCCTTCCGTGACGCCGGTGTCGTTACGCACGGTGATTCCGCCGGCGCTCTTTTCTTCCGGCGGGCGGTATTTCACGAGTCGCCCGATCGAGGGCAGGAAGTTACGGGTCGGGTCCTCGGCGTAAATGCGGCTCTCGACCGCCCAGCCGTTGATCTTCACGTCTTCCTGCTTGATTTGCAGCGGCTCGCCGGCGGCGACGCGGATCATCTGCTCGACGAGATCGATGCCGGTGATGAGCTCCGTCACCGGATGCTCGACCTGCAGGCGAGTGTTCATTTCGAGGAAGTAGAAGCTCTTGTCCTGCCCCGCGACGAACTCCACCGTGCCTGCGGAATTATAATCGACCGCCTTTGCGAGAGCCACCGCCTGCGCGCCCATCGCGGCGCGGGTCGCGGGATCGAGCAGCGGAGACGGCGCCTCCTCGATGACCTTCTGATTGCGGCGCTGGATCGAACATTCGCGCTCGCCGAGATGGATCACATTGCCGTAGCTGTCCCCGAGCACCTGGATTTCGATGTGGCGCGGATTGACGATGAATTTCTCGATGAACACGCGGTCGTCGCCAAACGACGACGCGGCTTCCGAACGCGCGCGCGTAAAACCCTCGACCACTTCGTCGGCCTTATAGGCGACGCGCATGCCCTTGCCGCCGCCGCCCGCCGACGCCTTCAGCATCACGGGATAGCCGATTTCATCGGCGATTCTGACGGCTTCCTCGCCGTCCTTGATCACGCCGAGATAGCCCGGCACGACGCTGACATTGGCCTTCGAGGCGAATTTCTTGGATTCGATCTTGTCGCCCATCGCCTCGATGGCGCGCGGGTTGGGACCGATGAAGACGATATTGGCGTCGGCCAGCGCCGTGGCGAAGGCCGCCCGTTCGGACAAAAATCCGTAGCCGGGATGCACCGCCTCGGTGCCCGTGCGCTTGCAGGCGTCGATGATTTTCTCGATCAGCAGATAGGACTGCGCGGCCGGCGGCGGGCCGATATGCACGGCCTCGTCGGCCATTTCGACATGCAGCGCGTCCGCGTCCGCGTCGGAATAAACGGCGACGGTGGCGATGCCCAGCCGCCGGGCGGTCTTGATGATGCGGCAGGCGATCTCGCCACGATTGGCGATCAGAATTTTACGAAACATAAGCGCCCCGATTTTAAGCGACGCGCCCGCCTCCCACTCCCCCGGAAACTGGCGGGCGCCGATTTTATTGTTTTTGTCCCGGTTAGACCTTGGCTTCCGCTTCGCCTTCCGGCCGCTTCGACTGCACGGTGTCGATGATGCCGAAGTCCTTGGCCTCTTGCGCCGTCATGAAGTGATCGCGGTCGAGCGTGCGCTCGATGGTGTCGTAGTCCTTGCCGGTGTGAAACTCATAGATCTCGTTGAGGCGGCGCTTGATCTTCAGAATGTCCTCGGCGTGGCGCTGAATGTCCGACGCCTGGCCCTGGAACCCGCCCGACGGCTGGTGCAGCATCACGCGCGCGTTGGGCAGCGCGAAGCGCAGACCATGCTCGCCGGCGCACAGCAGGAGCGAACCCATCGAGGCCGCCTGGCCGACGCACAGCGTCGACACCTTCGGCTTGATGAACTGCATCGTGTCGTAGATGGCGAGGCCCGAAGTCACCACGCCGCCCGGCGAGTTGATGTAGAGGAAGATTTCCTTCTTCGGATTCTCGGCCTCGAGAAACAGCAACTGCGCCATGATCACCGAGGCCATGTGGTCTTCCACCGGGCCGGTCAGGAACACGATGCGCTCACGCAGCAGCCGCGAGTAAATGTCGAAGCCGCGCTCGCCGCGCGACGTGTTCTCGATCACTTGCGGGATGAGATATTGGTTGTAGACCTCGATCGGATCGCGCATCTCTCAGAAAACCTCTCTCGTCCCCGGTGCATCGGGCGCCGCGCCTCTTGGAGGCGAAGGCGCGGCGTTCGTCGTCAGCCTCTAGTCATATTTCGTCCGCGCGGCAAGGCGCAAAACCGAGCGCCAAGCAGCGAAAACGGCGCCATTCCGCGATCACGCGGCGGCGGACGGCTTCTCCTCGTCCTCGGCGAAGAGTTCCTCGCGGGTCACGGTCTTGTCGGAGACCGTGACGATTCCGGCGAGGTGGGCGACCACCCGCTCCTCGTAGATCGGCGCGCGGAGCGAGGCGAGCGCGTTCTCGTTCTTGCGGTAGAAGTCCCAGACTTCCTTCTCCTGGCCGGGGAACTGCCGCGCGCGTTCGACCACGGCGTCGGTGAGATCCTTTTCCTCGACCGTGACGCCGGCCTTTTGGCCAATCTCGGCGAGCACCAGCCCCAGGCGCACGCGACGCTCGGCGATGGCGCGATATTCGGCGCGCGTCTCGTCCTCGTTCTTATCCGCCTCGGGCTCCGCTTGCCCGGCGCGCTGGCGTTCCGCCTCATAATCGCGCCAAATGCCCGCGAACTCGTTTTCCACCAAGCTCGCCGGCAGGTCGAATTTATATCGGGCGTCGAGAGCGTCGAGCAGCGCGCGCTTGAACTTGTCGCGCGAGGCCTTTTCGAAGTCGGCCTCCAGATTGCCGCGCACCGCCGTCTTCAGCGCATCGAGCGAATCGAAGCCGTATTTCTTGGCGAATTCGTCGTCGATCTCGGCGGCCTTGGGGGCTTCGACGGATTTGACCGTCACGTCGAATTCGGCGTCCTTGCCGGCGAGGTTCTTGGCCGAATATTCGTCGGGGAAGCGCACCTTGACGAGGCGCTGTTCGCCCGCGGCCGCGCCGTCCAACTGATCCTCGAAGCCGGGGATGAACGAGCCGGAGCCCAGCACGAGATCGACATCGCCGCCCGTGCCGCCTTCGAAGGCGACGCCATCAAGCTTGCCGGTGAAGTCGATGGTCAGCTTGTCGCCCTTCTCGGCCTTGGCGCCTTCCGCCTTCGGCTCGTATTCGCGAACGCGGTCGGTCAGAGCCTGTATGCTCTTCTCGACATCCTCGTCGGTGACCGGAGCGATCGGACGTTCGAGCGAAATATCGTCGAAGGAGCCGAGTTCGAAGCTCGGCAGCGTCTCGAAGGTCACGACGAATGAGAAATCGCCGGCCGCTTCAAGCGCCTTCTCGACCTCGTCCTGGCCGCCGGGGAAATCGAGCTTCGGCTCGGCGGCGATGCGCAGCTTGTTGTCGTCGACAATCTTGCGGTTGGCCTCGTTGACGGCCTCCTGCAACACTTCGCTCATCAGGCTTTTGCCATAGAGCTTCTTGAGGTGCGAGATTGGCGCCTTGCCGGGGCGGAACCCCTTGATCTGGGCTTTGGCGCGCATCTCGGCGAGCTGAGTCTCGAGCTTGGCGGCGAGATCGCCCGCCGGCAGCACGACCTTGAATTCCTGTTTCAAGCCCTCGGACAGGGTTTGCGTCACTTGCATGTCATTCGCCTTCTGCAACGTCAATTTCGATCGGCGCGCGAGCCATTTAAAAGGCCTCCGGCGCCGGAGCATCGTGTCCAAATTCCTCGTCGCCGAAGCGCTCGAAGCCTCTTCAATGGCGGATGCGCCTTGGTGCGGGCGGAGGGACTCGAACCCCCACGACTTGCGTCACCGGAACCTAAATCCGGCGCGTCTACCAGTTCCGCCACGCCCGCGACGGCCGTCGTTCGGACGCGCTACAGCCCATCTTCAATAACCCATATAGCAGAAAAGGGCGCCCCCTAAGGACACCCTTCGGCCGGCGCGTCGCGCCGCTCTATAGCATGGGAGAACGGCGATGCAGCAGAAATTTTGCCGCGCGCGACTTCCGCGCGCGACTTCCCGCGCCCGCCTTACGCCGCGGCCCTGAGCGCGAGCGGTCCCTCGTTGCCGAGCGGCGCGCGCGCGCCCGCCGCGCCGACCCGTCCTTCAGCGCCGCGCAGCGCGCCCGGCGCCAGCTCCTTGCCAAGGAAACGCGCCTCCTCCACCCATCCGGGCATGACAAGGTCTTCGGTCAGCGCCCGCTCGAAGCCGAAGCGCCGGTAATAGGGCTCGTCGCCGACCAGCAGCACGGCGCGGTGATTGCGCGCGCGCGCCCGGTCCAGCCCGGTCTCGATCATCGCGGCGCCAAGGCCGAGCGAGCGATAATCGCTGGCCACCGCGAGCGGCCCGAGCAGTAGCGCCGCGCGCCCCGGCCCGGCCTGGATCGGCCACAGCCGCAAGGTCGCGACGAGCCGCGCGCCGTCATACGCCGCGAGCGCCAGGCCCCGCGCGGGAAGACGCCCGGCGCGCAGCTTCTCGCAAGTCTTCAGAAAGCGCGCCGGTCCGAAACTCGCGTCGAGCAGCTTTTCGCGCGCGAAAACATCGTCCGGCGATTCGTCGTCGATGACGAAGCCGGCGGGCGCGAAAGCCGCGTGGGGCGCGGCGTGAAGGGCAAGATCAAAGGTCATCTCTGCCTCCATCGGAAGACAAGCGACCCTCGCGCCTCGCGCTGGACAAAGCAGCGCCGGCCGGCCGGGACAGGAAGAACGAAGGGTTTTTCAAGACTCTCTCCCGCTCGCGCAAGAAAGACCGCTCAGATCACGAAGGATTCCAACGGCGCGAAGCCATTGAAGCAGATCGAGGAATAGGTCGTCGTATAGGCGCCCGTCCCCTCGATCAGCACCTTGGCGCCGATCTCCAGACTCACGGGAAGCGCATACGGCTCCTTCTCGTAAAGCACGTCGATCGAATCGCAGCTTGGTCCGGCGATCACGCAAGGGGCGGCGGCGTCGCCGTCGAATTCGGTGCGGATCGGATAGCGAATCATCTCGTCGGTGGTCTCGGCGAGGCCGTTGAACTTGCCGATGTCGAGATAGACCCAGCGCAGCGTGTCATCTTGCGACTTCTTCGAAATCAGCACCACTTCCGCCTCGATCACGCCGGCGTTGCCGACCATGCCGCGCCCCGGTTCGATGATCGTCTCGGGAATGCGGTTGCCGAAATGCTTGGACAGCGCGCGAAAGATCACATTGCCGTAGGTTTTCACCGCCGGCACGTTATTGAGATATTTGGTCGGAAAGCCGCCGCCGAGGTTGACCATCTGCAACTGAATGCCGCGCTCCGCGAGTTCGCGGAAAATGGCCGACGCGGACGCCAGCGCGCCGTCCCACATCCGCGGATTGCGCTGCTGCGAGCCGACATGGAACGACACGCCATGGGCGGCGAGGCCGAGCGCATGGGCGTGCTCCAGCACCCGCGGCGCCATCTCGGGCACGCAGCCGAATTTGCGCGACAGCGGCCATTCGGCCCCGGAGCCGTCGCACAAAATGCGGCAAAACACCTTGGAGCCGGGCGCCGCCCGGGCGATTTTCTCGACCTCGGCCTCGCAATCGACCGCGAACAGCCGCACCCCCAGCGCATAGGCGCGGGCGATGTCGCGCTCCTTCTTGATGGTGTTGCCGAAGCTGATTCGATCGGGGCTCGCCCCGGCGGCCAGCGACATTTCGATCTCGGCCACCGAAGCCGTGTCGAAGCACGAGCCCAGCGTCGCCAGCAGGGAGAGCACCTCCGGCGCGGGATTGGCCTTCACCGCATAGAAGACGCGCGTGTCGGGCAGCGCCTTGGCGAAGGCGCGGTAATTGTCGCGCACGACGTCGAGATCGACGACGAGGCACGGGCCAATGTCGCGGCCTTCAAGACGGCGCGCGCGCAGAAATTCCTGAATACGATCGGTCATCGCGGCATCCCCCCAACGAAGGGCGCGGGCCAGGCCGCGCCAAGAAACAGGCTTCGGTGGACAACAAACGTCCTTCGCCCGCGCGCGTTGGAGACGCGACGAACGTCGTAAGTCCGCGATCCTCAAGATCGACGCCGCGCGCTATGTCGCGCGACCGCGATCCGGTGATGCGCCGTCGGCGATCCAATGAAGACGGAAATGCGCATGACGCGCATGACGGTCATCTGGACAGCCATCGTTTGGAAGGGGGTTTGGTCCCGTCCGCACGCCCGGCAAGAAAGACAAGCCTCTTCGGTAAGCCGACCTTTGGAGGGTCGACAGAGACGAAAAAGCCCGGTCCGTCGTTGCTTTAAGTCGCGATCCTCCGCTGAAACGGAGTTCGCCGGTTCGCCTCCGGCTGCCGGTTTTTTCTGAAGGGTGGTTAACCGGCCTCTTGTCCGGATCCCCACCAACCGACACACGACCACAGGCACGTGCGATTTGGGCAATTCTTTAAATACGCGCATTTTGACCGATGACAAGCTTTTTCTGGGCAACAGCGTAATTTTTACGCAGCCAGGCGCCTAGCGCTTGGCGGCGGCGCCCATATCATGTTCCACGAAGTCTCGATGGCGCGCGAAAACGCTTCCCGCGAGTTTCGCCGGTCGGTCAAATCCATGGGCGAAACGAGGGATCGTTCGATTCGGCCGACGGAGTTCCGCGTCAGCCTTTGACAAGCTCCCGCCCGCCCGGCATTACAAACAAAACCCTTCACGCCGGATAAAAGCCAGAATCATGAGAGCCGAACGCTATAATTTCGCCGTGACCGAGCCCAAGTGGCGCAAAATCTGGGAGGACGCGGAGGTCTTTAAAGCCGGCGCGACCTTGAACGCTGGCGCGCCCGAAAAGCCCAAATATTACGTGCTGGAGATGTTTCCCTATCCATCGGGACGCATCCACATGGGCCATGTGCGCAATTATTCGATGGGCGACGTGATCGCCCGCTTCATGCGCGCCAAGGGCGCCGACGTGCTGCATCCGATGGGCTGGGACGCCTTCGGTCTTCCCGCCGAGAACGCGGCCATGCAGGGCAAGCGTCACCCGGCGGAATGGACCTACGCCAATATCGCGGCGATGCGCGCGCAACTGAAATCGCTCGGGCTCTCGCTCGACTGGTCGCGCGAGATCGCGACCTGCGATCCCGCCTATTACGGTCGCCAGCAGCAGTTGTTTCTGGATTTCCTCAAGGCCGGGATTGTCGTTCGCAAACAGTCCAAGGTGAATTGGGATCCGGTCGACCATACCGTGCTCGCCAATGAACAGGTGATCGATGGGCGCGGCTGGCGCTCGGGCGCGCTGGTCGAGCAGCGCGAATTGACGCAATGGTTCTTCAAGATCACCGATTACGCCGAGGAGCTGCTGACCGGGCTCGATACGCTGGAGCGCTGGCCCGACAAGGTGCGGCTGATGCAGCGCAACTGGATCGGCCGCTCGGAGGGCCTGTTGCTGCGCTTCGCGCTTGAGGCGCCGGCGGACGAAGCGCGCGAGGTCGAAGTGTTCACGACGCGCGCCGACACGCTGTTCGGCGCGAAATTCGTCGCCGTGGCGGCGGATCATCCGCTCGCGCAAGGGCTCGCCGCCAGCAATCCCGCGTTAAAGGCGTTTATCGACGAATGCCATCAGATGGGCACGTCGGTCGCGGCGATCGAGACGGCGGAGAAAAAGGGTTTCGACACCGGACTCAAGGTCGTTCACCCATTCGACGACACATGGCAGCTGCCGGTCTATGTCGCCAATTTCGTGTTGATGGATTACGGGACCGGCGCGATTTTCGGCTGTCCGGCGCATGACCAGCGCGACCTCGACTTCGCCAATAAATACGGCCTCGGCGCGACGCCGGTGGTTTGCCCGGAAGGCGTCGATCCCGCGACGCTCGAGATCACCGACGCGGCCCATGACGGCGAGGGCCGGCTGGTCAACTCGCGCTTTCTCGACGGTCTCAGCGTGGCGGAGGCCAAGGAAGCGGCGGCGAGCCGGCTGGAACAGGCGGAGCTGTTCGGCGCGCCCCAGGGCCGCCGCAAGGTCAATTACAAGCTGCGCGACTGGGGCGTCTCGCGCCAGCGCTATTGGGGCTGCCCGATTCCGATCATCCATTGCGAGGGCTGCGGCGTCGTTCCCGTGCCGGCGGCGGACTTGCCCGTGAAGCTGCCGGAAGACGTGACTTTCGATCAGCCCGGCAATCCGCTCGACCGCCATCCGACCTGGAAACACGTGGCTTGCCCCGCTTGCGGCAAGCCGGCGCGGCGCGAGACCGACACGATGGACACCTTTGTCGATTCGTCGTGGTATTACGCGCGCTTCACCGATCCGCACAACGAGACGGCGCCGGCGTCAAAAGAGGCGCTCGCGCGCTGGCTGCCGGTCGATCAATATATCGGCGGCATCGAGCACGCGATCCTGCATCTGCTGTACTCTCGCTTTTTCGCGCGGGCGATGAGGGATTCCGGCCACGGCGCGTTGGCCGAGCCCTTC
>Ga0187856_1002458_pt1 | contig 13606 bp, 13 predicted proteins | sample June2016WEW_8_40_FD_132443 | JGI IMG/M metagenome (GOLD analysis project Ga0187856, IMG submission 132443) | Peatland microbial communities from SPRUCE experiment site at the Marcell Experimental Forest, Minnesota, USA - June2016WEW_8_40 | ecosystem: Environmental > Terrestrial > Soil > Wetlands...
ACATCGCGCACCTTGACCGGATAGGCGGGAACGTGGACCGGCGCCTGACCTTCCACATGCAGAGTCATCCCCTGCTCGCTGCGCTTGACCAGCACGGCCTCGCTGCCGACCATGCGCGCCAGCTCGGCCGCGGCGCTCGCGACCTCCGCCTCGGTCGCCACCGGCCGATGCACGGCGGCGGCCAGCTCCTTGCGATTGGGCGTGATCAATGTCGCGCCGCGATACAGGCTGTAATCATGCCCCTTTGGATCGACGATGACCGGCTTGCCGAGGCGTTGCGCCTTTTCGATAATGGCGCGGATAACGCGCTCCGTCAGCACGCCTTTGGCGTAGTCGGACAGCACGACCGCACCGACCTGCGGCAGCGCCGCTTCGGCATAGGCGATGACAGCGGACTGGCTTTCAGCGCTCGCCGGCTCCGCCGTCTCCCAATCGGCCCGGATGAGGTGGGTCGAGTGGTGTTCGGACACGAAGCGCACCTTGCGCGTGGTCTGCCGCGCTCTGTCGATCACAAGGTCGGGGACGACTGAACCGTTGAGCTCGGCCAAGGCATTGGTCAGCGTAAGGCCTGCGGCATCGTTGCCAATAAGACCGACGAAAATGCAATGCGCGCCGAGCGCAGCGATATTGCGCGCAACGTTGCCGGCGCCGCCGATCTCAACCTCGCTATACCTGACCGCGAGGACCGGTGTCGGCGCCTCAGGCGAAATGCGCGTGACCTCGCCGTAGACGAAATCGTCGAGCATGACGTCGCCGACGCAAAGAACGGTCTGCTTGGAAACAAGCCTGAGGGCTTCTTCGAAATCAAACATGCTTGTCGCCCGGCCTTTCCCCCGTGATCCCGCTCACCGATAGCGATCGGCGCGATCAAGATAACAACTCACGTAGCGCTTCACCCCCTCTTCGAGCGTGGTGAAGTCCGCATTGAAGCCCGCGTGGCGCAGATTTCCGATCTCGGCCTGGGTGAAATATTGATAATTATCGCGAATCGAAACCGGCATGTCGATATATTCGATTGTCGGCTCGCGGCCGAGCGCCGCGAACATGGCCGTCATCAACTCGCGGAAGCTGCGCGCCTGCCCGGTGCCGACGTTGAAGATGCCCGACACCGCGGGCGTCTCGATCAACCAGCGGACGACGGCGACCGCATCATCCACGTAGATGAAATCGCGCTTTTGCTCGCCGTCGGCGATGCCGGCGCGGTACGATTTGAACAGCCGGATCGGCTCACCGGCCTTGGCCTCGTCGAAACGCTTGGCAACGAGACTCATCATCTCGCCTTTGTGGTATTCATTGGGGCCGAAGACATTGAAGAATTTAAGCCCGGCCCATTGCGGCGGCAGCTTGTCCTTGCGCGCGACGCGCTCGACGATTGCGAGGTCGAATATATGCTTGCTCCAGCCGTAAAGGTTCATCGGCTTGAGCCGCTTGAGCGCGCCGAGCGACCAGTCGTCGGAAAAGCCTGCCTGGCCGTCGCCGTAGGTCGCGGCCGAGGAGGCATAGATAAAAGGCGTGCGCGTCGATGCACACCACTCGAACAAGCGTAGCGACAGCCGGAAATTGGTTTCGATGACGAGGTCGGCATCGGTCGCGGTCGTGGAGGAAATGGCGCCAAGATGCACCACGGCGTCGAGCTTGCGTCCGTTGAGCCAGCGCAGAAGATCCGCCGGCGGAACAAATTCGGCGAGCTGGCGTCCTGCGAGATTGCGCCATTTGCCATCGCTGCCAAGAATATCGTTGACGGCAATATCCGTGCGTCCGGCCTCGTTGAGGCTCGCGAGCACGTTCGATCCGATGAACCCGGCCCCGCCGGTGACCAATAACATCGACGCCGCGACACCGGTTAAGGTTGCCGTCGATCCCCCTTTGCCCCAGTCTCGCCCGCAGCGCAACACTGGACATTAGAGTCAGCAAGGGGTAACTCCCGATCAGGGATAGATGGAATGAATCTTCATTCAATCGAAAAGATGAATCATAGTTCAATAATTTCTTCATCCGAGCGGCTCGTGGATGCATCGCACGGCGGCCCGATCCTGATCGTGCCTTACATGTGGATCGGCGATTTCGTGCGCTGCCATTCGGTCGTGACGCTGCTGAAAAAACGCTTCCCCGACCGTCCGATCGATATGCTGGCGACTGCGCGCTGCGTGCCGCTGGCCGATTATATGCCCGGCCTGCGCCAAGCCGTCATCGTTGACCTCCCGCGCAGCCGTATCGCTCTGGCGCGGCAGATCATGCTTGCCAAGCGCCTCAGGCGCGAGGGCTACGGTATGGCGCTGATCATGCCGCGGACCTGGAAAGCCGCGCTGGCGCCCTTTCTCGCCGGCATCCCCAAGCGCACCGGCTTTGTTGGGGAGGCGCGTTTCATCCTTCTCAACGACTTGCGTTTTGGTGAGCGCAGGTTGCCGCGCATGGTCGACCGCTGCGCAGCGCTCGCCCTGCCGCGCGGCGCCAAGCCGCCCCCCGCATGGCCGATGCCGGAGCTCAAAGTGGCTGCGGCCGAGGTCGCCTCATGGCGCAACCGGCGCGGCCTGACCGGGGACGGCCATCCGGTCGTGGCGCTTGCCCCGGGCGCTGTCGGACCAGCAAAGCGCTGGCCGAGCACCGCCTATGCCGCCCTCACCCGCCGCCTGCTCGCCGATGGCCTCGCGGTTTGGGTGCTCGGCGGTCCCGACGAGAAATCGCTTGCAGCCGAGATCGTCGGCGACACCGAGGCTCGCGATCTCACCGGCCACGATCTGCGCGACGCCATTCTCGCGCTGGCGGCCGCTGCCGTGGCGGTCTCGAACGATTCCGGCCTCCTCCACGTCGCTGCAGCGCTCGGCACGCCGACGATTGGGATTTTCGGCCCGACCAGCCCGTGGCACTGGGCGCCGCTCAATCCGCTCGCTGCAACGCTGGAGACCAAGAGCGAACTTGCCTGCCGGCCGTGCCACAAGCCGGTATGCCGGCTCGGCCACCACCGCTGCATGCGCGAGATTGCTCCGGAGGAGGTCCTTGCGGCGACCCGCCGGGCGCTCGCGGCGGTGCCTTCTGCCGGCTGAATCCGGGGCGGGCGGAATAACACGGCCTTCATCAAATCGGAGTAGGGCCAAAACGGTAGCGACGGCAGGGGAAATGGATCGACCATGACGGTCCTGGTCACCGGCGGAGCCGGCTATATCGGCAGCCACATGGTGCTCGAACTCGCCGATGCCGGCGAGCGTGTCGTGGTGCTCGACAACCTCTCCACCGGGTTCGCTTGGGCCGTTGCCGAGGGCGTGCCGCTCATCGTTGGCGACACCGGCGACCAGGCGCTCGTCGCGCGCCTGATCCGACAATTCCGTATCGAGGCAATCATCCACTTCGCCGCGTCCATCGTGGTCCCCGATTCGGTTCGCGATCCACTCGCTTATTATCGGAACAACACGGTCAATTCGCGCGCGCTCATCGAATGCGCGGTGAACAACGGCGTGCGCCGCTTCATCTTTTCCTCGACCGCCGCGGTCTACGGCAATCCGGCCGAAATTCCGGTGCAGGAAGATGCGCCGACGCAACCGATCTCACCCTACGGTTGGTCGAAGCTGATGAGCGAAGTCATGCTGGGCGATGCCGGCCGCGCGCATGGTCTCAGCCATGTGATCCTGCGCTATTTCAACGTCGCCGGTGCCGATCCGCACTGCCGCACCGGGCAATCGAGCAACGCGGCAACGCACTTGATCAAAATTGCGGTCGAGACCGCGCTCGGGCTGCGCCCCAAGATCGAGGTTTTCGGCACCGACTATCCGACGCCGGACGGCACCTGCATCCGCGACTACATCCATGTCAGCGATCTTACCCGCGCGCATTCCGACGCGCTGCGCCACTTGCGCTCCGGCGCACCGTCGCTGACGCTCAATTGCGGCTACGGCCACGGCTTTTCGGTGCTCGAAGTGATCGAGGCGGTCAAGCGCACGTCGGGAGCCGATTTCAAGGTCGAGACCGCGCCCCGGCGGCAAGGCGACCCGGCCCGGATCGTTGCCGATTCCCGCCAGGCACGGGCAATGCTCGGCTGGCGGCCGCGTTTCGACGATCTCTCCACCATCGTCGCGCACGCGCTCGCCTGGGAACGCGAACTGATGAAGCGGCGAGCGGCGCAGGGCGCCGAATTTGAACGGGCTTAGCCAGGATTTTCCGCGCGCCATGAGCCTGGAGCGGCTGCAATTTCGTGACCACGTCTTATATTTCTTCCTGTTGATGTGGGCGCAGACAAGCACGCCGGGGTAGCGCAACACGTGAGAACCTTTCAACCGCGGCTCGATATCTTGCCGGCCCCCCAACGCGCATTTTGGCCGGAGCTTGCGGTCACGCCGGAGCACTTCACCCTCTATGGTGGAACCGCGCTCGCCTTGCGTCTCGGCCATCGCGTTTCGGTTGATTTCGACTTTTTTTCCGATCAGGCCTTTGATCCCGACCTGCTCGCACGCAGCATTCCTTATCTGGCACAAGCCGAGCGCATCCAGATCGATGCCAACACCCTCACCTGCCGCGTCGAGCGTGGCGGGCCGGTGCTGGTCTCGTTCTTCGGTCGCATTGGCCTCGGCCAGGCGGCGGCACGCGAGCAGACGCAAGGGCTGCGGTTGTACGTGGCTTCGCTGTTGGACCTCGCCGGCACCAAGGTCGCAGTCGTGCAAAAGCGCGCCCAGGAGAAGGACTACCTCGACATCGACGCGCTGATCCGCAATGGCGTCGAACTGCCGATGGCACTCGCCGCCGGCGGTGTCATCTATGGTCGCGGCTTCAATCCGCTGGTCACGCTCAAAGCGCTGAGCTACTTCGATGACGTGCCGGCGTTACCACAAGACGTGCGCGGTCGCTTGCAGACCGCCGTCGCGGCCGTGGATGTAACACGTTTGCCGACCCTCACCCCGTATAAGCAACGGGCAGACGAGAACGGCTCCGAGTCATGAAACCCTTGCCGCTCACGCCGGAACTGCTGATCGTGGCGCGGCGCGTCGTTTGGTTCAAGGAGCCGGCGCAGGCTCTGGCGGAACCGGTGCTGTTCCTGTCGCAGGTGATGAACTACGGCACGCCGCAAGACTTGGCCGCGCTGCGCGGCTTAGTCGGCAAGGAGGAGTTCCGCGAAGTCCTCGATCACGCTCCGCCGGGCGTGTTCGACCGCCGGTCCTGGGCGTACTGGAATTTGATCTGCGGGCGTGAGCCGGCACCGCCCATGCCGACGCGTCATTTCACTTGAAAATTCCGCCCCCTCGGGGCATGGAACGCCCCGGGACGCCGGCTCGCGCATTTCGGCCGCAACGGGACGCAACGGGTCGCGCATGACAGCTTCCACGGCCGGATCCTCGGACCCCTATTCGACGTTCGCCCTGGTGCGCCGGCTCCTCGTCGATGAGGCCTTGGTGCACTGGCCGCGCTACGCCGTCGCCTTCATGCTGATGGGGATCGCCGCCGCCGGCACGGCGCTGAGCGCCTATCTCCTCGGCACGATGACCAACGAGGCCTATGTCACTCGCAACTTCCAAGGCATCGTCGTCATCGGTTGCATCGCCATGGCGATCTTCGCGACCAAGGGCATGGCGGCCTACGGCTCGACCGTCATCCTCTCCAGGATCGGCAATCGCATCGTCGCCGATCACCAGCAGCGCATGTTCGACAAACTCTTGCAGGAAAACATCGGCTTCTTCGCCGACCGCCATTCGTCCGAATTCATTGCCCGGCTCACCACCGGTGCCGCCGCCGTAAGCCAGGTGATCAGTCTGCTCATCACCGCCATCGGCCGCGATCTGATGTCGCTCATCGGGCTCTCGATCGTGATGGTGATTCAGGATCCGGTGATGTCGCTCGGCGGACTGATCATGGCGCCGCCGGCCCTCTTCTTCCTGCGCAAGCTGGTCCGGCGGGTGCGCGGCATCGCGCGGCTGCAGTTCACCGGCGGCACGCGCATCATCGAGACCATGCAAGAAGCGCTGCAAGGCCTGCGCATGGTCAAAGCCTTCTCGCTCGAGGACGAGATGCAGCGAAGACTTGCCGTCAGCGTCGGAGAAGTCGAGCGCGAATCGAACAAGATGGCGCGTGTTGCCAATCGCGCCAGTCCGCTGATGGAGACGCTCGGCGGTTTCACCATCGCCGTGGCGATGATCTACGGCGGCTACCGCGTCATCGAAACGGGGGCGTCGCCGGGCGGTTTCGTTGCCTTTGTCGCGGCGTTTTTGCTCGCCTACGAGCCAGCCAAGCGGCTGGCGCGGCTCAACATCGATCTTAATAACAGCCTCGTGGGTGTTCGCGTCCTTTACGAGGTCATCGACAGCCCGCCGGGCGAGCCGGGCGATGATGACCGACCGCCGCTCCAGCTGACGACGGCACGTCTCGAATTCGCCCACGTGCAATTCGCCTATCGTCCCGGCACACCGGTGCTGCGCGGCTTGAGCTTCCTGGCGCAGCCAGGCAGGCTCACCGCCCTTATCGGCCCCTCCGGCGGCGGCAAATCGACGGTGCTCGACCTTATCTTGCGCTTCTATGACGTCGATGCCGGCCGCATTTTGATCGACGGCCAGGATATTGCTGCCGTGTCGCGCGGCTCGCTACGCCGGCAGATTGCCTATGTCGGCCAGATCGTTCAACTGTTCCGCGGAACCATCCGCGAGAACATCGGCCTCGGCAGGCGCAACGCCAGCGAAGCGGAGATCGTCGCCGCCGCCAAGTCAGCGCATGCCCACGAATTCATCCTTGGCTTTCCCGCCGGTTACGATACGCCGGTCGGCGAGCACGGCATGCAGCTCTCCGGCGGCCAGCGCCAGCGCATCGCCGTTGCGCGCGCGCTGATCAAAAACGCGCCGATCATCCTGCTCGACGAGGCGACTGCGGCCCTTGATGCGGAATCCGAGCGCTATGTGCAGGAGGCAATCGCGGAGCTGCGCAAGGGGCGCACGACGCTGGTCGTCGCGCACCGGCTTTCCACTATCATGCATGCCGATTGCATTCTCGTGGTCGAGGGCGGTCTGGTGGTCGAATCCGGCCGCCACGAGGAGCTGCTGCGCAAGGGCGGCCGTTATGCCTCCTTCTATCGCCTGCAGCTCAAAGGGCAGGGGCCGGCGCGCGAGCCGCTCGCCGTCGGCTGACCGAGACGGAGGATAGATCACAGAGGACGGAACTTTCGTCATATTGGCGGGTTAGCAGGGAACCATCATCTGATTGGAGCTCGCCATGGGCGCCCGCGGTGTCACCTTGCGCGTGCAACCACCGATTCCGTTCGGCGATGTTACATTGGTTCCTGCATCACTCAGCGGACGGCCCGAGGCCGATATGGCTCGCGCCATGGCCGCAGCACTCGCCGATGTCGAAGCGCCGACGGCAGCCGAAATGTATAACCGGGTCCGGCAGTCCTTTCCTTTGGCGCCGTTGAGCGCGCGGGTGGCGGCGCTCGGCGTTATGATGGAACGCCTGCGACGCTCGTTCTGACGTAGCCGTCAAAGCCCGAGATAGGCGCTGCGAACGCGGTCGTCGGCCAACAGCTCGCTGCCGCTCCCGGAAAGCGTGACCCGCCCGTTTTCCAGCACGTAGGCGCGGCTCGCGAGCTTGAGCGAGAGCGCTACGTTCTGCTCGACCAATAGACAGGTGATACCCTCGTTGTTGAGCTCGCGGATGGTGTCGAGCACGCCGCGAACGATATTGGGCGCCAGGCCGAGCGAGGGTTCGTCGAACATGATGAGCTCCGGCGCACTCATCAGGCAGCGCCCGATGGCGAGCATCTGCTGCTCGCCGCCGGAGAGCGTGCCGGCCGGCTGCCGCGCCCGTTCGGCAAGCATGGGAAACATTCCCAGCACGCGCTCTCTGTTCTTGGCGCGATGGGCGCGGGCGCGCGGCAGCATCGCCCCGATGTCGAGATTCTCGGCCACCGAGAGCGTTGGAAAGACCTGTCGCCCCTCCGCCACCTGGCCGAGCCCGAGATCGCAGACGCGATGGCTCGGCCAGCGCGAAATGTCGACGCCGCGGAAGAGAACCCGGCCGCGCGCCTGCGGCTGCATCCCGGCGAGCGCGCGGATGAGCGTCGTCTTGCCGGCGCCGTTGGCGCCGACGATGGCGACGATCGCGCCTTCCTCGATATCGAGCGATACGGCATCGAGCGCCTGCACGTCGCCATAGAAAACGTCGAGGTTTTGCACCTGAAGCATCACACCGCCTCGGCGCCGAGATAGGATTGCACCACCGCCGGATCGCGCACGACCGCTTCCGGCGGGCCCTCTGCGATCGCCGTGCCGTGGTCGAGTACCAGCACGCGGGAGGCGAGCGCCATCACCGCGCGCATCACGTGTTCGATCAGCAGGATGGTCAATCCGCTGTCGCGGTTGAGCGCCTGCAAGATCGCGACCATGCGGTCGGTCTCGGTCGGCCGCAAGCCCGCCATCACCTCGTCGAGCAGCAGAAGCCGCGGCTCGGTCGCGAGCGCGCGGGCGAGTTCGAGCCGCTTGCGATCCGGCAGCGTCAGGGTCGAGGCGAGCCGCGCCCGCATGTCGAAGAGATCGAAGCGCTGCAACAGCGCCCGCGCGCGTTGTCGCGCCGCCTCCACATCACGCCGGTGCAGCAACGCGCCGATGGTGACGTTGTCCTCTACGCTCAGTGCCATAAACGGCCGCACGATCTGGAAGGTGCGGGCGACGCCGCGCCGGCAGACGGCGTCGGCCGGCAAACCACCGAGCGGCTTGCCCGCAAAGGTGATCGAGCCTTCGTCGGGCGTCATCGCGCCGGCGATCATGTTGAACAGAGTGGTCTTGCCGGCGCCATTCGGGCCGATGACGGCGAAAATCGCACCTTCCGGCACGGTGAAGCTGACCTGGTCGACTGCGAGAAGACCGCGGAAACGCTTGCTGACCGCGTCGAGTGAGAGGAGCGCGGTCATTTCTTGCCCTTCATCACGCGGAGCCGGCGCGCCAGCGGCGGCCACACGCCGTCCGGCAGCGCCACGATGACGAGAAGCATACAGATGCCGTAGAACACCTGCGTCGCTCCGGGCAGATCAAGGCCGAATGCCGTCATAACGGAATTGAGTGTTTCGGCGAGGCCGGTGAGCACGAACGCGCCGAGGATCGGCCCGAACAGCGTGCCGACGCCGCCGATGATGGGGCCGAGAATGATCTCGATCGAACGGGAAATGCTGAAGACCTGCTCGGGAAACAGGTTGTTGTAGAAGAACGCGTAGAACACGCCGGCAAACGAGGTCACCGCCGCCGACACCATCACCGCGTACATCTTGTAACGGAAAGTGTCGATGCCGACGGCGCGCGCCGCCTGCTCATCCTCGCGGATGGCCAGCCAAAAGTAACCGACCCGGCTGCGAATGAGAAAATGGCAGAGCGCGAACGCGAACACGGTCGCGGCCAGGATAACGTAGTAGAACATCGTCGGACCGCCGCGTAGCCGCCACAGATCGTTGTGCGCGTATTGCTTGACCGGCAAGAACAGGCCGCTCGAGGCGTTGACGAAGCTCAAATGGTCGAAGCCGATGCGGGCAAACTCGGCAAAGGCGATGGTCAGGATGGCGAAATAGACGCCGGCGACGCCGAAGCGGAAGGCCAGAAATCCGAGCATCGCCCCACAGGCTGCGGCCACCGGAATCGCCGCCAAAAGGCCCAGCCAGGGACCGATGCCGAACTGGGTGAACAAGGTCGCCGCGACGTAGCCGCCCAGCCCCAGATAGATCGCGTGGCCGAGCGAGAGCTGTCCGGCAAAGCCCATCATGATGTTCCAAGCCTGGCCGGTATAGGCGAAATAGAGAATGATGATGAGAACGGTGAGCAGATAATCGTTGACGATCCACGGCGCCGCCAGGAAGGCGGCGAGCAGCGCCGTGAGCAGGACGGCGCTGCGGCGCGACACGCCGGCGGTAAGCCGCGCGATCATGTCTGCCTCTTGCCGAGGATGCCCTGCGGCCGGAACAGCAGCACCAGCACGAGAATGCCGAACGCGAACATGCTCTTGGCGGACGGCGTGAACAACAGGCCGGCGAGCGCCTCGGTGACCCCGATCAGCACGCCGCCGACCAGCGCACCCGGCATCGAGCCGAGCCCGCCGGTGATGACGATGACGAAGGCAAGGAGCGTATAGCTCGGTCCCAGCATCGGCGTCACGTCGATGATCAGCACCAGCATGGTGCCGGCCGCCCCGACGCAGGCGGCGCCGAGCCCAAAGGTGAGCGCGTAGAGGCGCTTGACGTCGAGCCCGACCACCAGCGCGCCGGTGTGGTTGTCGGCGCAGGCGCGGATCGCCTTGCCGACCAGCGTCAAGCGGAAGAACGCGAACAGCGCAGCGGCGAATACGATCGCGGCGGCGGCGGCATAGACCTTGGCGGCGTCGATGATCATCGCGCCGACCTGGAAACTCTCGAGCGCATACAAGGTCTGCACCGAGCGAGCGTCCGGGCCGAAGATAATCAGCAACGTGTTGGTGATGATGATCGCCAGCGCCACCAGCAGCAAGAACTGAACGTATTCGGGCCGGGTGATAAAGGGATTGATCAGGGAAGTCTGCAGCGCGTAGCCGAACACGAACAGCACGGCCGCGATCGGAATGAGCAGGATCAGCGGATCAAGGTGAAATCCGGAACTCAGCAGGACCGCGATATACATTGCGATCGTCATCATCTCGCCGTGGGCGAAATTGACCACGCGCACCACGCCGAAAATGACCGACAGGCCGAGTGCCATCAGGCCGTAAACGAGGCCGGTCAAAATCCCGCCGATGGCGACGTTGAGATAGACCTCCAGCGGCACCGAAACGCCTTCAGCCGCGGCTGAGATACGACGGCAACGGCCACTCCGGCTTGGCGTTGGCGGCTTCCTTCGGCGCCAGCGTCACGATCTTACCGCCACGGTTCTGGATGCCGCCATCCTTCACTTTGTCGTTCTGACCCTTGGCGTCGAACGCGATGCCCGGTCCGATGCTGACATTGTCGGTGATGTTGGTGGTGCGCAGCGCGTCGGCCAGCGCCTTCGGATCGGTCGATCCGGCGCGCTTGTACGCGTCGGCAGCAATCAGCAGCGCCTCGAAAGTGAAAACGTGGTTGGTGTTCAGGTTGACACCCGGGTCGGCCTTGGCCAAAGCGGCTTCGAGCACCGGGGTCAGTTTCTTGTGCGGGTCGTACCAGGGGACAAAGCTGATCGGCCCGTCGGACAGCTTGCCCAGGGTCTTGAAATATTGATCCTCGTACCAACCCGGACCCATGCTCAGGATCGCCTGCGGCGTCCAGCGCTGTTTGACGAGCTCCCGCGTCAACAGCATCGCGTCGTTGAGACGGCTGACCACGAGCAGGGCGTCGGCACCGGTCGCCTTGGCTTTCGCCACCTCGACCGAAAGATCGCGGGCAGCCGGATCGTAGGCGATTTCCTCGGCGATCGTGTACGGCATGTCGAATTTCGGCATGACCGCGCCGATGCCCTTCGCCATCGACGTTCCGTAGGTGTCGTTCACGTGCATGAACACGACCGACTTCGGCGCTGCGCCGGTAATAGCGAAAATCTCCTTCTGGTCGGCGAAGGCGTCGCCAAGGATCATCGGCGCAGTCGGAAAATTCCTGAACACGAACTTGTAGCCTTGCTCGGTAATAGGGGGCGCCGCCGCGATATTGATGACGAACGGAATGCCCTTCTGCTCGGCGACCTGAGCGATCGCGGTCGACTGGCCGGAATCGAAGGCGCCGATCAGGAGCTGAGCGCCTTCGTTGATCAGCTGCTCGGCGCGGGCGCGCGCGGTGTCGACATTCGATTCCGTATCGCCGTTCATGAGGGTGAGATCCGGCAGGCCCATCGACTTCAAGATCGCCGGCGCGATGTTGGCGCCGCGCTGGCAATCCTGCCCGATGCCGGCCTCGTAGCCCGAACGCGGCAGCAGGACGCCGACCTTCAGGGCGCCGCCCTGGGCGCGCAGGACCGCGGGCGCGGCCAACGTCGCGGCGGCCGCAGCCGCGCCGGCGAGGACGCGGCGGCGGTCGGCCAGCATGCCAATGCGAGTCATGGCGGTATCCTCCCCTGAACTTCATGAATCCTACGCGGCTGCCCGACCTGCGGCAACACCGATCACGTTCGAAAAAGCTGGGCCATTGCCGCAGCGCTGCGCAGCAGCCGACGGTCTTGATGATCGAGGCTCCATTGCGGAATATGCGCCGAACCTGCCATCATTGGCGGACTTAAGACGCGAGAAGGGCTTTCACCATGCCAGACATGAAGCCGGCGATCTGTTTCATCGGCTTCGGCGAAGCGGGCCAGGCAATGGCGGCGGGCTTGCGCGAGGCGGGCGTCAAGCGGATATCGGCATGGGACATTTTGTTCCCGCAAGCCGAGGGCGAACGGCTAAAGCGCGCCGGCGCGATGATCGGCGTGGAATGCGCGCCTTCCGCCGCGGAGGCCGTGGGCGAAGCGGAGATCATCGTCTCCGCCGTCACTGCAGCCGCGAGCGTCGAAGCAGCGCGTTCGGTCAAGGCGCATCTTGTCGGCAAACCGTTTTTGCTCGACATCAACTCGGTCTCGCCCGGACGCAAGCAGGAGACGGCAAAGCTCCTCGGCGACGCCGCCCGTTACATCGACGTCGCGGTGCTTGGACCCATTCATCCGGCGCGGCATCAAACGCCGATGCTGATCGCCGGTCCGCATGCCGAGGTCGTCGCTCCCATGCTCGCCGCCCTCGGCATGCGCGTGAGCCTCGCCGGAGCGGAAATCGGGGCTGCGGCGGCGATCAAGATGGTGCGCAGCGTGATGATCAAGGGGATCGAGGCGCTGACGCTGGAGTGTTTTTTGGCCGCCGCGCGCGCCGGCGTCGTCGACGAGGTCGCCGCCTCGCTCAAGAACAATTATCCCGGCCTCGATTGGTCAAAGGTTATTCCCTACAACCTCGAACGCATGGCGAGCCACGGCGAGCGCCGCGCCGCCGAGATGGAGGAGGTGGCGGAGACGTTGCGCGAACTCGGCGTCGAGCCGCTGATGACCTCGGCCACGGTCAAGCGCCAGCGCGAAATGGGTGAGATCGGCGCCCAGCAGGCCGTGCGCGGGGCGCTTGCCGCGGGCCGTGCGGAAATCCTCAACGCCATCAGCGCCGCCGCGCGCGACCGGCATTGATTCTGATCCGTCACCCTGAGGCGCGAGCGAAGCGAGCCTCGAAGGGCGACGGCCGAGGCGCCTCGGCCGCATCCTTCGAGGGCCGCTTCGCGGCCACCTCAGGATGACGGTCATGGGGCGCGCCCTGACCTCTGCTGCTTGATAAATTCCGTCAGCCATTGATACGATGCCTTCGGCGTGCGCTTTTGCGTCGCGAAATCGACGCGAACCACGCCGAAGCGCCGGCTGTAGCCTTCCGCCCATTCGAAATTGTCGAGCAGCGACCAGACGAAATAGCCGCGCAGGTTGACGCCTTCGGCAAGCGCGCCGCGCGCGGCGGCAAGATGCTCGCGCAGATAAGCGACACGATCGTCATCGTGCACCGTGCCGTCCGCCGCGAGCGGATCGTCGTAGCAGGCGCCGTTCTCGGTCACATACATTTCCGGATTGCCGTAGTTATCGCGTAGACGCATGAACGTTTCGGTAAGCCCGCTGGCGTCGATCGGCCAGCCGAACGCCGTAAAGCGCGTGCCGGCGGGCGTCGC
>Ga0187856_1002468_pt1 | contig 13583 bp, 12 predicted proteins | sample June2016WEW_8_40_FD_132443 | JGI IMG/M metagenome (GOLD analysis project Ga0187856, IMG submission 132443) | Peatland microbial communities from SPRUCE experiment site at the Marcell Experimental Forest, Minnesota, USA - June2016WEW_8_40 | ecosystem: Environmental > Terrestrial > Soil > Wetlands...
ATCAAACTGAAATGGGACCTGGAAGGTGTTGGAATAGGCAATAAGGCCAACAGCAATAATCAGTACGACATGGAGCAGCGGCCCATAAAGAATACTCGTTTTTGCAGTTGCAGAAGATCCTAATCGCCCACCCAGATTCTTCGAAGCATCACCAGATGAATTTCTTTTCTTCCTTGAAGCCATGCCCATGAGGGAATATAGCACTTCTCATCTTAGCCATTCAACCGTGCACAGATTATCGTGTCTCAACCGTTCCTAAAAATATGTGATTTCATACGATCACATATTCGGCAGCCGACCGGCGTTACTGCCGCTGGGCGTCAGGGTTCCCGCCCCGATTCACACGGCCCCCGTAACTTACAAAGAGGGATCTCAGCAGGCGTTGACCACAGGAAAAATGAGCTGCGGAGTCCTGTAAAGACCTGGTACTTGAGAAAATAGGAGGCCACACGGGCCCCATGCGTTTTGGCACTAAAGTTCTTCAGGCGTCGGCCGATAAGAAAGATAGGCTTCAGCGTTTTTCGGAAAGAACATGCCGCGTGCTCTGAAGAAGTGCTGTGACGAGTGCCGCTGTTCCGGACGAAGACCGTAGGTCTTTTCGGCGTCCCCGTGAGGGGCCACGGATGTCGTACGAATTACGGAATCAAGGGGGTTGTTAACCCCAGTTTATTTCTGTGGGCGTTGCCCACATAAAAACCAGTCGGAGGTGTGTTATGACGAGTAAGAGAGAAAGAGGGTTCACCTTGATTGAGGTGATCGTAGTCGCGGGCATCATTGCCATCCTTGCGGGCATCCTTGTGCCCCTCATCTTGAAGCAAATTGACGAGTCGAGGATTACACGGGCCACTGCTGACATAAGGTCCATCTCCAATGCCATGATAATCTTCAAGAAAGACACTGGACAGTGGCCCAATCTGGACGCAACATGCCAACCAAACGTAACGGTGCTCCTCAGCGGCACCTCAGCTGTCCTGCCTAACAATTTTCTCCCGGCAGGGTGGAATACGACCACCATCATGCCCTATAACAATTATCTGCAGACTGATGGCACAACCTGCTATTCACAAACAACACCGCCGATGTGGCAGGGCGCTTATATGGGGTTTGTTACCAATGACCCCTGGGGCAATCCATATGTGACGAATGCGGACGGATTCAGCCTCGCCCCTATTGCACTAGGGGTCCCGCAACCGGTATGGATCCTATCGGCAGGTCCAGATGGAGTCATCGAAACAGTTCCGACCGCCGCGGCACCGATGGGCGATGATATCGGGATAAGGCTTCAGTGAAACAGTGACGCAACGGAAACGAATAGGCGACAGGCTTCTTGACGCAGGCCTCATAACCCAGGAACATCTCGATATCGCGGTTCAAGAGCAGAAGAAAACTGGGGAGCTCCTTGGTGCAATACTTTTCAGTCACGGGTTCATCAGCCAGAATGACCTGCTCCAAGTCCTCTCCTGTTCTCATGACGGTTCTGCCGAGGCTCTTCCGAAGGAAGAATCCGTTGATATCCCTGAAGAGCTGGCATACCTGGTAAAACAGAGCAGTTCCGCCTTCCAGGGTGAGGGGGCCGGGAAAAAGGAGTCTGACTTCGCTCAATCGCCTATCGTAATGCTTGTTGAAAAGCTGATCGTGAGCGGCATAAGCAGGGGAGCAACCGATGTCCATATCGGTCCTGACACAAAAGGGACAAGGGTGAGATACCGGGTGGATGGGAAACTCCATCACGCCGTGTATCTGCCGAAAGACCTCCTGAACCCTCTTGTATCGAGGATCAAGATTATCGGGCATATGAACATTGCCGAAAGCAGACTGCCTCAGGACGGTGGTGCGGAGATTCCCTTTAAGAACAGGAAAGTCGATCTCAGGATATCCACATTTCCCGTAACGGGCGGTGAAAACGTGGTTGTGAGGATACTTGATAAGTCACAGCTAACGTTAGGGCTGGAGAGTTTGGGTTATCTGACGCACGCTACGAACAAGATTCATGAAATCCTGAAGCTGCCCTTCGGAATGATACTGGCAACCGGGCCGACCGGCTCCGGAAAGACGACAACCCTTTATTCCTGTCTTACAGCCATCAACACGGTCAGCAAACATATCTTTACTATCGAGGACCCAGTGGAATACCAGATGCCTCTCGTGAGGCAGGCCCAGGTCAATGTGAAGGCAGGGCTTACCTTCGCTCGAGGGCTGAGATCAATCCTCAGGCAGGACCCCGATGTTATCCTCGTTGGCGAGATGAGGGATATCGAGACAGCGGAACTGGCAGTAAGTGCTGCCCTCACCGGCCATCTCGTATTCAGCACCCTCCATACAAACGACGCCGTGTCGAGTATCATGAGGATGATAGACATGGGGATAGAACCCTTTCTTGTCTCGGCGACCCTCGACGCCGTGATTGGCCAGCGCCTCGTGAGATTGCTCTGTCAGCAGTGTAAGGAAGAGATACCATCCGGTGAGGCTGTTTATGAAAAAGTGAAAACTGATCCGACAAAAGGCGGTCTCTATAAGGCAAGAGGCTGCGAGGCGTGTGGGAATACAGGCTATGCGGGAAGGACGGTTATCTATGAGATCCTGACAGTAAGCCCGGAGATCAAGGACATGATCAGTCGTAAGGCAACGCTTGCCGATGTCAGGCAGCAGGCAAAACAAGAAGGCTTTATGAGCATGGCTGAAATAGGGGTCGAAAAGGTGAGGATGGGTCTCACATCCTACGAAGAACTGAGCAGCGTAACAAGGACCGAGGAGTTGTAGATGGCTTTCTATTCTTTCCGGGCAATCGACGAGAACTCAGTAGTGCTGATGGGCAAGCTCAACGCAACTGATGAGTCGGAACTTGAGAGAAAACTCAATCTCCGGGGTCTGACCATGATCGAGGCTGAGAAGGCCGGGTTCCTTGATACCCTGAAGGGAGAAGGAGCAAGATTTCATGACCAGGATCTCTTAGACTTCAGTTTTTTCCTTCACCTCATCATAACCTCGGGAATACCCCTTACCGTCGGACTATTAGATTTATCAAGAAACCAGGAAAAGAGGAAAATATCCGAGGCGGCTGAACTGGTCCTGAATAGGGTGGAATCCGGCATGTCTCTCTCTGCGGCTATGCAGGAAAGCCCCTCTCTTTTTCCCTATTATTACGTCCAGATGATAAAGGCCGGTGAAGGGGCAGGAAGCCTGGACAAGATACTCAATGATTTGATGGAGTATATCGAGTGGCAGATGAATTTTCGAAAGACAGTCCGGGCAGCATTCGCCTATCCCATTATAATCCTGTCGGCGGTGGCGTCACTCATCACGCTGCTGTTTGCCTTTGTCTTCCCGAAGCTCCTGAAGATCCTGACTGATCTCCGCGTTGAAACGCCTCTGCCGACGAAAATAGTCGTAGCGGTGGCGGGTTTTTTCCAAACCTATTTCCTTCTTATTGTCGCGACCACGATTACCGGCATTGTCCTGATGAGAATATGGATGAAGACCGACACCGGCAGGAGAAGGGTTGACGCAGTCCTCCTTTCTTTGCCGTTAATCGGTGCTCTTATCAAAAAGATCAATCTCTCGAGGTACTTTAAGGCAGTCGCCACACTGTACATGTCAGGTATGAATATGGAGCAGATCTTTACCATCGCCTCGGGAGTTGTTCCTAATGTCGTCATGCACGAGGCGCTTACCCTCGTTACCGATTCCGTTATGACCGGGGACGGCATCGCCCGGGCAATGCAGAAGTCCAAGGTGTTCCCCTCGCTCGTGATCGATATGGTTTCTGTCGGCGAGAAAACCGGCAATCTGGAGAGTGTCGCGGTGCGGGCGACCAATATCTTTGATAAGGAGGTCCCCGATGTCTTCAAGAAGATTCTGACCTACTTTGAGCCGTTGATCATTGTTTTCCTCGGCGGCGTGGTTCTCATCGTTTTGCTTTCTATGTTTCTCCCTATCTACCGGGCCGTAGGGGGTATCAGGGTACGATGAAAGAAGATGGTTTCACCCTCATCGAGGTTATTGTCGTGATGGCAATCATCGCATCGCTGGTCGGCATCATGGTCCCCTTTTTCTACAGGGTCTGGGAAAGCAACGAGGTGGATCTCACAAAACAGAGAATGAGTGATTTGCAAAAGGCGATGGTGGGTGACCCGCGGCTGATTCAGAATGGAGTCAGAACAAACTTTGGATATGTGGGAGACTATGGACAACTGCCCGCAACCCTCAATGACCTTATAACCTATATGCCGGCGGGCTTCAATCCGCAGACCTATGAGCAGGACGCCTGGGGACATACTATTGTCTATACGGCTGCGACTGTATCAGGGAAGAGGGTCTCCGCGACACTACAGAGTGCAGGACCTGACGGGAAAATGAATACTGCCGACGATATCAATGCCACGACCGATCCCGAGCTCCAGGTTTATCAAGGCCAGGTAGCTCCCACGGCTGTCGTTCAGGGCAACATCAATATAACGATAAACTACGCAGTCGCGAATCCTCCTCTTAGTCCTGCATATAACCAAACATTTTCTGCTTCTGTTGCCGCACAATATCTCGACCCTTCGGGGACAGTGACCGATACTACGCATTGTTGCGTTAATTTTAATTCCGGGGACGTTACTGCCAGCGTAACGAACAATTACTCGGTCGCCGTTAATTGCGCCATGGGTGAGAACCTTCCCGTAGGGAAGGCGTTATTCTGGTCCCAACTTTTTCTTGCCGCCGGCTGCGTAGGGAGCCCCATTGCATCTCTTCAGACAGCGCTTTTCGTCGTCGATGGATTGAATTCCATCAATGTGAATCTGCCAACAAACAGCTATACCGTTACCGTGCAATGAATAACGTATTTCTTGACATAAGGGGAAGGGCATTAAAGGTACTGATCACCGAAGGTGAAGTGGTCAAGTACACGAAGGTCTTTGAATCCTTCTCTCTGTACGATGCTGAATGTGCAAAGACTTTCAGGCAGATTTCTGATGAATCGAAGGTCAGACCGGATGCCGCTCACCTCATCCTGCCCTCGGAAGAAGTTACGGTAAAGGTTTTTACATTGCAGAAGATGGATGTTGCGGACGCTGAAAAGATTATCAGCAGAAGAATCAAGGAAACGGGTAAGAATGAGCCGCCGGTTTTTCACCTGACTCCCTGGGGTTCAGCTGAGAAAGACCAGGCGTATATCGTTACGATTTTTAATCCTGAGTCAATAAAAAAACACGTAAAGGCTTTATCCGGACATGGCCTCAAAGTGAAGACGGTCTCCACTTCCCTCCTTACCCTGCTGAAGGCTTATGAAAAGCGTGAAGATGTGTCCCAGACCTGCGCGCTTGTGGACATCGAGTCCGACTCCCTGGAGATCACTGTTGTATCCCCCTCACAGGCTTTACGTCACGAAAGGATACCGCTGGAACCAATTGATATTGAGAAGGAAGTCAAGGCCGGATTAGACGGCGAACGGATCCGGAAGAGGAAGCTCTACGGGATGATCGATGCTCTGTATAGCTTTATCCTCAAATATCGTGAAGAATACGCTGACACCCCGATCGACAAGGTATTGCTCTGCGGGGCCGGGGCTCTGGAAGGATTGGACGGCACAGTAAGTGAAGGGATTAACATCAAGGCTTCCGTCTGGAACACATTCCGGGGCACGGTTTCAGATGGCCCTCTGTTTACCGCACTGCATGGGCTTTCCTTTGGCCTCTCTGATGGGACAGATCTTGATCTCATGGCGAGGGATTCGTCCGGGAGGGGACCGTTAAGGATCAGTAAAGTGGCAGCGATAGCGGCTGTCTGCCTCAGCCTTGCGGTTTTCGCGTCCATTTGTCTCATTACCGAAGTGAACTACAAGAGGTTGAAAGAGAGGCGTGATGCTTTGGTGAGAGAGGATCAGATGCTCTCCACAGGGGCCGAATCGACTCATTATCTGAAACAAGTGGCGCAATTGAAGGGTTTAAGTGAAAGCGGGATCATGTTTTATGCATTATTCAGGCATCTATCGAACAATCTTCCTGAGGAGGTTTCCCTGGAAGGAATATCCTTCCGGCGGGAAGGCGACGTGCAGCTGATCGATCTGAAATTTGTCAGTATGTATGATATCGGGGTAGGAAGCAAGAGATCCTTCACGCAGGTTATGAACAGCATCAATGCCCTCAAATATCTCAGGGTCCGTGGGGGGCCGACCTTTTCCGTGAGCGGTGAGGGGAAGGATAAGGTCGTCCACTTTTTGGTTTCCTGTGGGGTGAGTCCGTATGAGAAAGCCGAGTAGGAGGTCACTTGTTATCGGTCTTGCCGTAGTACTGTCACTTGCGGGCCTATGGTTGTATCTGCATGGCCGCAGCGGACAGATGCACCAGATGCAGGATCAAATCATGAAGCTTCAGAGCGATCGGGTGAGTTTGCAGAGAAAGCGCCTTGACCCGCAGATTTTCGAGAGAATGATCCCGATCAAACCGGACGTTTCTGTGTTCATAGAGAATCTCTATGCGTGTGCGAAGGCAACAGGGATAAAGAACCATGAGGTCGCTACCGTAACATCAACGAACGAACGAGGAGAAATGCCGAGGCAGGAAATGATGAGCAGTCGCGGGAGGGAAGAGGAAATCAGACGGTACGTCGTGAAGGTTTCTTTTGAGGGCAGTTACCGGGATACGGCTGAATACGTAAGACTGGTACAGAATATCGAGAGATTCAAACGGATTACGGAACTCCAGGTAAAGCCGGAAAGAAATCTGCTCAGAACGACGATCACCCTCGAAATTCTGTCACGGGAACGGTCCAATGCTGCGTAATAAATATCTTATGATTATCGTCGGAATGGGGTGCGCAGGGATAATACTCTATAATCTTAACTTTTTCTCGAAGAGAGACCTGACGCCGAAAGAAAGTCAGAGTCAAGAGATGACAAAGGGGAACAGTGACAATGAGGACATCTTCAAGATATCCTTTTTCCCTCCCATTGCTCAGGACAGGGGCAAGTGGAAACGAGACCCCTTCCGGTATGACGCAAAAGGCGAAGAGACGCAATTAAAAAAGCGGGAAAAAGAGCTGCCACGCGAAGAGTTAACGGTGAAGGCAATAGTGGTGGGGCAAGGGAAAAGGTATGCGCTTATAAATAACCATATTGTAGAGGTCGGCGATACCGTGGGAGAAGGCAGGGTGAAGGCCATTCAGCGGCATAGCATCATGATCAAGGAAGGAAAGGACACACGTGGTATCGGTATCGTGGAGAATTTCAGTGAGGAGGAGGAATAAGGTGAGAAAGCTGGCGATAGGATTCCTGATGGTATTTTTGTTCAGTGCGTGTGCTTCTCCCAGGGTGGCGAAAGTTCAGGAAACTATGTTGCCGGTACCGGAAGCGACTCCTCCACAGAGTCTTGAGAAACCAAAAGAAAGCATTATGGAGGAGAAAAATGAGTCTAACGCGAAGGAAAGTGAAGAGATATACTCCCTGAGCGTCAAGAATTCTGATCTGAGGGATATCCTGTTTTTGCTGTCGTTGGAGAGCGGAGTTACGATAACTGCTGATAAGGATGTCGAAGGGAAGGTGACGGCAGATGTCAGGGATAAAACTATCAGGGAAATACTCACTGCAATCCTGAACCCCCTTGGGTATAGCTTTGTTAATGAAGAGGGGATATTCAGGGTTGGCAAGCCCAAACTGATTTCAGAGACGTTTTTCTTAAACTATATCAAGGATAAGAGAACCTCTTCGAGCACGATGAATGCCGCCATATCAGAATACGGGAATTCCACAAACGGAGCTGTCGGATCAAATATAAATCTCAATATTTCTCCTACCACTTCTACTGCCAACGGCAGTAACGGTTCATCGGGCACTGGTTCGACTCAGCAGGGGAATGTCAGCGTCACCACATCAGGCACCTCTGATTTCTGGAGCGAGGTGATCAGGGGCCTTGAGGTCATGATATTCGGGGATGTCGGTGGCGGTCAGAAAACCGAGGGAGGATTCAGCAGGGGGGACAAGACAGGCAAAAAGCTGGTCATCAATGAACTGGCAGGCGTTATTTATGTTGTGGATTATCCTGACAATCTGGCTCATATCAAGTCCTTTCTCGACGACATCGAGCGGTCAGTAAAGCGGCAGGTGCTCATCCAGGCGCAGATTGTCGAGGTGACGCTCGATGGTAACTACTCTTTCGGCCTTGACTGGAACGCCATCGTGAACTATGGGAGCAGTAAGCTGAGCTTTGCGCAATCGCTTGTCCCCGTTCCCCCTACCGGGGTGTTTCAGATTAGTCTTACCAGCAACAAGTATAATGCACTCCTTGATGCCATGAAGGAGCAGGGACAGGTCAATACCCTTTCCAGTCCAAAGATATCGACCTTGAATAACCAGCGGGCAGTCATTAAACTCACGACGAACGAGGTATCATGGATCACGAATACGGTATTTAATGCTCAAGGGCTGCTCCTGCAGACCTCTACCAACCCGCAGATAAATGAAGTGGGAATATTCCTTGATGTCACGCCCCAGGTGGCAGAAAACGGCATGATAACCATGCAGATACACCCCAGCATCTCAGAAGAATCCTCGGTCTCCGTATCACCTGACGGCCACAGCAATATGCCGGTTATCGATGTCAGGGAAGTGGATACCATGGTGGCTGTCCCGAGCGGCAAGACGATTGTCATAGCGGGGCTCATCATCGACAAGATCACCGAATCAAAAAGAGGGGTGCCTGTGTTGGGCGATATTCCGGTTGTCGGCACTATCTTTAACAATATCAGCCAGGTAAAAAGCAAAGTGGAACTCGTAATCTTCCTGACACCTTACATCATGAACGAAAAGAGTATTGAAGAGATACGAAAGGAACATGAGCAGAGGTTATCGAATACCATCAAAAAGTTTGAGGCCGTCCCGTGAATTACCCGCGACTGAGATGGGGCTTCAGTCGCGGGTCCCATGCTTCAACGACAGAACTTACCGCGTGAGGCTGGTGCGGCACAGGCCCTTGTCTCCACCGTCGTTTGTTCCCTCGGACTACGGGAACCAGTTCGGGTTGTTCCGGCCCTGCTGTGTTCATGCTCGATTCAGCATACGCTGACACTTCACCCAAAGCCAGCTGTTCGACGTTCCTGACGGCATTGGTGTGCTTGCGCATAAGAGCAGCCCGCGCGGAGCGCCCCAACGGATATGAGATAGTAGGAACGATGCTAAACAGGGGCTTCCCATATAACCGCCGGACACAGGTTTTATACATTCTCCGTATCCTCCGGGAAGAAGCTGTCCTGAGGTTGTTAACCACGTCGGAGGGTTTCAACCGCAGCCACTGTTATGAAGGCGGAACGAAGACATGATATTTGCTTCTCGGTCTCTTATCCGGATTCAGGGACGAGTTCGATGAGTGTCACCTCAGGCGGGGAGAGGAAACGGATGGGGGGCCCCCACGTGCCCGAACCCCTGCTCACATAGAGATGTGCATTGCCAGGAAGTTTTTGGACACCCGAATCGATGGGATAATAAAGCCATGTCGCGATGCTGAAGGGAAAGATCTGACCTTTGTGGACATGCCCTGAAATTTGGAGATCGAAGAGGCCGAGAGCATCTTTATCGAGCAATGGTCTATGTTTAAGGAATAGGGTAAACCGTTCACGGGGCAGCCCTGAGAGCACTTCCTTTTCCGTGACCTCCCTGGAGATGCCGAAGTATCTTTCCGCGGGGTCATCGACCCCGGCAATATTGATCAGTCCGGCAACAGTCAATCCTTCATCCCTGAGGACTTTGAACCCGGCTTTTCTCGTGAAAGCAAGGGCCTGATCAAGGCCAGCGTAAAATTCATGATTTCCTGTTATGGCGAACTTTCCATACCGCGGATTGATTTCACTCAGTGACTCCGCAAGTCCGGTCAGGCCGTTGATCTGCCCGTCCACAAGATCCCCAGTTGATATGAGGATATCAGGATCAGCCGTTCTCACCTGTTTCAATATCCGCTCCAATCTATCCTGTCTCACAATAAGCCCCAGGTGAACATCGGAGATCTGCACTATCTTCAATTTTCCCACCTCTTTTGGAATTTTAGGGGTCTTGATAGTCAGTTTTTCTGTTCTGATGTTCCTTGCCTCGAAATATCCATAAATGGCTATGGATAGAGCTAAAAGAAGAGGGATGCCAAAGGCATAGTGGCTCGATGCGTTCAGGTGCGACAGATCAGTTTTTAGAAGTAAGCTCCCCATGAAAACCATAAGATGATAGAAATCAATGACGAGTGAAAGACAGAAGAAGAGAAACAGGACAGCCATCCACGAATAGCTCACGAACGAAACGAGGCGAGCTAAGAGATCAGATCCTGCCTTTTCCAAAAGATGCACAATTATGGGGCCAACGGTCATCGCTGCCATGAAGAGGCCGAGACAGATGCCCGCATGCAAACCGAAACCCAGGGCAGACTGTGCCTTCACAAACGCATAGAGATGCAGCCCCCCATACAGTATAAGAAAGACAGATAAAAAGAGAGTCATAGAATCCTTTTTACGATCGTTTCCATGGTTCTGTTGCTCAAGATGAGAAAGCGATTCAAGCAACCGTTAGAACAATCCGAATTTGAAATACCGCCCCGGATGTTCTCTGATATCCGTGGCCAGTCCCCTGATCTCTGCTACGGCTTCCTTTAACTCTTCGGCAAGTTCCTTGTCCCTGACTAAGCTGCCCGCAACTCCTTCACCTTTATCAATCCTCTCCAAAACGGAAGAAAGCTGCACGGATGCCCTATTGAGGTTCTCATAGAGCGCAGGGTCTTCGGAAAGTCTCTTCAATGTGCCCGATCCATTCGTGAGTTTCTTGCTGAATTCTTCTAAGGAAGAAGCTGCGCCTGACACTCTGTCGTACAAAGAAGGGTCTTCAAGCAGCTTTGTGAGGGTTCCCGAGCTTGCGTTGAGCCGCTTGCCAAATTCTTCGACAGAGGAGGTTGCAGCCAACATTTTATTGTAGAGAGAAGGGTCTTCTATGAGCAGTCCCATGGTTCCCCGGGAATCTCGTATGTTCTTTGCGACAAGTGATAGGGTCAAGGAGGCCTCCTTGAGGTTATCGTAAAGAGCAGGGTCTGAAATGAATTTGGCGATCGTTCCTTTGCCCTGGTCGAGCTTGGTGACAAGGTGGTCTAGTTTTCTTAGAAAGTCTGTCAATTTATCGATAGATGCTGCGCTTGTCGCCATGACATCCTTCAACTCGATCTGTGCCACCCCTGGTATCAGGTCACCGGGCTTGATCTGCCCTGCCTGGGGTGACCCCGCGCTCAGCTCAACATACTTGTCACCGAGGAGACCCATAGTCAGGACACTCGCATGGGCATCCTTCTTGAGAAACGGTACAGAGTCTTTATTAATGGCGAGAGTCACGACGGTGCCATATGCCGGATTGAGGTCTATCTCCTTTACTGAGCCTACTTCCACCCCGCTGAGCCATACCGGGGCCCCCTTCCTCAACCCTTTGACGTCCTGTATTTCGGCCCTTAAATCAACTTTGGGCGAGAGAATGGTTTCGATGCCGCCCGAAAAAAATACGGTCAAAAACAATATAAGGATGGCAACCGTTATAACCATGCCCACCTTGAGTTTTGACCACAAAAGCTGTTTTCTTTGGTCAAACATTTTTCCCCTCCTCGGTATACTGTAACTCGCTTATGAACACTTGGATCTCAGGGATGGGTGTGCGCAGCAATTTCTCTTTACCGCCATCCAAGAGCAGCATGCCATCATGCAAGAACATGAATCTGTCCGCCACCTTTATTGCATCGAAGACCTTGTGGGTAACGATGATGAAACCTTTTCCATTTCTGGAAAGATCAAGGATCAGTCTGCAAATATTGTCCGCGTTTACCGGATCGAGACCGCTTGTCGGTTCGTCGTAAAGGAACATGGCGGGGTCGAAGGCGGCAAGTGACCGCGCAATGGCAACCCTCCTGTGCATTCCGCCGCTCAACTCTTCAGGCTTGAACTCCAGCGCCTGCTCTACGTCGACGGTTCTGAGTAACTCCCTCACTCTCTGGTCTATCGCTTTCTCGGACATCTTTGTATATTCCCGTAAACAGAAGGCCACGTTTTCCTTAACGTTCAGCGAGTCAAAGAGGGCGCCTTCCTGAAAGACGATACTGAATTTCATCCTGGTCTCTCTGAGCTCATTTTCAGTCTTTTCGGTTATGTCCTCTCCGGCAATGATTATTTTCCCGGAATCAGGGCGTATGAGCCCCAATATGAGCTTAAGGATCGTCGTCTTGCCCTCTCCGCTGCCGCCCAGGATTGCCACTCTTTCGTCGGCATTGATGGAGAAGGTCATATTGCCGAGAATCAGGCGGTTCGCGTAGGAAAACGAGACCCTGTCAAAGACTATCATACCGAAAACCCCAAGGCGTACAACAGTATCCTTGTCAGGATAAAATCAGAGACGATGATCATGATTATTGATGCAACAACGGCCCTTGTCGTTGAACTTCTGAGTCCGATGGCGCCACCTCTTGTGGAAAGCCCCATGTAACAGCTTATGCACGCTATGAGATAACCGAAGATAAAGGGTTTCACAATGCCCGCGAAGACATTTTCGAATATTAAGACGTCACGGACGGAACTCCAGTAGACATGAGCACTCTGATGACTCATAAAAACTGCTATGTAGTAACCACCGAAGAGAGACGCTGCGTCACCAATCGTCGTCAGGGCAGGCAGCATAATGACAGCGCTCAGTATCCGCGGGGTAACAAGTTTTTTCACGGGGTCCACACCGAAGACTCGCAGCGTATCGACCTGATGTCCCAATACCATGGACCCCAATTCCGATGCTATCCCGGAACCGACCCTGCCCGTAAAGACGAGAGCTGCGGCTACCGGGCCTATTTCCCGGATGATGGATATGCCGACAACCTTGCCCGTGTACATTTTCAGTCCCAGGACAGACAGCTCGGCGGCGAGCTGCAGCGAGAGCGCCATGCCGACGAAAAGGGACACCAGAACAACAATGACGAAGGACCCCGCACCGGCATAGTCCATCTGTTCGAGAGTGTCCTTGAAATAAAAGGGTTTTCTGGTGAGACCGAGCAGGCCGTGAAAGGAGAGGAGATAGAGATCCTGAAGATCACTTATCAGTCCTTTGATTTTTAAGGTATTCATCTATCTTTTCGTAATCCTCGACGGTATCCATATCAAGGATAACCCCTTCATCGGCAACATGGATACATTTTACTCTATCCGGGTCTCTCTTGAGAATGTCCCGTAAATTGAGACCGGTATATAGCTCTCCCAGAACGTGTCTCGGGAAGAGGGTTGGATGGCCCGCCCTCCTGCCGTTATACAGAGGGACGATGATCTTGTCCGGGTCCTCCGCGTGCCCCGCAAGGAGGCTTTTGAACGTCTTTGCCGATACGAGAGGATGATCCGAGAGACAGATTAAAACCCCCGATGATGAAGAATCAATTGCCTTCAGACCCAGCCTCACCGATTCTGCCATCTCGCTCTCGGCATATCGGTTCAGCGTGATTGTTACGGGAAATCCGCGGATAACGTCCGCGATTTGAGCCCCATGAGGTCCGAGGACGACGATGATGTCGGTAATGCCTGAAGAAAGAATATTATCGAGGCAGTGCCTGATTACCGGC
>Ga0187856_1002470_pt1 | contig 13574 bp, 12 predicted proteins | sample June2016WEW_8_40_FD_132443 | JGI IMG/M metagenome (GOLD analysis project Ga0187856, IMG submission 132443) | Peatland microbial communities from SPRUCE experiment site at the Marcell Experimental Forest, Minnesota, USA - June2016WEW_8_40 | ecosystem: Environmental > Terrestrial > Soil > Wetlands...
CGCGACGACAATTACGGCCAAAATCCGCATACTTGGCCAATGTAGCATACGGCGCGATCGATTTACATCGGAACCTGCTGGTGCGGCGCTAACTCTACCCCGGCCGCCATTCTGTAACATTTACAACACATCCTGATAGATGCTAGTTGCTGGGATCGGTTCAGGACTGCCAGTCCTTGAAAATCTTTGCGTCGAAGACAAAAAGATGGAAAATCGGCTATCATGAGCCTTACTACCACCCGATAAGGTATGTAAGGTAGCGGTTATGAATTCATCTGTATCTTCGCAGCAGGGCCAGGGCTTGGAGCTCGATCTGGCAAGGTTCCGCAAAAGGTCGGGCGTGTCGCTGGAGGAAATTGCGCAAAGCACCAAAATCAGCTCGCGATTCCTGCAAGCGATTGAGGGCGAGCAGTTCGAGCAGCTTCCGGGCGGAATCTTCAGCACCAGTTATCTGCGACAGTACGCGGAGGCGATTGGATACGACGAAGTAGCGCTGGTAGCATTTTACAACCAGAAGATGAATCCTTCCGAGCCGATTTCCAAAGGCCCGCAAACCGAAACCGGCAGCCGCAGTCTCCTGGATCGCTGGCTGCGAACCGCTGCGCAAGCACCTCGCTAGGCGAGCGGCATTCCAATATCTCTCGCGCTCACAGAGCTATATCCCGCACAGAATTCTCTCCTTACTCCCTCTCATTGAAACTTCGCGAGCCGATATGAGAGCAGGGAGGCCACTCATGAACGAGATCCTCACCGCTGAAAGATTTTAGTCACACCGAAATGAAGATATCTCGTCCGGATTCTGCTTCCACTTCACAATTGGCGCGACCTGCGGCTGCTCCCGCCTGGGAGGCTTCAGCTTCGAAACAGCCGGTTCAGCCAAGCGCGGCATCCGATCGCGCGCAACTCTCCAGTGTGAGTAGCTATCTTGCCTCTGCCCTGAGTGGTTCTCCGGCCCAAGTGGCGAAGGTGAGCGAACTGAGCGCCGCTGTTTCTGGCGGGCGGTACCAGGTGGAGGCGTATGCGGTTAGCGGCAGTATCATTCGGCACACCATCGATTTCGGCGGAGCTGGCTACTTGGCGGTGACCAGATAAGGCCAGCGATGATGTCGAACGCCACCCAGGAAGTCGAGCGAGTCCGCCAGGCGCGCTGCATTCTCGAACGGATGCGAGCGCGGCTGCTGCGACCCACCTTTCAGGCGTTGGATTCGAGCGCCACGGATCTCAACCTTGCCTTGGAATGTCTCCAACAACTCGATGTCAGTTTAAAATCACCCATCTGGCAAGGGTTAGCGCGCAGAAAACTGGAAAAGGAAGTGGTGGCCTTGCGCAACGCGGTTCGATCGGTGGAGGAATTGCTGAAGAATGCGGGAAAGTTCTATTCCGGCTTGGCGCGCTTGATAGCGCCCGATGAAGCCCCGGCCAACTATACAGCAGCGGGCACCAGCGCCGCGCCGCCTCAGATCGCTGCGGCCAGCGTAGTAATACACGGCTAACGGACATGGGAAATCTAACAACGTCTTTAATCAATGCCAGCAATGCGCTGCAGGTGTACGGGAGCGCGTTAGACGTCACGGAGAACAATGTCACCAACGCGAATAGTCCGGGATATGCCCGGCAGACAGCCACACTCGAAGCGCAGCCGTTTGATCTAATCACTGGAGCGCCGGGGGGAGTGATGTTGGGGCCCACCGAAAGCTCGCGGAACCAGTTCGCCGAACAGTCCGTGCGCGATCAGCAGACCACTTCCGGTTACGACCAGCAAAAAGTCTCGGATCTCAGCACCGCGCAAAACTACTTCAGTCTTTCCACCACCTCGGGCATCGCTCCTGCCATCAGCGCTCTCTTTCAGAGCTTCTCTCAATTGAGCGTCACTCCCAACGACACAGTGGCGCGTCAGACTGTGCTGAATAACGCCACCACCGTGGCGCAGGATTTTAATGACACCGCCAACGGGTTGCTCAGCCAAACCAATGACCTGCATCAGGCCACCAGCAGCACCATCACCAGCATCAACCAGCTGGCGGGCACAATCGCCCAAATCAATTCGGAAAACACCAAAGATCCGACCGGGGGAGTTGACGCGGGCGTGGACGCGCAACTGAACTCAGCGCTCGAACAGTTGTCGCAGTACGTCAACTTCACCGTGCTGCAACAACCAAATGGACCCTTGTCGGTTTACGTGGGCGGCCAAACGCCTCTGGTGGTGGGCGCTCAAACCTACGCTATCCAAGGCGATTTCTCGACGCCGCAGACCGCGATCCTCAGCAGCTCAGGGGCTGATATCTCTGACCAGATCACGGGCGGGCAGCTTGGCGCCGAACTGGATGACAACAACAATGTCCTGCCGTCCTACGTAACCGGCCTCAATAACCTGGCCCAGACCTTGGCTGATCAGGTCAATACGGCGCTCAACAACGGAATCGATGAAAACGGCGCGGCTCCGGTTACCAATATGTTCTCCTATAACGCTGCCAACGGAGCCGCGGCCACGCTCGCCGTCAACCCGCTCACGCCCGATCAAATCGCCGCGGCATTGCCAGGCGCTCCGGGCGGCAACGGCAATGCTTTAGCGCTGGCCGCGCTCGCGACCGCCCCAGTTGTCAACGGCTACACATTCGCTCAAGACTATGGCAATCTGGGGGGCCAAGTGGGAAGCGATCTTTCAGCGGCACAGAATAACAGCACCACCGATCAATCTCTGTTGAGCCAGGCGGAGTCCCTGCGCCAGCAGATCTCGGGAGTGTCGCTCGATACGGAGGCCGAAAGTCTTCTGCAGTACAACCGCTCCTACGACGCTATTTCCAAGATGTTGGGCGTTTTGAACTCGCTGAGCCTCGACATAGTCAACCTCCTGCCGCCCATCAGCAGTTCGTAGCCTACGCGAATGGTGAAGACCATGCACGAAAGGAATTCCTATGATCAGCACTCTGAATCCGGCAGCTCAAAACTTCCTCGCCGGCCTCAATCAGATTCAGCAAAGGCTGCAAACCGCGCAGACGCAGCTCACCACCGGCCTCCAGATCAACAATGTCTCGGATTCGCCATCCCAGATCGCCGACATCTGGCAACTCAATTCGCAATTGGACCAAACCCAACAAACCGACACGAACCTGGGCCAAGTGTCGACGGAAGTGAACACGGCGCAGTCCGCTCTGCAATCGGCCGTGACCCTGGTCGAGCAGGCCGAAACTTACGGAGCTCAAGGAGCCAGCGACACCTCCAGCGCAACCACGAGACAGGACCTGGCGAACGAACTGGGCGCGATACTGCAACAACTGGTTTCCACCGCCAACACCACCGTTCAAGGGCGCTACATCTTCGCCGGCGATACCGACCAGACCACTCCCTATTCCATCGATCTCACCCAGAGCAGTCCGGTGAGCGCGTACCAGGGGTCAGCGTCCACCCGGCAGATCCAGGGTCCGGATGGCACAGCCTTCCCCGTTGCTCTCACCGCCCAGCAGATCTTCGACAGTTCCAACGCGCAAACCAACGTCTTCGCCTCCATCACCAGCCTGATCCAGGGGCTGCAAGCCAATAGCGACACCCAGATCAGTTCCGCGGTGAGCGACGTTCAGAGCGCGGACACCTACCTCAATCAACAACTGGCTTTTTATGGAACCGTGCAGGACCGCGTGGCTGGCGCGCTCAGCTTCGGCCAAAATTACACTACGCAATTACAAACGCAACTGAGCGGAGTGCAAGACGCCGACGAAGCCGGCGCCATCACCAATATGACCCAGGCGCAGACTCAGCTACAGGCCGCGCTGCAATCGGAGGCTCAACTGCCGCGAACCACGCTCTTCGATTTTCTAACCTAAGGCTCCGGCCGGGTTCTTGAAGCACCTACATGAAAGGACGACGAGATCACCCGGTTGGAAGAGTCCACCAGCGCCTGCGCGCCAAACGGCAAACGCCAGTCCGTCACCTCGACATCGCGAACCCCCTCTTGGGTGTCCAACGGAGTGACCGACCACAGAGGATATTGTGCAAATCGCAGGAACACCACCACCGGATGCGCTTGGCGCGCTGCGTCGATGGCCGGACCTGCCGCCGGCTTATATATAATTGTCCCCGCCGCGGGATCGAAGTCCTTCATTACGTTCACGACAAACCTCATCACGAACTCCGGCCGTTCAATCCAGCCTTGCCACTCCAGCGGACTCACTCCGGCAGACGGGAACGCAGCAGCCCGAATGGGAGGGCCGCCCTGATAAATGCGCGATTCCAAAATCTCCACGGCCCGCTGATGCCAAAGGAACCGCCCGCAATCGTAAATTAGAAAAAACGACAGTGCGAAGATCGCCAAACCGCGCCCGCTTCCGGGCTGCGCCCCAATCTCTCCACTTACCAGCCTTCCTATCATTGGCGCCACCCAGCCGAGCAGAAGAACCGCCCATACCAGCAGATCGAAGAGATTGATCAGATCCAGGTGAAACCACTGCGACGAAAACGGGAACAGCAAACGGATACCGTAGACATTGGTCCAATCCAGCAGCAGATGGCTGGCAACCCCAATCAGGGCAAGCCCCCAGGCCACCGCCCAGCCTCGCATGGTCCTCCCGATCGCGCAGGCGATCAGTGCGCACAATAGCGCCATAACCGGTGCGGCCGCGATGGAATGCGTAATTCCGCGATGCTGCTCAAAATAGTACAGGGGGCCGCGCACGATTGTCAGAAAATCGATATCCGGGATGTTCGCTGATAAGACCAGCACCAGAGTAGCTCGCGGATACCAGCGGTTTAAGCCCGAGCGGCTCAACATCAAACCGGTTAGCGAGTGTGTGAGGTTGTCCATGCTGCGGCATCGACATGGGCAGGGACGCTGGCGGGGCGTCGAGTGCGAAACCCGGTCGGGACCAGAAGAGTAAGAGCGTTGGGAACAATTTCCACCCGTGCCGGCGCCAAGCCCGCGTATTCGCCGTCCACCTGCAGATGGATCTCGCGATCTCCCGGCGCCAGGAACGCGGCCTGGCGGGTCCGAAGAATGGTAATCCCGCGTATGCTCCGCTGTTGGTGAACCACCACCGCCAGCATATATTTCAAAAAGCCCAGCGAACTCTCGCCTTCGAACAGCACCATCTCGAACTCGTCATCCAAGAGCGAAATGGTGGGCGCGATTTCGAGATCGCCTCCATAATTCCGGACCCGGCTCAGCAGAGCGAAGCTCGCGCGATACTCGCGTCCATCGGCCTGCACCGTAAACTCAGGAATGCGTCGCCCGAGCTTGGAGAATCCACCCACCCAGTAGGCCACTTTCCCGACCGCTTCTTTCATTCGCGAATTCAAGTGGAAAACGATATCGGCGTCCAAGCCGGCGCCCGCCATCAACAGGAAATGCCGTTGCAAGCTGTTGGCGTCGCTCGATATCATTCCCAGCGCCACGCGTTCCTGCACCGTCTCGGCCAGAGCGGCAGCGGCGCGCTCCATCGTATTGCCGATCCCTAGCTCATTAGCGAGCACGTTAGCGGTTCCCGCCGGAAGAATGCCCAACGGAACATCCGAATTCACCATTCCGTTCACCGCTTCGTTGATGGTTCCGTCGCCGCCCGCCACCAGAATCAGATCCGCTCCACGATCGACAGCGCTACGGGCGATCTCGCCTGCGTGACCGGGCCCAGTGGTGGCAATGGAATCGACAGTAATCCCGTGCGCGTCTAGCAGCTCGATGGACCGTCGAAGCGCATGGGTGCGCCGCCTGAGTCCGCCCGCGTAAGGATTATAAATGAGAACGGTCTGCCGGTAGGTCTCGATAGTACCCTAATTATAGTAGATGCGCACGCAAAAGCTAGAAGGAAAGCCCGTCCAAGAAGAAATCGACGATCTGCGCGAGAAGCTGCGTCACCACGAGTATTTGTACCACGTGCTGGATCGGCCCGAGATCAGCGACGCCGAATACGACCGCATGATGCGGCGGCTCAAGGAACTCGAAGGGGAGCGCCCCGATCTTGTCACGCCCGATTCGCCCACCCAGCGGGTGGGAGGAAAAGCGCGCGAGGGCTTCGTCAAGGTGCGGCACAGCTCGCCGCTCCTCAGCCTGGACAATGCGCTGAATGAAGACGAAATGCGCGCGTTCGACCAACGTGTGCGCGAACTGCTCAAGGGTGAACCCTACGAATATGTCGCCGAACTCAAGCTGGACGGCCTATCGATGGCCGTGCACTACGAAAACGGCCGCATGGCCCGGGCCATCACGCGCGGCGACGGGCAGGTAGGCGAAGACGTTACGGAAAATGCCCGCACCATACGCTCGCTGCCTCTGCGCGTGAAGTCGAAGCTCCCTGCGTTTGAAGTACGCGGCGAAGCGCTCATGACGTTGCAGGCTTTCGAACGGATGAATGCCCGGCAATTGGAGAATGGATTGCCTGCCTTCGCGAATCCGCGCAACGCGGCAGCGGGTTCCCTGCGGGCTTTGGAGCCGGCCCTAACGGCGTCGCGGCGGCTCGAATACTCCGCGTACTTTTTGCTGGTGGACGGCCACTTCGTTCGCGACAGCCACTGGGAATCTCTTGACGAGTTGTCCACGATGGGGTTCAAGGTGAACTCGCATCGCAAAAAGTGCGCTGGCTTGGACGACGTGCTCGAGTTCTATCGCCATTGGGAATCCAAGCGTCCCTCGCTTGCGTATGAGATCGACGGAGTGGTGGTGAAAGTGGATTCCATCCGTCAGCAGCAGTCGCTGGGCTGGACCGCCAAAGCGCCGCGCTGGGCCATCGCATTCAAATTCCCAGCGCATCAAGAACAAACCGTCGTCGAAAACATCGGCGTTCAGGTGGGCCGCACCGGCGCGCTTACGCCGGTGGCCCATCTGAAGGCGGTCAGCATCAGCGGCGTCACGGTGACGCGGGCCACCTTGCACAACGAGGATGAGATCGCGCGTCTGGGCGTCGAGATCGGCGACACCGTGCTGGTGGAACGCAGTGGCGATGTAATTCCGAAGGTTGTGCGCGTGGTAAGCCAAGGCCCCGACCGCCGTCCGTTTCGGATGCCCAAACACTGTCCGGTGTGCGGCGGCGAAATCGTGCGTGAAGAGGGTGAAGCGGCCAGCCGCTGCATCAACACCAATTGCCCGGCCCGGCTGAAGGAATCCGTGCTGCACTTCGCCGCCCGCGGCGTCATGGATATCGATGGCATGGGCGACGTGCTAGTGGATCAATTGGTCACTCGCGGCATCGTCAAAAGCGTGGCCGACATTTACGACCTGACCCTCGAACAGTTGATGGAGCTGGATCGCATGGGGCAAAAATCGGCCGAGAAGGTGCTGCGCAATATCGACGCGTCCCGAAAGCAGCCTCTGCCGCGCGTGCTCAATGGCCTGGGCATTCCCTTCGTGGGTGAGCGCACCGCGCAGATTCTGGCCGAAGCGTTCGGCAGCCTGGATACCATCGCCGCTGCGGATGAAGAGACGCTCCAGCAGGCCGAAGAAGTTGGTCCGAAAGTGTCGCAAAGCATCCGGCAGTTCTTCCACGAGCGACGGAATCGCGAACTGGTGGAGCGGCTGCGACAGGCTGGGTTGACCTTCGAGCACGCCATCAAGAAGAAAGCCGTTGGAAAATTGGCAGGCAAAGTCTTCGTGCTCACGGGCACCCTTCCAACGCTCACGCGGGAGGACGCTAAAGAGCGCATCGAAGCCGCCGGCGGCAAAGTCACGGGTTCGGTAAGCAAGAAGACGGACTATGTCGTCGCGGGCGAAGATCCCGGCTCGAAGCTCGACAAGGCCAATTCATTGGGTGTTCCCGTACTCGGCGAGCCCGAGCTACTCGCCCTGTTGCAGTAGACTTGGTACGGAGCTGTAGACCCACTGGGAAAACTCATTCACACCAAGATCATCCCCACGCTTCTTTCATGGGGACCCGGTGGCGTCTTCCTGCTCGCGGTCGCCGACTCTACCGGCGTTCCGATGGTAGGCGGCGTGGACGCGCTGATCGTCTTGATGGCGATCGTGAATCGCTCACAGGCATATCTCGCCGCGCTCACCGCGATTGCCGGTTCCTTGATTGGCAGCTTGATCCTGTTCCTGATCGCGCGCAAAGGCGGCGAAGAATACCATCGGCACCACACCTCCAGCCCGAGAGGCGCGAAGCTGCGAGCCTGGTTTCATGAATACGGGCTGTTGACGGTCTTCATCCCAGCCTTCGTGCCCATTATCCCGCTGCCACTCAAGATTTTCATTATTTCCGCCGGCGCACTGGAAGAGAGCCCCGTTACCTTCTCCATCGTGTTGTTGGCGGCGCGGGTTCCCCGCTATATGTTCCTGGCGTGGCTCGGCTCGCGGCTCGGTAACGACACCCTACCCTACCTGCGCCAACACATTTGGGAACTGATTCTCCTAGCTTCAGGGCTCTTTATTTTGCTTTATCTAGCTGTGCGCATCATACACAACCATCGAATGAGTAAGTCCCCCGCTATTCTGCCAAAGTGAAAGTTACTTCGATGGGAGCGATCACTTCCACTGCATTCCCATTTAGCAAGGTCGGTTTGTAGATCCATTGCCGCACAGCTTCCAGGGCCGCGCGGGTCAGCATCGGATGACCGCTGACAACTTGCAGGTTCTGGATGGTCCCGTCCTTGCCAATAGTGCCAATCAAGCGAACCACGCCGGAGATCCTGGCTGATCTCGCGATGGGCGGATATTCCGGAATCACTTTCCGAACCAGTTTCGCCATTTGAACATCGCCCCCCATCGGAACCGGCGCAGCAGGCGGCTCTTGCACTGCCGCTGTGGGCTTCGGTGGCGGAGGTCCTGCCACGAAATTAGGAAGGTACGTTCCGATAGTGTTCGTTGCACCACCGCCGCCTATTCCAATTCCGAGCGTTGGCGGCGCTTCGGTCGTCAATTCAACCCCAGACGCCACTGGATGCGGGGCCATTCCAGCATCCCAACGAAATAAGGGCCGCGGCGCGACGGACGGAGTAGCGTTGGTGCTTGACCGGTTGTTCGTGGCTACCGGCTCAACCGGCGGCGGAGCTAACGGCGCAGGTCCAACCATAATGTCCTTCCAGTGAAATTGGGGTAAGTGGTCGCGATAAAGCAGCGGAATGAGCAGCGCCAAACTGACGACCAGTAACTCGGCGCCAAGCGATGCCACAAAATTCCACGGCCTCTTGTTTTCCTGAATTAATAACGATTGTTCAAACACGCTTGTATAGACACCGAGCGTAGTTGTTGGTTCCCGAGCACGAGTTCCCGCCGATTTTTCGGCCACCGCCGCTATTTCGGCAACCATGGTTCGGCAGACTACCACAATTGGCTGAAAACACAGGGAGAAACAATGGCCCGCCGCCTGCCTCTAAGGAGGGAGGTAGCGAGCGATGCTGCGGATCACGGTGCTGGACAATCCGGAGGCTCTGACGTTCCGGGTAGAAGGTAAGTTGGTCGGTCAATGGGCCGGAGAATTGGAGCGTTCCTGGAAACAGGCCGCCTCCATCCAGGGCCACCGCGCGCTCATCGTCGATCTTACGGAAACGCAGTTTATCGACGAAGAGGGCCGCCGCGTTTTGGCAAAGCTGTTCCGCGAGGGGGCGTTCTTTCGCACCGCGGGTCCAATGACAGAATCGATCGTGTCGGAAATTACCGGGAAATCAAGACCGGCATGGCAAAGCACGCTGGCGCAGTCCATCCTCCTTATGCTCATTGCCATAGCCGCGAAGGGCGCTCAACCCGCGCCGCCATCCGCTCCACTACGTCTGACATTGCGCGATGCGGTGGAAATGGCGCTAAAGCAGAATCCTCAGGTGCAGATTGCGAATCTAAACACGGCAGTGACCCAGGAAAACCAGATCGTGGCTCGGTCGGCGCTCTTGCCGCAGGCCAATCTTGCGGTCTCAGAAGCCGTACAGCGCGAAAATCTGGAAGCGTTCCTGGGCATGAAAGTTGCTGGCTTCCCGGGACACTCCGGGCCATTCTGGTTATTCCAGGGCGGCTCCAACGGTTCTGTCCCCATATTCGATTTGGCGGCCTGGCATCGGTGGCGTCAATCCAAAGAGAACACCACGGGCGCGCGCGCCGACGAGCTGACGGTCCGCGAGCAGAACGTGCAATTGGTGGTGTCGCAATATTTGGGGAGCTTGCGCGCGTCGGCCGACGTGAGCGCCGCCCAATCGCGCGTGGAATTGGCCAAGGCGCTCTTCGATCAAGCCAGCGACCTGCAGAAGAACGGCGTCGGCACCGCCATCGACACTCTGCGGGCCAACGTGCAGTACCAGAATGAACAACAGCGGCTGATCGAAGCTCGCACCGCGCTCGCAACTTCGCTTTTCGGTCTTTCACATTTGCTCAATGTCGAGCCGCATCAGCCGATCGAACTGACCGACTCGTCTGAGTTTTTTCACACGCCCTCATTCTCGGCCGATGAGACCATGGAGCGGGCCTTTGTCGAGAGGCCGGAAATGAAAGCCCTTGCATCGCAGATTCGCGCCACCGAGCTGGAGAAAAAAACGGCGCAAGACGCGCGCATACCGCGGCTGGCGTTGAACGGCCAGTGGAGCGAAGAAGGCCTTTCACCGGCAACCGCCATCCCCGTCTACAATGTCGCCGCCAGTCTGGATGTTCCGCTGTTCACTGGCGGCCGCATTCGGGCTCAGGTGGCGATCGAAGACCTCCAGTTGAAGAAGCTGGACCAGCAACAAACCGACCTGCGCAATCAAATCGCTCAAGAAGTGAAAACCGCAACGGCGCAACTGGACGCCGCCAAGAGCGAAGTGGACGTTGCCAATTTAGGCGTCGATCTGGCACAACAGGAAGTAACGCAGGCGCGCGACCGCTTCCAGGCCGGCGTGGCCAACAATATCGAAGTAATTACCGCGCAGGACGAGTTGGCTCGCGCGAACGACAATCAGATCGTAGCTCTGTATCGTTATAATCAAGCCCGCGCGGATCTGGCGCACGCCACCGGACAAATGGAATCGTTGTACGCCAAGTAAGAAGGGAAAGAATGGAATCGGAAACAGTGGATCAAGAACAAGAGCACGCGTTACGAAAACCGGAACCGCGGATCACCGAGACACGAGCGCTGCCGCCTCCCAAGAGCTCCTCGCGCAAGTTCGCCATCTTCGGAGCGTTGGTGGTGCTGGCAGGGATCGGCGTCTATCTGTGGGTGCATTCTTTGAATCGCATTTCTACCGACGACGCGCAAGTGGATGGGCACATCATCCCTATTTCGCCCAAGATCTATGGCAAAGTCCTGGAAGTGATGGTGGACGACAATCAGCAAGTGAAGCAGGGCCAAGTGCTGGTGCGCATCGACCCGCAGGATTTCCAAGCTAAGGTGGATCAGGCGCAGGCCGCCGTCGCCGTCGCTGAAAGCCAGGCTCAAGGAGCCAACGCCGGCATTCCTCTCGTTCGCGACACTACCGGCAGCAGCGTGACGGCCGCCGAAGCGCAGTTGAGCGCCGCGCGAGCCGATTACGATCAGGCGCAAGTGGAATCCGAGCGCGCCTCCACCGCCGATATCGCCGTGGCGCGCGCCAATGTCGAAACCGCGCAGGCTACCGCCGATCACGCACAAGCGGATCTGGATCGTATGAAGACGCTGGTCGACAAGGAAGAGATCTCGCGCCTGGAGTACGATTCCTACGCCTCGTCCACGCGAGTGGCCCTCAGCCAGTTGCAAGCGGCCAAGGACAAGCTCGCGTCCGTAACCAAGGACGCCGAAACCAAGAAGGCCGGTCTATATTCCGCGCAAGCCCGGATCGCACAGGCGCAGGCAGCCATCCTGCAGGCCAGGGCTACGCAACGGCAGGTTCCCGTTCGGGTGGCGGATGCTTCTTCCGCGGCGGCCAGTATTGGCCAAGCCCATGCCAACCTGGAAGCCGCAAAGTTGGACCTCGGCTACACCACCATCGTCGCCCCCGTGGATGGCGTGGTGACGAGGAAGAGTGTGGAAGTGGGACAAGTGGTCCAGCAAGGCCAGGGACTGCTGATGCTGGTCCCCCTTCAGGATGTGTGGGTCACCGCCAATTTCAAAGAGACCCAACTGGCTGACGTTCACAACGGCCAAAAAGCCGAAGTAAAGGCGGACTTGAGCGGCAAAACTTATCCCGGGCACGTGGATTCCATCGCCGCCGCCACAGGCACCCGCATGAGCCTGCTTCCGCCCGAGAATGCGACGGGCAACTACGTGAAGGTGGTCCAAAGGATTCCGGTGAAGATCGTGCTCGATCCCATTCCGGGCGGCAATCAAGTGCTGCGTCCAGGAATGAACATCGAAGCGACCATTTTCACCAAGTAATTCCATCGCTATGCCGGCCGTTTTACGAACCGAAATAGTCGAACTGCGCACGCCCGCGCGTCCGGCCATAAACCCCTGGGTCATCGCCGGAACGGTGATGCTGGCTACGTTCATGGAAGTGCTGGACACCAGCGTGGCCAACGTCGCGCTGCCGCACATCGCGGGCAGCCTTTCTTCGAGCGTCGACGAAGCAACCTGGGTGCTCACCGCATACCTGGTGGCCAACGCGGTTGTGCTGCCGCTGAGCGGATGGTTCTCCACGCTGTTCGGACGCAAGCGCTTCTACATGTCCTGCGTGCTGCTGTTCACCGCCAGCTCCGCGATGTGCGGCCTCGCGCCCAGCCTTCCGATTCTCATCCTGTGCCGCGTCTTGCAGGGCTTGGGCGGCGGCGCGCTCCAGCCTGTTTCACAAGCCATCCTGCGCGAGACATTTCCGCGCGAAAAACAGGGCATGGCGATGGCAGTATACGGCATGGGCGTGGTGTTTGCGCCGGTCGTCGGCCCGACGCTCGGTGGCTGGATCACCGACAACTACACCTGGCGCTGGATCTTCCTGATCAACATTCCAGTCGGCATTTGTTCTTTGCTGCTGACGTCGCTACTGATCTTCGATCCGCCTTATTTGTTCCGCAAAACGCTGCGTGATGGTTTGAAGATCGACTATATGGGCCTGGGACTGCTCGCCACCGGGCTCGGCGCGCTCGAAATCATGTTGGACGAAGGCCAGCGTAACGATTGGTTCTCGTCGCACGGCATCGTCGCCGCCGCCATCGTCGCCGCCATCGGATTAATTGGCGTCGTAGTTTGGGAGCTGCGCCAGAAGGAGCCGGTGGTGGATTTTCGGCTGCTGAAGGACCGCACCTTCGCCATTTCCACCGCCAGCATGTTCATCCTCGGCTTTGTCTTGTATGGCAGCACTATGGCGCTGCCGCTGTTTCTGCAAACACTGCTGGGCTACACGGCGATGCAGAGCGGCATGGCGTTATCCCCGGGCGGCCTTGTGATCATGATCATGATGCCGATCGTCGGCATTCTGCTGTCGAAGATCCAAGCGCGCTGGCTGATTATTTGCGGACTCGTGATTTCCTCGCTGGGCCTGTTCGAGATGTCGCACTGGAATACGCAAATCAACTTCGGACATGCCGTCAGCGCGCGCGTGGTGCAAAGCCTGGGCCTGGCGTTCTTATTCGTGCCCATCAACACCGTTGCGTTTTCCTTCATCGCTAAGGCGAAAACCGGCTATGCCACGGGTTTGATCAACCTGGCGCGCAACATCGGCGGCAGCAGCGGCATCGCGATCTGCACCACGTTGATTGCGCGGCGCGAGCAATTCCATCAGCAGCG
>Ga0187856_1002471_pt1 | contig 13572 bp, 13 predicted proteins | sample June2016WEW_8_40_FD_132443 | JGI IMG/M metagenome (GOLD analysis project Ga0187856, IMG submission 132443) | Peatland microbial communities from SPRUCE experiment site at the Marcell Experimental Forest, Minnesota, USA - June2016WEW_8_40 | ecosystem: Environmental > Terrestrial > Soil > Wetlands...
ACAGGCGATCGGCTGCGCAACCCCGACCAGCTCCGCCGATCGCCTGTTGCTACATTCGCGCCCTCGGGCGTATCAAACGCCCGGACTCAACTCGCTACTGGATGAAAGTTCGGGGGCAGGTCAAATGGAACGCACTTCACCGATCCCGGCGGCGAGACCTGGACCCCCACGGAAATCAAGCAGATGCTCGCGCAAGGGCGGCCGTTCCGCGCGCACGCTTTTGAACTCGCCTGCGCCCGCAACGACATCGATCATCGGCTGACGAAACCCAAGCATCCATGGACGAATGGGCAGGTCGAGCGCATGAACCGCACCATCAAGGACGCGACCGTTAAACGATACTTCTACGAAACGCATGGAGAACTGCGGGCTCATCTGGCGGATTTCGTCGTCGCATACAATTTCGCTCGGCGGCTCAAGACCCTCAAAGGCCTCACGCCATACGAATTCATCTGCAAGCTCTGGACAAAAGAGCCCGACAGATTCAGACTCGATCCGCTCCACCAAATGCCGGGACTAAACATCTAGCGCGGATCAAAAGCTCGGCGGCCCTTCTTCCCTTTGCCCCACTTCTGCTCCATCAAATCCCGAACCGATTTATGGGTCACCCCTTTGCAATTTTGTTTTCTAAGAAACTCATAGCATCGTTTCTGACTTGGCTGCTTGCCGTCAATGTGGCGTAGCTGCTCCAGCAGAATGCCCATTCGTTGTGGCAAATTCTCTTCGAGTTCCTTCCATACCTGCAGGACGTCCCTGCGCCGGAAGCACACGCGATTCGTGCGTTGATCCTCGTCCAACAGCTCGCTACCGAACCATTCCTCGGCTGCGACTTCTTTGCCTTTCCTGATGGCCGCCAACGTGCCGACCTTCAGCGCTTGAAGGAGCGTTTGCGCTGGCGCAGGATCCCGCAAATGAGCTTCCGATAGCCTGCCGGTGGAACGATCATTTCTCAAATTGATAAAATGAAAGAGTGAACGGTCGCGATAGGCGATCCATAGGGTTACGTGATCAATGCTCCAGTCTTCTCGTAGAAACTCCCCTGATTCGAGTTCCTCGAGTGGTCGCCATATTTGACGGACATTCCACGCTACGACGCGCACAGAATCATAGCGCGGCGCGTCATCACACAGTTTGCAGATACAGTCTGCCGCGATTTCTGGGTCGCTCATAAAATCGAGGTCCTCCCACTCTGCCGGCGGAATGGTGACGACTATCTCCGTCCCGTGGCGTTTTCCCTCTGCAACTAACTGGCCGGCTCTGAGCTTCGTCCACAGGTCTTCATATGCCTTTTGAGGACTCATTATGGTTGGTGGCGGCAGGATTTCTTCACCGCTTCCACTTAGTTCTTGCCAGGTCATTGGTGGGTGCGGCTCTAATTCCCAGCTCTTTTTGCGTCGGGGAAGCGTCCTGTGGGCGACCCATTCGAAACACGCTCCGCGGTATTCGTCCCACACTGCACGAACGGCGTCCGAGTCGCGTGTTATAATCCATGTTAACGCCATGAGAAGGTTCCAGCTGCGCTTCATCATTGGATCGAAGTCTGCGTGCTGTGGTTTCGTCAACGGCCAGCATCCGGTGCGCATCGCCTTTGCCTCGGCTTGTTGGGGAGTAAGTTCACCGAGCTTCGCGCGTTTCAAGATGTCGTTCCGCGCAACTGTTCTTCTGTCGTCGTTCGTTGACACTTTTCGATCCCTCAGAATTTAAATTCTGGCGACAGCGCTCCAAGAATATACGCGGCGCTTTTCGGAATCACTAAACGGTCGTGCAAGAGTTTTTTGTTTGTGCCGACGGATGAACTTTCGCCGAGGCGGCTTTCCGGCCCTGACGAGGCGGCGATGCGGGGCGCACAACCGAACTTGAGCCTTTCAGGCGATGTCCTTGACCGGCTGAGGCAGGCTTTCGTTGCGTTTGAGATTTTCCGCCCCGATCCGTGCTGGCAGGCGATAGGTCCAGTGTTCGGGATGATCAAAGGGTCGCGCCAGAATTCTTGCTCACAATGCCGGATCGGCTTCTGGGAAAGTCTCGACTATTGTCAAGCGTCAGCTCAGGTAGGAAGCCCTCTGAGGTTTAAGGGCAGCCAACGCGAGCCTCTTTGACGGCCACTCCAGCTGACAGGATGGTCACCATGTGGTCACCAAAACACATCGTCGGCCAGCGCCAATCTGGCGGGGCCCCGTTAATATCTATAGTTTTCATATAGTTATGTGGTGCCGCAAGAGGGATTCGAACCCCCGACCCCATCATTACGAATGATGTGCTCTACCAACTGAGCTATTGCGGCGATTCTCGCGCCTTGGCGCTGGAACCGGCGTCACTCTTATCTAGGATGCGCCGCGTTTTCAACCCGGGGCCGCGCCCAAGCGTAAATCAAATTCAATTCCTTTGGCGCGCGGTGTTCTGGCCCGACGCGGAAGGCAGACTCGCCAAGGCTTGCCGGCGCAACTGCTCGACCTCCTCCTTGGCCTTGGCGGCTTCCGCGAGCGCCCGCTTGGCGACCCGCCGCACTCTGCGATGGCTCAGCCAACTGCTCGCGCCGCCGGCGATGACGCCGAGCGCCGCCGAAGTCAGAACAACAAGAAACAATGGAGCTTCGAACGACGGGCCCGTCAATCCGCCCCCGGGAAACGGGTCGAGCGAAATTCTCACCGATCCTCGATTCGCCAGAGCGAAAAACAGGATCAGCAAACCAAGCGGGACATAGACGAACACGCGCAGCAACGATCGCATCAAGGTTCCTTTTGTCTTTCGGTTCCTGTCCGCGAGCGGCGCGAAGCTCGCCCGACGCCAGCGTCCGTCCAGCTGGCTCAGCCCTTGTAGTTCTCGTTGAGGCGCTCGCGCATCTCCTTGCCTGTCTTGAAGAAAGGCACGTTCTTCTGTTGAACGGAAACCTGCTCGCCGGTCCGAGGGTTGCGTCCCGTGCGGGCTTCCCGCCGCTTTACCGAGAAAGCGCCAAACCCGCGCAGCTCAACCCGGTCGCCGCGCGCCAGCGCGGCGGTGATTTCATCGAGAATCGTGCTGACGATGGTCTCGACGTCGCGGTGGTACAGATGTTCGTTACGGCTGGCGATGCGTTGGATCAGTTCTGACTTGATCATGGAACGGTTCCGCTTGCGAGGTGGCGCCATGGACATGCGATCGCACGGCCAGGGCGAAAAAAAATCAATTGGCGCCAGAACCCTGCCAAATCGCTAAGAGCCCGTCAAGACTGGCGCTTTCGCTTTGTCCGCCGAACTGGTCGATGAACGAAGCAAGCTTAATGAAACCGGCGGCTCGGACGCCCGACGAGGCGAGGCCCAACAGGCCCACGCGTTCGATGCTCGGCTTCTTTTTCCAGTCCCGCACCGGCAATTTCTTGGTGATGTTCTTGTTTGTCTCCAGCCAGGCGATCGCATCGCTCTCGCCGCCGATGAGGTCCGCGAGCTTCAGCGGAATGCCCTGGCGGCCGGTGAACACGCGGCCGTCGACGACCTTGGCGAGCTCGGCGTCGTCGAGATTGCGTCGCGTCTTCACCAGATCCTTGAACCAGTCGTAACTGTCGACCACCAGCGAGTTGATCGCCGCCTTGGCCGCCTCGGTGGTCGGCTCGAAGCCGTTGGGGGCGGCCTTCAGCGGCGTCGACTTTATCTCTTCGACTTTCACGCCCAGCGAGTCGAGGGCTTTGGCGAAATTGGGAAACTGGAACAGGACGCCAATAGAGCCGATCAGCGAATTGCCGCGGACGACGATCTCGTCGGCGCCGATCGCGGCGATATAGCCGCCAGACGCGGCGAGCGTGCCCACGACCGCCACGACCGGCTTCTTTTCGGCGAGTTTGCGCAACTCCAAATAGAGCTTTTCGGCGCCCGCGGTCGTGCCGCCGGGGCTGTCGATCTTCAACAAAACGGCGCTCGCCTTGGAATCGCCGATGTCCTTGATGAGCTGGATGGTGTCTTCGTCGCCGGTGATGATGCCCTCGATGGACAGGCGCGCGATATGCGGCGCGGCTTTTTCCATCGTGTCGAGTCCGGAGAACTTCGCGACGGCGACCAAGGCCGCCAGCAGCGCGGCGCCAATGGCGGCGATGCGCCAGAAACCGAGTTTGCGCCGCAAGCGGCGGCGATCCACCATGTAGTCGCTGGAAGAGGACATGAGCGCGGTTCTCGGTTTGGGCGCGGAGGTCCGTCGCCAGGAATCAGAGGCGGGAGATTACATCGCTTTGCCCTAAGACAAAATATCGGCGCCATTGCATCGCGGCATTATCTGCGTTAGCTGGGCCGCATGGACTGGCGCCCGCGACCGCGTAAGGATAGGCGATGAAACTTCCCAATCAATTTTACCGTCCCCTGGCCATTGGCGCCCCGGCGCCCTTGCGCGAACTCCCGGTCAAGGTGGAACGCATGATTCATTTCGTGCCGCCTCACGTCGAGAAGATGCGCGCGAAAATCCCCGAGATCGTCAAACAGGTCGACGTGGTGCTCGGCAATCTCGAGGACGCCATTCCGGCCGACGCCAAGGAAGCCGCGCGCAAGGGCTTCATCGAAATGGCGAAATCGACCGATTTTGGCTTGACCGGGCTGTGGACGCGCATGAATGCGCTGAACTCGCCCTGGGCGCTCGATGACATGATCGAAATCGTCGGCGCGGTCGGCGACAAGCTTGACGTCGTGATGCTGCCTAAGGTCGAAGGCCCCTGGGACGTCGCCTATCTCGACCAGCTGCTGGCGCAGCTCGAGGCCCGCAATGGCGTCAAAAAGCCGATCCTGATCCACGCCATCCTGGAGACCGCCGAAGGCGTCAAGAACGTGGACGCCATCGCCAGCTGTTCGCCGCGCATGCATGGGATCAGCCTCGGACCGGCTGATCTCGCGGCGTCCCGCGCGATGAAGACCACCCGCGTCGGCGGCGGCCATCCCGAATATAAGGTGATCGCCGACGCCGCCGAGGCCGGCGCCGCCCGCCCGACCTACCAGCAGGATCTGTGGCATTACACCATCGCCAAAATGGTCGACGCCTGCGCCGCCGCCGGCATCAAGGCCTTTTACGGGCCGTTCGGCGATTTTTCGGACGCCGCCGCCTGCGAGGTGCAGTTCCGCAACGCTTTTCTTCTGGGCTGCGCCGGCGCTTGGTCGCTGCACCCCTCGCAGATCACGATCGCCAAAAAAGTGTTCTCGCCCGACCCCGCCGAGGTGGCCTTCGCCCGGCGGGTGCTCGAAGCTCTGCCGGATGGCGCCGGCGCCGTGATGATCGACGGGCGGATGCAGGACGACGCCACCTGGAAGCAGGCCAAGGTGATCGTCGATCTCGCCAGGCAGGTCGCCTCGAGCGACCAGGAGTTCGCCCAAATTTATGGGTTCTGAAGGCGATCATGCTTGGGCGGAGCTTGCTCCGCCCCTCCCAATTTTCCTTTAACAAACTGTTTATTAAAGATGAAGCTTGTTTCTCGTCGGGCTTTGTTACCAAAACTTAATCCCCCTTACAGCCTCGCGAAACCTTACAGCCATCTTTCAGCCACGCTGTCGGCGCCCTATATTGGGCAAGACGCGACCGGCCGAAGAGGGGGTCGCCGAGCGGGTTCGCCCTCATCAGGGAACCCCATGGGAGGATGAATTATGGCGAACGCCTTGCCACTCGTCGCCGGCGAAAATGGGCTGGCGCGTTATCTGGCCGAAATTCGCAAGTTCCCGATGTTGGAGCCGCAGCAGGAATATATGCTCGCCAAGCGTTGGCGCGAGCATGAAGACCCCTTGGCGGCCCAAAAGCTTGTCACGTCGCATCTGCGCCTCGTCGCCCGCGTCGCGATGGGTTACCGCGGCTACGGCCTTCCGATCGGAGAAATCGTCTCCGAAGGCAATGTCGGCCTCATGCAGGCTGTCAAACGTTTCGAGCCCGAGCGCGGCTTCCGCCTCGCCACATATGCAATGTGGTGGATCCGGGCGTCGATTCAAGAATATATCTTACGCTCCTGGTCGCTCGTGAAAATGGGCACCACCGCGAGCCAGAAGAAGCTGTTCTTCAACCTGCGCAAGGCGAAGAGCCGCATCTCCGCCTATGAGGAAGGCGATCTCAAGCCCGAAAACGTCGCCGCGATCGCGACGCGCCTTGGCGTCTCGCGGCAGGATGTGATCGACATGAACCGCCGCATGGGCGGCGACGCCTCGCTCAACGCGCCGCTGCGCGAGGAAGGCGAGGGCGAATGGCAAGACTGGCTGGTCGACGACGCCGCCAGTCAGGAATTGCTCCTCGCCGATCAGGAAGAGGCCAGTCATCGACATCTGGCGCTCGTTGGCGCGCTCGACGTGCTGAACCCGCGCGAGCGGCGTATTTTCGAGGCGCGGCGGCTCGCCGAGGACCCGATCACTCTGGAAGAGCTGTCGGAGGAATTCGGCGTCTCGCGCGAGCGCGTGCGGCAGATCGAGGTGCGCGCCTTTGAAAAGGTGCAGGCCGCCGTGCGCGCCGGCGTCGCCCGCATCGAGGCTCCGCGCGCCCTGCTCGCCGCGCATTGACGCGGGCGTACTCGTAAAGCAAAGGGCGGCCCGAATAGTCTCGGGCCGCCCTTTTCGTTGTGTTCGCCTGATCTACGCAAGGCGGCTCAGAACCATTTCGTGTCGACGGTTTGGAACCAACTGGAGCGGGCCGGGAAAAACTCCTCATCGCCAGTATAGAAAATGCCCGGCTGGTTCTTCGCGCCCGTCCCGAACTCGTATTTCCCGGAGAAGATGAAGGTCCGCTGCGGGAATGGGTGGAACAGGAAGTATTTGTAATTGCCGATATTGTCGATGCCGAAGTCGAACGATACGCGCTCGTTGACCTTGTAGCGGATTTTGGCGTCCACCACGAAGAACCGGTCAAACGAGCCGTAGACTCCATGCGCGATGTCGTTATTGGACAGCGTCGACCACATGCGGTCCTGCCAGCGCGCGTTCAAGCTGAAGGACCAGTGTTCGTCCGGCTTATAGGTCGCGCCGGACATCCAACGCCATTTGGGAACATAGGGCACATTCTTGCCGGCGACGGAAAGCGCCCAATTGTCCAGATTATTGCCGCCGGTCGGCGCCCATGTGCTGTCCGAAATGATGCGGGAGTTCACGAAGGTCATGCTGCCGTCGAACTCCAGCCCTCTGATGAAGACATTGTCCTTTTTCCACGCGAATTCGGCGCCGCTGTTGCGGATGCGATCGACGTTGACGTTGCTGGAGGTGAAGACTGGAATACTGGTGGTGGAAACATAGAGATTTTGCGAAATGATCGCGTCGCGCGTTTCCTCGTCGAACAGCGACAGCCGCACCGAGCCGTCGACTCCCACCTTGCGTTCAAAGGCGAGTTCCTTGCTGAGCGCGACCTCGGGACGCAGATTGGGGTTGGGATTGGCCGCGACGTTGGAGCCGGTGAGGGTTGTCTCGTTATAGAGCTCCTTCGCGGTCGGGAAGCGGTTGGCCAGGCCGATATTGGCGGTGACCGTCCAAACATTGTCGGGCGTCCATTGCAGCGAGCCCTTGGGCGAGTAGCGCGTATGTTCGAGCGTCGGAGAAAAGATCGGCAATGTGGTCTGCGGATTGGCTGTCGAGCCCAGACCCGTCGCGCTTAGACCGCCGAGCGACTGGTTGTAGCCCTGCGACGCTTGCCAATGCTCGCCGCGAATGCCGACAGTGAATTTATAGTTGGAGTTGATCTTCCAGGCGTCCTGCAGCCAGAGGGCCTGAGTTTGCGTGGTGCCGTCGCCAATGGACGAAACAACGCCGGTGGAAGCCGATGTCCCCGCCGTCCAGTTGGTCGTCAGCCAGGTCGGGTTATTGAGATGAAACTGGTCGCCGTGCGCGCCGAAGCTGAATTCGTGCCCCTGCAAATAGCCGTCCGGCCGGACGATGCCCTTGAGGTCGAGCAGGGTCCACCAGGTTCCGGTGTAAACGGCGTCCTTGCCGTTCTGGGTATAGCCGCCATAGGGCCAGGCGCCGCTATAGGGCGAGACCTGATCCGATTGCAGATAGCTGAAATTCGAGGCCGAAACTTCCCAGTCGAACACGCCCTTGGTGTTGGATTTCACCGAGGCCGCGTTGGTCAGAATCTTCTCCTGCCAACGATAATAGGCGGTGCCGAAGCTCTGCATCGCGCTGTTTCCTAACGCGCTGATGCCTTTATTGGATCCGAAATAGGGTCCGCCGCCCTCGACCAGATAATTGCCGGACGTCGAATTGCTGTCATTGGTGTAGAGGCCCACCATATAGGTGGCGCGGACCGTCGGCGTGAAGTCGTAAGCGAGTTTTACCTTGGCGTTGACGTAGTCGCTCAGCAGATTGCCGGCCGAGCCGAGCACGGTCGCGGGCACGCCGAATTTCGTCGTGCCGAAATCCCCGCCCGGATATCCATATAAATTCGCGGGCGAGCTCGGGACCGTGCCCGACGACGCCTGAATGAATGTGAGGGGCTGGGTCGTCGTGTGGTTCCAGTTGAGCGCGACGAACCACGAAAGGTCGTTGATTTTGTCGCCAATCGTGAAGCTCTGGATATTGGTGTGGAACGTGTTCGCCGTGCCCCAAAGCGAGAAGTCCTGCAAGGCGACCGTTTCCTTGGCGGTGATCTCCAGCTTCTCGGGCATTCTCGTGGTGATCTGCACGACGCCGCCGAGGGCATTGCCCGGAAACTCCGCCGCGAAGGGCCCATAGAGCACGTCGATCCGGTCGATTTCCTCGGGCGAAACGAGACCCCAGCGCGGCGCTCCCTCGGTATTGTCGTTGCCGACAAGCGCCGTCAACAGCAGATCATCGGCGTAGACGAGGCTGCGCGCCGAGGAATTGATCCCCCAGGTGCGGGTCTGCAGCACCGCCTGATTGTCGCCGTTGTTGCGCTTACGAAGAAACAGACTCGGCGTGTATTTGAGCGCGTCTTCCGTGTCGATGATGTTGACCTTTTCCTCGATGTCCTCGCGCGTGACGCTGGACACCGTGTTGGGCAATTGAAAGCGCTCGACGAAGGCCGGCTCGCCATTGGCCAGCGTGGGCGACCAGGTTGAGGGCGCCGGCGCGTTGACGGGCGCGGACGGCGGCGGGGGCGCGCCATTGCCGCCGTTGGCCGCGGCGTCGATGTCGATGGCCGGCAGGGCCTCTTGGGCGAGCGCCGAGGCGCCCGGTCCGTTGGAGACGCACAGCAAAGCGAGAGCGCCGGCGGAGACGCCGCGCACGAGATAGTAGCGGAACATGGAAAAAATCCTTCCCTGGACGCCGGCGTTTCACGCGGCGCATGTCTGAGGGCGGCTTGGACGCCGCTTAACGCATTGAGGAGATTGAGCGTTCAGACCAGGGAAGGCGGCGCGCGCGGCGCGGCGCCATGCTTCAATATCTCGCGGACAAAATTTGGCGCCAAGCCGCGCGGCGCGAAGCGGGACCACGCCGTCAGGCGCGGGGCCGTCCAGGCTGCTGCCCAGGCGAGCGGCGCGGCCCCGGCGAGGGGGCAGAACGCGCAGGCGAGGTGATGAATATGCCTCCCGAGAGGGGATTTATCGGAGTCCGCGGTCAACGCCGGCGTCGGCGCGCGCGCCACGAGAGACGAGTCGCAGATCTCCGCGTTCCGTCCGCCACGCTCGGCCGCCATCGCCCCCGCGCCCATGACGGGCGCCGCGATCTGCGCGAGCAGAGCGATGCAAAACAGCAGCTTGGCGAGACGGCGGCTTAGCATTGGAATTTGCGACTCGATCTGTCTATTTGTTAACCATTTTGGACGTCGAAGCTCAATCTTTACTGTTTCACGCCACAATTCCAAGGCCCCGACGATTGTCAGATGATAAAATTTCCGTTAAGAGACATTTATGTCACACCGGCGGACAATGCGTGTAACCATGCGTGCGATTTTCGCCGTAAGCCTTGCATTTGCATTGATATCTGGCCTTTTTGTCTCATCCGTTCTTTATGGCGCGCGGGCTCCCGCTTTTGGCCGGACCGCGCAAGGATTATCTGTCTCGTGCCACAATTGGGCCGTTTCCACGACACAATCCACCAACGGAGCTCCCGCCCGCCCAGACCGACATTCCGGCGCCGCCGGTTGTCCGGATTGTTGTCTTGCCGCGCACGCCGGCGCCGCCGTCCTGCCAGAGCGTTTCGCGATAGTGACGCGGCCAATGCGCGTCGCCGCTTCGCGCGTGCGCTATTTCGCGTTGACCACGCATGAAATGGAGGCCTCGGTCTCCAATGCGGTCAATGGCGCCCGCGCGCCGCCCGCGCGGCTCTCCCTTTCCTAAGCCACCGCCACTACTCCGCGATCACAATCGCAAGCAGTGAACAAGGCGCCCGCCGGAGCGAATGTCTCACGGGCGTCATATGAAAAATAAAGAACAACGACGTATCGCCGGCGTCGCGGCGCGGCGGTCAAACTCCCAAGGAAGAGCTGATATCATGGAATACACCACACTTTCGCCGCTGGCGATGTTCGTGAACGCCGGCCCCATCGGCAAATTGGTTATGCTGACCCTCGTATTGGCTTCGGTCTATACTTGGGTGCTGATCGTCCTCGGCGTCTTTTCCGTGCTCAAGATTGGCAAGGCGACGCGCTCGGCGCGCGCCGGCGGAGATGTCGGCGTGTTGGCTCCGGTGGACGCCGCCGGTCGCGCGGCCGCGTCATGGGATCTTCCCGGCGAGTCGATCGGCGAAAAGCGCGAGCGCATCGCCGAAGTGATGAGCCGCACGGCCCGCGAGTTTCTGGCCAAGGAAGAAGGCGGCCTGCCCAATCTCGCGGTTATTTCCTCGGTGGCCCCGTTTATCGGCCTGTTCGGCACGGTTTGGGGCATCATGAGCAGCTTCGCCGGCATCGCGCAATCGCAGGACACCAGCCTCGCGGTGGTGGCGCCGGGCATCGCGGAAGCCTTGGCGGCGACCGCCTACGGGCTCGCGGCCGCCATTCCCGCCTCGGTCGGCTATAACCGCATCGGCGCGGCGTTCTCGCGCGTCGGTCAGAATGTGTCGCACTATATCGAAGACGCGGCGCTCGCCCATGTCTCGGGCCGTCCGGTCCCGACGCACAAGAGGGAGGCTGCGTAATGGCGCTCCCCACCCGCTTAAAAAACAACGACGATCTTTATCAGCCGCTCGCCGACATCAATGTGACGCCGCTCGTCGACGTCATGCTGGTGCTGCTGATCATCTTCATGATCACGGCGCCGTTGCTGGCCAAGGGCGTGAAGGTCAATCTGCCGCAAGCCAAGGCCGCGCAGCCACTCAACCAGAAAGACCCGATCATCGTCACGATCGGCAAGGACGGAAAGATCTCGCTCGGCTCCGACGTCACGACGATCGAGGCGTTGGTCGACGGCGTCCGCACCCTGATGGGCGACGATCTCACCCGCGTCGTTCATGTGCGCGGCGACAATGACGCGGTCTACGGCGAAGTCGTGAAGGTGATGGACAGATTGGCGAGCAATGGGATCACCCATATCGCGATCATGACCAATTCCCGCAAGCAGGCCGACGCCGCGGGATCGGATCCGGCGCTGGCTTCCGCCGCGCCGGCCGCGACGGCTCCCTCTCCCGCGCCGGCTCCAGCCGCCGCTCCCGCGGCTGCTCCACCAGCGGGGGGGAAGGGGAAATGACACAGGTCGCGTCTTTCTCGGAGCTCCCGGGCGGCGCCGCCGCTGGCGAGCCCAGCTTTCCGCCGGTCAAGCCGCGCTGGCTAGGCCCGGCCGCCACGGTGGCGGTGGCGCTCGCTCATGCCGGCCTCGCTATTTTTCTGATGACGGTGGCGATAGAAAAAGTCACGCCGCTTGAATCGGTGACCATGGATCTGGTGCCGGAAGGCGATATGTTCGAGTCCGAACAGGTGGATGCGACGGATGAGGTCGTGCCGCCCGAGGAGATGGAGCAGCCCGATCTCGCCATTCCCTTGCCCGAGGTGATGACGCCGGACGCGACGCCGATTCCGCTCAAGAAGGAAGTCGAAAAGAAGCGAGTCGTCGTCGAGCAGAAGCAGGTCGCCCCAGCCAAGGAGCATCGCGACGCGCAGGAGCGTCACCGCATCGGCATCGCCGGGGGACGCGGCGTCGGCAGCCTGTCGCAAGCCGGTTACAAGGCTCTGTTGGCCGCCGCGATCCATCGCCACGTGCCAAGCAGTTCGTCCCTCGGCGAGGGATCGGCGTCTTGCAGCTTCCATGTGTCGTCCGAGGGCGGCATGACGGGCATCAACTGCTCGGGTTCGTCGGGCGCGCACGCTTCGTTGCTACGTAGCGCCATCGCCGCGACTCACGCGCCGGCGCCGCCGGGCGGGGGGTTCTTCGCGGCGCAAAGCGTCCACTTCCATTGAACGGTTCGCCGGACGGATGAGAAATATCCCCTTCGCCTTCCACGCGGAGAGCGAAGGGGCGCTTTTAGCGAGGACAGCCGCGGCCGAGCGGCCGTGACGAGCCAACACAAGGAAACAACGTGAAACGCGGGACGATCTTGATTTTCGCCGCTGCCATCGCGGCATTTGGCGCGCGCGCCGAGGATGTTCAACAGCCTCCGGCGCCCGCGGCCGCGCCCCCTGCCCCCGCCGCCGAAGCGCCGGCCGCGCTTTCGCAAAGCAAATTTCTCGGTCTGCTCTATTCGGAGATCGCGCGTCACACGCCGCCGGAGAACAAGGCCGGCGCCGGCGACGTGGCGGCGAGCTTTCATGTCAACGCCCAGGGCAAGATCGACAAGGTCGTCATTGAAAAGACCACCAGCGCCGCCCACGCTGAAATCGTGAAAAAAATATTGGCGAGCGTCCAGGCGCCGCCTCCGCCCGGCGGGAGTTTCGACGTTTCGCAAAGTTTCAAATTCCATTGAAGCACGGCGGAGAAGCGAGCGCGGCGCCTTAAAGACCGCTCGACAAGACCGCGCGGGCGGTGTTGTTGAGGGGCGCCAGAGCAAGTCCCGCAAAAGTTGACAGAGTTTTGCGGGACTTGCTCTAGCATTTTGTTCTTGCGCGATTTCTTACCGCTCGGACGATTCCGTCCGAGCGGTAAGCGCGCCAGGCGCCTCTTTCAGGCGCCTGTCCAACAGGACGGCCATGGCCAAATCCCGCTCGACTTTCGTTTGCCAAAATTGCGGCGCGGTCACCAACCGATGGCAGGGGCGTTGCGACTCCTGCCACGAATGGAACAGCATCGTCGAGGAAGACGCGGGGCCGCCCTCAGCGATCCGCGCCCATCGCGGCCGCGCCTTCGCGCTCGAAGGGCTGTCCGGCGAGGGCCATGCGGCGCCGCGCATCGTCACGGGCATAGCGGAATTCGACCGCGTGACGGGCGGTGGCTTCGTCCACGGCTCGGTGACGCTGCTCGGCGGCGAGCCGGGCATCGGCAAATCGACGCTCTTGATACAAGCCTGCGCGGCCTTGGCGCGGCGCGGCGCGCGCGTGATTTACATTTCGGGCGAGGAGGCGGTGGCGCAGGTGCGGCTGCGCGCGGCGCGGCTCGACCTCGCGGACGCGTCCGTCGAACTCGCGAGCGCCACCCAGGTCGAGGATATTTTGGCTACCTGCTTGACCGGCAAACGGGCGGCGCTGATCGTCATCGACTCGATCCAGACCATGCACACCGAAACCGTCGAGTCGTCTCCCGGCACGGTCACGCAAGTGCGGGCCAGCGCCCAGGCGCTG
>Ga0187856_1002481_pt1 | contig 13544 bp, 11 predicted proteins | sample June2016WEW_8_40_FD_132443 | JGI IMG/M metagenome (GOLD analysis project Ga0187856, IMG submission 132443) | Peatland microbial communities from SPRUCE experiment site at the Marcell Experimental Forest, Minnesota, USA - June2016WEW_8_40 | ecosystem: Environmental > Terrestrial > Soil > Wetlands...
GAGCCGATCAAATATCTCATACATTGATGAATCGTCATCTTTTGGCTCATTTTGTTTAAGTGTGATGCAGCGTATGGCGCGCAAATTGAAGCTCTGCTTATTCTCTCCAAGAGTTTCATAGTTAAGAGTATTAAATCTATTATCTTTGCCGTCCTGAGTTTTTGGGAGCTTGAGATTGAAATTCTCAAACAAATTGTCGTCGGCTAGAACGTCTGCTTTAAGCGTCCCTTCTCGCAGAAAACTTTCGCGCACCACTCCTGTGGCTTCTTTTTTTGGGAACCTCTTTTTGATGAAAAAGTATATTGAGAGAAGCCTCTGCTGACCATCAAGAATTAAAAAATTATTTTTTGATTTCTCGTAGAGAAATATTTGAGGCACAGGAAGACCAAGGATAAGAGATTCTATAAGGCGCGATGCGCGAGCACGCTCCCATATGAAATGGCGCTGAAAAAAGGGTAACCTGATAGCGCCGTTGTCCATATATGAGGCGATAGTAATACTGTTGAAGTCATTTGCATTGACAGCTATATTGTATTCGGAAACACTAACCTGTTCGTTTTCGTCTGTATCGCCCATCCATGTTTTAGGTTCTTCGTTATTCTGTGTCATCTTTCCTCCGGTTTACACAAACATCACGGCAGACTCTATTGGTCCGCCGTCACTTAACCTTCAGAATTGAAGCGGCTTGTTTTGGAAACTTCCTTGCAAGCCATTTCAGGACTTCAACCTGATCGTTTCCCGTGGCGCGCCGCACCTGTGCAAGAAGCTTTTGGCTTGAGGGGCGTTCCAAGGTCAGATTCGACGCACCTTCATTACAGACGGAACAAACTGCCCGAAGGTTGCCGGGGTCATCAGTGCCGCCCTGTGATTTGTCTACAACATGCCCGATATGAAGGCGTGTTCTGCGAGTCGGGTCGTATGGATGCGGCTCGCCGGCAACTGCGCCACACATTTGACAAGTGAAGCCGTTGCGGTCTAAGACAAAGGCGCGGGTTTCCTTCGAAATAGCCCGTTCAAATGCCGGAATCGGCTTGAGATCGAGCAGAAGGTATTGGCCTGGCTTCAAGTCGCTACGGTCATTATGAGTAAGGATCTGGTACCCTTCCTCTGTTCGTAGTTCACGGACTCGCCGCGCCCATTCACTAATTCCGCCCGCCACGCCGCGAAGTTCTTCGGAATCCATAACGCGGCCAATATTCGCTAGGAAATGCTTGCGAAGTTTGCCCCTTGCTCCTTTGTTTTCTCTCTCGGTCATTAGGCGCGTTTCCTTCCCTTCGCAGTTTTTATCTGGATCGCGTGCCCGGCAGTCAGACAAGCATGAATCTGAGACGCGACAGCACAAGCGACCGGCGGCGGAAAAGCATTACCCACTTGCCGGTAAGCTGGCGTTTTTTTGCCCGTAAATACCCAGTCATCAGGGAAGCCCTGGAGCCGTGCGACCATGGGCACAGTAAGGCGTGGCATTCCCATAAAGTTACGTTCTGGCGGCTCGTCAGCAATGACGAGGCCGTCAACACCCAACGCAGCCCAAGCCTTCCGGGCACGGGTAGGCCCAAGATCGGGGCCGCCGTGTTTCTTTGATCCGCCAACAATGGTTGGCGCTATCTCATTAGCTCTCTCGCGCCACGCTGACGCGCCACGCCAACCGCGTGAGCCGATAAGGTCAAAAAGAGTCTCGCCAACGGTCAAAGGCTTTTGCTTACGAGGGGTCGGCCAGTCGAAATCATCCGCATGTTCTTTGCGGATAGCGACGAACACAACACGGGGGCGGAGTTGAGGAACGCCATAATCTGAAGCGTTTAGAAGCCGCCAGTCGGTCTTGTAACCGAGTTTGGCAATCCGGCTGGCGACATAGTTCCGGTAGTCCTCAAAGATCGCATCGAGGATGCCACGCACGTTTTCAATCATGACAGCACGGGGCCGGATTTGGTCAATCAGGCGAATAGTTCCCGGAAACAAGTTGCGCTCGTCGGCCTTGCCAAGCTGCTTACCTGCTTTAGAGAAAGGCGGGCAGGGCAACCCGCCGGCGAGAAGATCAATTCCTTTGAAAGGCGAGCCGTCGAATGATTCAAGGTCTTGTTCAAAAACCTGCCAGTGCGGACGGTTAAAGCGGAGAGTATTGCAGCAATGCTGGTCGATCTCTACAAGCCCTTGATGTTGAAAGCCGGCCAGCTCTAACCCAAGTGCTTGCCCACCGCCGCCGGCGCATACCTCTAGGGATGTAAGCTTTTTTTCTTTCATTCCACTTTTCATTTTTTGCATTTTAATTTTGACCAGCTATCGCCATAGTTTTTAAACCGTGCGGCGTTGGTGGCTGTGTATCTGACAGCATGTTGAATGTTACGGTGTCCTAGATAGTCCTGAATCAAGCGCGTGTCGGCTCCCTGGTCCGCGAGCGCGAAGCCGCAAGCATGGCGTAACATGTGCGGGTGAGCGGGCAAGGGAAGCCCTGCACGTTCACCATAAGAACGGATGGCAAGCCATGCGGTCTTACGGCTCAACGGGCCGCGCCTCTCACTAATAAAAAAGGCGTCGGTGACCGGCTTCATTTTCGACCGTTCCGACAACCACGCTTCAACGCCCTGATCTCTTCGGTGCGTAGGGGTTGGGGCGTCGGCAAGCCGCCCTTAAGCCGCTCAACGTGCAGCACTTTGCTTTTGGTGGCCGATAGAAGCCTTTCGATCTCAAGGCCGGTTAGGTGTTTTCGCTCGGTCATTGTTTTATCCAATGTCATTTTGCAGTTCCAGGGAAAATGCGTCCTGACGCGCCGACATTTCGAATATATTAGACAAAACAATTCATTTTGTCTAATGTGTCTTTGTTTTATCGCATTGGCAACTGAAAGTTTCGGTGCCCGAGGGTGGCAATCGAAGAGAATGAATGCCAAACACAAAAAGCATGATAAATATCACTATGCCCGCTGTTAGATACGGTATGAATTTTATTATTCTTTCAATATCTTGCTCGCCTTTTTTAACCGTTTCCCATGCTTTATCTAGCACTGTTACAACTCGATTGCGCAATTGCGCTAGATGATCACTCAAATCTGCATGGTAGTTATCATTATTAAGCATGTCAAAATAATCCTTATATGAATCGTCTAACATTTCCAGCATGTCTTCATGGTTAGCACTGCCTAAACGTAATACAATTCTTGTGTATAGACTATCTACTATATGTGAGTTTTTTGAAAAATGCTCGTTTATGAGATTCCGTGAATTATTTTCTGGTCCGTCATTTTTTTCTTGCTTGTCTTGCTTGTTTCTTATGTGTCTATAATAGAAAGCATACTCTTGTGTAAAACCTATATAATCTGAAATATCTTTCCTTAGCTCGTCAATCCATGTTTGTCGAATTTCTGACATTTTATTCTGTGTAGTAATCTTCAAACCATAAAAAGATACACAGGCTGGTATTATGACGACTATTATCGATACAAGAACCATGATTAATGTCGCTTCCATTGTTCCTCCGTTTGTTAATACATGGTGATTTTATACTTGGACAGGTAGAAAGACAAGAAAATTCTGCGTCATTAAACATTTTTGTTTCATAAAGAAACCCCGCGCCGGGGCTATCCGGCGCGAGCATGGTCGGCGGCGGATGCAAGCATGATGGTCAAAACCCTCACCGTCTGGTTCGGGTCGCTGGGGTCTTCGCTGCCATAGGTCATCGTCAAGTCGTAATAGTCGATCTTCCAGAAGATGCGCTCACCGTTATGTTCAAACGCGCCGAAGTCGCGCTCTCCGTAGGGGTCGTTATCCGGCGTGAAGGCATCGAAGGTTTCCACTTTCTCGCGGATTGCCGATTGGTCTGCCGGGGGCAGGGCGCTGATGCCGCTGGTCTGATAGACGCGGCCCGCTCCGCCCATGGCCCTATGGCAAAGGTCGTTAAGGGCGGCGATTGTTTTGGTGTGCGGTTCCTTGGCCATTGCTGTTTTTCCTTTCTCTTGGTTAGTTTTGTGGTGCAGCGCTGCGCTGCACCTCTGCCACGTGGCGAACGCGGGGTAGCAAACGGAAAGCCCCTTCCGCCCAAAACTGCGTTTCGGTTCCCCGCGAAGGGGCTTGGGGTGCGCGAGGGTAGCGCCCTTAGCCTCTGGCGGCGGCAGCCGGTAGGCGGGGAATAATGCGTGAAAGATCGTTACCCAAAGGGCGGAGACACGCAGCGGCTCTGGGCACCTGCGCGTAGAGCCTGACCCTGCGCCATGCGCGGGGACACGCCCGAACCTTTGCGGAATATAGAATTATGATATAATCTGCTGATAAGCGGCATGTTTGAAGGAGCATCCCCACGTGGAAACTGTGGAAGCGATTATTAAGAACCTTAAAGAATTAAGCGCCGTGTTTTCTTGGCCCATAATGCTTTTAATAGTCGCGTATGTTTTTCGGTCGCCGCTAACTAACCTGATCAATCGTATAACGAAAGCCCAACATGGCAGCATATCAATTGATGCTCCGCTTCCTCAAGCACAAATAACTTCGGAGGCATCAAAGGATGCTCATGGGCTAGGGAAAATTGCGGAAACCAAGGAGAGCGGCGCTGCATCAGAAAAGACAGGTGCGGCTGCGTTTCTGGCATCGTTCGACAATCCGTTAATTAAGGAAGTCGAAGAGAACATAATCGCAGATTTGCAGGCCAGAAAAATCGTTGACGCCCTGGATAAAGAAAAAGTCCTCATCAGAGCATTGGCGGCAACACAGTTAATGCGTCTTGCCGAACACATATATGCCAGCATTTGGGGGAGCCAAGTGAATGCGTTACGGTTTTTAAATGGGTGCCCGGCAGGCGCTGAAGATTCGGTACTCCGTTCCTTCTACGATGCTGCCAAGACAAATTACCCAGATTGGTATAAAGAGCAAACGTTTGAAAAATGGATGGGTTTTTTAACGATGTTCAAGCTGATTATAGTGGAAGGACCTCATGTCACCATCACGGTCAGAGGTCGCCAATTTTTAAGATATCTGGCTGACGCGGGGAAACCCGAACGAGTGCACGGCTAACTGCCCCCGTGTTTCTTGCGGCGCAGCCGCCCGCTTCCTGCGCCTCTTTCATTAGAAAAAAGACAAAACGGCTACATTTTGTCCAATGTTCAAAACCCTGAATGAAGATTATGATATAATTTTGTAAAATAAGCTGAAAACTGAACGGTTGAATATTTCAACAAGGGGGGAAACAAGTTATGGCTCTGACGGTCACTGAAATCGAAGACCTGCGTACATACCTTATCGGCGTCATGAATCGTGCCGACCATCACGCTAAAAAAGTTAATGAAATTATACTTGCTTTGATTGGCGCAATCCTATGGCGAAAAAACGATGCAGAACCTATCACAGTTATGGTGCAAAAGGGCCAAACAACAAACGTCTTGTGGGTTCGTATACACGATAAACGCTACGCATTCTCGTACGGCCACGACAAAGGGGAGATTGAAATGCGTGAGGGTGGCACTCAAGGTCCTACTCTTCACACATTTACCAATGCGACGCCGTTGTCATCGATTCGCGCAATTTTCGAGGCTCTTTAAAAAGAGAGGGGAAAACATTCGGGATTGTAATCACCATATTGATTATATTTGCCACAGGGATGTGATCAATAGCGGGCAACCGTCGGGCCCATGACTTCAACCATTCGAAAATGGCTTTTCTGAGTCATTAGTAGCTGCTGTTCGTCAGGTACTATTAATCCCTATAGCTAGGCCCAATGACGTCGTCTTCAAGTTATCCATGAGGCTAACAAGCGTAACCCTATTTTTTATTTCGACTATTTCTAATCTTAATAAAGTCTTCATCTGATAAAGGTTTAAGGGGAACGTTTTTCCCTTTGATGGGTGGAGTGGCTGTCGGTTCATCATAAGGCGTAAGTTGCAAACAATGCGGCAATACAAATTCCTTAACAAATGGGTCATTAACAACAGCACTTCGCAACCATATTTCACCGGGCATATCAAAAACCCAAAACAAATCCTTTCGATTCATATAATTGAACTGGTCGTTTATTATGTCGGCAAGAGCTTTAACAGCATCATGTGAATTAGATTCAAAGTCATATCCATCATTATAGTGAATAGATTCATTGCGATACTTTTGTAATCGAAAAAAAGCGCTCTTCACTTCGACAGAAATAATTCCCCATTCATTTAAAATTGAGATCGGGGTATCCCAGTGATCGAAGCTCTTTTTATTCCAAATTTTCTTGTAGTGCCGTGAAGATTTAAAGTGCCCTCTTAATTTTATAATCAGTCTATTTAAAATGCGCTCGCCAAGAGCGCCAGCGCTCGTCATAGCAGGATAGAAATAACCACAACAATATGAAGCAACAACCGGTCGCAATAAATTATAGTACTCATCCGGAATACCTACAAATGATAAATCTATCAGGATAAACCGCTTTAACTTTGCCGCAAAGTCCAATTCACCCCATTCAGCTTTTAGTCTATTTTCAATTATATTTTGTTGGCTTATCAAGCCTTCTTGCTTAAAAATATTCACCGTCGTATCTAAGGCGAATCCCATAACGCGATACATATAGGATGCATCGGGACAAATAAAGTTTAAAACAGGCTCTCGGCCCTCAAGCTGATCCTTTGATAATTTGCTAAAGTCTATTTCAATGTGATGCTGTCGACCACAACGATGACAGTTCAAGGTTTGTGATCTTATATCCATATCTTCCCGTGACCTAACCAATTATGAGATAAACGGAAACCGCCCCGATAATATCGGGATTTGTTTGTTAGTCAGATAAGGCTCGACTTTCCCTCACGTTGATTACCTTATATAAGTTACACTATTTGTCAGTTGTTGAAAAGGGCGGATTAGAGGAACTCTTGCCTCTCAACTGCACTTACAACTAAACGCGTTTCAAGAAGATGCAACAGCAAAGCTTAACGGGAGAAATCCGGAGTAACGGCCCGCGTGAACTGCCCAGGGGCTCGATAGCACCCCCGAAATCAGTTCGGCGTGGATGTTAAGTGTCGATATGCAGTGTAAGCCAGCCTATATCTATCCCTTGCTATGGTTTCTTTGTCCGCGAAAACCGGAAACGCATTCTTCGATTTTCTGACGAGATACAACCAACGACTCCACTAGGCCCATCGAGTAACGGATGTAGTGCTGTGCAAACGCTTGCACCACTTGCGTGCTATTCGAAATTCTGCTTCGCTCTGATGCCTTATCCAGGTCTAGCTTTTTTTCCCCTGGTTGACGCCTGAAATGAGCGATAGCGTGTCTGCAATCCAGGCTCGCTTATTTTTTGAATTTTACCTTTTCGAGGCGTTGTGCAAAAAACCCCAATATGTCATAGTACAACATGTCGCAACTGCTTGATGCTATACCGCTTCACGAGATCACAGAGGAACACTTGAATTCGCTGATCCTTCTTCGGATAGCAGAAACTCCACGGATCGAATATAAAGCTGAATTGAACATGTGTCGTGATGCGGAGAAGCGAGAATTGTGTAAAGACGTGAGTGCGATGGCAAACTCCCAAGGGGGGTATTTGTTTTTCGGAATAACCGCAACAAATGGAACACCCACTTCGATTCCTGGTATTGACTTCGATGAGAAGGCGAAGGAGCGTCTGTATCAGATATTATTAAGCGGAGTGTCACCTCGAATCCAGTCGATTCAGGACTGTCCCGTGCACTTACGCAATGGCAAAGTCGTATTGATATTGAAGACCGACCCTGATGGTTACTTGCATCAGGTGAAGTACGATGACGAACGTTACTACAAAAGAGCAGGTACGATTACTGTTTCTATGCAAAGTGCAGATGTTGAGACTTTCGTTCGGAGTCAGAGTCCTTCCAATCGACAAGAGCAGGTTCAGGAGATAATTAAGAGATACTATGGAGAGTTGAAGAGCCGCAGGTATTTCAAAGGAGTTTCGGGCAAAGGCATCTTGGCTCTTTCTATCATCCCTGAGATTGCTTCGTATAAACTGGATCTGGGCAGTCTCCCAGGTCAGTTCACATTGCTTTTCCAGCCTCTCTATTGTTCGGGATGGGATTCGGAGATTACCGGGCGGTCACGGTTTACGTTCGGGCAAGTACGAGAGGAGCGTGTTCCATTTGCAGTTACTGAAGTAACAGAACTTGGGGAAGTGAAAGCGTTCAATTCATTTATGCTCGAAAACAAATTCGGAGAAAGGTATATACGAGAAGGCTGCACCGGATACATACCAAGTGTCGCTTACGAACGAGAATTCATAATTGCGATTCATCGGTATCTGAACTCATTGAAGCAGATCGGCGTTTCCCCTCCTTTCTTCATTCACATTGCTTTATTCCTGATTCACGGATACATTTTGGCCGTTGACCCAATCCAGTCTTTGCATTTTGGTCAGAGTCGAATATATCAAGGTGAAGATCTCACGCCGGACCTGGTTCATGTCACGAGCGAAGAGGAGTTTGCAGATTTACAAGCCGTAGCCCGCACCCTTCGACCAATGTTTAATTATATTTGGCGAGAGTTTGGTTTTGAAAGAAGTTACAACTATGATATAAATACAGGAGCATGGAACCCGCAATAGAGCCCAACAATCGATATGTGAAGTTCTACGGTAAATTCTCGAGACTTACAGTTATCAAATTTCCATTTTGCTGAAGTTGAGAGGCAAGAGTTTCTTCCTGCTATACGTAACACGCCAGGTTTTTCACAAGGGCGCAAAGGTTTCTTTTGGAACCAAATGTTAGGTGCCGTCATGATCTATCAAGATTACTATGGTACAACCATCATCAGCCGAGGCACCAGAAAGGACAGAATGAAAGATGTGGCACACTTATTCGCAGTCGGCCGCATGAATTTGTTATGTGTTTCTTAACTTCTTAATTATCGTCTGAAAAAAATCTTTCGCAGTTAAATCAGCATACGCTACGGCATGATCCTGAACAGTGATTTTGTTAAATGGGTCATGAATGAAATCTTTTTTGAAAATCACCCATCTTCGTCCATTTGTTAGCAGCGGTATGAATTGCGCTGTATTTGAATTCACTTCAGATACTTTCTCATCCAAGTGGTCTTTACGAAACGGAGTTCTATAGAGATGCTTTATGCAGTAGGACCTCAGTTGCCCGACACCATCCCCGGAATAATTACAAAAAACGAGCGCATCTTCATTGCATGGTACAGTTAATTTACAAGAATCACACTCCCAAGTAACGCCATTATATATTATTGTTCGTCTTCTATCCTTCTTGCCTTCACTGTCTTCAAAGTTTTTACAACAGAGACCCAAATTTCCGCTACCGCCATTTCTATCTGTTATTTCAAACTTCTCATTAATATTAAACTCGTCATTTTTTATTGAATTTTTTACTGATTTAACTTCTATCGCTATTTTCAGGTTTCCATGAGAGTCATAAACATCAATATCAAATTGTGCTTTCGTAGAACCTCTATCGGCTCTTTTTACAACTCTTGGATTTGTAATATCATAGCCTGCGAGACATAAAACTGGCTCAACCAACAATGCCTGTGTATCGATCTCAGAAACGTTTTTCTTCGAGTCTTTGTTGTAGGCATCACTTTTCCTCAAATTATTTATTATTCTTCTCATTAACTCTTTGTTCTTTCTCGTTTTCTTCGGAAGGGCACATTTGTTTAGCATGATGTGTCTTATCATTTTATCTTTGCACATAACAATTACTATATATATCCTCCGGGTTATTTTCCTCCATGTATAGATATGATATTATCACATTGAACGCCTTTTATAAAAAGAATAACCGGTGAATGGTATTCTTTGTCAGGTTGGCTCGATAGGAGAGCGGTGGTTGGCCGGACTGCTCTTTTCTGTTAAGTTCTCCGATCACGTTGACCAGCATTTAACTCCAGCCATGATTGATTTTCCGCGGGAGCCTCTTTCACACACAGACATCGAGTTTCTTCGTCAAAGCAGGCTGGATTTTTTGCCAGAAATTGAACACCATAACGAACTTTTCCATACAACATGGAACAGAAGATGAATCCCGCTTTGCCATGCCACTGCAATCCAGACAGTAATTTTGGCCCAGGGGGGATCGTACCGAGAAGCCTTGCGATTTTGGATAATGTAACATTATTTTTTATGCTTGTCCGTTTAACTCCCAAACATGTTGCCTTTATAATGGCTTTTCTTTTTCTTTCCACCATTGAAGCATGGCAACAATGCGACCCTCAAGAGATTCTTCAGCCCATATGTTCATATTGATGCCCACTAAGATCTTTGCTTTTCATCCAGTGGTGAAAAGTTTCATACTTTCTATTTTTAAACTTATACAAATCAAATTGGAATCTTATAAACCAATATACGGAAGCCGCTACCATCCCTGCCCATATCGGCCATAGCTCAATCACAAAATGCTGATATATTTTGCTTAACATATCGACCTTCCCAATTTCTATAACTTTTGATAAAACTGTAGTAATTAACCCAATAACTAATCCTTCTAAAAGTCTTTGTCCCATGTGTTTCCCCTCCATTAATTGATAAGGGAGTTTACCATAGAATCATTCATTTTCGACCTCCATCATAAGGCTTGGGAAACAAACGGATAAGCATATTTTGGGTATGCATGACCTGTTTTCGAGAAGGTGTTTGCAATCGCTGCGCAACTGGTCACGTCAATGACGGATTCATTTGTCTCAAAATGTTCTTTTGCAACAAAACCCGCTATCCTGCTTTTTTCCCTCTTTAAAATTACTCGTGGGCGATTTTGGCTGTTGTCTCGTTTTGGTTTAGATTCCCTTGGCTATGGTGCAACACCCCTAAAGTTTTAGTCCAAAGAACCGATAAGAAGAATAAGCGTTTTGTTGATAGCTGGAATTCTCAGACAGGGGGTTGGTAATGTCGGTAGCTGGGAATGGAGATTGCTACGGGTATGTACAAGTATCACCAGATAATAGCTATTAGCTATGAACTTTGGGAACGATTTTTATCTATAAAAAATGACGAAGTAAAAGCAATAAAGACAAGCGAGCCAGCAAGAACAAGTGAAATGTGAGAAAAGAGAAGGGCGGCATCATGACTCGCCCGCTGTTAAGAAACTCCAAGTCATCAAAACTCTCACTAGTGGCAATATAAATGGGAATATTTGACATATTTCGTTCGGACTCGAAGAAATCGCAAAATCAGTCTTCTGTGAGATCCGGGAAGGCTCCTTATAAAAAGGGAGATTTTATCGGACAGAAGTATGAGGTTTTCGATGTGCTTGGAGAAGGTGGTTTCGGCATTGTTTATCTGGTTTACTCACATGAGACAAAGGATACCTACGCCTTTAAGACTTTTCGTGACGAGTACCTCGATGACGCAAAAACAAGAGAGCGCTTCAGAAAAGAAGCGCAGGTATGGATTGATCTTGAGCGACACCCCTATCTTGTCAGGGCGTATTTCGTGGATCAAATCTCCGGAAGGCTTTATATCGCCATGGAACACATCCTTTCTGATGAAACAGGGATGAACACCCTTGAAGGTTATCTGAGACACAGGCCTCCTGATCTGGCACAAAGCCTCAGGTGGGCAATACAGTTTTGTTACGGCATGGAGCACGCATACGCGAAGGGAGTCAAGGCCCATCGGGACATCAAGCCCGCCAATATAATGATTCATCGAAAGAAGACAGTAAAGATCACAGATTTTGGATTGGCGGGTTTGTTGGTAAAAAGCTCTATCTCTGAACAGAGCAGAGCGCCTGAAAAAGTTGATAACGATTCTTTAATGCAAACAACTATCAGTACCAGCTTTGGGACTCCAGAATATATGCCGCCTGAACAATTTACAGATTTTTCAGCTTGTAATGAAAGGAGCGACATTTATAGCTTTGGCATAGTGCTTTATCAAATGGCATCCGGCGGCAAGTTGCCGTTCAACGTGGACAATCCAGAGTATTGCTGGCCAGTCTTAAAACATTACCATCAGGAGACACAAGTTCCAAAATTAAACTCACTGCTTTTCCCTGTCATTCAAAGATGCCTTGAGAAGGAACCTCAAAAGAGGTATTGGTCTTTCAAAGACTTGCGTGCAGACATTGAACCTCTTTTGAAGGGGGAGACAGGAGAAATAGTCAAGCCGCCTGAATTAAGGGAAATGAAAGCAAGGGAATTGGGAAACAAAGGGGTTTCCTTAAAAAGGCTCGGTAAGCCTCAAGAAGCGATTGCCTGTTATGAAAGAGCCCTTGAAATAAACCCTAGAGATGCAGTGGCATGGAATAACAAAGGCAATGTATTAGTAGGCCTCGGAAAGGATCAAGAAGCGATTGCCTGTTATGACAGGGCCCTTGAGATAAACCCCAGATATGCAAAGGCATGGAATAACAAGGGGATTGCATTAGAAAGGCTCGGAAAGGATCAAGAGGCGATTGCCTGTTCTGACAAGGCCCTTGAGATAAACCCCAGAGATACAGAGGCATGGAATAACAAGGGCATCGCATTAGTAAAGTTCGGAAAGGATCAAGAGGCGATTGCCTTTTTTGACAGGGCCCTTGAGATAAGCCCCAAGGATGCAGAGGCATGCTATAACAAAGGGGTTTCATTAGTGAGCCTCGGAAAGGATGAAGAAGCGATTGCCTTTTTTGACAGGGCCCTTGAGATAAACCCCAGAGATACAGAGGCGTGCTATAACAAAGGCATTGCATTGGGAAGGCTCGGAAAGGATGAAGAAGCGATTGCCTGTTTTGACAGAGCCCTTGAGATAAACCCCAGATATGCAAAGGCATGGAATAACAAGGGGATCGCATTAGTAGGCCTCGGAAAGGATGAAGAAGCGATTGCCTGTTTTGATAGAGCCTTTGAGATAAACCCCAGAGATGCAGTGGCATGGAATAACAAGGGGATTGCATTAGGAAGGCTCGGAAAGGATCAAGAAGCGATTGCCTGTTTTGACAAGGCCATTGAGTTAAATCCCAGATATGCAATGGCATGGTATATCAAAGGGATTGCATTAGGAAGCCTCGGAAAGGATGAAGAAGCGATTGCGTGTTTTGAAAGATCCCTTGAGATTAACCCCGGATATGCAGAGGCATGGTTTAACAAAGGGGTTTCATTGGGAAGGCTTGGTAAGCATGAAGAAGCGATTGCCTGTTTTGACAAGGTCATTGAGTTAAATCCCAGAGATGCAAAGGCATGCTATAACAAAGGGATTGCATTAGGTGAGCTTGGTAAGGATCGAGAAGCGATTGCCTGTTTTGACAAATCACTTAAGATAAACGGTAGAAACCCTGCGGTATGGAATCACAAGGGTACTTCCTTGTCGAATCTAGGCAAGTATCAAGAAGCGATTGATTGTTTTGACAGAGCCATTGAAATAAAACCCAGAATTGTAAATGGGTGGATTAACAAAGGAAATGCATTAGTAGTCCTCGATAAAGATGAAGAAGCGATTGCCTGCTATGACAAGGCCCTTGAGATAAATCCAAGACATGCAGATACATGGATTAACAAAGGGATTGCATTAGGAATTCTCGGAAAGAATCAAGAAGCGATTGCTTGCTATGACAAGGCCCTTGAGACAGATTCGAGAGAGGTAAGAGCATGGTATAATAAAGCGCTTACCGAAGATAAACTTAACAA
>Ga0187856_1002484_pt1 | contig 13532 bp, 10 predicted proteins | sample June2016WEW_8_40_FD_132443 | JGI IMG/M metagenome (GOLD analysis project Ga0187856, IMG submission 132443) | Peatland microbial communities from SPRUCE experiment site at the Marcell Experimental Forest, Minnesota, USA - June2016WEW_8_40 | ecosystem: Environmental > Terrestrial > Soil > Wetlands...
AAAGCGTTCTGCGCGGCGAAGGAGCGCGCGCGCGAAAAGATGAGCTATTTCGGAACGCTCCGCTACATGCTGCCGTGGCTGTCTGACGACGTCGAAGAGATCGACGAGGTGTTCGGCGGCGATTGCTGGCCCTACGGCATCGAGCCCAACCGGCCGACCCTCGAAGCGCTGGTGACGTACATGGTCGAGCAGGGGTTGATCCCGGAATCGATTCCCGTTGAAAAATTGTTCGTGCCGACTTTCGGCTAGAACATGAGCCTCACACGGCGGACCGGGAGAGCGTCAATGAAACGTCTGCTGCCTGCCGCAATCGTTGCGTTCGCCCTAGGCCAGCCTTGCTTGGCGTTCGCCGCTGATTATGCGCCGATCGACTGCTCCAAGGCGAGCTCGCCGGCGGACGTCACTATCTGCAAAACCTATTCGCTCGGCCAGGCCGAAGCGCGGATGGCGACGCTGTACGGCATTGTGATGTCGCTGGTCGCGATGGGCGAACGCGGCGATGTCGGTTATGCGCAGCAGCAATGGCTGCCGACGCGCGAGGCATGCGGCGACAATGTCGTGTGCTTGACCAAGGCCTACAACGACCGCATCGAGCAGCTGAACAAGGTCATTGACGTTATCGCATCGAACGGACCGTATTGATGAAATGGTCCTGCATTCGTCGCTCGCCCAACGCTACACCGTTGACCGTCCTCATGCGCCCTTGCCGCCTTGCTGGTAAGCGGTGCGCGCATCGAGCACCGCCTCGACGATGGAAATATAACCGGTGCAGCGGCACAGATTGCCGGAGAGCACTTCGCGTACGCGATCGGCGTCGCACTCGGGCTCCTCGCGCAGGAGCGCATGCGCCGTCGTGATCATGCCCGGCGTGCAGAAGCCGCATTGCAGCGCGTGATGCTTGCGAAACGACGCCTGCAGCGGCGTAAGACCTTCGTCGAACGACAGCCCCTCGACCGTGACCACCTTGGCGCCCTCGGCCTGCACCGCGAGCATGAGGCAGGAGCGCACCGCGGCGCCGTCGACCAGCACGGTGCACGCGCCGCATACGCCATGCTCGCAGCCGGCATGCGTGCCGGTCAGGCGCAGATGATGGCGCAGGCAGTCGGCGAGCGTCAGGCGCGGCTCGACTTCGACCTCGACGGGTTTGCCGTTGACTTCAAACTTGACCGGCATGCATTTCCAAGCCCTAGGTCGCCGCATTCTTCAGCGCGCGTTCGACCATGACTCCGACGAGTGCGCGGCGATAGGCGCCGCTGGCGTGAATATCGTCCGGCGGGTCGACCGCGGCGGACGCGGCCGCCTCCGCCTTGGCGATAACGGCATCGTCCACCTTTTGGCCGTTCACGACCGCTTCCACACTTGGCAGCCGCAACGGGCGGTCGCCGACGCCGATGGCGCCCACGTGCACGTTACGCGCTTTCTTCTCGCCGTCCTCATCGTAGAACAAGGCCGCCGCGGCAAGAGCGAAGTCGCCGCGGCGGCGGGAGAATTCCTGAAAGCCGAAACGGCGCCGCGCCGGCCATGCCGGCAGACGTATCTCGGTGATGATTTCGTCGGGATCGAGCGCGGTCGTCAGCGGACCGCGAAAGAAATCGCCCGCCGCGATGACGCGCGCTCCGGCTTTGCCGATGACGGCGATCTGCGCCTCGCAGGTCACCGCGATGCCCGGCATCTCGGCGGCGGGATCGGCGTGCGCCATGCTGCCGCCGACGGTGCCGCGGTTGCGAATCTGATAATGCGCGACGTGCGCGACGGCCGCCACCAACAGCGGATGCGCTGTGCGCAGCCGCGCGTCATCGAGGATTTCGCACCAGCGCACCATGGCGCCGAGCGTGACGCCGTCTGGCAAAATCTCGATTTGCCGCAGCTCCGAGAGCTTGCGCAGGTCGACGAGGAGGGAGGGCGAGGCGACGCGGAATGCCAGCATCGGCACCAGACTCTGGCCGCCGGCAAGCGGCTTCGCCTCGCCATCGTGCGAGTCCAGAAGTGCAACCGCTTCGGAGATGGTCGTCGGGCAGGCGTACTCGAAGGGCGGTAATTTCATAACCCGGCACGTCCACTTCGAACCGCAGGAACAGAAACGCTTTCGCGCGTTTCCTAGCATCGGTCCGGTCGACCGGTCAACGTGCGTCATTCCGGGCCGAGCGCAGCGAGGAGCCCGGAATCCATAACCACTGACGGTGCAGAATTGACGCTTGAAATACACTCGCACAACTGTGGCTATGGATTCCGGACTCGCGCCTTCGGCGCGCCCCGGAATGACGACGCGGTCTGAATCATCTGCCACACGCGCGGCGGCGACAGCGGAAGTTCGCGCGGCTCAACGCCCAAGGAATTCAGCGCCGCAGCAACCGCATTGGCGATGACGCCGCCGACCGGAATGATGCCGCCCTCGCCCGCACCCTTGGCGCCGAGCGGATTATTGGGCGACGGCTTGAGTTCGAGCGCGACCGCGCGAATGGCGGGGAAGTCGCTCGCAGTCGGCATGAGGTAATCGGCGAAGGAGCCGGTGAGCAACTGCCCGTTCTCGTCGTAAATGAAATGCTCCAACAGCGCCCCGCCCAAGCCTTGCACGATGGCGCCGACGCATTGCCCGTGCAGCGTCAGCGGATTGATGATGCGGCCGACGTCCTCGACCGCGACATAATCGATCAGTTCGACCTGACCGGTCTTGGGATCGACAACCACATACGCGGCATGCGCGCCGTAGCTGTAGGTTCGCTTGTTGCTTGAGTAGCTGCCATCGGCGGAGAGGCCGGCGAATTCCCTTACATCGATCGAGGCGCGGCCGGGCCCCACCGCCATGCCATGATCAATCGCGATCTCATTTGCCGCGCAGTGCAGCCGCTGCGCGGCAGCCTCGCGAATGGCCTCGCGCAGGCGGCCCGCGGCTGCCACGATCGCGGAACCGCCCATCACCACGGAACGCGAGGAATACGAGCCGAAACCTTCCTCGAGATAATCGGTCGAGCCGTGGAATACGGACTTGATGCGATCCATCGGGACTTCGAGCGCGTCGGCGGCGATCTGCGCAAAAACGGTCTCGATGCCCTGGCCGACCGAGGAGGAGCCGACAAAGATCGAAATCGATCCATCGGACTCGAGCGCAAGGCGCGCGTTCTCCTTCGGCCCGGAGGCGCCGCCTTCGATGTAGCAGCCGACGGCAATGCCGTGATAGCGCCCGTCGACCAATTTGCCCTGAAGCTTCGATCGCTCGGCCCACTTGAATTCGGCGAGACAGCGATCGAGCGTTATTCGATAATCGCCGCTGTCGCACTCGGTCGCGATATCGAGCACCTGCACGGTCGCGAGCGGATACGGCATATCCTCTTCGGCAATCAGATTGCGCCGGCGGAACTCGACGCGATCGATGCCGAGATCGGCCGCCACCATGTCGAAAAGCCGCTCGCGACAGAAATCGGCTTCGAACCGGCCCGGCCCGCGATAGGTGCCCGACGGCGTCTTGTTGGTCATGACGAGCGTCACATCCATGCGGACGTGCGGGATGCGGTACGGCCCCGACATGATCTGTGACATGTTGCGCGATGCGGTGGCGCCGACGGTGCGCACATAGGCGCCGAGGTCGGTGAAGGCGTGGCCGCGCAAGGCGAGGAGCGTGCCGTCGCGCGCGCAGGCGATTTCCAGCTCGCATTCGGCATCGCGCGCATGGTTCAGCGCCAGCAGATTCTCGCGGCGATCCTCCGTCCACTTGATAGGGCGGCCGAGGAGCCGCGCCGCAAAGGGAACGAGAAAGTCCTCGGGATAAAACTCGCCGCGCGCGCCGAACCCACCGCCGACGTCGCACTCCACCATGCGTACCGACTTCTGCGGCAAATCCAGCATCGTCGCCAGCGTGCGGCGGTTGGGAAACGGGACTTTGGCGGCGCCGCTCACCGTCATGCGCTGATGCGTCGCGTCCCAAGTGGCGATGAGCCCGCGCGGCTCCAGCGGCACGGCGGCGTGCCGCTGCACGCAAAAATGCTCGCGCCGCACGTAGGGCGCGTCCTTGAACGCCGCATCGGTGTCGCCGCGCACGGCCGTTATGGTGCTTGCGAGATTGGTCCCGGCATTCTCGAACAAGAGGACGTCGTCCTTGCGGGCGGCATCGCGTGAAGCTACCGCCCGCAGCGGCTCGATATCCACTTCGATCGCCTCCAACGCATCTTCGGCGATGGCGACGCTGTCGGCCACAACGACCGCGATCGGCTCGCCGACGTAGCGCACCTTGCCGACGGCGATGACCGGCTGCCGGTAGCGCTTGAGCTCGGGCAAAGGCTCCTGTCGCAAGGGAATCGTGGGCACGTCGCCGATATCGGCCGCACAGATCACGGCGTGGACGCCCGGCCGCGCACGGGCCGCCGCCACATCGATCGAGCGAATGCGGCCGTGCGCGATCGAGCTGCGCAGGATCACCGCATACAGCATTTCTTCGCTGACGAGATCGTCGACGTATTGTCCGCGCCCGGTGAGAAAGCGGAAATCCTCGACGCGCTCGATCGGGCTGCCGACGAACGCATTCGTCGCGCGTTGCGTGGGGGCGGTGGGGGCGTTGGGGCCGGGGGGGGCGGTCATATGGCGATCGTCGCTTCCAAATTGTAGAGCGCACGCGCGACGCGGAGCGCCGCCGGCGTGGAGGTTTTCAGTTCCCCTCCCCCACAAGGGCGGAGGAAAAAGAGTGGGAATGGAGGAGTTGCATGATCCTCACAGCCGCATGCCGGTGAATTTCCATTGCGACAGCTCCTCCATGGTATAGCGCACGCCCTCGCGGCCAAAGCCCGACGCGCCGACGCCGCCGAACGGATAGGTGTCGAGGCGGAAGCGGCTGGCGTCATTGATCCAAAGCGAGCCGACCCGGAGCTTGCGCGATACCCTGAACGCAGTCTCCAGGCTCTTGGTGAAGCACGCGCCCTGCAGCCCGAACTCGGACGAATTGGCGAGCGCCAGCGCCGCGTCGACGTCGGCGACCGGCTGCACCACCACGACGGGTCCGAACGCCTCCTCGCGCATCAGCCGCGCCTCGGGCGGCGCCTCCGCCACGATCGCCGGGCCAAGAATGGCGCCGCGGCGCTCGGGTTTCAGCACGAGCTTGGCGCCTTTGGCGACGGCGTCGGCGATCATTGCTTCGACGCGGTCGGCGGCGGCGCCCGACACCATCGGGCCGACATCGATCGCCGCGTCCTCGGGATCGCCCACTTTAAGTTTTTTCGCCGCGGCGACGAATTGCTCGAGAAAGCGCTGGTAGACCGGCCGCTCGACGATCACGCGCTGGGCGGAGATGCATTGCTGGCCGCTCGCCTCGAAACCGGCGCCGGCGATCCGGGTCGCGGCGTCGGCGAGGTCGGCATCGGCGCAGACGATGTTCGCGGCATTGGATCCAAGCTCGCCGACGAACTTTTTGGCACCGGCGGCGCGCGCCAGCTCGTTGCCGGCGGCTGTGCTGCCGGTGACCGTGACGGCCGCGACCAGCGGGTGCGCGACCAGGAGCTTCGCCGTCTCGCGCCCGCCGGGCACGACGTTGAACAGCCCGTCGGGAATTCCCGCCTTCTTCATCGCCTCGGCCATCAAGAGGGCGACCTCGGTGCCGGCCGGCGACGGTTTCACCACCACGGCATTGCCGACCGCGAGCGCGGGCGCGACCTTCTGGATGAGCAGGTTGACCGGTCCGTTGAACGGCGTGATCGCGGCGACCACGCCGTAGGGGACCGCGCACCGTAAAACCAAAGCGGCCGGCGCCCGGCGCAGTCACGTCGAGCGGCAGCACCTCGCCCAACAGATGCGGCAATTGCGCGGCGCAGGCGCGAATGAAGGCGCCGGCGCGCTTGGCCTCGAAGGTCGAAGCGCGGCGCGGCTTGCCGATGACGCGGATGAGCGAGCGCACCAACTCGGCCTCGATCTTGTCCATGGCGTCGGCCGCCGCCGAGAGCCATTCGACGCGCTTGGCCGTGGTCGCGTCCTGGTTCGCCAGATAGGCCTGGTGCGCATGCTTGACCGCTGCATCGACGATGCCGGCATCGGACTCGATCAAGTGCGAGACGATCGTCCCGTCGATCGGCGAGACCAGCGGCGAAAACGCCGCACCGCCGACGGCGTTCGCCGTGCCGCCGATCCAGGGCAGAAGACGCGGGATATCGTTCATGCGATCAAACCTCCAGTTCGAGCCTCGGCACGCCGGGACAGTCGGTGTTCTGCCAATCCCCAAAGGCCGCCGCAAGCGTGGCGCGTTCTATGCGCGGGATTCAGCTTGGCGAAGTGCGCCTATAAAAGGCCAACTCCAAATCGATCCGCGAGGGGTGTGAGCCCGAGATCCTTTACGGCGGCGCCGCTTGCTGCGGCTTCGGTTCCTATGCCGTGGCGCCGGCACCGCGCCGGAAATGCTGCGCGCCTGTCGTGAAGCAGTTCATGGACGGTCATTTCAGGAAACCAATCGAGATCCACGGCACGGCGGCCACAATGATCGTGCCAATCACGAGAGCGAGCATGTAGCCCCAGATCGGCCGCATGCCTTGCGCCGGCTCGACGCGCCCGATCGCGCAGGCGGCGTAGTAGCCGACTCCAAACGGAGGGGCGAAGAGTCCGATACCCATCGCGAGGATCACGACCATGGCGTAGTGCACCTCATGGATGCCGACGGCCTTGGCGATCGGGAACAGGAGCGGCCCGAACAGCACGATTGCCGGAATCCCTTCGAGCACCGAGCCGAGCACGATGAAGGCGGCGATGGAAACGGCCATGAAGGTGGCGGCCCCACCTGGCAGCCCGGTCATCGCCGCCGCGAGCGAGCGCGAGAAGCCCGACTGGGTCAGACCCCACGCCATGCCCGTCGCCGTGCCGATGATGAGCAGGATCGAGCCGGAGAGGCAGGCGGTGTAGATCAGCATCGGCTTGAGTGCGGACCAGTCGAAGCGGCGGTAAATCAGCAGCGCCGCGATGGTCGAGTAAGCTATGCCGATCGTCGAGACCTCGGTCGCGGTGGCGACGCCTTCGACCACGGCCGCCCGGATCAGGAACGGCAGCGCGATGGCCGGCAGCGCAACCAGGAAGGTGCGGCCGATCTCGCGCTTCGTCGCGCGCTTGACATTTGCGCGATTGACTCGGCCGAGATCCTCGCCCCGATAACGCCTGCGAACCACAAAGCAGAGCAGGATCGCGAGCACGATCGCGGGCAGCACCCCGCCTGTGAAAAGCGCCGCGATCGACACGCCTGTCACCGACCCTATGGTGATCAGGACGAGGCTCGGCGGGATCGTCTCGGTCTGGGCGCCGGTGGCAGACAGCAGCGCGACAAGCTCGCCCGGCTTGGCGCCGCGTTTCTTCATCTCGGGAAAGAGCACGGGCGCGATTGCCGCCATGTCGGCGGCTTTAGAGCCCGAGATCCCGGAGACGAGATACATCCCGGCAACAAGAACGTAGTGCAATCCGCCGCGCACGTGCCCCAACAAGCTCGCTAGGAAGGCGACCATGGCACGCGCCATTCCAGTCATCTCGATGAGCAGGCCGAGGAAGACGAAGAGCGGCACCGCGAGCAGAATGAGGTGGCTCATCCCCTCGTCCATGCGCCCGATCAGGACCATCAGCGGCGTTTGCGTCGTCAGCGACAGATAGCCGAACACCGCAAGGCCGAACGCAAAGGCGATCGGCACGCCCGCGAAGACGGTGGCAGCGACGACGCCCACGAAGAAGATCAGGAGGTTGAGGTTGCCGAGGCGGTGGAAGAGCGGCTCGCCGAGCCAAAACAGCGCGACCAGACCGGCGACGGCGCCGAGCGAGAGGATCAAGGATTTCGGCGCGGCCATCTTTGCGAGCCGGAGCGCTGCAAAAACAGCCATTAATGTGGTCCCGGCGGGCAGGGCTGCGGCGCGCAAGGCATCCGTAATCTGCAAGGCCGGCGTCGTGATCGGTATTTCTTCCAGCGCATACCGGTAGGCGGGCCAGGCGATGAGGAGCAGGAAAGCTAGGGCAGCTCCGGTCGCGAACGTATCGAGCATCGCTCGCGTCGGCGCCGGCAGCATGCCGACGCACGCCGTCATTCGCATGTGCTCGTCGCGGCGGAACGCGATGACCGCCCCGAGCATCGCGAGCCACAGGAACAGGATCGAGGCCAGCTCATCCGACCACACGAGCGGCTGGTCGAAGACGTAGCGTGCGACGACGCCGCCGAACAGGATCACGATCTCGACCGCGACCAGCGCCGCGGCCGCAATTTCCACGAAGGAGCCGAGGCAGGCGTCGAGCGCGCTCGTCACCGGGCGGCGGCACTCCGCCTCGCTCGGATCAGCGAGTGCCGGACTCCGAAGCCGAACCATGGCGTCACGTGAGTTTGCCCACGGATTTCTCGAGGATAGCCCATGCCTCCCCGCCGTACCTGTTCTTCCACTCGGTGTAGAAACCGGCAGAGCGAAGCTTGTCGCGGAATGGCGCCGGATCGGGCTGGTTGAACACGAGTCCCTTGCTTGCGAGATCCTGCTCCAGCGTCGCGTTCAGCTTGGCGACATCCTTGCGCTCCTTTACGCCCGCTGCGTTGATGTGCTTGACGACGATCGTGCGCATGTCTTCCGGCAGGCGCTGCCACGCGCCGCGGTTCGCCAGGAACCAGAACCCGTCCCACATATGATTGGTGAGCGAGCAGTACTTCTGGACCTCGTACAGCTTGGCGGTGGAGATGATCGCCAGCGGATTCTCCTGGCCATCGACGATCTTGGTCTGCAGCGCCGAATAGACCTCGTTAAAGTTGATCGAGGTGGGCGCCGCCTCGAAGGCCTTGAACATCGACGTCCACAGCGGTGACGGCGGCACCCGCAGCTTCATGCCGCGCAGGTCGTCCGGCGTCTCGATCGGCTTGGTCGAGGTCGTCGTCTGCCGAAAGCCATTGTCCCAGATTTTCTCCATGGCGAGGAGGTTCGTCTTGGCGATCTGAGCACGGATATACGCGCCGAGATCGCCGTCCATCGCCTTCCAGACGGTGTCATAATTCGGGAAGGCGAACCCCATGCCGTTGATCGAGGCGGCTGGCACCAGGATCGCCAGGATCAGGCCCGACAGCGTGAAGAACTCCACGCCACCCGCGCGAATTTGGCTCAGCGTATCGGTGTCAGAGCCTAGCTGGCTATTGGGGAAGATCTGGAGGTCGAAGCTGCCGTTCGTTTCCTTCTTGATTAAGGCCGCCATCTCCCGCGCTCGGATGTTCATGGGATGCGTTTCGGGCAGGTTGTTCGCGTATTTGTAGGTGAATTGTACGCGCTGGGCGCGCGCCACAAACGGCGCTCCGACGGCACTGCCGAGAAGCGTTGTGCTACCGACGGCGAGCAGATGGCGGCGAGAGAGATTCATTGACGCCCCCCTTTGTGGGCGTGTGACACGCCCTTGCTTCCTCATCCTGATGATCCATTGGGTGGACCATTAGCTCTTATTGTCTCTTGAGGCTACGCCGATCGCCCCCCCATCCCTCCCCGCGAGGGGGAGATGGGCTGCGGTCGGCGTTCGCGTCGATCCGAACTTGCAGATTTTTTACGCCGTGGCGCCGGCGTCGGCGGTGCGCGCGGTGCCGGAAATGCCGCGCGCGTTGTCGTCGAGCGGGAATTCGACCGCGTTGGCCACATCGTCCACATCGGCGAGACAGCATAGCGAGTGCGCCGCACGACGAACAAGAGATTCTCTTGCAACATGCGGAGCCCGGCTGCATCAGCCTGTGGCGCGCGACATCCGAAGGCGCCTACCCGTTCATGTTCCGTCTGCGGCTTGCCAGGAGCGTCATACCGCGCGCGCAGATGATCTACTGCCGCGACATTGGAGATTTCGTCCGCTTTGCCGGACCGATCGGACGGTTCCTCGCGCTGCGTTAAACGTCAAACTTCTACTGCCACCCCGGCAGAGCCGGGGGGCTTCCCTCGGGGGCTAATCCTGAAACGAGGGGGCCGACCACCGCACCGCTTCGCTGGAGCGAAACTTTAAATCTGGCGCCGTCGGCGCCGGCGCCGGCTTGCTGCTCATGGCAGTGCCACGCCAGCGCGCGACGACCGTGGCGATCAACTGCTCATCGATCTTCCTTACGGAATCGAAATTCCCGCCACACACCGCTTGGCTCTTCGGGATGCAACAGTCCGGAAGTTCCTCGAAACGCAATCGCATGACGGTCGGTACCCCTGCTCCGATCACCAGCGCTTCGCGCGTGCCCAGCGACGGCAGGAATGCAAGCAGCCGGCTCGCCGAGTCGGACACCGCAGCGCGGACAATTTTTTGGTCGTCTTCGTGTCCGAGCCGCATGGCGAACACGGTGCTGCATTGCGAGATCAGCGTGGGATCGAGCTGATGCGGGCGCTGGGTGACCAGCCCGAGGAAAACGCCGTGTTTGCGGCCCTCCTTGGCAATGCGCGACAGCCCCTCCCGCGCCGGCCGGAAGCCGATTGTGCGGTCGGCGTTGGCATAATTGTGAGCTTCCTCGCAGACGATCAGAAGCGGACTCAAGGCGTCGCTCCAGACACCGAATTCGAAGGCCAATCGGAACAAGACAGACACGATGATTTCCATCGTCTCGACCGGGAATCCGGCCAGCTGAACGATGGCCATCGGCCGCCGATCGTCCTTGAGACGCAGCAACTGACACAGGATGTCGACCATCGTGTCGTTCCCGCCGCTCGCATCGTCGAATATGAACGAATACCGGGGATTCTTGCGCACCGTGTTGATGCGCATCAGTAACCGTTGGTACTGCACCGCGACGTCGCCATTCTCGAGCTTGCCCATGCGGCTCTCGGCCGCCGCAATCACATCTTCGAAACGATAGGGAACCGGCGTATCGACCGTATATCGCCTCCCGTCCGACTGGGATGGCCGATAGCTCGTCGAGCGAAGCGCGGTTCTGCTGCGGGCGTATTCGGTCTTCGCGACCGGAATCAATTCCGCCAACAAACTCACCTCGTGCTCGGCGCGCGTTCGGAAACCAAAAATGATTTGCACGATCTCATCGAAATTGAACAACCAGAACGGCAATCTCAGATTGCCGGGCCCGGCGACATGGGCGCGGTCATCGAAGCAGTTGCCGTATTCATTGTGTGCATCGACGAGAAGAATGCGCAAATCGCTTCGTGCCTCCATGATCTTGCGCAGGATGAGGGCGAGCGCGGTCGACTTTCCCGCACCGGTACTGCCGACGATCGCGAAATGCTTCTGCACGATCTCGTCGATGTTGACGTAGGCTGCAATCGAACCGTTCTGTTGCAGTCGTCCGACCTCGATCGTGTGGGGGCTCGCCAAATCGAAGATAATTCGCAGCTCGTCGCTGCCGGCCGGGACAACCGCGCTGCCGAGCTTCGGATAGACCATGATTCCGTGATTGAAGCGTTTTTCGCCGGAGGCGTCGCAGGCGATCTCGCCAAGCAGATCGAGGCGCCCGATCGCCTGGGGGCCGTGCTGACCGGAAGCGGAGTCATTGACGGATACCTCGCAAAGCGCTCCGATCGCCAACGAGTTTCCGGTTTTGATCCCGAGAAGGGACCCGACCGTGACGTCTGCGTTGTGCTCACCAGGCGATGACTGCTCGGTGGTAAATTGCACGGTCGCCTGCGAGCCGCTGACCGCCACCAGGCGGCCAAGGGGCTCCGCCGCAGGGAGCGAAGGCTTGTCGCCGAAGTCTGCCAAATTCCGCTCGCTGCCGGGAACCAAATCCACGCGATCATCAATGTCCATCATGCCGACCTCCTCAACATCTCTTTGCCCAAAAGGTCTAAAATTGCGATAAAGCATGAGCGAAGGGGCAGAAAGGAGGCCCTCGCTGGTCCTGCATGATCAGCCGCAAGGTTAATAATATCCGTGCGGGCATCTTGCGGACTGTCACCAGGCGACGCCTACGCGCCGCGTAGCGGCAGCGGCTGCTCGTCGAGCATCGCCTGGATGGAGAGGCGCGTGCTCTCGACATCGAGACCGTGCTTTCGTACCAGGTCCTGGCAATCGGCCAGGATCGCGTCGGCGTCCTGCATTATTTTGAGCCGCTTGAAATGATCGTCGTGGTGGAGCCCCATGCTGCCGCCGACGATCTCCAAAACGTTCATGATGCGGAACGGCCAGTCGCGCTCGTGGGCGCACAATTCGCGGTGATCGGCATGATAGACCGCGACCAGCGCGTCGACGCGAGCCCGTTCGGCGGCTTCGAGCTCGTTCTTCTGCAATTCGCGGCGGTAGGCCGGCAGCGCGCGGAAATAATTGCTCATCAGTCCGACCGCCGGCTGGTGCAGATCGACGAGTTCGACGCCCGGCACCGCGCGCAAAAGGTCCTCGGCAGCCTCGACCACGCCGCGGATGCCGGCGTGGCGGTGCAGCGCGATGCGCATCGGCACGCGCTCGCGAAAGAGCGGCCGCAGCCGATCGAGGCGCTGGCGCAGAAACAGCATGAACGGCGTCATCTCGAACGGTTTTGCGCCGCGTGTTTGCTCGATCGTCGGCAGCGTCGTCTCGGTAAACTGGACGTGGCACGACGGGCACCATGACAGCACTTGGCCGGTCTTGCTCTGCGCGAGCTTGTCGAGCGTGCTCTCGGCCATGCGGCCGGAGGTCTCAACGTCGCCGGTGCGCATCTGCACGATGCCGCAACAATGGGTCGGGCCGCCCATCACCGTGTAGGTGACGCCGAGCGCATCCATGATGTCCAGCGCAAGCAGCGCCATGTGCGGCGTCCTCAGCACATTGCAGCCGGTGTAGAACACGAAATCCGGCCTCACGCCCGCACCGTCTGTCGCAGCCGGCTGCTTGGCGTTCTGCCCCAACCGTTCGAGCAGCGCATCGTCGAGCTGCAAGCGCGAGATGTGCGTCACCTCGCGCGCGACCTTGCGGAAGCCCTCGACCCCGCCGCGGCGTTGCGCGGCGGCGTCGTCCTTCGCCCGCGCCATCGTCACCCGCGCCATGCCGAGGAGGAAACGCGGATTGACGCCGTAGTCGCAGGCCTTGATGCATTCGCCTGAGAGCGCGCAGGCGTTCGCCCATTTGCGCGCCGCTTCATTGCCGGCGCCGAGCCGCAGAATGTCGATGACGCCGTCGATAACATTGACAGCATTTTGGCGCGGCTCGGCGGTGACGCCGCCGGGCCCGGTCACGGGACAGACCTCGACGCAGCGGCCGCAGCGGGTGCACGCATCGAGCATGGTCTCGACACGGGCGTGAAGTGCAGATTCGAACGTCTCAGCCATGGCCGCGATCCTGTTGGATCCGCCGAACGATTTCATGTGCAAGGTTACCGCCCAGAGAGCCTCAATTGAAGGGCTAGCCTTCCCGATGTAATAGAAGCAGTTTCAATCCATGCCTGCGCGTGGGTCCGGCCTCCGTCCGGCCGCGTCCTTCCCGTGCCGGGCATTTGCGGACTTTGATGCCGGCGAAACAAAATGGCCGTCGCAGCCCCCTCCCTAGCCTCCCCCGCCTGCGGGGGGGGGGGGGGGGGGGGGTTTTTCCCCCCCCCCTTGGGGGGGGGGGGAGGGGGGGGGGGGGAGGGGGGGAGGAAGAGGGGGAGATGAGAAGGGGGGAGAGAGGAGGGGGGGAGGAGGAAAGGG